>JACCDJ010977947.1_pt1 | contig 13433 bp, 13 predicted proteins | sample 7444481 | NCBI WGS metagenome assembly JACCDJ01 (sample SAMN15323435, study PRJNA562643) | freshwater metagenome | isolation source: river surface water | place: USA:Blue River Watershed | collected 2017-08-15 | reverse complement strand
GGAGAGTGGTGTTGTCAATACGAGACAAGTTGCAAGTACCAGAAGGTTGGCGTTGTTCAGGTTGGAGAGCGAAGGAGTATACGTTGATACCGACGGCAGGGATGTTGGTGTGGTGTTGGTAAGGTTGAACTTCATTGAAGTAACGACCTTCACGAACTTGGAAACGATCGTGACCGTTTAATTGAATTAAAGCGGTGATACAAGGGTTTTTACCAGCCATACCTTCAACACGAGTTACAGAGTAACCAGATTCTAAGACTGAGCGATCCCACCAGTCAGAGAAGTTGAAAGGCTGTTGACCTTTCCAAGGGTTGATGATGGTGTCATCACATGATACATAAGAATCACGTTGGACAACCCATACAAGTTCCTTACAAGGGTGGTTGAAGTTCAACTTGAGCTTGTTGGAAGATGAAGTGATAGATTCACCACCAGTGAACTGGAGAGTTTCAATCAAGTATTCGTGAGATACCTGAGCGAATTTACGACGTTCATCAGTATCGAGGTAGATGTAGTCAACATAGAGAGAGGCAGCAGTCAAGTTGGCAGCGGCTACACGGTCACGGATGGTGTGAGGATTGGAAGTGATTTGAGGAGTGATATCAAAGCACAAGTTACGGAGGTCGTTGAATTCTAAGTTGATACGAACTTCGTGGTATTGGAGAGCAATCAAAGGGAGAGCAAGACCAGGGTTGCGGCAGAACCAGAACTGTAAAGGAATATAGAGAGTATATTCAGGAGCACAGTTGAGGACTTCAGCAGAGCTGTTAGGTTCACCACCAGCGCAGTCATCGTCACAACCTTCACCACCTTGTACTAACAAGTTAGTGAGTTGAGGGATGTTACCTACCATCTTGGCATAACCGGCTTGTTTACCAGGTTCCTGTACAAGTTCATTCCAGATGTGTAACCATTGACCATAATGTTTATCGATACGTTGACCACCGATTTCGAGTTCAACGGATTTGATTAAGTTGTGACCAACCCAGTTGATCCATCTGAACTGAGCACCAGAACCGTCTGAGGCCTGGAGAGTTACCTTAGGGAGAGTAGCCTGTAGGTAGATACGGTGGATTAAATCACCGTTACGTTGGATAGTGCATGTTACACGTTTACCAAAGCCAGGAGAACCATTGAAAGGATTTTCAATAGATTCCATGGCGAAGTTGGTGTGACGACGATAGACTACTTTGAAGAAAGTAATCTGAGGGTTACCTGTAAGGTATACATCTTGGGCGCCATAAGCGACGAGTTGCATCAAACCACCACCTGTCATTGTATATCCCTTGCCAAGAAAAAATTTTTGCCAGAGCCGGAAATGCGAAAAAAAGAAACTTTTTAAAAGGTTGTTCGGTGACCCCTTTTACAAATGCGAAACGCACCACTAATTTGCTGGTCTAAACATAAATGCGACAACAAAGTAGCATAATGTCTGTAGAGGATGCTTTTTTTAAGATACGTCCTACCAAGAGAAGTAATCCTGAGGCCAGAACAACATTGGATGCTCTTCATCAAGCACAAATGAATTCCATTGTCAATCGTCAAAAACAAAAGGATGATTTATTTACTCAAAAGGAAGAACTTGAACAACAACTAGAATCCTGTCAAGATGAAGTCTTGTATGAGAAACTTGAACAGCAATTGAAAGAACTTCTTTCTGAGATTGAAAAACGTGAAACAAATGCCGAACTTTTTGATTATTTTCTTGAAACGGGTGAAATATTATATAAGTATTATGATATTCAGGACAAGATTGCGCACGGAGCAGAAGGTTCAAAGAAAATTGTTTCTAAGAAAGCCAATCCTGGAGATATCTTATCTGCTTTACAGCAAGCTGCTGAATCTGAAGGTGATGTTCTTCAAATAGAAAGTCAAGAAACTCTTCGTCGTGATAAATTATTAGAGGCTTATATTCAAAAAATAGATCCTGAATTTTCTCGACAAGCAGTGGATGCGTTGAATGACCCTTATGGCGAATGCCCACATTGTGCTGTTGAAATGATATTTAGTGCGAATGAAGCCCTTTTTACATGCACCAAATGTGGATTTCAAGATTTTGTTCTTATTGATTCGGATAAACCCAGTTACAAAGACCCTCCTCGCGAAGTGAGTTATTATGCATATAAACGTATTAATCACTTTAATGAATGGATTGCGCAATTCCAAGCCAAAGAAAGCACAGAAATTCCCAATGATGTGTATGAGGCTATTTTGGCTGAATTGAAGAAAGAACGTATCAATGATACCCGCATGCTAAAAGCCAATAAGATTCGTGAGATTTTGAAGAAGTTAAAATTCAATAAATATTATGAACATGTTCCTCACATTTTGAATCGTCTCAATGGCCAGAATGCGCCTGTGATGTCCCGCGAAGTAGAGGAGAAATTACGTTATATGTTCAAAGAAATTCAACCTAGTTTCCAAAAACATTGTCCAGAAGGAAGAAGCAATTTCTTGAGTTATTCTTATGTATTATATAAGTTTTGTGAACTGTTGGAATTAGATGAATACTTACCTTCTTTTCCTTTGTTAAAAAATCGTGATAAACTCTATGTTCAAGATAAGATTTGGCAGAAAATCTGTGCAGATTTAAAATGGGAATTTATTCGCAGCATCTAACGTCTTCTACAGAGGTTCTGAATAAGTTCAATCCATACACTCACAATAGTAATAAAGTAAATAATATCGAGAAGTGTATACCAGTCCATACCCTGTTATTTAGTTTAAATGCTTCCAATTTTTTGATAATAGGTTAAAGGTTTCTTACTATATAAATTTGATGAAACAACAAAGTCTTGATTTGTTCTTTCAAAAAAGAACTGAGAATTCAGCAAAAAAACCTATGAATAGTGATACATGTGCAAAAGAGATTTTAGAACCTCTCTTTGTTCGTGAAATTCCTTCCCATCCAAAATATAAAGAACAATTGGAAGAAGAATATTCTTTAATTGATAGAAATCAATTTGCTCCTGTCTTTATTCAAGTGTGTACTATTCTGGAACTTATTCGTGAAATTTCTCAAGAAACTGGAAATCCTATTCCTCATATTATTCGCGGTTCTGCTGGAAGTAGCCTTGTCTGCTTTCTGTTAGGAATTACTCAAATTGACCCTCTTCTTCATAAGATTCAATTAGCACGTTTTATGAATACCAATCGAAATGATATGCCAGATATTGATATTGATGTTCCATACAATCGCCGAGAAGAAATTTATGGACGAATTGCGGCTACATGGCCTGGTATGGTAGCAAGAATTAGTAATTATTGTACATGGAGTAATAAAACAGCCATGCGAGAAAGTATCAAACAAATTTTAAAAGAAAATGGTCAAGTGATTCCATCAGCCTTGAATCGAAAACATTACAATGCTGAAAAGATTTTAGGTGATAAAGAAAAAGTGGCTTTAGCCAAACAACATGCTGGAGAAATGGTGGGAAAATTAAAACATTACAGTAAACATTGTGCTGGAATTGTTATCTTTGAACAAGAAGGAGAAGTTCCTGAAGAATATATTTTACAACCTTTGGAAGCCAATGGAAAACCTCTCGTTCAAATCAAATTAAATAAAGATGATACTGAAAAAAAAGGGTTTATCAAGATTGATTTGTTGAGTAATCGTGGATTGGCACAAGTTGCGCAGATTTGCCCTGACCGTCCTTTTACTGCTTATCCTTCACGTGATGCTGCAACAGAACGAATCTTTGAAAAGGGTTGGAATCTAGGTATTACGTTTGGTGAATCTCGTGGTATGCGCAAATTATTTATGGAAATGAAACCAAGAAATGTTCATGATATTGCTGTCGCACTGGCACTGATTCGTCCAGCGGCTGCAGCAGAAGGAAGAAAACAAGAATTCTTAGATAAATGGAAAATGGGAAAAAGAGAAAACCCTTTAGAAAGACCTATTATTTATGATGATGATGCGATTAGTAAAATTCAGATGGCTCTTCATTGTACACCTGCTGAAGCCGATACATGGAGAAAAGCCTTCGCAAAAGGAAATGCCAAAGCTCGTGTAGAATTTCGCCAACAGATGGCTTCTCTTGGACATTCACAATCTATTATCAATAGTGTTGTGGATGACCTGAATCAATTTATATACTCTAGTTTCTGTAAATCCTATGCAGTTTCCTTTGCACAACTTGTCTGGGCTCTTGCGTACTGGAAAGCACATCGTCCACATGAATTTTGGGCAGCAGCACTCAACCATTGTCACAGTGAATACAGAAAATGGGTTCATTATCGTGAAGCCCATTGTAGTGGTTTAACGTTGAGTCGTTCTCCACCACCTTATAAAGTGGGGGTTCGTCAAGGAGGTCCTGCTTTGATTTCAGCCCATGGTGAACAAACATTTCTGAGTCCTCCACCACCTGTCAAAGAATATCGTGACTATGGATATTGGACGAGTGATGAATTTCTTCCTTTGTGTGGACTTTGGCAAGATACTCAAACACGATTAGATAGCCGAAAAGGATTTTATTTTAGAGGATTAATTGCATCGTGTAGAGCCATTAAACGTGATTGGGGAACTTGTACATTAATCTGTTTGGGTGTAGAGAATCGTAAATATATTGATTTAGTGATTCCTGGAAATCATCGAACAGATTTGTTCAAGTGGGCTGTGCTAGAAGGCCATGCCCTTTTGACAAAACCAGATACCTATGAAGTGACGAAAATCCATGGTGTTTCACTGAAGAAATTAATACAAGCCGCTTCCAGTCATCTCAAATAAATCACGATTCACCATTCTGGGATACACATAGCGAAGATAGTCTCCATCTTCTTCCGTAGGGACATGAGAAGTGGCCAGTTGAACCATAGTACCTGGTGATGTCCCGAATCCTTCTGTATGCGGAAGAACGAGAACAGCAAGAACTAATAAAGTGATTCCTAACAAAAGAACGCAACTTCCTTTATTCATTCTAATTAGGATGAGTACAATAAAACTTCGCCTATTTTTAAAAGGAGGCAAAGAAAAGGTAATTGAAATCAGTGAACTCAAACCTACATCGTATATTTTCGAAGAAGCTAGTAAACTTGCAGGTAAACCTATTGAGTATTTGGAGACAGAAACTGGAAAAGAAATTCCTTCTAAGGGTGTTATGATTAAAAATGTTCCGTTAAAAAATGGTATGACAATTCACGAAGATGCTGATGAAGTGCCTCAAATCGACCCTCGTGAAAAATACAAAAACCCTTATTTGAGCAGTGAAGTTTGGCTTGGGCGAGTAAAGCGAGATGAAGTCTTTCATGTGAAAGTCTGGTTCTTAGGACGCAGGCAATATATAACATTTATGGTTTATAAAGATGCTACAGTGGATGAATTCAAATCCATTTTAGGACAACTCAAACGAGCAAATAGAATGTGGGATACTCATGTATACGAATACACATTTGAATATGAAAGAGAGGAGTGGGGCTCCAGAATGACCACAGGACATTGGTTGGGATGGGAAGGAAATGTAGAACGAAATGCTCGCCGCTATGTGGGTTCAAAAACATTGAAAGAATCCAATGTTGTAGATGAACAAGATTTTTATGAACGTGGACTTCCTAAAACACGTGAGCAAGAAGATAGAGAATATGAGGAGGCTACACGTAGAAGAAGAGAGAATATAAAAAGAGAAAAAGAAGAACGGGCAAAACGCGGAGAAGATACAGAAGGAGATGATTTCTGGAACAGATATTGGAGAAAGCAAGGATATGGAACTGGAATACCAACTTCGTCTTGGTCCTCCCCCCCTCCTCCCTCTTCTTCCTCTTCATCCTCTTCCTCTTCAGCACCTCCTCCCCCACCACCCATATCTGAAGTGGATATGTGTAAACAAGTCTTAGAAAAAGAAGGCATTTTTTCACGAAAAGATTTTAAACTTTGGGCAGTCTCCAATCATCCAGATAAATTTACCACAGAATCCAATACCGTTCAATCAGAAGTGACAAAGAAGTTTCAACAAGTAAGTGATTGTGCGGATAAAGTGTATGGTCAAAAAGGAGGAAAGAAAACGCGCAAAGGAGGAAAGAAAAAGAAAGTAACAAGAAGAAAACATTCCACTAAATAGATGAGCACGGCAGGAAAAGAAATTAATCTTCATATTGAACTAATAGATGGAACCAAAAGAACAATTAGTATTTCTGATACAAAACCTACAAGTGCACTTTATGAAATGATTTCTCAAATGGTGAATGAAGAAATTGGAGATTTAGTGGCAGATTTTTCTGTTGTTCCGCGGGTTCGTCAAATGATTAAATATGTTCCGTTGGAGGATGGAGATACTTTAATTGAAAAAGGGCCTAGAAAACCTAAAAGACATAATGAAAAAATCCGTCAACTTCTAAGAGAAGGAAAAGTTTCTGAAGATGATGTTTCTGAAATTAAATTTACAGATTCTAATGGTCGTGAATTCTATGTAATGGTGCATAGAGATGACCCTGTGGGTATGTTAAAAGATTTATTACAGCAAGTAAAAGGTCCTATTTATGGATATTTGCGCTTGTATGATGATTCAAAACCCATGAGTCAACAAAATACCTTTTTAGGATATACTGGGGATATTCGTGCTAATGATCGTGATTTCAAATACGATAGTTCAAGAAGTTTTCGTTCCTATGGTATCAAACGTGAAGCCATTGTGGATGAAGTTCAATTACCCTATACATATTCACAGGAGAAAAGAGCAGCAGAAAAAACAAGAGAATGGCAAGAAGCCGTGAAAAAAGCAGCAGAAAGACAACAATCGGCTTGGAGAAGAGAAGTTGAAGAAGAAGAACGAGAATATGAAAGAATGAGACAACAACAGCAATCCAGCACAACAAGTTCAAGTTCAAGAGGATATAGTGAAGAAGAAAGAAGAAGACATGAAGAAAACTTTTTCAGAAGAGCAAGAGAAGCACAAAGAGCAAGAGAAGCAGAACAAAGAGCAAGATATTCTTATCATTCTTCTTCCTCTTCAGGCCCCCAAACAACAGCAACAACAAAAAAATCATGTGAACAGAGACTTCGTGACTTAGGAATTACAACAAAAAAGGAATTTAAAAAATGGTCTGCACAAAAGGGACATCCAAATAAAGGAGGAAATCTTACAACCTTTCAAGAAATAAATAATTGTAATGATGAAATGGAACTTATTTATGGAGATGATTGGGTATTACCCAAGAGAGGTGGAAGAAGAAAATCTAGAACGACACGAGTAAAACGCTCAGTGCGTAAACGTAGAGGAACCCACAAAAAAAAACATACCTAGAAGGCTTTATTCATTCTCTACTCTCTAAATAGGAAATATGAATTCTTTTGGTTGGCCAACACCTTCTCATCAAAACTCTATCCTACGGAAAAAAGTAGAAAAGGGAGAGATTTCTAAAGAAAATGTGATGGAATTACGATTGATTAGAGATTCTCCTTTTTATCCTCCTATTAATGTTATGGTAATGAAGAATGCTTCAGTTGACGATTTAAGAAAAAGTCTTTCTGAACTTATGGGATATCATGTAGGAATTGTTCATGTTGGATTTTTTGATGGTGATCCTAATATCATTCTTGGATGGTCAGGAGATATAAAAAATAATAGTCGGTCCTATAATGGAAACCAAAAACTTACCGACTTGGGTGTTGTGAATGGAACCATACTCCAACAAGTCAATTTACCACTGACAAAACAATATATTCAAAGAGAAAATGAGAGAAGAAAAAAAGAATTACAAGAGGGTTATCAAAGAGAAGCAGAAGCTTTTAAGAAATGGCAAGAACAAGCAAAAAGCAGAGGAGAAGGGTTTTTTGGTACAAGACAAGAAGGGTTTTTTAATACAAGAGAAGAAGAAGATGAAGAAGAAGATGAAGAAGAACCATTTGGATTTGGATATAGAGGTCCACGATTTTCTTCTTACTCCTCCTCTTCTTCACAATCACCCCAGTATGCATATGCTGCTCCAAAAAGTTGCGAAGAAAAACTTCGCGAATTAAAAATTACAAATAGAAAAGAATATAAGAAATGGACACTTACCGTTCATCCTGATAAATTTCCAACTAATCTAAATCAAAAAGAAAAGAACGCTCGTATAGCAAAATTCAAAGAAATTAGTGTTTGTGTAGCAGAAATCGAAAGTCGATATGGTAAAGACTGGGATTTAGAAAACAAGAAGGGTGGAAGAAGAAAATCCAAAACCAAAAGAACAAAACGTGGACACAAGGGGACCCGCAAAAATTGACCGCTGTCATGGGACCTAAGGATGTAAGCCTCCAAACCCACAACACTATGAATTTATTTATCCTCCATAAAAATGCTATTGAATCTGCAAAAGCCCATGGTGATAAGCATGTAATCAAGATGCTCTTAGAAGCTTGTCAAATGCTATATACTGCACACTGGACCACAGTACACCCTTCTCTCCTTGAATGTAAATCAGCCATTGCTGTTTCCAAATATCAAAAGACACTTTCTCTTCCTGAATACATGGAATCGGCTCCTCAACGAAAAGATGGTGAACGTGGGTTTCGACCTGTTCACATTCACCATCCTTGTACGCAATGGGTTCGTGCTTCTCTCCAAAATTATTTATTTGCTTGCCAATTAGCCATGGCTTTAGCAGACGAATATGAATTCCGTTGGCCTGGTCGCGGCCCTCACAGTTGTAAACAACACGCACTTTGGTTGTACCAAAATCCTCCAGACATTCCTCAAAAAGGCCTTGACAAATTCGCCATTGCCATGGATGAAGAATACAGAATTAGTTCAGACCCTATTGTCTGTTATCGTCATTATTACAAAACCAGTAAAAAAGAACGTGGTTTGATGACATACACAAAACGCACACTTCCTTTCTTTCTTGTGTAAATCTATACAATAGACTTACATAAGTGTTATAAAAATTTGTTCTTCAAATTAAAGAAACTATAGTGTTTTTTTAAGCACGCATAGGGAAGCCGACGAGGTTGGCACCGATACCGAAGCCAGCACCTTGACGAGCAGTGATACCAATACTAGGTGATACAACATCAAGGATAGCGAAAACGGCAGCAGCGACTACACCGAGAGTGACGATATCCTGGAAAGGAAGAGACTTAGTAGGTACAAAGATGGCAGCGACGGCTACAAAGAGACCTTCGACTAAATACTTGATTAAACGATTTACGATTTCAGTAGTGGCGTCCATTGTCTATATTTAGCCATAAGATTTTTTTGGAACGCACAGAATTTCCATTTAAACAACTCTTACAATTCAAGGCAGAATGCCAAAGCCGGACCGTGAAGAATTTCTTGAGGATGATCCTGTGATTTCTGGGCAAAAGTTCTGCCTTCTCAGTTTTTTGAGTCCTGAAAAAGTTCTTGCCGATAAGAACCTTTTCTTATTTCACAAATTTGTGCAACAGTATGAATTCTCTTTGCGTCTTCGCAATCTTGAGCAGTTCATGGGTAAAACCATTCAAAACATCAATGCTAAACTTGATGCTCAAGCCGTGGAGTTTGATAAGCGTGATTTGAGTGGTGTAGCCGACCTTTGTCGGGCTTCTCGTATCCAAGTGGATACCACTATGGATGCTCTCCAAACCTTTGTGAAGGAGAATGAGAATACAATCAAAGAATCTTCTTTGAAAGAACAATATGATGATTTCTTGTTTAAGAATCGGGAAAAGCTTGAAGATGAATTCTTTACCCAAAACAAATTCCAAACCACTGTTCGTGGATTAAAAGTTCGTGGTGTATTTGCTTCTCAAAGTGAAGCCGAACTTCGTTCTAAGAAACTCCAACGTTCAGACCCTCTTCACAATATTTATATTGGTGAAATTGGTAAATGGTTACCATGGGACCCTTCACCTATTGATGTTCCTAACCAGGAATATGCTGAAGACCAATTGAATACACTCATGAAGAAATACAAGGAAAATGAAGAAGCCCGTGAAATGTTCATGCGCGAAAATCGTCAAAGACTCCAACGTCCTGGTGCTCCTATCAGTATTTCTCGTGATGGCGAAGGTTCATCCAATGCTGCTCCTTCTTCAGAACTCAATTCTATGTTTGATGGTCCTGCAGATTTAGCCATTCAACGCAAAACAGAAGCCAATCAATAAAAAGATAAAAACTACATTTTAAAATGTAAATCATTTTTCGATGTAGATTTCCTAAGCAGAAGGAACACAATTGGTTTGTCCATTCACATTGCTCATCATAGTTCCAGGAGGGCATGTCATTCCATTTCCTTGAGTTTGGAATCCTTCATTAAAATAGTTATTGGTGTAAGGAGGATTGATATTGCGGCATACATTATCTTGACAGAACTGTCCTTCAGCACATTTTACACCATAACAGTTTACATCACGGAAGCCATCATAATATTGAGGAAACATGGCTTTTAAGAAATATAAAAGTGTTACAACACCTACAAAAACAACGACTAATCCAACAAGACCATAAGGTTTAGAGCGAGCCATTTCTACAAGAGCATTAGAGTTGTTTCTCACCCGTTCGTTCAATACAAACCCCTTTTTTCGTTGTCTCATCAGGTTGACAAACAGCATTCGCTCCACATTGTCCAATAAGTTCTGGAAGACATTCATCACCAAGACCTTTTTCAAATAAAATACGAACCTCTCCTTTGTAAAAAATATAGATATACAAAAATCCTATTGTAAAGATAAGAGCCATAAGAAGTAAACCGTATAGGATATATAAAGTATTCATATCTAGTGCTTTTAAAACAAAAAACATATATCTATTACACGAATCTAAGGAAGAACCGGGAGACCTGAAGTAGGTGGTAAGTGAGGTGGTGCATCAGGGCGACAAAATCCATTCATACAACGAAGAGGAAATTGGCAAGGAGGAAGGTCTACTCCACAAGCGTTTCCTACACTGCTTTGAAAACTTTCCATTAAATACGATAAACGATAATATCTATCAGCAACCAATAAAGCAAAGGCTATAGTAGCTATAAGCAAAAGGGGTATTACAGTCTTTCCACTCATCTCTTAAATCTTGCGAACTTGTATTGCTGGACCTTTGAGTCTTCGAGCATCATTTGGATTATATTGGTTATAGTCCTCTTCATCCTTATCTCGGAAGTGTGCTGCAGAATGAGCCCAAAACTCGGGAGCACCGATACGGAAATCAGGATGAATTTCTGCTTTGTAGTAAAAAATACAGTCTTCTAATTTGCTACTTTGACTGGTGTTATCAATGACTAAACATTCATAATTTTGTGTACACTGGTCCATAATTTGACAGAAAAACTCAAAAGAAGGAAAAGCAGAGCCATAATTGTCAAAGATACGTTTACGATTGGATAAATAAGGTTCACGTAAGATAAAAACGAAATCCACGTTGGTACGTAAGGCAGGTTGAATACCAAGTGGATACTGCATCGTAATCAAAAAGAAACACTTCAACCAACGACCGTTCATGAATAAATAACGAATATTCTTATCGTGTGTCCAACTATCATCATACATACAGTCATCAAGAATCATAAAGGAACGAGGGTCAATACGTGAACGTTGTCCATTTTGCTGTTCGCGCATGATTTTGGCCATGATAAGTTTTTGACGTTTTACGAAATTCGCTAAAATAACAGGACTATATTCACCATGAATGAACAAAGGTGGAATCATTTTTCCATAGGCTCCGTTAGATTCTTCTGTTCCAGAAATAACTGTTCCAAGTGGCATATCTTGGTGATGGAACAACAAGTCACGAACAAGGGTAGATTTACCTGTTCTTCTTCTGCCAATAAAGACACAAACTGCATCCTGAGGGATACGTTTCATATCAAAACGTTTTAGATTTACACTCACGGAGTCACTGACAGGCATTTTCTGGAGTAGGAACGCAGAAAATTTCTGCGCTTTTATGCGAAGATAGGTTTGTGGAAAATAAAAAGATGACAGAATCCATGGATAATGAACTCCGGGGTTTTAAATTACCACCTCCTAGATTTTTGATTGCTCCTCTTTCATCCGAATTACAATCTGTAAAAGGCTATAAGAATCTACAAACCTTCTTTCCAACTCTTTCTAAACTCTTTCGCTTGAACAAATTCAACTCTGAGAATGTTTGGTTAGACACGAAATGGAGAGTGCACTCCATTGATTGTTCTGGAACATCCGGCAATTGCTCTGTTCTTTTGGAAAAAAACATCATGGATTGTTCTTCTCAAGAATTCACTTCCACTCCAGCCTATATGAAGGTGACTCATCTTTTGGATCCCATCCGCTGGATTCAAGGAAGTTACAGTCTTCCCAAAGAATCCGGTTTACCTTGGCATTCCAAAACATGGACAACGGCCTGGCACAAGTTGCAAGACCCTTGGAATCAAGCTTATGTAGAAACATTAGCCAGTTATGCTCTTGGTCGACTCCGTGAAGAAAATGTATCTCCTCATTTTAATTATTTTTATGGTGCTTTTTGTGCACGAGCAGATGCTTATCGTTACAATATGAATGATGAATTTGCCTCTTTCCGTAACAAACGTTGGTTTTGGAAAGCCAAACAGAATAAATTGTATAATATTGTTGTTATTAATGGTGATGACCCTAGTGAGCCTGTGGATGAAGAAATTCTTGAAGAGTTTCTCAATCCTCCTGATTTAGAGGATTCATCGGAGGAGGAACGTTCCCAACTTTCTGAAATTGATGTGAAAGAGGAGGAACTTGGTGAATTAGAAAGTCTTCACAGTGCTTCTATAACAACAGATGAATCTGAAGAAGATGAGGATTATGATGATGATTCTGAATTTGATGATGATCAGTACATAGTCTATGCTGAAATACCGAAATTTCCAGTCATGCTTCTCTTGACGGAAAAAAATGAGGGAACTATGGATTCTCTTTTGTCAGGAAAAGGAATTGGATGTATCCCCAATACACCTGAATGGGAAGAACATTGGTCGGCTTGGATTTTCCAAATTCTTGCTGCCTGTTCTGTGATGCAGAAATTCTTCGGTATGACTCATAATGATCTTCACACAAATAACATTGTATGGAGTCCAACAGATATTGAATTTCTTTGGTATAAGAGCACGAGTGGTCAACTGTTCAAAGTTCCAACCTTTGGTAAACTTTTCAGAATTATTGATTTTGGAAGAGCCATTTTTAAGATTAATGGTAACTGGTTTATTAGCGATGATTTCCGTACTGGAAATGATGCAGAAGGACAATATTCTTTTCCACCACTTGTTCATAAGAAAGGAGAACTTGTAGAACCCAATCCTAGTTTCGACCTTTGTCGTTTGGCGGTAAGTTTATTTGAAGCCTTATTTCCAGTCAAACCCAAAGAAAGAAAAAGTAGAAAGATTTTATCTGAAGAAGAAGGATTAATTGTTCGTGAAACAGAATCTGATTTATACAATGCCCTATGGGTATGGATGTTAGATGATGAAGATTGTAATGTTCTTATGGAACCTGATGGCTCAGAACGTTTTCCTGACTTTGATTTGTATAAACATAT
>JACCDJ010412840.1_pt1 | contig 13435 bp, 12 predicted proteins | sample 7444481 | NCBI WGS metagenome assembly JACCDJ01 (sample SAMN15323435, study PRJNA562643) | freshwater metagenome | isolation source: river surface water | place: USA:Blue River Watershed | collected 2017-08-15 | reverse complement strand
TTACAGGAACCTTCGCGAATTTTAGCACGGGTAGGGTATATGATCAAATTAGACAAAGCATCGCCTACAGTGGAAAGAATGTAAAGATTTGCGCTTCTCATGCGGGACTTACATTAGGGGAAGATGGCGCTACTCACCAGATTTTGGAGGATATTGGATTGATGACGATGCTTCCAGGTATGACGGTAATAAATCCATGTGACTACAACCAGACCAAGGCCGCAACGATGGCTATTGCTGATTTTGATGGCCCGGTTTATTTGCGTTTTGGTAGACCGAAGGTAACGAATTTTACCCCTTTAGAGGGCTCCTTTGAAATAGGTAAAGCTTGGCACATACATGCAGGTGCTGACATTACCATAATTGCAACAGGACATTTGGTGTGGCCGGCGATTGAGGCGGCTCGTGTTTTGGAAGCACAAGGCGTTTCTGTAGATTTATTGAATATTCACACCATCAAGCCATTGGACGAAGAGGCCATTGTGAAAAGTGCAAAAAAGACCAACAAGGTCATTACAGCAGAAGAGCATAATGTAATTGGTGGATTAGGAAGTAGGGTAGCTCAAACATTGGCTAAGCACCATCCCTGTCCTATCCAATTTGTTGGTGTTCAGGATTCTTTTGGTGAATCAGGTACACCTGATGAATTGATGCGCAAATATGGTTTAACTCCGGAGGGTATCATAGAGGCCTACCATCGTTTGAAATAGACGTTTTCTTAATTTGGGTGTCAGCTGGATGCAAGGAAACCTTTTTCTTTTGATCGGGCGAACAGCTCTTTGATGGGATAATTTTATCTAGGATGAATGCATAAAAAAACGCAACCCGAAGGCTGCGTTTCTTTTGTTTAGGTAATGGTTTGAAATGTCCATTAAGCAATGCTTAATTTCTTTTCCAAATCTTCTAAATATTTTCTGAAGTGCTTATCCGTTTCTTGAAGGTTGTTGACCGTGCGACAAGCGTGCAATACGGTAGCATGGTCTTTGCCTCCACAATGCGCTCCGATAGACGCCAAACTGGACTTCGTCATCTTCTTGGCAAAGTACATGGCAATTTGACGCGCTTGCACGATTTCGCGTTTGCGGGTTTTGCTTTTCAATAACTCAATGGGAAGATCGAAATAATCACAAACTACTTTTTGGATGTAATCTATGCTTACTTCGCGTGCAGTGTTCTTCACAAACTTGTCAATCATCTGACGAGCCAACTCTAGATTGATGTTCTTCTTGTTCAAGGAGGCTTGTGCAATCAAAGAGATAAGGGCTCCTTCCAGCTCGCGAATATTGGTAGTGATACTGTAACCCAAGTATTCTACCACTTCTTCAGGAAGTTCAATTCCATCCGCGTACATTTTCTTTCTCAAAATCGCGATGCGAGTCTCTAAAGAGGGCACTTGTAAATCAGCACTCAAGCCCCATTTGAATCGAGAAAGCAGACGCTGCTCCATCCCTTGCATTTCAACAGGAGGTTTGTCGCTCGTCAAAATGATTTGCTTTCCTGTCTGATGTAAATGATTGAAGATATGGAAGAATACATCTTGTGTTTTTTCTTTTCCACTGAAGAATTGAACATCATCGATGATCAACACATCCATCATTTGATAGAAATGTGAAAAATCATTGACGGTATTATTTTTTACCGCATCGATAAATTGATGTGTGAATTTTTCAGAGCTGACGTATAAAACGGTTTTCTCTGGACTCTTCGCTTTGATTTCTAAACCAATGGCATGGGCCAAATGCGTCTTTCCTAAACCGACACCACCATAAATGAGCAATGGGTTGAAAGCAGTTCCTCCGGGCTTATTGGCTACCGCGAATCCTGCGCTGCGAGCCAAACGATTGCTATCTCCTTCAATGAAGTTTTCAAAAGAATAATTAGGATTCAAATTAGAGTCCACTTGAATCTTTCTCAATCCAGGAATGATGAATGGATTTTTAATCGGAGATTCTCCTAAATCCAAGGGCATCGCTACGGGTGCATTTTTAGTTGCTTTACGGTCGCTTGTAGGCACCTTGATCGTGTAAGGGTGGTTATTGTTATCCATGATAATGGAATACTCTAATCTACCTTCAGCACCTAATTCTTTTCTGATGATTTTTTTTAGTAAAGTAACATAATGCTCCTCTAACCATTCATAAAAGAATTGTGAGGGCACTTGGATGGTCAAAATGCTATTTTCTAGTTTAACGGGTTTAATGGGTTCAAACCAAGTTTTAAAACCTTGAGGGCTAACATTGTCTTTGATGACTGATAAACAGTTGTTCCAAACTTGAAGTTGATCCTTTTTGGATGCCATAGTGTAGTGATAATAAAAATAATTTGTTCAGGTTGTTGTGTCAGTTATTCACAGACACCACGCAAAAAAAACAATAAAAAAGTGAAAAAAAAAAATTATTACTCTTGATTTGAAAGAATTTTTGATTAAGGGATTTTTTATTGTTGCGAAACCCTCGTTTTTATTGGTTTTTTTATACGCACTTTTGTTGTTGATTCCAAGTAAAAAGTAGATTAAAAAGTGTAATAATCAATATTAAAGGAAAGATGATAGAACACCAAATCAAGATTCGAGTGAGATATGCGGAGACGGATCAAATGCAATTTGTATATTATGGTAATTATGCGGCTTATTTTGAGGTAGCTCGTGTTGAGCTTCTGCGAAAAATGGGATTGAGCTACAAGCAAATTGAAGAAATGGGAATTTGGATGCCGGTGATGGAATACCAGGTCCAATACAAAAATCCTGCACGTTATGATGATGAATTGACGATTCAGGTGAAGGTAAAAGAAATGCCTTCCTCAAGAATGATCTTTGAATATGTGACACTTTGCGGCGAACTTTTGATCAATACAGCGCAAACTACGCTGGTGTTTGTGGATAAGGTGAGTCAAAGACCAGTGCGATGTCCAAAAGCCTTGAAGGAGGTAATAGAAAAAAATTGGAGACCTTCTCAATTAAGGTAAGGCGAGATATTGACCTTCACCGGAAAGGTTTAGATCTACCTGGTTGGTGGGTGTTGCAAAAAATACATTGCCCAGATTGGTAATTTCTATGTAGGCATAATCTGTGGAGCGGACAAACATATCCTGAATAGCACTTTGGTTACAGAATAATTGGCGGGTAAATAAATTTCTTGCATCCAATATACCCACCGATCCTGAATAAAGTTTGGTTACACTGCTTTGGCCTTTAAGGCATACATCTCCATGTCCTGTGGGTATTTCTACCCAAACACTATCACAATGTAAAAGTAGCGTCGTATTGGAAGAGGCTTGGCTTTGATGAAAATATAAATAAGGTTGTTTCAAAGTATCCGCACAGTCTATTTGCAACGTTGATTCATTGCTGATTTTAGAAAAATAAGGGGCATATATATGAACACTGATATTGCGGTTGTATGATCTCACGATATTACAGGTATTCTGGTTGGATACCGTGAGCGTTTGGTCCTCCAAATGAAAGTCAATTTCATTCAAGAGATTTTCAGGTCCCTCTATGGTACAATGAAAAACACTGTCTTGATGAAGGATGTAATGAAGATGATCTTGCAAAACGATTTCTTCAAATGCGGGAATGGCCATTTCTATTGTGCCATGGTTTCCTCCTGCTTGAAAGCAATCCGGTATTTGGGAAGGTTGGCAAGCCATTTCCAAAAGCATGAGCGATACACTGCCGAGGATTATCTTCTGTATAGGTCCCATCCAATTCCTATTTCTGCGTGATCTGCTTTGGCAAAATGAGTAAATAATGCGGCATAAATAAATGCGTTTTTCATACCGTAATTATAGAGATCAAAATTTCTTCTGATGGACAATCGGTGGTATAACTTTCCATTGTCTTTCCATGGTGAATACAGGTAATAGCCTTGATGAATCGTAAACCAAGTTTTACCAAAAACAGTTTGGTATCCGATGTTCATTCCCCACTGCATACATTGTTGAGCTGTGGCTTCAATTCCCTTGTACTCTGCCCATAGCTTTTTCAATGCGGGTTGGTAGAGGTAGTCCAAGCCAACCACCCATCTATGTCGCTCATTGATGCGCTTGGCGTAAGTCAATTGAGCATTCCAAACGCCGTATTTTTTACCGAGGGGTTGAAAGGTTTCTTTGATTCCTGCAGATCCTATATAACTCAGTATTTGCGATGATTGATAGGCAGGTAAAATGTCGATGTAGGAGTAGTTGCCAACGGGAAGACTCATTCTGGGCTGAAGGGCCAAGGTGAGTTGTACATTGTTGGTCCCTAAGTTGGGAAGTTGATAGGCTCCATTGGAAAGGTGGGTAATACGCAATCCGCTCATTACATTGAATTTTTGCAAATGCAATAGCTCATATTGTAGGTGCAAAATCATTTCGGCATTGAAATGGGTGGAAAGTATAGGGGCTTGGTGGTTGGCTTTCAGATCCCATATACGAGTGGAGTATCCGATGCCCAAGCCATTTCCCCACCACCAATTTTTAATATGTTGGGGAAGTATTCGGCGATAGATGATATAGGCAAGACCGAATTGATAACCCAATTGTTGTGGGTTACCTGTTGTGCTAAAATACAAATCCCAACCATCAATTGGTTGGTAGTGATCCATTCTCCAAAAGGTGTGCGGTGGTCGGTGCAAAATCTGCACCGCACATCCCACACTGTGACCTTTGATAACATTTTGCATAGAGGAACGGTGGGGAACAATACTCCCAACAAGAATGCCTGGACTGAGATGATATTTTCCCGTTGTATCTCCAATGGCCAATGGCTTTTGGGTTTGCATGTTTTCACCTAGAAGCAAGAAAATGGCCCCGAATATTAGGAATGCAATACGCTTCTCCATTGGTGTATTTGATGTTCAATAGAAAATTGATTCTCGTAAGCACTTCGAGCGGCGATGCTTTTTTGTTGTCTCCAATCCCCATTTTGAATGGCGTTTTCCCATAGCTCTGAAAGCTCTTGCGCGTTATCCGGTGCAAAAGTATCGCCGCATTGATTTTCCTCAATCAACATTCGAGTGCCACCGGTATTGGCCCCGAGAATAGGAAGGCCAGCTCGCATTGCTTCAATCGTGACCATGCCGAAGGTTTCTTTTAAACTGGGAATGATGAACAAATGGGCATCGGCATAAAAATCAGTCAGCTGATACTGAAATTTTTTAAAATGAATGACATTTTGTAAATCCCAATGGCGCACTTTTTTTTTGATGTCCTTTTCATATGCTTCGCTTTCTCCTGCGGTGGATTCTCCAATAAAAGTCAATTCTAATTGAGGATATCGATGATATAGCATTTGAAAAGCATTGACCACTATATGCTGATTTTTTTGCGGATCCCATCTGCCGATTACCAAGGTCTTGAAAGTTCCGCCTTTATACGGTTTACTTTGCGGACCATCCACTAATGCGAGCGGTATCACTTGGATGCGCTTTTCAGGAAAGTGGGTGAAGGTTTTTACTTGATGGGCCAACTCCTCGGAAAGACAAATCCACTGATTGATCTTTTTAAATCGCCACGAGTGGATAGGATCTTTTTTGGGATGGGCCATTTGCATGCCTTGATGATAGAGTAATTTCATTTTACCACCACTCCACCATTTGGCCCAAGCCATCGTATCTAAATCTCTTGGATCTCGAAACCACCACCAATCAATGTTCAACGACTGATGAAAATGGGCTATTTTTTTTGCGCATTTCCAATCCCAATATCGTTTGTTCCGTTTGATGAATTGATATGCTATTTTTGATTCCTTGCATGCTTGTTCGAGGGGAGAATTTTCAATGCAGAAAAATAGTACGTCGAATCCTGCATCTCTCATATATTGAGCATATCGAATACTATTGAGTTCCAAGCCACCTTTGCTCAACGATGAGCTGTAAAATGCAATTTTCATTCTGATAATGTTCAATCAAAAATATCATGCATCATGAGCGCCTCAGACAACTCGCCAGCAGCTTTGAGATCTCCATTTTTTTTGGCCAATCGTTTTCCCTCCAAGAAGGTATCCACCGCCTTTTCTTGTTCTCCTATAATTTCGTAGGCCTTACCAAGCTGATAAAAGGTGGGTAAATAATCAGGATGCTTTTGTACAAGGTTTTCGAAAATTTCAATAGTGGCGGGGTAATTTTCTTCTTTTTGATGTTCAAGCGCCAAGGCGTACCATAAAAAGGGATCGTTGGGCTGGGATTGAAGCATATTCTCAATCCACTTTTTTCTATTTTCCATTTTTATCTTCCACAGAAACGGTTAAACCAAGCGTCGATAGAATATGGTGGAAATGTAGCACTTTTTCTAGATTGTCATTTTTTACAACACATTTACCCTTGTAATGAACAATAAAGGCACATTGCTCTGCTTGTATTGGCTCAAAGTCCAAAACGGTCACCAAAGATTGAATCACATGTTCAAAGGTGTTGAAATCATTGTGTAAAATCAAAGATGCCGTATTGTCATCAACGGTATCAGTACAAGGGGAAATTTGGGACTGGTGCTGCGTCATAGTATCATCTGCTGAGCGAAGATAAATAGAAAAAATAAATTTCCCATTGGATATTATGACTTCTATTATTTTTGTTGGATATGAAACTACAACTTTTTTGTGTATTAAGTGGGTTAATCATTCCATCCTTGACGATGAATGGACAGGTACAGAAATCTTATTGGGAGGATAAGTTTAAGCAATTGGGTCCGGAGTTGGCTACGCCCAATGAACAAAGGACGGCAAGTGGAGCACCGGGAGTTCGATATTGGCAACAACAAGTGGACTATAAAATGAATATCCGGATTGAAGATGCCACCCAAAAATTATATGGCGAAGAGTGGATTACCTATCACAATCTATCTCCTGATGGATTGACTTATTTATGGGTGCAATTGGATCAAAATAATATGTCAATGGAAAGTGATGCCCAAAAGATTGAGCAGAACAGGATCAATGATAAGATGAGCGCCAACGACATCAAGGATTTGCAGCCATGGTACGATGGTGGTTTTAAAGTGATGGAGGTGAAGGATAAGGCGGGGAAGGATTTGCGAACTACTATCAACCAAACGATGATGCGCATTGATTTGCCTTTTACGCTCAAACCCGGTGAGTTGTTTTCCTTTAAAATAAAATGGTGGTACAATATCAATGACCGTATTCGCCTTGGTGGAAGAAGCGGTTATGAGTATTTTGAACAAGACAAAAATTACCTCTATACCATGGCTCAATTTTACCCCAGAATGGCGGCTTATATGGATTATTGCGGTTGGCAAAACAAGCAATTTTTAGGTGCGGGTGAGTTTACCTTGGATTTTGGAAATTATGAGGTCAACATTACCGTTCCAGAGGATCACGTTGTTGCCGCAACCGGAGAATTGCAAAATGCCAAGAATGTTTTGACGCAAGAGCAGATGAATCGTTTCGAGAAGGCAAAGAAATCATACGATGCTCCCGTACTGATCATTACCCAAGAAGAAGCGGAGGCCAATGAGAAGACACCGGCAAGTCAAGAAAAGACTTGGACTTTCAAAGCCAATAATGTGCGAGACTTTGCATTTGCCTCATCACGCAAATTCATTTGGGATGCGATGGCGGTTAAGCTAGAGCATCATTCTCCTTTGGCCATGAGCTTTTATCCCAAGGAGGGCAATCCTTTGTGGGAGCAGTATAGCACAAGGGCTGTGGCGCATACTCTCAAAGTGTACAGTAAATACACCGTAGAATATTCATACCCTGTAGCTCAATCCATCCACTCTAAATGGATTGGGATGGAGTATCCTATGATTTGTTTCAATGGAGGGCGCCCGGAGACGGATGGAACTTATTCTGAAGGCACCAAATATGCCACCTTGGGGGTAATCATCCATGAAGTAGGACATAACTTTTTTCCAATGATCATCAATAGCGATGAGCGTCAATGGACTTGGATGGATGAAGGGTTGAACACTTTTGTACAATATCTCGCAGAAAAAGAATGGGATGCCAATTATCCAACAAGAAGAGGGCCTGCTCGCAATATCGTGGATTACATGAAAGGAGACAAAACAAAGATGTCGCCGATCATGACGAATAGCGAGAGTATTTATCAATTCGGAAACAATGCCTACGGGAAGCCAGCTACAGGATTGAATATACTCAGAGAAACCATCATGGGGCGAGAGTTGTTTGATTACGCATTCAAAGAATATTGCAGAAGATGGGCCTTCAAACATCCTACACCTGAGGATTTCTTCAGGACGATGGAAGATGCGAGTGCGGTGGATTTGGATTGGTTTTGGAGGGGGTGGTTTTATGGAACAGATCATTGCGATATGGCGCTGAAGGAAATCAAATTGTTTGTGTTAGACTCTGAAAATCCGACAGTAGAGAAAGCCAAAGATCAAAAGACAAAGTTGGAAGCGCCCGCAGATATCAGCTTGAGAAGAGATCGTGAAGAAGGCATAAAGACTTTGGTAGAATTGGATCCGGCTACTCGTGATTTTTACAATTCGTTTGATCCATACAAAGTCACAAAGACAGATCAAAAAAACTACGATGAATTTTTGAAGTCGCTTTCTGCTGAAGAAAAATCTCTGATGGATGCCAAGAAATACTATTATCAGGTGACGGTGGAAAATGTGGGTGGCTTGATCATGCCTTTGATTTTTGAGTTTAAACTCGAGAATGGAACGGCACAGCAGTTCAAGATTCCCGCGGAGATTTGGAAGATGTCAGAACCTACGGTTACCAAAGTTTTTGTATTGGATGCCCCCGCCAAGGAGATCATTTTAGATCCCTTATTGGAGACGGCAGACGTTGAATTAAATAACAATTTTTGGCCCGCTCGATTGGTTCCTTCGCGATTTGATCTTTACAAGGAAAAGCGTGGAAGAATGCAAGAGGAAAATGAAATGCAGAAAGCCAAAAAGGAGAATCAATGAGGTAAGTTTTCTTCTGCTTCTATTTCGATTTCTACCATAAAAGGCGCGGCCTCATATACCCCCATTTGGGGTTGAATGCTGTATTGGTAATTCCCGTGCTCAGGGTAAACATGGTGTGGATCTAAAACAATATCGAAATTCAGATAGTCCAGTGCTTTATCGCCATTGAAAGTACCATCAGCATTTCTAACCACCACCTCCAGTTCATGTGCCACTTTGTGGCCATCGGGAAAAGTTTCTACCCATTCTATTGGAATTTTATCGAAAGGGTAGTGGACGGCGCATTGCAAATCTACTTTCAATGTGTATGAATAATCGTTTTTTTGAATCTTCCAATTCCATTCCAATGGGTCTTTCCAAACCATCTCTTCGCCAAAATCATGGTGGAAGGAATAATATTGCCCGCTCTTACAGCTGGCAATAACCAATAAAAAAGCCAACCAGCCAATATTATTTCTTGTCATAGTCGAGGTTGTATTCGTGAATGATGTTTCCTTTTGTGTCGTGAAAAGTTACCGATATTTTGCGCTCTTTTCTTGGGCCAGTAATATGGAGCATGGCAAAATTTCTCTGTGTGATTTCAGTTCCCGCTACGCGATATTGGTTTTTTTCATCCTTGAAATTCCCGGGTCCTGAAGTCAATGGTGATGACGTGATATCATAGATGGGAATTTGGTTGTCCTCATATTTGCTGATTTCGCCGAAGTGGCGATCGCCTGTAAGGAAGAGTATTTTTTTTCCTGTGTTGTTGAATTGTTGCAGTAAGTAGCTCCGTTCTTCTGCTGAGTTGGAAAAATTTTCATATACCTGTGCGGAGTTCAGAAATTGCCCACCTATACAAATCACTTGATAACTGGCGTTACTCGTGAGCAGTGCATTGATGAGCCACTCTCTTTGACCCTCATCTAAAATTTGTGCGCCATGTGGGACAGAAAGGAAAGGAGTGTGATTGTATTGCGGGGCAGTTCTGTGGTAGCGATTATCTAAAAAGAAGAAATCGATATCTCCTATTCGGGTCATGGAGCAAATGCCTTTAGAGCTTTCTACTCCTGTTGTAGGGTTACACCAGAAATGCCGGAATACTTCAAGACTCGTATTTTTTAAAACAAAACTTCCGTTGCTGTCATTGGGCCCAAAATCATGATCATCCCAAATGGCATAATGTGGACAAGTGGTCCAAAGTTTTTGCAGTGATGCATGCTCCCTGCTTTGTAAATATCGGTTCACCATGCCGGCTTGGCTATCCCAATCACCTTCTCTGAAATAAACATTGTCTCCCAACCAAATCATAGCATCTGGATTTTTGTTGGCGATGCTGTTAAATATTTCGTCTTCCCCACCGTAGCTTTTGCCAGGGCGATCAAAATCAGGATCATTGAGATAGGCGCAGCTTCCAAATGCGATATGGAGAGCGGGTGGGTCGGTTCTCCATTCCCATAAAGATTGAGTGGTAAAGCTTCCTTGGTAATGTTGATTGATCCAAAACTCATATTTCCTACCTGGTGTGAGCATCGATAATTCAAAAGTGCCGCAATAGCCGAAGGCGGAATCGAGGGAAATGGACGCTTTGTACACACTTACAGGATCACCGCTGGGCCAATATTCCAGTTGGGCGTAATGCGTTTTCGATTGGTGATACCAAATTTTAGCATCTCTTTTTCCGATAGCTCCTAACATGGCATATCCTGGCTGGGCATGGGCCTTGATTGAAAATCCATTCAGGATAAGGAGACAGAGCCCCCAAAAATTAATCGCTTTCATTTATGGTGTCAATAAAAATTTTCATGATGTTGTTCCAGTTGTATTCCTTGGCCACGCAGTCTCTCAGATTTTGATGAGAATTTGATCCGGGGAGATAAGATTGGAGAATCAGTGTTGCCATAGAGGCGGCTTCTGAGGCTACCATCATGGTATTTTGAAGGGTAGGATGGAACGCCTCGGCAGCAATATCGGAGGTAATGATCGGGATTTCCATACTCATGGCTTCGAGAATTTTATTTTGCATTCCAGTGCCCATTCGCATGGGAGCCACAAATAGCGCGGCTTGATCGTAGTAATTTCTGATATCTTCCACTCTTCCGGTGATTGTGATGTGAGAACTTTTTTCTCTCAAAAGAATTGTATCCGGATTCGCACCAGCAATGACGACGGAGATATGAGGATTTATCTTCCAAACCAAAGGCATCACCTGTCGAATTAAAAAAAGAGCCGCATCCACATTGGGCGGATAACCCATATTTCCCGTAAAAACGATCTTGTCTCCTAAGGTCTTTGCGCTTCGCTTGAAATAGTGAGTGTCTATACCGTTAGCCAGAATGATCATTCGATGGGGTTGAGGGACTCTTATTTTAAGTGCATCTTTCTTGGAAATGATAAAATGATGATCGTAATAATTCCAAATCACATTTTCATATCGATACATTCTTTGCGATTCTTCCTGTAACATCCATTTCATTGGCCATCGTGAATGTTCAGCTCTCCTTTCTAGGCCGTATCCAAGCGCATCCATGTAGTCAATTGATTTTTTATATTGAACATGCATTTTGAAATACTCACTGGTTCTTACCAACTGGGCTAAAAGGTGATCGGGTTGGGTATTTTGAAGAATACTATTTATTTTTTGTTGCGCCATGTTGGAGTGGAACAAGGCCACTTGAAATGGTGTTTTCTTAAAAATATTGCTAATGATTCTCCATACTGCCAATAAGGGAGATAATCTTATAAAATGCCACTCACCGCCGATATTCGATAAATGCTGGATGCATTGCTGTGGGGCTTTTCCAAAATGCAGACAACATATGGTAACCTGATGATGCTGGGCTATTAATTCTTTGATTTGATGATAAGCTCTTAATTTATCTCCTTTGTCAAGAGGGTACGGAATTCGAGAAAGTGCAATGAAAATCTTCATTTTTTACCCACTTGTTTGATAAAGTGAATGAGTTCAGCAGTGATGTGATGGTGATTGAAATACTGCTCAGCAAATGAACGACTCTTCGCTCCAATTTCGTTTCTTTTCTCAGCAGAGTGTATCACTGAGGATATTTGATCTTTCCATTCCGCTAAATTGTCGGCAATTAAAATAGGGTGGTCATTTTTATCTTCTATACCTATGGCTCCAATGGTAGTGGAGATGACAACTTTTCCCAAAGCCAATCCTTCAATGATTTTAACCCTTATTCCACCTCCTGATAGCAAGGGTACGATCATGATACCATTTTCTTTCATGAAGGCATGAGCATCCTCTACTTCTCCTATAATTTGAAGATTAGGAATATTCCAATTTTTCCAACTATCGGGCATATTTCTTCCGGCTAAAAGGAGTTGAAGATTCGGAAATTCTTCGCTCAGAGCGGGCCACGTTCTTTCTACAAAGTGTTGTAAACCTTCGATGTTGGGTGCCCAATCCATGGCTCCGATATGAAATAAATTTACATTTCTTTCAATGCCAGGTTGATACTCGTTAAGGTTGAGTCCAAAGGAAATAGTTCTGATGGGTTTGTGTGTGCCCAATTGCATCATCCTGATTTTATCGGAGTCGGCAATGGTGGCAATTCCATCTACTAAGTTGTACATTGTACATTCAAACTCTTTGAGTTGCCGTGTGAGATGGTTTAAATATATTTTTTTGATTGGATTTTTAGTACGAAGTGCAATTTTTTCCCAAATGGAGTATTCAATATTGTGTGCTCTCAAGATGAGCGGTGCATTTTTCTTGTTCTTTTTGATAGTAGGAATATACGGTGTAATGAAAAGGCTTTCCAAGATGATGGCATCGAAATGGGTCTTTTTCAAAACACGCTCAATTCGTATATCCATATCGGGGCTAAAAAATCGATTGACATGGTAAGAGTCATTGGTCATGATGGCGATGTAGGCGTCTACCACATTGATGGAGGTATCTACAAATACTCCTTCAATATCGGTTTTTTCTAAATATTCCGCGGGCATTTCGTCCAAATGAAGATCATGCTTTGGGGTGTAAATAGTGAGGACCTTTACCTTGTGTCCTGCCTGTAAAAGTCCCTGCGTCAGATTATTCATAGCAATGCACCCGCCGTCTTTGGCAGGCAGGGGAGGTTTATGGCAAAGCTGTAATATCCTCATGGATTTGATTTTTTTATCTTTCTCCCTTTCCACAGATGGAATGAAAACGTGAGATTCCATTTTTTCTCTTTTTGGGCAGCGAACAAAATCCAAATGGCGATGGGGGTCATCACCAATGTCGACATCCACATGCCTACCCATGGCGAGATGATCAGTGATTTAGCCATTTTTTCTCCTGAAATCGTAAGTAATTCAAAAATGATAAATAGCAGCAACGCTATAACAGAGGGTAGACCTAATCCACCTTTCCTAATGATAGCTCCAAGTGGAGCTCCGATTAAAAATAATACAATGCACGAAATGCCTAAGAAAAATTTTCGGTGCCACTCAATGAGATGTCGAGCAAAAAACTTCTTGTTCTCCTCTTCAATACTTTCCTCTTTTCCACTGGCGCTGATTTGTTTTTTGGTTACATCGATTGCGTTGCTGATGGCCTTGGATTGTA
>JACCDJ010841026.1_pt1 | contig 13451 bp, 13 predicted proteins | sample 7444481 | NCBI WGS metagenome assembly JACCDJ01 (sample SAMN15323435, study PRJNA562643) | freshwater metagenome | isolation source: river surface water | place: USA:Blue River Watershed | collected 2017-08-15 | reverse complement strand
CATAGCCAAGGTAGAGATTGGTCTCTTTAAGTTCGAGACCTAAGAAGAGGCTAATTAAGAAAATAGCTCCTCCCATTACTACAAAGGGTTGGACCATCTCCTTATCACTTCGACTCCCCTTGATTCGGGAGTAGGTCAATCTTCCAATGATCATTGAACTCATGAAGAGGAAGTAGGGAATGACCGCAAGGGACTTTGAAACGCCAAATTCTTGACGGGCCAGAATTGTTGCCCAGTCCCCCATCGCCATTTCAAGGAGAAGCGCAAAGAGAAATCCGAGGCTTACTACCCAGTCAATTGAGAATGAACGCATCATCTTTCCGAAAGTTACAATCTCATCATCTTCAGTAACTTCATTTCCAGAGAGAAGGACTGGTCTTAAGCGACTAAAGGCACGTAACTTAAGAATTAGAACAATCGAGATTAGTGGATAGATATGCCAGTTCAATGAAACATTTGAAGATATCAAAAGTGCTATGAAGGCTGTAGCGACCGCGCCAGCAGTCCATAGCCCATGAAGCATTGGAATAACCTGGGTACCACTTTCAGCTTGGCGATGTAACGCTTGGGCGTTTATTGAGATGTGATACGAGGCCCAGGCAAAGCCACATATGATGTTGATGATTGTGTAGATGAGCGCGCTCTTAAGTTCAATAAGGATTCCAATAGTCACGTAAGTCATTACCGCGCTCGTCACACAAACTTTGAAGACGCCGAGGCGATGGACGATATGGCCCATTGTTAAGTGAGCGCATAGCGCGCCGATTGAGCCACTTATATTTACTAGGCCAAAGATTGTTGTTGAGACACCGAGGTTCTCTTTAATGTCAGGCAGGCGTGGAGCGAGGCACATAACGCCGAGGCCAAAGAGAAAGAAGATCGCTTGGAGGTCACGCCTCTCTCTGCCCTCGATTGGATTATGCATGGGCTTACCCGGATCTGATGCCATCAGAAGAGGGCGCTCGCGAGTGCTTGTCTAGATTTGATTACATCTGGATCACTAGGGTCAACTAGTTGAAAGAGTAAAAGAAGATGTTCTTTCGCTTTATTTTTATCATCACCTGACATAGTTTGAACTGCTCTCAATAACCGCTCAAAACCGTTCTTATGTCTACCGGTAGCTACTTCTACATCAGCGGCCATTAATTGGTCTTGAATCGAATTAGGTTTCTCATTTGCACTCTTTATAGTGCGTTCGAAATCCAGCGTTGAGATTCGCAGCGCTAATTCACATTGAGCTAATCCAAGTTTGGCCATCGGCTCATTTGGTTGGCGCTGCAGCCAGTTTCGGTAAGCCATCGCGGCGCCGGAGTAATCGCCCTTTTCGAGAGCTGATATTGCAGCCGCTTCTTCTGGCTCCATCTTTGGTTCCGGAATCTCCGGAACTTCTACTTTCATACCCCGCTCTTTGGCAATCTTGAAGACTTGCGCAATTAGGGCGCGTAATTGATCCTCGCGCGTTGGCACTTCGGGTAGTGGCAACATCTGTTCGTCAATAAAGACAACCGCGGCAGGCAAACTTTGTATCCGTAGGGCTTGGATTAATTGAGGTTGGGTCTCGACATCAATGGCGCCAAATTTCCAACTCCCTTTATCTTCGCTAGCAAGCTTTGCAATCAAATCTCGAAGTTCCACAGTCGTTGGCGCTCGATCGGTGTAAGCAACTAAGAAAACCGGAAGTTCTTTCGATGCCTGAACAAAGTCAGTCATGAAATTTTCTACGGTGGCTGAGAGGAAATTAGTTTGTGATGCACCGGGGGCTGGTTTTGGTTTTGTTAGTGAGCTTAAGTCAAAGGCTCGACCAAAATTCTTAGGTAGTTGGGGCGTGCTCACGAGGGCATTCTCTCAAAATCTCTCAGGCTCTATGACTTAATCGAGGCGCCGGAATCAGATCTAAAGGGAAGAACATCAGCGATGTAGTCTTCAGTAGCGCGCTCAAGACCAACATCGTGTCCAACTTTTTCCCCTAGGTACCAGCGATGCTCCAAAACTTCATGAAAGAACTGGGCATCTTCGATCCGACCCCGCATTGAATCCGGGACGGAGTTCACAACTTTGAAAAAGACCTCTTTGAGCCAACGTTGCGCTGCCTCCTGTTTATCTGGGGTCCTGCCAATCTCGCGCGAGCGGAAACGATCAAATGAGGCGAGAATTCGCTTTGCTTGTAACTCTTCCACTTCAAGACCCATTAGTTCTTTGAGTCGATGGGAGTGATAGTTAGGCGCGACCAGCTTCGGTGTAAATTTCAAAGTTCCAGCATCACCTTGGACCTGTAGATCTACTTCTTCCACTGCAAAGCCAAGATCTTGAAGCGAACGCATAGCTCGCTCAACAGCGTGGCGATCATTTGCCGGGAGAAGTTGTGGCTCACTTAGCGCGCTCCAAATTCTGCGATAACGCTTGATGACTGATTCGCTGGCACGCACCGGATCCATTCCAGGGAAGAGCACGCCAGAAAGTTTTAGATCTTCTAATTCAGCAGCAACATTGAATCGAACGATATCTAGATCATGTTCGCGTTGCCCATCGCTTAACCGCTTTTGAAATTCGCCAGTTTCCGCATCTACCAAATAAGCGACAAACCCTTCGGCGTCACGGCGAAAGAGCGCATTTGATAGCGAGCAATCACCCCACCAGAATCCAAGTAGGTGTAAACGAACTAAGAGGTAAGCAAGTGCATTTGCCATATTAAATACTTCGTGTTGCGTGACAGTTCCGCTAAGTAGAACTCGATAAGGCAAAGAATAGGGAAGAAATCGAGTGACAATCGCACATGGAAGTTCGCTTCCATCGATTGAGGTTCGACCATCGACGACTGCGATTTGAGCAACTGAAGGAGCGCCACGATGCCCTAATTCACGGAGCGCTTCATACTCACGATGAGCAAACTCTGGCACCGTCTCTTTTACTGCGTAAATCTCACTTTCGGGATCAGAAGTAGAACGAACCAGCCGGACTACATGTCTTGAGATACCGCGCTGCGCCGCGAGGGTTGGATCTTCCGGCCAATCCTCAAGAGGAGTCGCCCAAGGTAAGTTAGCAAGCGTCGCGATCTCCTCACCAATGCCGGTGATTCGTAAATTTGAAAGGTGGGGCGACTTGTGAGGCGACATAGTCGTAATTCTTTCAGGCTCTAGACTTATGCGATGGCGCGGATGAAGAGAGTCTTTAAGAAATCAAGTGATAAATCTCCCGAAATACCTACCAAGGATGAGGATTTTGGAGCTAAGGGTGATCCGCTAAACGTTCAACACCCTTTCTACTTTGGATTCCTTGCCACAACTGGTGCTTTGGTGGCTTTCGCACTTTTACAAGCTCTTCAATCCGCCACCCAAGTATTTATCCTCATCATAATTTCGCTCTTCTTAGCGATGGGTCTTAACCCGGCAGTCTCTGCGATCGAACAACGAGTCGCAAAACGTGCGCTTGCCGTTACCACCGTTGTAATCCTTGTTCTTCTCTTCGTGGTTCTTGCAGCGCTCGTTGTCATTCCACCCGTTTTCTCGCAAGTAAATGATTTGGTAGATGGCGCGCCACAGCTAATTGATTCTCTCCGTAACAATAAAACATTCCTCACACTTGATGAGGAGTACGGCTTAATCAAAACTCTCGAAGACAAATTCCAAAGTTGGTTCACAGATGGCGCCCTTATAACCGGAGCATTCGGTGGCGTACTCGGGGTAGGAAGGACTGTTCTCTCTGGAGCATTCTCTGCACTTACTGTTTTGATTCTGACTCTTTACTTCCTCTATTCACTTCCTTCAGTAACTAAAGTTTTCTACCGTCTAGCTCCGGCATCAAGACGCGAGAGAGTTTCAAAAATTGGGGATGCCATAATCGCTCGAGTTGGATCATTTGTGGGAAGCCAAATTCTTATCGCATTCTTGGCCTCTGTCTTCGTATTCTTCCTAGGGATTCTGCTTGATCTCCCCTATGCCGCAGCCCTTGGAATGCTGATCCTTTTTGTAGCGCTGATTCCACTTGTCGGCCACTTTATTGGTGGAACTATCGTCTCTTTGGTCGCGTTGACTCAATCGCCAACTAAAGGATTATTGGCGCTACTTCTGTATACCCTCTACGTCCAGATTGAAAACTACTTAATCACGCCACGCATTATGAAGCGCACGCTCGCTATCCCAGGACTTGTCACGATTGTTGCAGCCTTACTTGGTACATCACTTCTTGGTCTAGTTGGTGGCGTACTTGCTGTTCCAATAGCGGCTGCGATCCTCTTGATTATGGATGAAGTGGTATTTCCTAAAACTGATAATTCTTAGACTTTAATATTCAGTTGGAATCGGGAGTTGTGTCGGGTTAACAATTCGAACTATTTCGCTCAAAACTCGATGGACAAATGGTTCGCCTACCCAGAGATGCTTAGCTTCCGACACCGCTATTAGCTCTAACTGCTTAAGGGCAGAAAATCTAGTTCTAGCTTGATCTGGCTTTAGATAGTCATCCAACTCTGGAACAAGGGCAATTACGGGTCGGCCATCCTTGCTCCAAGATTGCAATTGCTCTTCTGTGGTAGTTCTTAGAGGAGGTGAGAGAAGAATTAAGCCTTTGATTCTCTTGTCAGTTGCATGTTGCAACGCGAGATCTGTGCCGAAGGACCAACCAATCACCCAGAGTTCGCTAATCTGCAATTGGTCGAAGCAGTAATTGATAGCTGCAATTACATCTGCTTTCTCTGCTACACCCTCGCCAAATTCACCTTCGCTCTTTCCTTGGCTACTCGAAGTTCCTCGGGTGTTAAACCTGACGACCGTAATACCTGCGAGCGCCGGTAATCGATTCGCTGCTTTCTTATAAATATGGCTATCCATCATCCCGCCATGCGTTGGGAGGGGATGAAGACAGAGAATTGCGCGGGTTCTATCACCGCTCATTGGGGAGGCAACTTCGCCAACTAGTTTTAGCCCATCAGATGTGATTATCGTTATGGGTTCCCGTTGAGCTGGGAGCACGGTACTTGGCCTGATGAGTTCTCCCACGCAGAAGAGTTTAGTCTTAGCCCATGGCCATCAAACCCAGATCAGTGAGAGTAAAGAGCCCAGCCACTTTCGAATCTACAAACCCTGCTACGGGTGAGGTTGTTGGCGTATTTCCAGTTTTCACAAAGAGTGAAGTTGAAGATGTGGTGGCTCGCGCGAAAGTTGCCGCTGAACGCTGGGCTAATTTAAGTTTTAGGGCGAGAAATGTTGTGCTCCGTGATTGGGCCTCAACTCTAACCCGCGATATGAAAGAAGCTGCGGAGTTAATTCATCGCGAAACTGGCAAACCGCTAAGTGATGCAACTCTAGAAGTAGCACTCGCAATCGAACATATTGCCTGGGCTGGAAAATTTGCGCCACGTGTACTGGGTCGACAATCTCGTCCGGCTGGATTATTAATGTTCAACATGGCCGCTCAAGTTCAGCGCGTTCCATTCGGAGTTGTAGGTGTAATCGGACCCTGGAACTATCCGATATTTACACCAGTTGGCTCAATTGCTTACGCGTTAGCCGCTGGCAACGCGGTTGTCTTTAAGCCGAGTGAATTTACCCCTGCAATTGGAGCTTTCCTGGAAGAGAGTTGGAAGCGCATCGCTCCCTTCAAAGATATCTTCACAACAGTTACTGGCGACCCAGCCACCGGTGTTGCACTTACCGAGAGCAAGGTCGACAAGATTTCCTTTACCGGTTCGACAAGGACGGCGAAGAAAGTTGCAGCAGCATGTGCTGTAAACATGACCCCTGTCGTTTTGGAATGTGGCGGTAAGGATGCTGTACTAATCGATAAGGACGCCGATATTTCAAAGGCTGCAGAGATGACGCTCTGGCATGCAATGTCTAATGCTGGTCAATCTTGTATCGGCGCAGAACGCGTCTATGTACATCGCCAGGTTGCAGATAAGTTCAAAGCAGAGATTGTTTCCCTTGCTAAGGAAATCAAGCCGGGATTTGGTGATGGTGCAAAGTATGGGCCAGCAACCATGCCCTCCCAATTAAAGGTAATCAAGAGCCATATCGATGATGCGGTCTCAAAAGGTGGAACCTTTCTATTGGGTGGCAAAGATGCGATTAAAGGCGGTTATGTAGATCCGGTGATTCTCGCTGATGTTCCGGAGGATTCACTTGCAGTCACCGATGAGACCTTCGGTCCAACGCTAGTAATAAATACCGTCTCTAACATGGATGAAGCGGTAGATCTGGCGAACTCCACAAGTTATGGACTTGGCGCAGCAGTCTGGTCGAAGAAGAACGGAAAGCGAATTGCATCCCTTCTCAAGTGTGGCATGGTCTCGATTAACTCAGCCTTTTCATTTGCAGCGATTGGTGCTGTTCCATTTGGTGGGGTGAAAGATAGCGGCTACGGAAGAATTCACGGCGCAGAAGGACTTCTTGAATTCACATATCCAAGGACAGTCGTGAAGCGTAGATTCCGGATTCCACTTGAATTCACTACATTTGAACGAAGCGAACGCGCTGATCGAATTCTTGTAAGGCTAGTTAAGTTGTTACACAAACGCCGAATTCGCTAGTAACGCGGGGCGTTGCGCGTCCGCTCAACATTAGGACGGCGATGTTCTCTTTTATTCCAACAAGCTGAGTGCCAATGTCTACGTGAATCGACATCGCCCTCAATCCAGGCCACGATATGTGGCGTAGCCATTCGGATCAATTGATCACATCCCGGACAGCGATATGGCTTCGTGGAACTTGAACCAGTGATTTTTCTAACCCGATAGATTCCTTCTTCATGCTCTTCAATTGTTTCGTGTGAAGCGGCGATATCACGCTCATCTTCACCCCTATTTTGGCTAGATTTATTTGAACCACGCTTCTTAGGATGATTTCTCCGGGGACTCACAGGGAGATTCTTACCTATTTCGGGCAAGATTGAGCCATGCAGAAGCGAAGTATTCGAATCCTCGCGCTCTCTATTGCACTTCTTTTATCCGCATTACCCAACTCCCCCGCCGCATCTGCGGCCAAGAAGAAACCTATTCCGGCCACCTCGCCCAAGCCAGTTTGGCCACCTAAAGGTTTCAAAGAGATTGATGGCGTATTTGCGAAGGTTCCAAGTAGCGAGGAATTGATTGGTCTTCTCTCGGCAAAGAGATCTCTACAGAAGTTCTTGGAACAATGCGAAGAGTTCGCTTGTGGCGCTGTCTTTGTGGCCGCAGAGCGGGGCTGTACTTGGTGGGAGGTAAATTCAACGCTTCGAAAAGTTAATGCAAGTACGCTCACAAAAGATCGAATTGGAACGCTAGTTACCTACGCCAAGGGAACGGATTCTCGCGAACAGGGCACTATTTTCTTAGTAAGTGAAGAGCCAGTTGATCTAAGCGTATCGGTCGGAAATATTCGGGTGATCTGCCATCGCGAGAAGACTAATATCCCCAAACCTGGAAATGTTTATAACAAGATTTCTGCGGGAGATAAGTGATGTTAGGCGGAGTAAATAACCAACTTTTCTTTCAATCTCTAGCTGGCTTTGCCGTCATGCTCCTTCTAATCGGACTCCTTAAGTGGGCCTTTGCTCGTGGTAAGTCGGTAGTATCGCGACCACTTCGAGTCGGTGATGATGAAGAGTATGGACTACTTCGAGTTGTTGCTAGACCTGGAAACCATATCGAGGGCGAGATGCTCCGTCAGAAACTTGCGGCAAGTGGGATTAAAGCAACGCTAACTCAGACCAAGCGTGGCCCGAGAGTAATGGTCTTCGAAGAAGAAGTTAAGGCAGCGGAAGCAATTTTAAGAAGCTAGCGGTTTTTGCCGGGAACCCATAATTGATCGCCCTCACTCTTATTCTCAAATCTTGCGAGAACAAAGAGTAAATCTGAAAGACGATTCAAATACTTAGCTGTTAATTTATTTACACCCTCGCCAAATGCATGGATTGCTTGCCAAGTACGTCGCTCCGCACGACGAACCACAGTTCTAGCAACATGAAGATGAGCCGATGCGGGGGTACCAGAAGGTAGAACAAATGACTTAAGTGGCGAGAGTTCGGCGTTGTATTTATCTATCTGTTCCTCTAGGTATGAAACTTGGGACTCAAGAACCCGGAGCGGTTCATATTGAGGAGAATCCACGACTGGGGTACATAAGTCTGCGCCGACATCAAAGAGATCATTTTGGACGCGGACCAATAATTTGCGGACTTCATCAGAGAGATTTGCAACTGTTAGGACTACGCCGATATAGGAATTTGCTTCATCAACGGTTGCGTACGCCTCAAGGCGCGGATCATTTTTAGAGGTTCGGCTCATATCTCCAAGAGATGTAGTGCCATCATCGCCAGTTTTTGTGTAAATCCGCGTCAGGTTGACCATGGGGTGAGCCTATTAGTTTCACTAACATGTGACCACTCGGATTGAAACGTCCTACGGAAAGTGACCAGCCAAGAGAGCGAGGCGATGAAATGAGCGAGTTTCCGCTAGATCGCTTCCAAATCGTTGGCGGCTCTCCCCTAGTCGGTGAAGTGAAAATCTCTGGGGCGAAGAATTCAATTTTGAAGTTAATGGCTGTGACCTTGATGGCTCCTGGCAACTACACGCTCCGCAATGTTCCAGATATCGCAGATGTTTCAATGATGGGCGAATTGTTAACGAGCCTTGGTTGTTCGATTAATCGCGGCGTTGATAAGAGTGAAATCGATATTTCAGTTCCTGAAAAATTAGCGCACCGAGCTGACTATCAATATGTAAGAAAGTTACGAGCATCTATAAATGTTCTCGGTCCACTTGTTGCCCGCTTGGGAAGAGCTGAGGTTGCCCTTCCTGGTGGTGACGCAATTGGTTCACGTGGTTTGGATTTTCACACTCGGGGCTTAATTGAGTTAGGCGCCGAAACACACAATGAACATGGTTACATTATTGCTAGCGCGCCAAAGGGACTTCGAGGAGCGCGAATTGAATTGGATTTTCCTAGCGTGGGCGCAACAGAGAACATAATGACCGCTGCCGTTCTGGCCAAAGGTGTAACTACTCTTGAAAATGCTGCGCGCGAACCAGATTTAGTTGATATCGGTAATTTCTTAAATGCAATGGGTGCAAAGATTGAAGGCCTAGGAACGCCGACGTTAACTATTACCGGAGTTGATGCGCTTCGCCCAGTTGATCACACCGCTATCCCCGATCGAATCGTTACTGGAACTTGGGCTTTTGCCGCCGCGATAACGCAAGGAGATATCGCAATTCATGGCGCCAGACCAAGTGATCTTGAGTTACCTCTAGATAAGTTGGTTGCTGCGGGCGCCGTAGTTACCGCTACGGCTGATGGCCTTCGAGTAAAAATGTCCCGCCGCCCCACTTCGATCGATATCTCTACCCTGCCCTTTCCCGGTTTTCCAACTGACCTTCAACCCTTTGCTATTACGCTCAATTCGATAGCTGATGGAACTGCTCTCGTCACTGAAAATGTCTTTGAGGGGCGATTTATGTTTGTAAATGAGTTGCTGCGCCTTGGTGCAAACATCCGAGTCGATGGACACCATGCTTCCGTAACCGGGATTACCCGCCTCTCATCAGCCCCAGTCGTCGCATCTGATATTCGTGCCGGCGCAGGCCTTGTCTTAGCTGGGTTAGTGGCTGATGGAATAACTTTTGTAGAGGGCGCTTATCACGTCGATCGCGGTTATCCAAAGTTTGCTGAACAATTAAGAGCGCTTGGCGCTGATGTTACAAGAGTTGATTAGCGAATCATTTAGCCAACGGTTACTTCAAAAATTTTATCTGCCTTAACCTTTACATTGATTCGATTTGAGCGATAATCCATCGTTACGGCAAAATCCTCACCATCTCGTTGCACAACTCGATAACCCCAACCATTTAGTAGGGCACAGACTTCGCCAGCGCGTTCGCTCAAGCCAATTAGTTGGTTAGCGCGCTTCTCGCTAATCTCCATCTCATCGCTAATCTTCTTGGGACACGAGCTCGCAACATCACTTATTTGCATAACTTCGCCACGGATCTCTTTACTTCCAACGGCAACAATCGCTGAAGCTTTGGCACGAGAGCGAATCGATACTGCATAAATACCGCTCTCGCCAGCCCGATTTGTTCTGGATAAGAAGAGGTAGTTCTGCTTTCCATAGGGCTCGTAGAACTTAGTTCGTTCATTGATGCTCAGGTTTGATTTCTTACCGCTTGGTGAGGTGATTGTGACTAAGGGAAGTTGCGAATTCTTAAGTGCGCTCTCCGGGCGGCGATCCAAGATTAGATACTCAAGCTTTAGCGCTTCACCTTCGCGTAGCGCGAACCGGAAATATCTGCGCTCGCCGGATTTAGTGAAGTTTGCAGTTACTGCAAAGGAGATGCTGCCCTCGACTAAGACTGGGCTGGCATCAATTCGCGCTGATTCAGAGGTGAGAAATACGGGTTGGTGAGCCGAAGCCGGCATAGCGCTACTCGCCAAAACGGCGAGCGCCAAGAAAAGCGCTTTAAAGGGCGCTGGCTTCACCGAGAATTGAGACACGATTGTTTGCGACCGAGAGAAATCCACCGCTTACTTGGAATTCCTCTTCGCCACCTTCAACGCCCTTGATAACAACTCTTCCATCGACAAGTACGCCAAGAAGCGGGGCATGATCAGGAAGTATTCCTAAATCACCTTCCAGGGTGCGCGCAGATACCATCTTTGCTTTACCCGAGAAGATCCGCGCTTCTGGCGTTACGAATTCGACAGTCAGGACGTTATCGCTCATTGGATTTAGCTCTTCGCCAATTCTGCAGCCTTGCGCTCAACATCTTCTGGGCCACCGCACATGAAGAATGCCTGCTCAGGAACATGGTCATAATCACCATTTGCCAGCGCATCAAATGCTGCAATTGTTTCGGTAAGTGGAACAAATGAGCCATCGATGCCGGTGAAGACCTTCGCAACGAAGGTGTTCTGGGAGAGGAAGCGCTGGATACGACGAGCGCGTCCAACGAGAATTCGATCCTCTTCGGAGAGTTCATCGATACCAAGAATTGCGATGATGTCTTGGAGATCCTTGTAGCGCTGCAAGATCTGCTTGACGCGGTTTGCAACGCGGAAGTGATTCTCACCGATGTAGCGCGGATCCAAGATACGTGATGTTGAATCAAGTGGATCTACAGCAGGATAGATACCCAACTCAGAAATTGGACGAGAGAGAACCGTCGTCGCATCAAGGTGGGCGAATGTGGTGTGTGGAGCTGGATCGGTGATGTCATCGGCAGGAACATAAATTGCCTGCATCGAGGTAATTGAGTTACCGCGAGTTGAGGTGATTCGCTCTTGAAGAACGCCCATCTCATCGGCAAGTGTTGGCTGGTAACCCACGGCCGATGGCATACGACCAAGGAGGGTTGAAACCTCAGAGCCTGCTTGGGTAAAGCGGAAGATATTGTCGATGAATAGGAGCACGTCCTGCTTCTGAACATCGCGGAAATACTCGGCCATCGTCAGAGCGGAGAGCGCAACGCGAAGACGGGTCCCGGGTGGCTCATCCATCTGTCCGAAGACGAGCGCTGTCTTATTGATAACGCCAGTCTCAGTCATTTCCAAGAACAGGTCGTTACCTTCACGAGTACGCTCACCAACACCAGCGAATACCGAAACGCCACCAAAGTTTTCAGCGACGCGATAAATCATCTCTTGGATAAGAACTGTTTTACCAACGCCGGCGCCGCCGAAAAGTCCGATCTTTCCACCCTTTACATAAGGTGTTAGAAGATCGATAACTTTGATACCGGTTTCGAAGGTCTCAGTCTTTGATTCAAGTTGATCGAAATCAGGAGCAGAGCGATGGATTGGCCAACGTTCTTTGACATCTAGTGATGATGTAGGAACATCTAGTGATTCGCCGAGCGCATTGAATACGTGGCCCTTGGTGACATCTCCGACTGGAACAGAGATAGCAGCACCTGTGTCACGGACTTCTACGCCACGGACCATACCGTCGGTAGGTTGCATTGAGATTGCGCGCACCATGTTGTCACCAATGTGCTGGGCAACTTCAAGAGTTAGTAGGCGCTTCTCACCTCCGATGGTGATATCTATTTGTAGTGCGTTGTAGATCGCAGGCATCGAATCCGATGGGAATTCGATATCAACGACCGGTCCAATCACACGCGCTACGCGCCCGGTTGCTGTCTTAGTTGTCATCATTCGCTCCCTGCGTTTGCTGAGGCAAGCGCGTCTGCGCCGCCCACGATTTCGCTTATCTCTTGCGTGATCTCGGCCTGACGAGCCGCATTTGCAAGTCTGGTCAACGACTTAATCAACTCATCAGCATTGTCAGTTGCTGATTTCATCGCGCGACGACGCGCTGCATGCTCGGAGGCTGCCGATTGCAGAAGCGCGTTATATACGCGAGATTCGATATAGCGCGGCAGAAGTGCGTTGAGAACTTCACCGGCATTTGGCTCGAATTCATACATAGGAAGAAGGCCTGCTGGAGCTGGGCCATCAGCTTCAACAACTTCAAGAGGAAGCATCCGCTTATTTAGGGCGATTTGAGTGATCATCGACTTAAACTCAGTGAAGACGATATGAAGTTCATCAACGCCCTCAACGTCAACCGCAGCATCTTTTAAGAATGCAGCAATCAATTCAGCAGAGATCTCTTTGGCATTTGCATAAGTCGGTTTATCTGAGAAACCAGTCCAAGAATTCTTAACAGCCCGATTACGGAACTTGTAATAGTTAACCGCTTTACGACCAACCACATAGGTCAGGACCTGTAGCCCGCGCTCTTTCAAGGTAACAATCAAACCTTCTGCTTCTTTGATCGCATTAGTTGAATAAGCGCCCGCCATTCCGCGATCTGCGGTGATTATTAGAACCGCAGCGCGCTTTGGATTGGCAGACTCAGTAGTCAATGGATGATTAGTGTTAGAGAAAGTTGCTACTGCACTTACGGCACGGGTCAACTCATTTGCATAAGGAGTTGAGGCTGCGACCCGTTGTTGCGCCTTGACGATACGCGAGGCTGAGATCAATTCCATCGCTCGCGTGATCTTCTTGGTCGACTTAACGGAGCGGATCCGTCGCCGATAGATTCGTAGTTGTGCGCCCATGGATTACTTCTTATATCTCGTAATCTGCTCAGAGCCATCGCTGCCTTGAGCTTCGGCTTCAGCTTCATTGACCGGCTTGGCAACCGATGACTTGAATTCGCTCTTGAATGCATTAACTGCTGCAGTCAATTTCGAAACTGTGTCATCAGTTAGTTCTTTTGTTTCAGCAATTACATCGAAGATTCCCTTATGTGAACGACCGACATAATCCAAGAACTCGGTTTCAAAGCGGCGGATATCTTGGACGGCAACCGAATCAAGCTGGCCAGTTGTTCCGGCCCAGATCGATACAACCATCCGCTCCAGTGAATATGGCGTGTATTGAGCCTGCTTCAATAGCTCAACCAGGCGTGATCCACGCTCGAGTTGGGCCTTTGAGGCTGCATCGAGATCAGAACCGAAAGCAGCGAATGCTTCT
>JACCDJ010083819.1_pt1 | contig 13452 bp, 10 predicted proteins | sample 7444481 | NCBI WGS metagenome assembly JACCDJ01 (sample SAMN15323435, study PRJNA562643) | freshwater metagenome | isolation source: river surface water | place: USA:Blue River Watershed | collected 2017-08-15 | reverse complement strand
TGGTGGCTCTTGCAGAACATGGCATCCCCATAGCTGAAGAACCGATAGCGTGATTCCACTGCATGAGCGTAAGCCTGGCGCATTGTGTCATAGCCAACAAAGGCGGCCACCAGCATCAGCAGCGTGGACTTTGGAAGATGAAAGTTCGTCAGTAGTGCATCGACAACTTTAAATGAATAGCCTGGTCGAATAAAGATATCCGTCTCGCGCTGACCGGGTAAGACCAGGCCCCCGTTGGTCGCGGCCGACTCCAGCGTGCGAAGACTCGTGGTGCCGACCGCGACGACCCTGCGACCTTCTTTGCGGGCGTGCGCAATTGCCTCGGCCGTCTCAACAGGGAGTTCATACCATTCAGTGTGCATCTGATGCGCGCTGAGATCTTCGGTTCTCACTGGGGCAAACGTGCCAGTGCCTACGTGCAGCGTCACAAAAGCCCGACGAATTCCTTTTGCATCAAGTCTGGCGAGAAACGGTTCATCAAAATGTAAGCCTGCAGTGGGTGCTGCAACAGACCCGGGCGTTTGGGCATAGACCGTCTGATAACGGTTGGCGTCTTCCTGATCCGGTTTGTGCTGAATGTAAGGCGGCAGGGGAAGCTCACCGCATCGATGCAGAACATCTAAGACCGACTCTGGAAACTGCAACACAAACCGATCGTCATAGGTCGCATCACGACCAATCACCGTGATCAAAGGGCCCTTGTTCCCTGCTGGGGCATTTAACTGAATCTGACTCCCTGCAGCGGGTTTTTTGCTCACCCGAAGCATCGCAAGCGCCTGATTGTCCTGGGTGATTCTCTCCACCAGAATCTCGACCTGCCCGCCAGAGGCCTTCTGTCCGAAGAGTCGCGCAGGGATGACCTTGGAGTTATTAAAGACCATCAGATCGCCCGCTTCGAGCTGATCGATCAAGTCTGTAAACCGTGCATCCTGAAAGGTACTTGTCTGCGGCGTGACCACTAAAAGACGGCTCTCTGTTCTTTGGGCGGCAGGATGCTGCGCAATCAACGCGTCCGGCAGATCAAAATCAAAATCAGATAGGCGATCGTGGTGGGTCATTGCGGTGATGTCTCGTTGCGCAGGTTTGGAGTATCAGGCGTTGCGTGACCAACGGATCTTTGTGACTAGCCATGCTGCAAGAATCGCCTTAAGAATATCGCCCGGAATAAACACCGCACTCGCCATGGCCGCCTTATCCAAGGTGAGCGCTGTACGAAGCGCAATCCCTGGGATGCCAATGACATAAATGACCACAATGCCACCGACGACTGCAGCGATGAGGGCATTCCAGAACAACCGATTCGGCAGCAGCTGATCAAGTTTGGTCTTAATGAGGCCGCAAGCGATTGCCCCAAAAATCCAGCCAACCAAAAACCCAATCGTCGGGCCAAAAAATACGCCAAGTCCCCCACGGCCGCCGGAGAGCACTGGTGCACCCAACGCCACTACAAATAAGAACAACAATACCGCGAGTGCTCCTAAACGCGGGCCGAGCATGAGCCCCGCGAGCATGACGCCAAGCGTCTGTGCTGTGACCGGGACCCCAGCAGTAAAGGGGAGATCCAGTTTAGGGATAAGTCCCATCACTGCAATCAAGGCTGCAAAAAGCGCGATCCTCACCAGATCACGGTAGCCCAGCACCTGTTTAATTTCCACGACTCGATTTCCTTGCGATTAATGCTTCAGCAATTTTCTCAGTACGACTCATAGTGAGTGACATAAACGGCACCAGCAGCCGAACCCCTGCGCTTTTGTTTGCTCGCGCACGCCAAGCTGCGGATTGTGCCTGCCATTGGGCCAAAAGGCTTGGAATAAATCGAATCACAAGCGCCACCGCTAACGACAGACGATCGGGATTGAGCCCAAACAGCCTCAACGGCGTAAGACATGGGCGAACGACCCGCATCATGTCTTGCATTGGTGTGGTGGCGCTAACCAGATCGGCAATCATGATCATGACGATGAGCCGCGCTACTGATAACCAGGCGACATGCCAGTTCATGACAAGCGCCTGGAATAGCCCCAGGCCCAGCACCAACAGCAGAATCGATCGAAGTCCGATCAGCCGTTCTACACCGGCACGGCCGAGGGAAGCATAAACGCCCACCGCTACAGCGCAGCCCCACGTTAACGCCCACGGATTCGACACTGGAAGCAGTGCGAGTGACGCGACGAGCAAGACCAAGAGTTTTAGTCCCGCCGGCAGACGATGCAGCCAGCTCGGCTGCGCAATGTATAGCGAGATCACGCGGAATCTGTCTGGGCGAAATACCCTGCGATGACCGAGGACGGGTCCGCCTGTTGGCGAACGCTTCCTTGTTCCAGCCAGATCAGTTCATCAAAACCCTCGAATAACGAGAGATCATGACTTGCCATGATCACAGGCTGTGGCAAAGCCTTCACAAAGCCCATGACCTGATGCGTGGTTCTGCGATCAAGGCTCGCACAGGGTTCGTCTAGCAGCAGGAGTTCCGCGCCGTCTACTAATACCGACAAGATACACAGCAGCTGCTTCTGACCATCACTGAGCGTGTGAGTCGCACGATCAGCGAGCTCGCTCATCTCGTATCGAGACAACACTGCTAAGGCATTTTCTTTCGCGACCGGTGCAGGAATCCCCTGCTCAATAAGGCCGAAACAAAGCTCTTCCATCACGGTTGGGAAAAGTAGCTGATGTTCTGGATTCTGAAAAACGAACCCGATTCGATCCGGTGCGGTTACTCGCCCCTGCTGCGGGCTGACCAACCCTTTGATGACGCGCAGCAACGAACTCTTGCCAGATCCATTGTCGCCAATCAGCCCGATGCGATGCGATCCTAGGGTTAGCGATAGGTCCTGAAAGACGCGGGATCCCTCGCGATGAAGTGTGACGGCGTCCAGGATCACCATGGCTTTTGAATACAATTCTCTCTGCAACAGTAGGGTTGTTGCGCAACACTATAAATGCGGACCAAAGAGGAGAACAAACCGTGGAACTAAGCATTGCCGGCAAAACCGGCCTGGTCACCGGCGCGAGTGCTGGAATTGGGCGTGCGACCGCCATCGCCCTGGGAAAAGAAGGCGTCAAGCTGGCGATTGCGGGACGTCGTCGCGAACAGCTTGAAGAGGTCTCCAAGATCATCACCGACGCTGGCGGCCACAAGCCCGTCATCGTGATCCAAGACATGATGGAAGAGAGTGCTCCAGGCAAAGTCGCCGAGCAGGTGCTCGCCGGCCTGGGCAAGCTGGAAATTCTGATCAATAACGCAGGCGGCTCGCGGCCTTTCAAACTGGATTCCAGCGAAGAGCAGTGGAACGAAGCGATTACCCTGAACTTCACGCGCCATCGTCAGTTAACGCACAAGCTTCTCGACCAGATGATGGCCAACGGCTGGGGGCGCGTGATCAACATCACTGGTAAGTCTGAGCCTGATGGGATCAATGGTGCCTTTTGTGCAAAGGCAGCAATGCACTCTTGGTCGAAGGGGCTCTCCCGAGAAGTCGGCAAAAAAGGCATCACGGTGAACTGCATCCCGCCAGGGCGAATCATGAGCGACCAGATCCGTCGTAACTACACCCCGGAATACCGGGCATGGCAGTCCGAGCATGAGATCCCAATGGGGCGCTATGGCGAACCTGAAGATATTGCAGCGCTCATCTGCTTCCTGGTGTCACCACTTGCACAGTACATTACCGGTACGGTCATACCAGTGGATGGCGGTCTGCGTCGTTATCAGTTTTAACCTCTGGTCGATCCAGAACAACAACGTAAAGGAGACAACATGCGATCTATTAAAACGATGCGTCGACAGTTCACGATTGCTGCGGCAATTGCAGGCGCTACAGTGGCAATTGGCCTTCCCACAGCAGCCGTTGCGCAAGAATTCCCCACCAAACCGATCCGCCTACTGGTGCCGTTTGCACCAGGCGGGACATCGGAGATTGTGGCCCGCGCCATTGCCACTGAGATGAGCAAGGTGCTTGGCCAGAACATCATCGTCGAGAACAAACCCGGTGGCGCTGGCACGATCGCCATGGCCGACACTCTCAAGGCGCCCCCCGATGGCTACACCATGATCCTGGGCCACGTTGGCACCTTGGCGGTGAACCCCTATGCCATGGCCAAGCAGCCCTATGACGTGAATCGCGACTTCCAGCCCGTATCCCTTCTCGCGCGCGTGCCAAACCTGTTTGTCGTGCACCCTGACGTCCCCGCTAAAAACCTGAAAGAGTTTGTGGCCTATGCCAAGAGCAAACCGGGCCGCTTGAACTACGGTTCTGCAGGTAACGCCAGTGCGGGTCACCTGGCGTATGAGTACCTGAACTTTGTCACCGGTATTCAGATGGTCCATATTCCCTATCGCGGAACAGGCCCACAGATGATTGACCTGATTGCGGGCCGCACCGACACCGCATCGGCAGGCGCTCCGGCCCTGATGTCCTACATCAAGAACGGTCAGGTTCGTCCCATCGCAGTCGGTATGCCTGAGCGTATCCCTGCGCTGCCCGATGTCCCGACGGTGGCTGAGCAGGGCTATGCCGGGTTTGAAACCTCGCAGTGGTACGGTCTGATCGTTTCATCGGCCGTTCCCAAGCCCATCGTGGCAAAGCTCAATGCCGCCGCGAATGCAGCCTTAAAAACCAAGGCCGTCGCAGACCGGTTCAGCCGTGACAACGCAGTGTTTGGCCCAGGCACGCCAGAGGACTTCGCGAAGTTCATCAAGGCCGAGCAGACCCGCTGGATGGGCGTGGTCAAACAGTCTGGCCTAAAGATTGACTAAGGCCAGCGTTGCACGATCTTTCCGCCTGATCTGACGGTCGCCCCCCTGCCGCAAGGGCAAGGGGGTGTCACCCGGCAAAGGTATACTGATGGTCCTGTTGCCGGGGTGGTGGAACTGGTAGACGCGCCGGACTCAAAATCCGGTGCCAGTGATGGCGTGAGGGTTCGAGTCCCTCCCTCGGCACCAACGCTTTAAATCCCCCAAAACCTCTACTGCGAGCCCGATCTAGGGTAAGCACTAGCGCCCTTGGGTCATGGCTTTCGCTATCTTGGAATCAGAAAAAACCACTCCTGGAGACATTGTGATCAAACTGAACAAACTCGCCCTTGCGGTCGCAGCATGCTGTGTTTCATTTAGCGCTCAGGCGCAGACCTTAGTGATTGATAAGGTCACTACCCTCGGTGACTCACTGACCGACGGCGGTACTTACAGCAACGCGATCAAATTCGCGAACCCGCTGGCTCCAAATATCAATTACCGCTTCACCAATAACAACCCAACTGGCACCTCGCGGGTATGGGCAGAGGTACTGGCGCAGCAGCTTGGTCTGACACTGGTTCCCAACAAGATCAATCCCGTTGCGAATAACGGCAGTAACTATGCCGAAGGCGGCTCACGCGTGAGCCAACAGCCTGGTATCGGCTACACCCCACCGATCGTGACGACCCGCACGCTCACAGAACAGGTCAATCAAGTTCTGGCTGATCGTAAGACCTTTAATGATCGCGATCTGGTCATGCTGTGGATTGGTGCCAACGACGGTTTTACGCAGCTCACCATGGTGAGTGCCGGTATGGCAGCGCCCACCACCGCCGTTGCGAATATGGTGAGCGAAGCCGCCAATCTGTCAGCGCAGGTGGACCGCCTGAAGGCTGCGGGTGCCAAGAACATCATCGTGGCGCTACTGCCCGATCTGGCTAACACACCATTTGGTGCATTGTTGAAAGCAGCGAACTCGGGTGGTGACGTTCTGCTATCAACACTGAGCAGCCAGTACAACAGCGCATTGAAATCCTTCTTGCCCGCCAAGGACGTGATGATTCTTGACACCAACAAGCTGTTAGCGGATGTGATCAAGAGCCCCACTAAGTATGGTTTTAACGCGAATTCGTTGGGCGCCACCGCCTGCGGCGTCAATCCAAACCGCACCGGTGCAGGCGACTTCTTCAACTCGTCGCTCAGCTGTATCAACACGAACCCGAGCAACTATCTGTTTGCGGACGGCGTGCACCCCAGCGCGAAAGCGCACGAACTCTTCGGCACCTTCGTGACCGCGACGCTGCGTAGTGTGAGTCAAGCCGCTTCCCTTGCGACGATTCCACTGGATGCCGCTCATCAGCATGCTCAGTCGCTTGAGAGCCGTCTCCACGGTCTGGCCATGACCACGGCCGACGGCAAAGCTCGTCCAGTCGGTAACGTTCAGGTTTATGGCGGTGTGGAGCAGGCAGAGCTTGAGGCCGACGGGCGCCAGACAACCCCCGCAACCGAGACCACCTCACGCAAAGGCGCAATCGGCGTTGATCGCCAGATTGCTGCGGGGACCGCAATCGGTGCAGTGCTAGCGTATGGCGATAGCACCACAGACTTTGCAGGTCGAACTGGTCAGATCAAGACCCAGGATCAGACCGCGATGGTCTATGGCGTGACATCAATTGCCCCCAACTTCTACGTCAATGCAAGCGCTGCACGGGGCCTCATCGATCACACAAGCTTTACTCGCAACATTGCATTCGCGAATAACACGCTGGTTGTGAACAGCAGTCCTGAGGGCACCTATCAGAGCATCCGCATTGGTGCCGGCATGATCTACGGCACCAGCTGGAGAGGCGGCCCATACGTAAGCCTTGCGCGTGAAGGGGTCAAGATCAAGAACTTCGTTGAGAACGCAGGCCCTGCATCACTGGCCTTCGGCGATATCAACCACTCAGTGCGTCGTCTGACCATTGGCTTTGCAAGCCAACAGGCGAAAGCGGCCATTGGTCAGTGGCGTGGTTTTGTGCGGGCCGCCTACGATCATGATCTGGACAACAACCCGCTGTCGGTAAAGGTTGGCCCGGATGCACAGTCGCTCGCAAAAGTCACCCTTGAGCGTCCTGCGCGCAGCGACTGGACCGCTACCATTGGTGCCATTCATCCTGTTGGCAAGGACGGCTTCCTGACGATTGCAGTCGGTCAGAATGGCCCTTCTGACAGCCGTCAAGGCACGACGTTGGGTGTGAGCTATCGCACTAACTTCTAAGCAGTTTTGAATCGCAAAAAAGGGCGCTAATTGCGCCCTTTTTTGTCTCTTCGTGCAGCCCTGGCATGAGAAAATCTGGCCATCATGTCGTCGCACTTCGTTCACCTTCGGATGCATTCGGAATATTCCATTGTGGATGGGATCGTTCGCCTGGATGCTGCTGTTGCCAAGGCGGCCGCAGATGGTCAACCAGCGATTGCCATTACCGACCTCTCGAACACCTTCGCTTACATTAAGTTTTATAAAGCAGCACGTGCCGCAGGGATCAAGCCAATTCTTGGCGCCGATGTCTGGATTACCAATGATCAAGATCGTGACCGTCCCTTTCGGCTGCTGTTACTCGTTCAGAGCAACGAGGGATATCGCAACCTCTGCGAACTGATTACGCGGTCGTGGCTCAAGAATACCCATCGTGACCGCGCAGAGATCCGACTCGAGTGGCTCGCGCAACACGCCGATGGACTCATCGCACTCTCGGGCGCACTTCAAGGCGAACTCGCTGATGCGATTGCCCGGTCGTCTCGGTCTAAGGCGCCTGCCGCTAGCCCTGGCGCTAAATCGAAGACAGGGCTTGAGCCCTCAGATCTGGTGCTGCAAAAGTACCTCGAGATTTTTGGTGATCGGTTCTACATTGAGCTCCAGCGTGCTGATCAGCCCGGCGAAGAGACTTACATCCGGCAGGCAGTCGCTCTGGCCATACGACACCAGGTGCCCGTTGTCGCAACACACCCGGTTCAGTTTTTAGAGAAAGAAGACTTTCGCTCTCACGAAGCGCGTGTCTGTATCGCGGAAGGCGAGACGCTCGCCAGCGGAAGGCGCAAGAAACGATTTACGGAGTCCCAGTACTTCCAGACCCAAGACGAGATGTCCAGCCGGTTTGCAGATATTCCTCAGGCGCTAGACAACACGCTTGAGATCGCGCAACGCTGCAATGTCGTCTTGCAGCTTGGCAAACCACAGCTGCCGAACTTCCCCACGCCCAATGGCGAAACCCTGGAGGACTACCTGCGGCTTACCGCACGTGAGGGTCTCGAGAAACGACTCATCGAACGCTACCCCACAGAAACGGTTCGTGAAAGTCATCGTCAACACTACGCCGATCGTCTTGAGCTAGAGATCAAAACGATTATCGAGATGGGCTTTCCGGGCTACTTCCTGATCGTTGCAGACTTCATCAACTGGGCCAAACAAAACGGCGTCCCTGTTGGCCCGGGCCGGGGCTCTGGTGCGGGGTCGCTCGTTGCTTATAGCCTTGGCATTACTGATCTTGATCCGATTCCTTATGCCCTGCTATTTGAGCGATTCTTGAATCCTGAACGGGTATCGATGCCTGACTTTGATATCGACTTCTGTCAGGACAATCGCTACAAGGTTATTGACTACGTTCGTACAAAGTACGGCAAAGACGCCGTCAGTCAGATCGTCACCTTCGGAACGATGGCCTCGAAAGCCGTGATCCGAGATGCTGGTCGTGTGTTAGATCTGCCTTATAACTTCTGCGACCAGCTATCAAAGCTCATTCCCGTTGTTCAGAATAAACCGCTATCGCTCGAAGAGGCCAAAAAGGAAGAGCCCATTCTTGCCGAGCGCGAACAAAAGGAAGACGAAGTACGCGAGCTCTTAGCGCTTGCGCGACCGCTCGAAGATCTGACACGAAATGTTGGCATGCATGCGGGGGGCGTTCTGATTGCACCCGGACGCCTGACGGACTTCTGCCCGCTATATCAGGCGCCAGGCTCGACGGAAGACGAAGGCGTGGTCTCGATGTACGACAAAGACGACGTTGAAGCCGCGGGACTGGTGAAGTTCGACTTTCTTGGGCTGCGCAACCTGACCATTATTCAGATGGCAGTCGATACGATTAATCGTCTCTATCCTGATCGCCATCTCACGCTTCGTGAGCTTGATGGGTTTGATGACCCTGCGGCCTATCAGGTGCTGCGAGATGCCAACACCACGGCGATCTTCCAGGTGGAATCGGATGGCATGAAAAAGCTTCTCGCGAAGCTTCAGCCCGACCGTTTCGAGGACATCATTGCTGTGCTGGCGCTCTATCGCCCCGGACCACTGAACTCCGGGATGGTGGATGACTTCATTAAACGTAAGCGCGGTGAGCAGCCAATTGACTACTTTCATGAGTCCTTAAAAGACTGTCTATCGCCAACGTATGGTGTGATCGTCTATCAGGAACAGGTCATGCAGATCGCCCAGACGATTGCGGGCTATTCATTAGGTGGCGCAGACCTGCTACGTCGCGCAATGGGTAAGAAAAAGCCCGAAGAGATGGCGCAGCAGCGTGAAATCTTTGTTAACGGTGCGCTCCAGAAAGGGCATTCGCAGGCACTCGCGACGCGACTGTTTGACCTGATGGAGAAGTTTGCGGAGTACGGTTTTAACAAGTCACACACCGCCGCCTACGCGGTGCTGACCTATCAGACCGCCTGGTTAAAGGCGCACCACACGGCTGAGTTCATGGCAGCAACGCTATCGGCCGACATGGATGACACCGATAAGGTGGCCTTCTTTAGCGCCGATACTCGCGCTAATAAGGTTCGCATCAAGGCGCCCGACATCAACGCATCGAACTATCGATTTGAGCCAGTTCCAGGTGCAACCGCCGAAGAGGGGCTTGTCATCCAATACGGACTTGGCGCCATTCGTGGCGTCGGAGAGAGTGCGGTGATGGCAATTCTTGCGACTCGCAGTCAGGATGGCCCATTTAAAGATATTTTTGATTTCTGCGCCCGAATTGACCGGCGTGTCGTGAATCGACGTGCCATTGAGGCACTCGTGAAGGCGGGGGCATTTGATGCGCTTCACGATAACCGAGCACAGGTGGTCGCAAGCGTTGGTCTTGCGGTCATGGCGGCAGATCAGGCACAGGCGAGTGTCCATCAAGGAGGCTTATTCGAAGAAGCCCCGGGGCAGGCCCCCGTCATTGACATGCCGAAGGTTGCGCCTTGGACCGAGCGTCAGCGACTCCTCGAGGAAAAGCAGGCACTTGGCTACTGCTTCTCAGGTCACTTGTTTGCGCCATACGCCCAAGAGATTCGACGTTTCGTGTCCACGCCCCTCAATCGACAGGTGCCGTCACGTGATCCTGTATGGATTGCAGGTGTGGTGAGCGCTAGCCGCGCTCAGATGACCAAGCGCGGCATGATGCGCATTGTGGAGATTGATGACGGCACCGGTAAACTTGAGATCACCGTCTTTTCTGAGCTCTGGGATCAACACCGACAGGCCATCAAAGTCGATGAGCCCTTGATCCTGCAGGCGAAGATTGAGAACGATGATTTTTCTGGCGGCTACCGCGGATCCGCTGTTGAGATCCTCACCCTTGGCGAAGCCAGAGCCCGGTTTGCACTGGGGATTCGGGTCAAGATGACCCCCGAGACGACGACTGGGATTGGCCAGGCCACGAACACCCCCGCCAAGCTTCGGGACCTTTTAGAACCCTGGCGTGCGGCGCAACATGGCTGCCCGATCTTTATCCGTATGGATCGTGGGGGTGCTGAGTGCGATATCCAACTACCCGAGGCCTGGAAGGTCAAACCGGAAGAGGAATTCATTCGGCTACTAACGCAACATTTTGCGAAAGACGCCGTCGAAGTCATTTATCGATAAAATTCAAACATGAAGATCCCCGAGGCAATCAGCGGCATTATTGGCCCAATTCGTGCGATACGGCGTGATATTCACGCCCATCCTGAACTCAAGTTTGAAGAGCATCGCACCGCCGAAATCGTAGCCAAAGCGCTCACGGAGTATGGCCTTGATGAAGTCCACACCGGGCTTGGAAAAACTGGCGTGGTTGGCATTCTGAAAGGGAGTGCCCAGAACGGTGGCCCAGCAGGCCACAAAATGATCGGGCTGCGAGCTGACATGGATGCGCTGCCCATGACCGAATTAAATACGTTTGATCACGCCAGCAAGCACGCAGGCAAGATGCACGCCTGCGGCCACGATGGCCATACGGCTACGCTGTTAGCGGCCGCAAAAGCAATGTCAATGGACCGTGATTTCGCAGGCACGGTCGTTTTTATTTTTCAGCCAGCCGAAGAAGGTGGTGGTGGCGCGAAGAGCATGATTGACGATGGCTTATTTGAGCGCTTTCCTTGTGATGCGGTCTATGCCATCCATAACTGGCCCGGCCTTCGTGTAGGTGAATTCGGTGTGAATCCGGGGCCGATGATGGCCTCGAGTAACGAGTTTCACATCACCGTGCGCGGGAAAGGGGCCCATGCCGCCATGCCACACCTGGGTGTCGATCCCGTGCTGGTGGCAAGCCACATGATCCAGGCGTTCCAGAGCCTGGTCTCGCGTGAGACCAAGCCGATTGACGCCACAGTACTATCCGTCACTCAGGTCAATGCCGGGGAGGCCACCAACGTCATTCCCGACACCTGTGTCTTACAAGGAACGGTTCGTACTTTTAGCACCCAGGCGTTAGACACGATTGAGTCCGGTATGCAGCGCATCTGTAACCAGCTGCCGCCGGCATTTAACGCCCATGCTGATTTTGAATTTCATCGGAACTACCCACCCACCATCAACCATGCCAAAGAGGCGATGTTTGCAGCCGATGTTGCTGCAGAAATCGTGGGGGAGTCCATGGTCGTTCGCAATATTGAGCCGACGATGGGGGCAGAAGATTTTGCTTACATGCTGCTAGAAAAGCCGGGCGCCTATATCTTTTTGGGCAATGGCGATGTCAGCGGCCTGCATCGCGCCCAAGGCCACGGTCTGGGTCCCTGTACGCTCCATAACCCTAGCTACGACTTTAACGACGATCTGATACCGATCGGTGCTGCGTTCTGGCAGCTACTCGTCAAACGATTTCTTGCGGCGTAGGCCGTCGGGAAATCGTGGCATCTGCCGTTTAGTCAATCCCTTGCGAACGTATCGTCACTAAAAATCTTATGCGAGCCCTTTCACCTATCGATCGTGTGATCAACGCAACCGATAACTTCCTTCGCTCTGTTGCCACCACCCCCCCAAGCAGTCGACCCTATCCTGCGAAAGGCATTGCCGAGGCAACACTCTCCGATACAGAACGTAAGCTTTCGGCATCGCTCATGCGGGTGAATCACTCTGGTGAGGTCGCTGCGCAGGCGCTGTACCAAGGCCAGGCACTGACTGCAAAGACGTCCGAGCAGGCTGCGCTATTGCATGAAGCGGCTGTGGAGGAGGCTGATCATCTGAACTGGACCATGAAGCGACTCGAAGCCTTAGGCAGCCGCCCATCCATTCTGTCGCCCTTCTGGTACGTCGGTGCGTTTGCGATTGGAGCCATTGCTGGCCGCATGGGGGATCGGATTTCTCTTGGGTTTCTCGCCGAGACCGAGCGTCAGGTGGAGCAGCACCTGATGGAACACATGTCTCGGCTCCCGGCAGCGGATGAGGCATCGCGTGCCGTCGTAGATCAGATGCGGATCGACGAGATCAAACATCGCAATACGGCGATTGGCCATGGCGGCGAGGATTTGCCCAAACCTGTGCAAGCGGCAATGCGTGCAAGCGGCAAGGTCATGACGACCGTCGCCCATTACATCTAGGGCATCGCCGGCTCGCACTAGATGTGCGATTGATTCAATTAAGACGCCGGGCTATCGAAGCACTATCGAATCAGATCGACGGTATCGACACCCTGGAGCGGACCGAGCGGGTTTTTCTTTGACTCGTTTTCCTGGACCAGGGGTTGTCCCCCCGTCAGGGCATAGACAACGACATCGTCCTTTAACAAGACTACCGCGTTAAACGTCCAGCCAGTAGTCTTTGTCAGTCGACGGAAATTAAAGAAGTCCGCCCAGAAGTTGCCGTAACGGTCACGCTTGAGAGACTTATGGTCAATCTCATAGGCGCGGCAGTGATGGTTAGACGGGATGCAATCCGCCACCCCTTTGTCGATTCTGTAACCATCCACCGTCACCGGCGGAACGAAACGACGAATGACATCCGAGTAATTTAGTAACGTGATGTTGGGATGGGTCTCGAGATCCAGGCCCATCGACTTCAGATCAGTCCGGGTCGTCTTATACGGTTGGATGCTCTGAAACACCTTTTGGGCATCGGCGAAGCTACGCCAAGGACTGATCACCTCAGTGTCGCTCGCCGGTAGTAGGGCAGCACAACCCGATAGCAAGGCCGCCAGACCCACCGCTAGAGACGCTTTCAGCATTCGACCAGACAATGTCATGCGGATCAGAATAACGCGAAACGGCCCACCTGAGAACTCAGTCAAGATGCTTCCACCAACACGTGATGAGGGGTTGAGGGATGCACAGAAAAAGAAAAAGCCCCGGTTCTTTCGAGCCGGGGCTTTCGTTTAGGGAGCCTGACGATGCCCTACTTTCACGACAGTTAAGTCACTATCATCGGCGCAAAGGCGTTTCACGGTCCTGTTCGGGATGGGAAGGGGTGGTACCACCTCGCTATGGTCGTCAGGCAAAACTGT
>JACCDJ011444798.1_pt1 | contig 13460 bp, 11 predicted proteins | sample 7444481 | NCBI WGS metagenome assembly JACCDJ01 (sample SAMN15323435, study PRJNA562643) | freshwater metagenome | isolation source: river surface water | place: USA:Blue River Watershed | collected 2017-08-15 | reverse complement strand
GGGCGGGTAAATTCCAACCCAATAAATCCATGTCTTTTTGAAAATCTGCTGCAATTTCTATCCAAGTGAAATCAATGGCGTCCATCGCTCAGGCTTGACGGTGAAGTAATTGCTGCACTACGTGAATCAAAGGTTGTTTCTTCTCATTATGACCATCAACGGCGTTGAGATGCTCAATAGCAGATTGAGAATATTGATCGGCAAGCGCTTTTATTTCCTCGTCAATGCTATAATAGCGCATCCATTCTTTAATCGTTCCTACTTTTTCTTCTGGGGTTGAAAACGGACCTTGCAATTTTCTCTTTTCATCTTGTGAGGCTCGGGATAGCAATTGCAGATAGAGATAGGTTTTTTTATCTGCTAGTATATCGCCTCCGGTTTGCTTGCCTACCGTTTCTGGATTTCCAAAGGCATCCAAGTAGTCGTCCATCAATTGAAAGGCCAGTCCCATTTCTTCGCCACAAGCGTATAGATGTCTTTGACTTTCAAGTGAGGCTTCTGCGATGATAGCTCCCATTTGAAGTGCACAACCCACCAAAACCGCCGTTTTCAGTCGAATCATTTCAAGGTATTCCTTTACAGAGACATCATTTCGGCTTTCAAATGACATGTCTAGTTCTTGGCCTATGCATACCTCTAGCGCTTTTTGATTGAAAAGCTCGATCAAGGCATGCTGATTTTTGCAGGGTCTTTTCATTAAAAGCTGATACGCCTGAATCATCATGGCGTCCCCGCTTAAAATGGCAGTATTGGTGTTGTAACGTTCATGGACAGTAATTTGCCCTCTTCGAAGGGGGGCCTTATCCATGATGTCATCATGCATCAAAGTAAAGTTATGAAATACTTCTATGGCCAATGCGGCTTCCCTCGCCTTTTCCGGCGTATCACTAAAAAGTTGATGTGAGAGCAATACCAAGGCCGGCCTCATTCTTTTACCGCCGATTCTCAAGAGATATTGAATGGGTTCGAAAAGAGGGGTTGATGGATAGGATTGATAGAAATTTTGTAAATCCTCTTCTATCCAATTTTGAGCTTGTGTAATCGATAAAGTCATTGTTTCCCTTGACGCAATTGTTGGATTAAATATTTTCCGTACCCACTGTTCATCAAGGGTTTTGCAAGGGTTTCTAATTGTTCATCATTGATATATCCCATTCTCCATGCAATTTCTTCAATGGCGCCAATTTTCAGGCCTTGTCTTTCTTCTATCACCTGCACATATTGTCCTGCTTGCATGAGCGATGCAAATGTGCCCGTGTCCAGCCAAGCGGTTCCTCTGTCTAGTTTCTGCACTGTCAATCTACCTTGCGCTAAATACTCTTTGTTGACATCGGTAATTTCATATTCTCCGCGCGGGCTGGGTTTTAAGTTTTTTGCAATTTCTACCACATTGTTGTCGTAGAAATAGAGTCCAGGTACTGCGTAATTGCTCTTAGGTTGAGTTGGTTTTTCCTCGATAGAAATGGCCTTACCTGAAGAGTTAAACTCAACAACCCCATAACGCTCGGGGTCATTGACATGATAAGCAAATACCAATCCGCCGTCCACATTATTATTTTCTCTCAGGATTTTGCCCATTCCTTTGCCATAAAAAATGTTGTCACCCAATACCAACGATACCTTTTCTTTTCCAATAAATTCAGCTCCGAGCACAAATGCTTGGGCCAAGCCATTGGGAATCTCTTGAACTTGGTATTCAAAACGACAACCGATTTGGCTTCCATCACCCAATAATTTTTCAAATTGAGGTAAATCTTGAGGAGTGGAAATAATCAATACTTCTTGAATACCCGATAAGAGCAATGTACTCAAGGGATAATAAATCATGGGTTTGTCATAGACAGGCATCAATTGCTTACTAATGGCTTTGGTCAGTGGATATAAACGGGTACCGGAGCCACCGGCTAAGATAATTCCTTTCATGATCAGGGCATTTCAGGTTTTGGTTTTTTGACAGATTTCCCCTTGAATTTTAAGAGTGAATGGGTATTCTTGTTTCGCTTTCGCGTTTCTTTCATTCTCTCATTGTCATCCTTCCTATGTTGCTCATAGTTGAAACCTTTGGTTTTCTTGTTTTTATTACAGGCTGTGCTCGCCTGTATAAATACAAGAGTGCAAAATAGCAATAGAATTCTTGTTCTCATAGGTTAATGTTTAACATCGAGTTCATTTATTTCCTCCGATTCTTCCGGTTCAATAAAGGCCTCTGTTACTGCAGATTTATTGAAGGAAAGCAACATGGCGGGTAATACAATTAAATTAGTCAATAAGGCACTGAGCAATGTCAATGCTGTTAAAACGCCTAGCGCTCTTGAGCCATCGAATTGGGAGAAAGCAAACATTCCAAAACCAAAGAACAAAACGATTGAGGTGTACAAAATACTGGCTCCTGTATCTTTGACAGCCAACAATACACATTCATACAAACTGTATTTTTGAAGCCAGATTTCTTGGCGGTATTTGGCTAAAAAATGGATGGTGTTATCTACCGTGATTCCAAAAGCAATACTGAAAACCAAGATGGTGGATGGTTTCAGAGGAATTCCAAAAAATCCCATGAGACCTGCGGTAATGATTTGAGGAATAATGTTAGGGATAAGCGAAACAATCACCATTCTGGGTGATTTGAACATCCACGCCATCATGATGCTGATTACGGCGATGGCAAATAACATTGAACTGAACAAATTGTCCACCAAATAATTGGTTCCTTCTAAAAATACTATGCAGGTCCCTGTGAAAGTAATTTTGAATTTGTCGGATGGAAAAATGCTGTCCACTTTCGGTTTCAAATCTTTGAGTAAACTGGCCATTTGTTTGGTTCCAATATCTGCAACATGCGCGGAAATTCTCGTCTTCGATTTCGTGCTGTCAACAAAAGCTTTTTCCGAACCTTTTGCTCCGTAATTAAATTGAAAAAATGGAGCGATAAAACTTTGTTCATTTCGTTGTATTAAAGTATAACGCTCGGGATCTCCATTGTAAAAAGCTTGTCGAGCAAATTTAGAGGCATCTGCAATGGATAAGCTTTTAGAGATTTGTGGATAGGTTTTTAAAGTATCTTGTAATTGGCTGATTCGAGACAATACTTGCGGTTTGGTGATGACGCCCTCCTTCTTGCTTTCTACCATGATCTCAAAAGGCATCACCCCATTGAAGTGTTTTTCAAACCAACGTAAATCAGTGATTACTCGATCGTGATCTGGAAGGTCATCTACAATGTTACCGGTGGTTTCTATCAAGGTCATTCCATACACGCAAACGGCGGTACTGATAATGGCAATTCCATAGATCATTCTCCTCCGTTTGGTAATGATTTGTAACAAACCTTCGAGCAGTTTGTACAACCAATCCATGTCCATGTGTTTGAGGTGTCTCGGACCTGGAGCCGAGGTGTAGGAGAACATGATAGGAAAGGCAATCAAGGAAATGAAGAACATCAACATGCTGTTGAGAGCAGAAATCACCCCAAATTGTTGAAGTACTTCACTGTCGATAAAAATGAAAGTGGCAAATCCCACCGCTGTGGTGGCGTTAATCATGAATGCCGCTTCACCTACCTTTTGAACCACTCTTGCCATGGCTCGCATTTTATTTCCATGAACCACAAATTCGGAGTGGTACTTTGTTAAAAGATAAATACAGTTGGGTACCCCGATGACTATCATGAGAGGCGGTATAAGCCCCATTAACATAGTGATGGGATAGTCAAATAACGCGATGGTTCCCATGGAAAAAACAACACCCATTCCAATGATAATCGTGCAGATGAGTACCGCTCGGGCGCTCCTGAAAAACACCAAAATGGAAAGGGCTGAAACGACTAGAGACAGGATGGTAAAAAATTTCAATTCTTTTTTCACCTTCGTCATCATGGTGTTGCGAACGAAGGGGAGGCCGCTTACATAAACAGGAATGTAAGTTTTTTCTTTGAATTGATCGGCTATTGCCACCATTCGGTCCACGGCATCGCCCCTGTTTTTGGAATTGAAAATATTCGGATTGATGAATACCATCAAAATGGTAGCGTCAGACTTGGATTTGTATAACAAATCCTCGTAAAAGGGGAGTGAATGTAGTTTGTCATGTATGCTATCAACAGTGGATTGATTACGGGGCGTGAAGGGGACAATTTTTCTGAAACTGAATTTGTAGGCAGTGTCCATCTGCATTTCTTCACTCTCTTCATTGCGCTGCACCACCGTGTCTGCATACATTTCATAGGCATGGGCAATGGAGAAAATACTATCTACAATGGGCAACTCTCGGGTTATCGTTTGTCCGCCTTCTTGGCATTCAATGGGCACAGTAACTTTTTTCATTTGCTCCCCGAGTTCTTTCCAAGCATTGAAGTTGGAAAGTTCCCAAATTTCGGGATCGTTGCAGCCAAATACCAGGACATTGCCATCTTCTGAGAATTGCTTCGTGAAGTTTTCGTAGGCCAAATAGGTAGAATCGTCATGGGGCAATACGCCCGAAAATTGATAGCTCATGCGAACATTTCTCGCTTCCCAGCCCATCCAAGCCGTAAGCAATATCAAAATACTGCCCAGGAGAATCCTGTTTCTCAGTATAAATCCGGCAATTTTACCCCACATATCAAATTAAGCTAATCAATCAATAAGCAAAGAAACAAAAGGTAAGGGAATTGTGGAAAATAAAAATCATCAATTCATGGGGTGGAGGACTCAAAATATTGGTCTATATTCGCCCCGATTTTGATTTAAATAAATAATAAACTATGTCAAACAAGTATCAAGCACAGGTAGACGGATTTATGTCTAAAGTTAAGGCAATGAACCCTAACGAACCTGAGTTCTTGCAAGCTGTTCATGAAGTAGCAGAAGCAATCATTCCATTCATGGAAGAGCATCCAAAGTACAAGGATGCTAAAATCTTAGACCGCATTGTGGAGCCAGAGCGCACCATCATCTTCCGTGTTCCATGGGTAGATGACAAAGGGGAGATCCAGGTGAATCGCGGTTACAGAGTTGAATTCAACAGTGCTATCGGTCCCTACAAAGGGGGATTGCGTTTTCACCCCACCGTAAATTTGAGTGTTTTAAAGTTCTTGGGATTTGAACAAATTTTCAAGAATTCCTTGACAACCCTTCCAATGGGGGGTGGTAAAGGCGGATCTGATTTTGATCCAAAAGGTAAGTCAGATCGTGAGGTGATGGCATTTTGTCAAAGCTTTATGTCGGAGTTATCTCGTCATATCGGAGCGGATACAGACGTCCCAGCCGGTGATATAGGTGTTGGAGGTCGTGAGATTGGATTTATGTTCGGACAATACAAGCGTTTGAGAAATGAATTTACAGGAGTATTAACTGGAAAGGGTCGTAATTGGGGAGGATCATTGATTCGTCCAGAAGCTACGGGTTACGGTACCGTTTATTTTGCTCAAGAAATGTTGGCTACAAAGGGTCAAGATTTCAAAGGGAAAACGGTTGTGGTTTCTGGTTCAGGTAATGTTGCGCAATTTGCCATTGAAAAGGCCACCCAATTGGGAGCGAAGGTGGTGACAGCTTCTGATTCCTCTGGTTATATTTATGATGCCAATGGTATTGATGCAGATAAGTTGGCTTTCTTGATGGAGTTGAAGAATGTGAAGCGTGGCAGAATCCAAGAATATGCTACCAAGTACGGTTGTGAGTTTGTAGCAGGTAAAACTCCTTGGGGAGTAAAATGTGACATCGCGTTGCCCTGTGCCACTCAGAATGAGTTAAATGGAGATGATGCAAAAGCATTGGTCGCTAACGGCTGTATGGCGGTGGCAGAGGGTGCTAACATGCCTTCTACTCCAGAGGCGATTGCGGTATTTGATGCGAATAAAATTCTATTCTCCCCCGGAAAGGCTTCCAACGCGGGTGGCGTAGCTACCTCAGGTTTGGAAATGTCACAAAACTCTTTGCGTTTAAGTTGGACGAGAGAGGAAGTAGATCAGAGATTGCACAACATCATGAAATCCATTCACGCAGCGTGTGTTCAGTATGGAAAAGATGGTGATTATGTCAATTATGTGAAAGGTGCAAACATTGCGGGCTTTGTGAAAGTGGCGGATGCCATGATCGATCAAGGCGTTGTATAATAAGACAAGGTGCCAAACCTTAGGTTGTGAAAAACAACCCACAAAACTGCATCGAGTGATTGGTGCAGTTTTTTTTTATGGAGTCATTGACTTTTTTATATTTGTGTTAGTGAATTGGCGAGGTTTGTTGGTTGTTATTGTGTTTTGGCCAACCATGGCTCTGTCACAAGTGGAGTGGGGAGCCACAGGAATGTATAATTTGCAGTCTGAGAGTTCTGGTTTGGGTATGCGTTGTGTCTTTCGTCCCCACAAGAAGATTCAAATAGTCCCGCAGGCTTCTTACTTTTTTGCTTTTAATAAGGTACATGAGTGGACCTTAGGAGCTGCGGTCAATGCTCAACTTTTATCAAAAGGAAGGTGGAGTAGTTATTCTATCATCCATGGAGGATTTAATCAATGGATGAGCTATCAAAATTCAAAATTGAAAAACGCGAGATTAAATAATTGGAATGCGGAAATAGGAGCGGGTGTTTCTCGGGGTAAATCAGTGAAACTATTTTTGGAGTGGAGGTATAACATTAAATTCCAAGAGGCTCATTTGCAGCTTGGATTTATATTTTCGCCCAAGTTGGGCTCCACAAAAAAAGAAAAATGTGCAGCGTACAATTAATAAAGTAAAAATGAAAAAGAAAAATTTTCTCTTCGCTTCAATGAAGTTTGTTTTGGTGAGCGCAGTGGTATTGATGGCTTGTTCCAAAGATAGAATCGAGCAAGATTTGAATACTTATGAATCTCCTAATCAATACTTGGATGCTAAAAAACAGGATGAGCAAATTTTTGTAATTGACACCGCTGGCACTGGACCCATTGTTGGAAATCAGGGTACAACGATTTGGGGAAGCATTGATTGTTTGGAATTTGCCAATGGAGATTCTGTTGACTATCCATTTATTGTGAAACTGGTTGAGCTGTACTCAGCAAAGGATATGATCTATTATCAAATGCCTACAATAAGCGCCAATAAGGCCATTCAGTCTGCTGGGGAAATTAGATTGAGGGCTGAAAAGAACGGAATGCCTCTTCAATTGATGGAGGGTTGCGCATTCAAGGTAAGTATGCCTTCGGATTCGGCATTGCCTAATTTTATGACAGTGTTTTATGGGGACGAGGCGGTCAGTCCACTGAATTGGCGTTCTGATTTATCTTTCTTCGGCATTACTCCTATTCAAAACTCAATTTTTGAAATTGATACTATTGGATATTCGGCTTTTATTGAGCGGTTAGGTTGGATCAATGCTGATCGTTTGATCAATGGAAGTCTATTTCATACGATTTCTTTTGAATCGGATGTCGATGATCTTACTAATGTTGCCATTTTCGCTTACCTACCTGAGACACATTCTGTCCTTCAAAAAGTAGGGAACAATATCAATGGTATTCCTGATGGTGTATTTACAAAAGTATTGGCGTTGGCCTTGGGCGTAAATGGTGAGTTATTCTATTACTACCAGGAATTGGAAGTCAATGGCAGTCAAACATTGAATATTTCCCTGTCTCCAACAACAGATCAGGCATTTACTCAGTTACTGGACGGGCTGTAGATCATTTCGTTTTGAAAATATTCCAACCACCTCTACATGCGCCGTGTGAGGAAATTGATCTACAAGGCTCCATTGATTCAGAGAATAACCATTGGTCTCTAGGGTTTCTGTGTCTCTTGCAAATGTGGCGGGATTGCAAGAAATGTAAACAATATGTTGAGATTCCAATTGAATCACCTTTTGTAAGGTTTTTGGGGCTATGCCGGCTCGAGGAGGATCCATCATAAGTACTGAAATGTGTCCTTTATATTCCGGGTATTCACTTAAAAATTTGCCGACATCCGCAGCAAAAAACTGCACATTGTGCACTTGGTTGCGCAACGCATTTTCTCGTGCATTGATGATGGCTTTCTCCTCAATATCTACTCCGATGACATGATCGAAACCTTGTTGGGCCAGCAGTTGGGTGATGGTGCCGGTGCCACAAAATAAATCTAAAATAGTACCGCTTCCTTTAGCTTTTCCCACGTATTCCATCGCCTTTGTATAGAGCCGCTCAGCACTTTTGGGATTCGTTTGAAAAAAGCTCTTCATGCTGATTTCAAAATTCAATCCTAATATAGTTTCTTCGATGGTTGTCTTTCCGTACAACAAACGTGTTTCGCCATTCAAAGGATCCACTCGGTCTCCACTATCATTATTGATGGTGTGCAATAAGCCCGCTAATCTTTCACCTAAAATATCTTTGAGCAATTGGGTAAAGCCGTGAGCATCAAAATTTTCTAATCCTTCTTCTGAAGTCACTAAATTCAGCAGTAACTCATCATGCGCGTAGCTCTTTCTGACCACTAAATATCGATAGAATCCATGTCTTTGCGGAGGATGCCAAGCAGGTAGGCCGCTGTCTATACACCATTGCTGAATTTTTGACATTTGAGTCTCTAACTGAGCATCCAATAATCCAGAGTCATGTGAGAGTGGCTCCACAATCCACCATGTGCCTTTTTTTTTGAACCCCAAAGCAAAATCATCTTGGGTCTCTTTGGTTGTATGATCCCATCGAATAACAGAAAAGCTATATTCCATTTTATTGCGATAGTGCCAGAGGGCAGGAGAGGAGATAAACTCGTCGAAAAGGATTTCGGGGGATTCAATTTTAGCGAATTTCTTTAGCAGCGTTGTTACCTCTTCTTGCTTAAAACTCTGTTGCCGTTCGTAGGGCAAGGTTGCATAGGGTGCGCCCGGAATGGCTTGATAGGGTATATCCACCTCCCATTCTGACTTTTCCATCAAGGCAATGTCTCTGGCCTCAATGTGACGGCGATCTATTTTAGTGATTTGAATCCATCTGCGTTGTCCGGTAATAACATTTTCTATGAAGATGGGCACGCGCTCTTGGTCTTTTAACGCAGTCCAAACGATGCCTTTCCCCCCAAATGCCATCGCGTCTATGACCACCTCAAGGGTGTCTCCTTTTTTAAAAGGTAGATGTTGAGGGTTGATTTTTTTACTCATGACAGCATTCTTTGTCGCATGGTTTCGAAAAGAAGCATACCCGCCGCTACAGAGACATTTAGCGATGTGGTGATGCCTTTCATGGGAATGCGAATCAAATGATCTGCAGTTCTTAGAATGTTATTACTGATGCCTTTTTCTTCCCCCCCCATTACAAAGCAAACTGGATGCTTTAAATCTATTGATTGAGGTGTCTGTTCCGCCTTTTCACTCGCCGCTATACAAGTAATTCCCATGCTTTGGAGTAATTGAACGGCATCTAATCCTGTTTTCGTTTTACAAATGGGCAAGTGCATCAAAGCACCGGCGCTCGTTTTTACCGCATCTTCATTCACGGGAGCGCTCCCACTTTCCGGTATCACGATAGCATGGGCACCCATGCATTCCGCGGATCTGGCAATCGCCCCTAAATTGCGAACATCGGTAACGCCATCCAGTAGTAGAATAAGTGGTATTTCACCCCTTTCAAATGTGATACTCACAATTTCCTCCAAATTACCAAAACTGATGGGTGAGAGAAAAGCAATCATTCCTTGGTGATTCTTATTGGAGATACGATTGAGCTTTTCAATAGGCACAAATTGAAGAGGAATCTGATGCTCTTTCAATAATTTGGTTGTGTTATGATACAACTCCCCTTGTAAACCTTTGGTGAGCATCACTTTATCAATTTGCTTCCCTGCTACCAGTGCAGCTTCTATGGCATGAAATCCAATAGCCAATAACGGCTTGCTCTTTTGCTCTCTCATCAATCAAATATTTTGCCTTGTCTCCACGCCGTTACTTGGTATTCCCATGCGTTTCGATACTCTTCTTTCCTTTCGAGGAGATAATATGTTCCCCAAATATCGTGTTGCTTCTTATTAAAAATAAATTGTAATGTGGATGGGTCTGCTTGGGCACCATAATACCAAATTTGTCGATCTGCCTGCTCAACTATCTGATGGGGATGTCCAAAAACCAAGTAAATCATTCCTCGATCGGTGCGCCAACCGTCGGCATAATGAGTGAAATAAATATTGGCATCTTCCACACGGCGATAGTACAATTGTATCAGTTCTCTGCCTTTATCTTTTCCTCCCCCACAAGTTATCCAGAATTTTTCTAATTGATTTTCTGCCCCTTCGTTGGATCGTTGAATTTTATCGAATTCATCTTTGGAACATAAGTAGCGCACAGGTCCCACTAGGTCGGCTTGAAATTGAATGAATGGAAAGGTAGTGTATTTTGGCTGCTGATAGCAGTGTAAAAAGGTTAGTTGGCTGTTTTGTTCAAATTGAATAGTCACATTTTTGTTTTTTTTATCTTTCCAAATAACGGCAAGGGAGTCAGAGGAAACAGTTGAGAATTCATTGGGAATGAACGGGGCGCTCGATGAAAAAGGAGGTGAAGGTAATTTCTCTGATCTCAAGGCCATTTTTAATGGGATTTTGGAAGGGAAAGAGAGTGGTTCATTGGCATCCACAATCTGATGGTGCAATCCTTCTTTCCATACCGGTCCCAATGGGACAGGTAAATAACAAAGCGAAAATTCTTCTTGTCTAATGGTGTTGATTTCTTTGAAAAGTACCCTTCCGCTCACGGATAAGCTGTCAGTTGGGATATAAATGGTTCCATTGAAAAAATGAGTATTGCTACCAGCATTCGGTACAAGGAATTTCTTTTGAACGACATATTCCTCTTTTTGTGTTTGAATAGTAAATTTCACCAATAGCTGAGTATTACTTCCGGGCATGAAATCACTACTGGGGAGAGAGAAGGCATAACAGACGCTGTCTTTGTTGCGCTCAGGGATGGATAAAACGGGATGAAAGTTCTTTCTCTGCCAGTTGAACTCGATGGAAGGCGGAGCACCTTCCGAAATTTCTGAAACTGTCTGACAGGACCAAAAGCCGGCCAATAGGCATACCCAAAATCCCAGAAAGCGGAAATTCTTGGGGAACTCGGAATTCAGTGGTGCCTTTTGCATTTGTCAAAAATACAATCAATTCTAATCTTAAAAGTAGACTTGATAAGATAAATTGACAATACCATTCCGATACTCCATTCTTTGGTTTGGAAATTTACCCCAACCATAGTTCATTTGAATCCCGCCGTTGGCCGTTTGAATAAATGCTCCTAGCCCCCAACTCCAGAATTCTCGAAAATCGCTATATGCAGTCAAGTTCAGTTGACCATAATCCATAAAGAGGAAGAATTGTTGAGTGTTTTCATTTCCAACCCCTAAGGCATTTTGTATAATTACGCCGGTCCTGGCGAATATGCTTTCTTGTTGAAACCCGCGAAACGTTGCATTCCCTCCAATTCGTTTCCATTCAGTACTTTGCTCTGCTGTGGGAGATTGGAACCAATAGCGAAGTTGAGAGGATAAGAAAAATTTTCTCCAAAAGGGGCTTACTGAGAGTGAATGATCAGTGATGGTGATGGGGGATGTAAACAATGCCTCTTGGCTTTGAAGCATTCGGCTTCCTCGGCTGTAACTGGATAGGAGGGAGAGTGAACAAGATGGCCTTTTCCATTGATATTGAATCTGAGCGCCCACTGTTCTTTGGGTAATGTTGCTGTTGCTTCCGTTGTTCAGAGCGATGGTCAATTGTTGATGGATAAATATCTCAGAGGTTTGGGATGGACGCGTGTAATATTGAATCGCCATTTTAGCTTGTGTTTGCAGGAATTGATCTGAGCGGCGATAGATATCTCCCTTTGCCCCAATTCCCATTGGGCTTCCAAAGCAATAAGGTAAATTAAACTCTAATTGTAATCTTTGTGTATTCAAGGCCTGTCTTTGCCATTGCACTTCGATCTTTTCCGCATGATGCAGTGCATTTCGAAATAAGAAGTGAAAATCTCCGATAAGGGTGCTTTTTCCGTTGGTGCTTGGCTGAAGTCCGAGCAATGCACTTATCTCATTGGATTTTTTGAATTCTGGTCTCAACCTCAGACTTACTTTTTCATCTTGAAAGTACAATTGCGGTGGGCTGATGCTGATCCAATTAGATTGGTTTATGGCGGATACATCTTTTTCGAAGTCTTCAAAGATGAATACTTTTCCTTTTTTCCAATCAAGCATGGCAGACAGGATTTTAGGTCTAATTCTTTTTTCCAGTCCATACAGTATTGAATCACATTGAATGATTTTTCCTGGTTGCAAGGTGTAATAACCGATATAACGTGAAGCATTGATTTTACCTATTGAATCCAACTGCCAAATGGCAAGTGCATAGCCATGAAGGTAATAGTGATGCAGTGTAGTATTCATGAATTCAACACTGGTAATGGAGTCGTTTATCCGGGAGATTTCACCATTGGGAAGTTTCAATGCATAATTCTGTTGGCTGTATACCACATTGCTGAGAATAGAGAAAACAACTATGATATAGCAAAAGATGGATATTTTGCCATGTTGATAATTTAAAAATGAAATTTTACACTGAGCGCGTCGAACTTCCTTATCTTCGCTTCTCAATAATTTTACCATGAACAAAAAGATTTTATTTTTAGCAGTTGTAATTTTAGTTGCTTTATCAGCATGTGTATCAAAGCATCCTAAATGTGCGGCCTATGATCAATCTCCCTCTGTTGAGGCGGGACACTAAGCCTGCATCCATTCTAGGTTGACGTTTAGCTCAGGATGAATGCTCTGCATGACAGGGCAATTTTCAGTGGCTGCTTTCATAGCGGCCCATTGTTTTTTATCCCAAAGGCTGAAATTTCCGCTCATTTGTATATGCACCTCTTGGACTCTTCTGGGATTTTGCCCCATGATTTTGGTAACAGACGCCTGCAGCCCCTCCAGCGGTATATTCTTTTCTTTCGCAGCTATTCCCATAATCGTCATCATGCACATCGCCAACGAAGTAGCGAGCAGGTCTGTTGGGGAAAACGCCTCTCCTCTTCCGTGATTATCCAAAGGGGCGTCACTGATGATAGAAATTCCGCTCTTGGTGTGCGTCGCACGGCACCTTAAATCGCCGGAATATTGCACTATCGAAGTATTCATATAATTGTTTTTTGTTCAAGGCAAAGTTAAATCTTCCTTCTATCTTTGTAACAATGTTTGTAAGAAGTTATTGGATCATTTTCTGTTTTCTCGCCCCGGTTGCCTGGAGTCAGGAAGAAATGGGTACCCCGCGTATCGTCTTGCATGATCGTGAGCAAGCATTTCATTTGGGTTTTCAGACCAATGGCTGGGGAATGGGAGGGGATTGGTATATCAAACGAAAAGATGCCTATACATTTTGGAAACTTGGAATGGATATGCAGTTCTATCGTCATGAAAAAGAAGTGCGCAGTTTTTCTCAGGATCCCCAAGCAAGAGCCTATTTTTACGGAAAAAAGAATAGCTTTTTTTTAATTCGTCCAGGCATCGGCAT
>JACCDJ010414582.1_pt1 | contig 13464 bp, 13 predicted proteins | sample 7444481 | NCBI WGS metagenome assembly JACCDJ01 (sample SAMN15323435, study PRJNA562643) | freshwater metagenome | isolation source: river surface water | place: USA:Blue River Watershed | collected 2017-08-15 | reverse complement strand
GCGTTGCTTTTCACCACCAGACAATTTCAAACCGCGTTCGCCCACCATGGTGTCGTAGCCCTGAGGTGTTGAAGCGATGAAATCGTGGATGCGGGCCGATCGCGCAGCGTCTTCCACTTGGGCTTTGCTGGCTTGGGTGTTGCCATAAGCGATGTTGTAGTAGACCGTGTCGTTGAACAACACCGTGTCTTGCGGCACGATGCCAATCGCTTGCCGCACACTGTCTTGCGTGAGTTGGCGAATCTCATGGCCATCGATGCGAATGGCGCCTTGCTGCACGTCATAAAACCTGAACAGCAAGCGCGCCAAGGTGGATTTGCCCGATCCAGAAGGTCCGACCACCGCCACCGTTTTGCCTGCGGGAATGGTCAAGCTGATGCCATGCAAGATGGGTCTGTCAGCTTCGTAGGCGAAGTGCACATTTTCAAAACGCACCTCGGGAGGTTGCGCCAAGTTCAAGGGCCATGCGTTTTGCAGGTCGGCCACTTCACGTTGCTTTTCCAGCAACTGGAACATGCGCTCCAAATCGGTCAGGCTTTGTTTGATTTCGCGGTAGATCACCCCCAAAAAATTCAAAGGAATGTAAAGCTGGATCATGAAGGCGTTGATCATGACCAGATCGCCCAAGGTCATGCGACCTTCCACCACGCCTTGCGTGGCGCGGTAGAGCATGGCCACCAAAGCCACCGCGATGATCACTTGTTGACCCATGTTCAGGGCACTCAGCGAGTTTTGGGCTTTGATGCGGGCCTTGCGCAGTTTGTCCAGGTTCTCGTCGTAACGTTGGGCCTCGAACGCCTCGTTGCCAAAGTATTTCACCGTCTCGTAATTCAACAAAGAGTCGATGGCCCGGGTATGGGCACTCGAGTCAAACTCGTTGACCTGCTTGCGAAATTGCGTGCGCCACTCGGTCACCGTGACCGTGAAGTAGATGTAACTGGCCAAGGCGATCAAGGTGATGATGGCGTACCACTTGTCAAATTTCACACCCAAAATGGTCAACACCAAGATGACCTCAATCAGTGTGGGCACGATGCTGTAGAGCGAATAAGCAATCAGCGACTCGATGCCACGCACTCCGCGCTCGATGTCGCGACTCATGCCGCCTGTTTGCCGCTCCAAGTGAAAACGCAAGCTCAGCCGATGCAAATGCTCAAAGGTTTGCAGCGCGATGCGCCGGGCCGCGCCTTGGGTGGCTTCCGCGAAAACCAATTCGCGCAGCTCGGTGAAGGCAGACACCGACAAGCGCAACAAGCCATAAGCCATCAACAGCGCGATCGGGACCACCAACACGGCTTGCGCCACGCTGGGCTGGGGCGTCATGCTGTCGATCAACTCTTTCAGCAAGAGCGGGACGCCGACGTTGGCCAATTTGGCCCCCACCATGAAAGACAAAGCTGCCAAGACCCGCCATTTGTATTCCCACAAATATGGGAACAGGCGCAGCAGTGTGTGCCAATCGGTGTCGGCTTGGACCGCGACGGTCTGCGTGGGTATGCGGGGGTAACTGGAACCAGGTCGGTGCATGGAGGACGATAATCAAATTTTCAACAAAGCCGATTGTGCCTGTGACACACCACAACGATTCCCGCACCACCACAACCACCTTGCCGCAAGACGCTGAACTGGTGCTCAAAGTGATCCCGATGCCGGCCGACTGCAATGCCAACGGGGATATATTTGGTGGCTGGGTCATGGCCCAGGTGGACTTGGCAGGTGCGGTGTTGCCCGCGCGTCACGTCAATGGCCGCATCGCCACCGTCGCGGTGAACGAGTTTGTGTTCAAGCAACCCGTGAAAGTGGGCGACATCCTGAGCTTTTTCAGCCGCATCGCCCGCATCGGCAACACCTCGATCACCGTCACGGTCGAGGTGTTTGCAGAACGCTTCAGCATGCAGGGCACTTATTTGAAAGTCACCCAGGCCAATATCACCTATGTGGCCATCGACGACAAAGGCCAACCGCGCAGCATTCAACGACCCTGAGCCTGCGCGGGCGTTTTGATCGCCCAGACCCTGTCAATTGAAAACAGGTTTGCGTTTTTCCATGAACGCGCTGAACGCCTCAATCGCTGCCGGTTCTTTCAACATGCGGCCAAAGGATTGGCCCTCCTCTTGCATGCAAGCCAAGACCGCAGGTGTTTGCGCGGCTTTCATCAAGCGCTTGGTTTCCATCAAGGAGTTGATGGGTTTGCTGGCCATTTTGTGGGCCTGTGCTTGCGCGTAGGCATTGGCCTCGGTGGGCGGCAGCACCCTGCTGATCAGGCCCATTTCCAGGGCTTCATCGACCATAAATGGTTCACCCATCAGCAAGGCCTCGGCCGCTCGGTGGTAACCCATGAGGCGCACGGCCAGCAGACTGGAAGCCGCCTCTGGACACAATCCCAAATTGACAAAGGGCATGGAAAAAGCTGCGTTGTCACCGGCATAAACCAGGTCGCAGTGGAACAGCATGGTGGTGCCCACACCCACCGCGGGACCACACACCGAGGCCAGCAAGGGCTTGGGGAAAGTGGCGATGCCTTGCAGAAAACGAAAAACGGGAGAGGCTTGCGTCGCGGGTGGTTGCTGCAAAAAGTCAGCGATGTCATTGCCAGCACTGAACACGGTTTCATGGCCTTGGATCAAGACCACCTTCACATCGCTGGCCTGTTGTGCATGCGCCAGGGCGTCAGCCAATTCACCGTACATCTGCGCCGTCAGCGAATTTTTCTTGTCGACCCGGTTCAGGGTCAAGGTCAGAACAGCGCCTTCTTGGTTTTGAAGAATGTGTGTCATCGATTCACTCATTGAACCCGCAACCACACTTGGGTGCGGTAAAAAGGTCCGATGTAGCCTCTGACTTGCAATTTCTTGCCGTCTTCGATGGGCACCATCTCCAAGGTGTATTCCTTGCCATTGTTGGGGTCGAGGATTTTGCCGCCGCCAGCCCACAGGTTTTTATTGCCCTCGCGCTTGAGGTTGCGCACAAACTCCATGCCGATGATGTTCTGGTTTTTGCGATCGTCTTTGCACAGGTCACAGATGGTTTTGGCTTTCGGATCGTTTTGCAAGGCTTTGCCAATCACGCCCGTGAGAATGCCGTCTTTCTCTGTGATTTGAACCTCACCTTTGGGGGTATTGGTCACATCATCGATGGTGTGCCAGGTGCCCACGGGGGTCATTTGGGCCCACACACCTGATGCCCACAAACAACAAAATCCCAACAACAGTTTTTTCATGATTCATCTCCTGGGGTTGATTTCAAGCAAACACATCTGCCGTGTCCATCAGCACATCGCTGCCCGCTTTGGCTGTTTGCATCAATGACGCGGTTTCGGGGAACAACTTGGCAAAGTAAAAACGTGCGGTTTGTATTTTGGCTTTGTAAAACGGATCTTGGTGGCCTTGCGCGATTTGCTGCAAAGCGACCTGGGCCATGCGCGCCCAAAAATAACCAAACACCAAATGACCAGCCACGCGCAAATAATCCACCGCAGCGGCACCCACCTCGTCGGCGTTGCTCAGCGCTTTCATGCCAATTTCACCCGTGAATTGGGTCATTTGCTGTCCCAATTTGGCCAGCGGTTGGATGAACGGGGCCATGTCTTCATTGCCGGTTTCGGCCGCCACCAGCTCGGCGATCAATTGGCCAAATTTTTTCAAGCTGGCCCCTTGGTTGCCCAACACCTTGCGACCCAACAAGTCCAAGCTCTGGATCGTGTTGGTGCCCTCGTAAATCATGTTGATGCGCGCATCGCGGACATACTGCTCCATGCCCCATTCGCTGATGTAGCCATGTCCGCCAAACACCTGCATACATGACGAGGTGGCGGTCCAGGCGTTGTCGGTGATGAAGGCTTTCACGATTGGCGTGAGCAAGGCCACCATCTCGGCGGCGTCTTTGCGCACCTGTTCGTCCGGGTGGTTCAACTCTTGGTCGATCAGCAACGCACAGTACAAACTCAAAGCGCGTCCGCCCTCGGCATAGGCCTTGGCGGTGAGCAGCATCTTGCGCACATCGGGGTGCACCAAGATGCTGTCGGCCGCTTTCTCAGGGCTTTTCACACCGGACAAGCTGCGCGACTGGATGCGGTCTTTGGCATAGGCCAAGGCATTTTGATACGCCACTTCGGTCAACCCCAGTGACTGCATGCCCACGCCTATGCGCGCGGCATTCATCATCACAAACATGGCGGCCAAGCCCTTGTTGGGTTGGCCCACCATGGTGCCCACGGCGTCTTCCAACACCATCTGGCAGGTGGCGTTGCCATGGATGCCCATTTTGTGTTCCAAACCGCCACAATGGATGCCATTGCGCGCACCCAAACTGCCATCGACATTCACCTGAAATTTGGGCACCACAAACAAGCTGATGCCTTTGCTGCCGGCGGGCGCATCGGGCAAACGCGCCAGCACCAAGTGAACTATGTTGGTGACCATGTCGTGTTCACCCGCGCTGATGAAAATTTTGTTGCCTGTCAACTTGTAAGTGCCATCGGCTTGCGGTTCGGCTTTGGTGCGCAACAGTCCCAGGTCTGTGCCGCAATGCGCCTCTGTCAAACACATGGTGCCAGTCCATTCGCCGCTGGTGATTTTGGGCAAGTACAGTCTTTTTTGCTCTTCTGAACCATGCGCGTGCAGGCATTCATAAGCGCCGTGTGTCAGCCCGGGGTACATGGTCCAAGCCTGGTTCGCGCTGTTGAGCATTTCATAAAAACACTGATTCACCACAATCGGCAAGCCTTGTCCGCCAAAAGCGGGGTCACAACTGAGGGCGGTCCAACCGCCTTGTGCGAATTGCTCAAACGCTTGTTTGAAACCATCGGGGGTCTTGACTTCGTGGGTGACCGGGTCCAACCGACAACCTTGTTGGTCGCCAGTTTTGTTGAGCGGAAACAGCACCTCGGCAGCAAATTTGCCGCCTTCTTCCAACACAGCGGCAATCGTGTCGGCGTCCATGTCGGCATGGGCGGGCAATGACTTCAGCACTTGCGGCACCTGCAGCACCTCGTTCATCACAAATTGCATGTCACGCAAAGGGGGGGTGTAGTGGGGCATTGTTTGTCCTAGGTTTTGGAAGCGCCATTGCGCCAAAGAATTTGTTCAAAGCCTTGTTTGGCGCGGTGCAGGCTTTTGTGGGATTTCAAAAAACGGGCCTCGTAATGCAAAGCCAAGATCAGGCCATGGATTTCAAACACCATCTGTGAAGCATCCATGTCGGGGCTCAGGTGTTGTTCCTCTCGGGCTTGCACCACCGCCCGGTGAACGGCCGCCAACCAGGTGTTGACAGAACTGGCCAAGGCGTCACGCACAGGGCCTGGGCGATCGTCAAACTCTGCCGCGCCACTGATGTACAAACAGCCCGAATCAATTTCAGCACTGGTGCGTTGCATCCAATTTTCAAACAAGGCCCGCAAACGGGGCACCCCACGGGCTTGCTGCATGGAAGGGAAAAACACTTCCATCTCAAAGCGCTGGTGGTATTCCCGAATGACCGAGATTTGCAATTCCTCGCGCGAGCCAAAGTGGGCGAACACGCCCGACTTGCTCATTTGCATGACCTCGGCCAAGGCGCCGATGCTCAAACCTTCCAAACCAATTTGGGTGGCCAAACCCAGAGCGGCATCGACGATGGCCGCTTTGGTTTGTTGACCCTTGTGCATCACACGGGGCCTGGTTGGACCGGTCTCTGGATCTGCAGTGGTTGTGGCGGTGCTGTTCACGGGTTGATATAAAAAAGAACGACCGTTCTATTTTGCATGATTTCTGGCCTGCATACACTTGCCCCCATGGAAACCACAAGAATTTTGGCCATCCGCCATGGTGAAACCGCCTGGAACGTCGACACCCGCATCCAAGGCCACCTGGACATTCCCCTGAACGATCATGGTGAATGGCAGGCCCAACAGTTGGCCCTGGCCTTGCAAGAAGAGGACATCCATGCGGTTTATGCGAGCGATTTGAACCGCGCCTTCACCACTGCCCAAGCCATTGCGCGACCGCGCAACCTGACAGTCACACCGATTCCCGCTTTGCGGGAACGCCATCTGGGTGATTTTCAAGGTCAAACATGGTCTGAAATTGAGCTTCATCATCCCGCAGATGCCCTGCGCTGGCGACAACGCGATCCCGAATGGACGCCAGCGGGTGGCGGGGAAAGCCTTTTGATGCTGGCCGAACGCATCGAACAAGTGGCCAGCGCATTGGCCGCTCGCCACCGCGGCCAGCAGATCGCCTGGGTGACACACGGTGGCGTTTTGGACATGCTATACCGATTGGCCACCGGTCAGTCTTTGCAAACCGCGCGCAGCTGGGGGCTGCGCAACACGGCCATCAACCGTTTGCTGTGGACGCCGCAGGGCTTGCAATTGGTCGGCTGGGCCGATGAGCGCCACCTGGATGGACAGGCGCGAGAAGAAAAAGCAGCCTGAGTGTTTATTCGCCGTCTTGGCTGAACAAGCCGCCAGCAGGGGCCGGCGGTGCGACACCCATGTGCCGATAGGCCGCGAGCGTGGCGATGCGTCCGCGCGGTGTACGCTGCAAAAACCCTTGTTGAATCAAAAAAGGTTCGATCACATCTTCAATGGTGTCGCGCTCTTCGCCAATGCTGGCCGCGATGTTGTCCAAGCCGACAGGGCCGCCATCGAAACGATGGATCACGGCTTCCAACAATTTGCGGTCCATCAAATCAAAGCCTTGCGGATCGACATCCAACATGGCCAGCGCTGACTCGGCCACCGCCTGGCTGATCAGGCCGTCGGCCTTGACCTCGGCGTAGTCGCGCACGCGGCGCAACAAGCGGTTGGCGATGCGGGGTGTGCCACGCGAGCGACGGGCAATTTCAAAAGCACCGGCTTCGTCCAACTGCGCCTTGAGCAAGCCCCCACTGCGCATGACGATGCGCAGCAACTCCTCGGGAGAATAAAACTCCAAGCGCGCCACGATGCCAAAGCGATCGCGCAGGGGATTGGTCAACATGCCAGCACGGGTGGTGGCACCCACCAGCGTGAACGGCTGTAAATCCAGCTTGATGCTTCTGGCGGCAGGCCCCTCACCGATCATGATGTCGATTTGGTAATCCTCCAAAGCGGGGTACAAAATCTCTTCGACAACCGGTGACAAACGATGGATTTCATCGATGAACAGCACATCGTTTTTTTCAAGATTGGTGAGCAAGGCGGCCAGGTCTTTGGGCTTTTCCAACACGGGCCCGCTGGTCTGTCGCAAATTCACACCCAACTCTTGGGCAATGATGTGGCTGAGGGTGGTTTTGCCCAAGCCTGGCGGGCCAAACAGCAGCACATGGTCCAGCGCTTCATCGCGGTTGCGGGCTGCACCAATGAAAATTTCAAGTTGTTCCCGCACTTTCGCTTGACCCACATATTCCTGCAGCAACTTGGGCCGCAGGGCGCGCTCAATGGCTTCTTCTTTGGGGCTGACCGACGCGGCAGACACCACGCGTGGTTCAGGGGCGAAATCGTCGATTTGTATGCTCATCTGGCCAAGGCTTTCAAAGCTTGTTTGATGCCTTCGCTCACACCCATGTCAGCGGGCAATTGTTTGAACGCCGCCGAGGCTTCTTTGTCCGAATAACCCAGGGCCATCAGGGCTTGCAAGATGTCGTTTTGGACACTGTGTGAAGGGTTGGATGTGGACAGACCCACATCGGCGCCCATCTTGCCCTTGAGTTCCAGCAGCAATCGTTCTGCGGTTTTTTTGCCAATCCCGGGGATCTTGACCAAACGACCGGCCTCTTGCAAAGAAATCGCCTGCGCCAACTCGTCCACGCTCATGCCACTCAAGACCCCCAAGGCCATGCGTGGACCCACACCAGAAATTTTGATCAACTGGCGAAAAGCGCTGCGCTCTTGCGCTGTGGCAAAGCCATACAAAATCTGTGCGTCTTCTCGCACCACAAAGTGGGTGAGCAAGCTGACGGGTTCACCCACCGAGGGCAGGTTGTAAAACGTGCCCATGGGCACATCCACCTCGTAGCCCACGCCGTGGCAGTCGACCAACACCTGAGGTGGGTTCTTTTCGAGGAGTGTGCCGCTGAGTTTGCCAATCATGTGGTGGATGCGTGTTGTTCGCGCTGATTATCGGTGTGATTGGGGGTTGTTCGGCCCGTGTCGGGCGAAAGGCATGGGGTATGCTTTGCCCTCACTTGTTCCCCACCACCGAAAGCCGTCTCATGCCCCTCGTGCGAATTGACCACGGACAACACCATCCCGCAGGATTTGGCAAAGCCGTCGGCGAGGTTGTCTACCGTGCCATGATCGAAGAAATCAATGTCCCAGCAGACGACAAATTTCAAATCATCACTTCCCATCCAGGCACGGCATTGAATGTGGCACCCAGTTATTTGGGGATTGAATACTCGGCCGACATCGTGTTCATCCAAGTCACACTGAACGCGGGACGCAGCATCGAATTGAAAAAGAAGTTTTACAGGCGCATCGCTGATGACCTGTCCAATGAGCTGGGCATGCGCCAGCAAGATGTGTTCATCAGCTTGGTGGAAGTGGCCAAAGAAAACTGGTCGTTTGGCAACGGTGAGATGCAATACGGGCCCGCCTCTTGATACTCCGTCACCAATTCAGTCCAGCCAACAACACGCGTTTGGGCCATTTGTGCGGTGCTTTGGACGAGCATCTGCGCACCATCGAACTCGGTTTGGAAGTGAAGATTGCACACAGCCACGAGAAATTCAAAATCGACGGCCACAAAGCCAAGGCCGAGCGTGCCTTGGAAGTGCTGCAAGCCTTGTACGAGCGCGCGGCCAAACCCATCCCCAAAGAACAGGTGCAACTCATGCTGGCAGGCGACGAGCACATGCCCGTTCATGCCGATGGCGCTTCAGGTCTAGCCACCCGCCGACACGATGTGCGCGCACGCACCCCCACACAGGGGGTTTATTTGGACAACATCGCGCAACATGACATCACATTTGGCATTGGCCCTGCTGGCACGGGCAAGACCTATTTGGCGGTGGCCAGTGCTGTCGACGCCTTGGAACGCAGCGCTGTGCAACGCATCATCCTGACCCGCCCTGCAGTGGAAGCGGGCGAAAAACTGGGCTTTTTGCCAGGCGACTTGGGGCAGAAGGTCGATCCTTATTTGCGCCCACTGTATGACGCGTTGTACGAGTTGATGGGTTTTGACAAAGTGCAAAAAGCGTTTGAGCGCAGTGCGCTTGAAATTGCACCGCTGGCCTTCATGCGTGGCCGCACCCTGAACAATGCGTTCGTCATCTTGGATGAAGCGCAAAACACCACGCCCGAGCAAATGAAGATGTTTCTCACCCGCATTGGATTTGGTGCCAAGGCCGTCATCACGGGAGACGTGAGTCAAATCGACTTGCCCAAAGGCGCGCCCAGCGGTTTGGTCGATGCCGAGCGTGTGTTGCGCCGTGTGCCTGGCATCGCCATCACCCACTTCACCAGCAAAGACGTGGTGCGTCACCCCTTGGTGGCCCGCATCGTTGACGCCTACGACAAGCATCGCAAAGCCGACTGACCATGGCACTTGCAAAGCTGCAACTGTCCTTGCAATTTGGCGATGTGTCAGATGCGCCAAGACACCGCAAGGCCTTGCCCAGGCATTTCGTCATGCGCTGCATCCGACATGCTTTGGATGCCGATGCGGAAATGACGGTGCGCATCGTCAACGCCGAAGAAGGTCGAGCCTTGAACAACAGTTACCGAGGCAAAGACTATGCGACCAATGTCTTGACGTTTGATTACGCGCAGTCACCGGTGGTCATGGCAGACCTGGTCTTGTGTGCGCCTGTGGTGGCGCAGGAAGCCAAGCAACAAAGCAAAACCTTGGCAGCACACTATGCACACCTGTTGGTGCACGGGGCATTGCATGCCCAAGGCTGGGACCATGAAACATCGCTGAAGGATGCACACGCCATGGAAGCGCGTGAAGTGGAGATCCTCGCGGGCTTGGGACTGCGCAACCCTTATCGCTGAAAGCTGGATTCGTCCAACAAACGAACCCGCACCGTTTTCCCCTTGATTCGTCCTTTGGACAAACGTTCCACCGCCGTGGCAGCGATGGCACGGTCCACCGCCACATAGGTGGAAAACTCGTTGACATTGATCTTGCCAATCTGATCGGCACCAAAGCCTGCCTCACCGGTCATGGCACCCAACACATCGCCCGGTCGGATTTTTTCTTTGCGCCCACCCACGATTTGCAAGGTGCGCATTGGTGCTTGCAGGGGTTGGCCGGGCGCCGGCGTCAAGTCTGCCAGCGCTGCCCATTGCGAGGCCTGACCTTGCAACACCTCGATGCGCCCCACCGCACCCATCTCGTCCAAACTCGCCAAGGTCAGGGCCAAACCTTGGGCATCGGCACGACCCGTTCGTCCGATGCGGTGGATGTGAATCTCGGCGTCAGGTGTCACGTCCACATTGATAACCGCGTTGAGTTGGCTGATGTCCAATCCACGAGCAGCCACATCGGTGGCCACCAGCACAGAACACGAACGGTTGGCAAATTGCACCAACACCTGATCGCGTTCACGTTGCTCCAACTCGCCATACAAGGCCAATGCGTCAAAACTTTGGGCTTGCAGCACAGCCAATAATTCACGGCACTGCTGTTTGGTGTTGCAAAAAGCCAGTGTGGACTCGGGCTTGAAATGGTTCAGCAACAAGGACACCGCATGCAAGCGCTCCTCTTCCTTCACCTCGTAAAACACCTGCCGGATTTTGTCGGGTTGGTGCACGGTTTGTACTTTGACGGTTTGCGGGTCGCGCATGAATTGCGCGGACAACTTGGCAATGCCGTCTGGGTATGTGGCTGAGAACAACAGGGTTTGTCGCTTGGGCGGGCATTGTTGGATGAGTTGCTTCATGTCGTCGAAGAAGCCCATGTCCAGCATGCGGTCTGCTTCATCAAGCACCAATGTTTTCACCGAATCCAAGCGCAAGTTGCCACGGGTCAAATGGTCCAAGATGCGGCCAGGTGTGCCCACCACCACATGCGCACCATGCTGCAAGCTTTGCTCTTGACCACGCAGCGCCACGCCTCCGCACAAGGTGACGACTTTGATGTTGGCCGTGGCCCTGGCCAAACGCCTGATTTCGGTGGTCACTTGATCAGCCAATTCACGCGTCGGACACATTACCAGTGCTTGTACCGCATGAAAGTTGGCCGTGAGTTTTTCAACCAATGGCAATCCAAACGCCGCGGTTTTGCCGCTGCCGGTGCTGGCTTGTGCAATCAGGTCTTGACCCGCCAGTGCCAGCGGCAAACTCGCCGCTTGAATAGCGGTCATCTCGGTGTAGCCCAGTTGATCAAGGTTGGCGAGGGTGGCGGGGGACAGAGGTAGCGTGTTAAACGAATGGGTCATTTCAAATCCCGCACATCGTCAAAATGCGCTTCCACGTCATTGGGTAAGAGTTGGATGCTGGCTCGCAAGCCAGGCACTTCACTCATGAGGGCCTGCTCGACACTGTTGCGCAGCGCCGCCGCACGTCCCAGCGTCCACGTGGCGGGCATGTGCATGTGCATGTCCACAAACCGACGTTGGCCTGCACGCCGGGTCACCACATGGTCAAACCGAATGATCTGCACCTCATTGCGTTGATGCTCGAACCCTTTCAGCACCTCTTTGATTTGTGCCAGCACTTCAGGCTCTACAGCTTCATCCATCAAACCTTGGGATGAGCGCCAAATCAATTCAACGCCCTCTTTCATGATGTTCAAGGCCACGCCCATGGCCACCAGTGCGTCCAACCACAACCATCCTGTGAAATAGACCAAGCCCAGGCCGATGATCACGCCTGCAGATGTCCACACATCGGTCACCAGGTGTTTGGCATCGGCTTCCAATGCAATCGAGCGGTGGGCTTTGGCTGCACCAAACATCACCCAAGCCAGCAAACCATTCAAAGTGGAGCTCGCCACAGACAAGGCCAGACCCCAGCCCAAAGCCTCGACAGGTTGAGGGTCCCACAGGCGTTGGGCAGAGACCCAAATGATGGCGATTGCTGCACCGATGATCAACACGCCTTCAAAGCCCGATGAAAAATACTCGGCCTTGTGATGGCCATAAGGATGTTCTTCGTCTGCAGGCTGTTGCGCCACCGTGACCATGACCAGGGCAAAGATGGCGCTGGCCAAGTTGACAAAAGACTCCATGGCATCGGACAACAAGCCCACCGAATCGGTGATGTACCAAGCCAAGGTTTTCATCACGATGGTGATGATGGCCACCACCACCGAGGCCCAAAGCAGTTTTTGCGGCGACAGTTTGGAGAACAAGGTCATGGTCGGGTGGATGACGCTCAACTGAGATGCACGCGGGCAAATTTGCGCTTGCCCACTTGCACCACATAGACACCGGCTTCCAGTTTCAAAGCCTTGTCGCTGACGACTTGTCCTTCCACCCGAACACCTCCACCGTCGATCAAGCGGCCTGCTTCGCTGCTCGAAGGAGCCAAGCCAGCAGCTTTCAACAATGCGCCAATGCCCATGGGCGCACCAGTCAAGGGAACCTCTGGAATCACATCAGGCACGCCACCTTTGCTGCGGTTGACAAAGTCTTGCTCGGCAGCATCTGCCAAAGCAGCCGAGTGAAAGCGCGCCGTGATTTCTTTGGCCAACATCACCTTCGCGTCGCGCGGATTGCGACCCTGGGCCACTTCGTTTTTCAAAGCAGCAATCGCCTCCAAACTTTGAAAACTCAGCAAGGTGAACCAACGCCACATCAATTCATCGCTGATCGACATGACTTTGGCAAACATGGTGTTGGGCTCTTCGGTGATGCCGATGTAGTTGTTCTTGCTCTTGGACATTTTGTCGACACCGTCCAAGCCTTCCAACAAAGGCATGGTCAAGATGCATTGCGGCTCTTGGCCGTGTTCCTGCTGCAAATGACGCCCCATGAGCAGGTTGAATTTTTGATCTGTACCGCCCAGCTCGAGATCGCTTTTCAAAGCCACGCTGTCATAGCCTTGCATCAACGGATACAAAAATTCATGCACGCTGATCGACTGCCCGCCATGAAAGCGTTTGTGGAAATCGTCACGCTCCATCATGCGGGCCACGGTGTATTTGGCCGCCAACTGAATCATGCCGCGCGCGCCCAAGGGATCGCTCCATTCGCTGTTGTAGCGAATTTCGGTGCGCGCAGGGTCGAGCACCATGCTGGCCTGTTTGTAATAAGTGTCCGCGTTGGACTTGATTTGCTCCGGCGTCAGGGGTGGGCGGGTGCTGTTGCGACCGGACGGGTCGCCAATCATGGTGGTGAAGTCGCCAATCAAAAAGATGACCTGGTGCCCCAAGTCTTGCAACTGGCGCATTTTGTTGAGCACCACGGTGTGGCCGATGTGGATGTCGGGCGCGGTGGGGTCCAGGCCCAATTTGATGCGCAAAGGCTGGCCCGTGGCTTCTGAACGCTGCAACTTTTTCACCCACTCATCTTGCGGCAGCAATTCTTCACAGCCCCGACGCGAAACGCTCAAGGCGT
>JACCDJ010771304.1_pt1 | contig 13476 bp, 15 predicted proteins | sample 7444481 | NCBI WGS metagenome assembly JACCDJ01 (sample SAMN15323435, study PRJNA562643) | freshwater metagenome | isolation source: river surface water | place: USA:Blue River Watershed | collected 2017-08-15 | reverse complement strand
CATTGGGAAATAAATTCTGCGCTTTAAAAAAATTTTCTACAAAATTCGGTAACATCAAATCATCATCATGGAACAAGCAAAAATAATCTGATGTCACTTCATTCAAGCAGATATTTACGTGCTCTAACGCAGGCAAAACCTGAGGACGCTTAATATAAATTACTCTTGAAAGTGCGGGGTTATTTTTTATACTTGATTGAATCAAATCACCCAGACTATCACCCTCAGAGTTATCTGAAACAATTAGCTCAAAATCTTGGCCAGCTTGACCCAATATTGACAAAATCGCCTCAAACGCCTGCTGAGTGCGATTGTGAGTTAGAAGGGTAATAGCTAATGAGGCCAAGTCAAAAATCTTAAATATGTATCAGCGATATCTAGCAAAAAATCGTTTAATTTTTCTCAACACTCTAGAACTAAAAGATTTGCGCAATGCGTGAGCACCATAATCAGAATCATAATCCCAATTTGACTGCCTCAAGTAACCCAAATAGTTCTTACTTAATGTGACTGAAGTCTCATGACCTTTTTTAGCAAAATAAAACTGCCAATCATAGTGATATACCTTGAAAAGTGGTTCTAAAGGCAATAGAGAAATTGGCATAAACTTCAATAGCGCTTCACCATACCACTGTAACTCGCTAGGATATACCTTAATTGCATCCCAAATAGTCATTTGATTAGGTTTCAGATAATTAGCTTCAAGTGCTCGCCACACCTCAGAAGACCATATCACAGGTGTTGGTCCAAAATCATAATTAGGTCCAACTCTCCTAAAAACCTGCTTAAGCATTTCACAGACATGATTGAAGTTGGTCAAAACTTTATCAATTTTTTTATTTGCCGCAATTTGGAGCAACTCTTTATTTTGATGAATAACCGTATAGACGTTACCGTCGCCACTCAAAAAGTCATTTAAATAAAAATCTTTAATAAAGATGCTTTCTGAATCTAAGCATAAATAACCAATTTTTTTACCATTAAAGATTCTCCAAAACTCAGCTTTAATTACTTGTTGAGACAAACGACCATCCCACTCATAGTATGTATCGAGACTGGAAAGTTGATTTGATCGAACAATTTCCTCATCAGTAAGCCAAATAATCTCCCCAGGATTTCGAATTGCTTCCTTGAACTTAATAAGATCTTTTTGGGGGACTGACAGATAAAATGGGATGTTATTTTTGTTGTGCTTTTGGATACTACCCCAAAGTAAATCAACTCGGCGCAGATCGCCAATATATGACTTACAGAAAAGATAAAAAGGGGTATTCAACAATTCAACCGATTAAGAATTTTCTCAAATCTTCCGGCGTCCCCAACCCATGCATCCCCTCACCTAAGTTGCCAATGTTGAAGTACTTAATTTTTTTGCCACGTTGAATCATTTCGTTATATGCCGGCGCCACATAAAATTCATTATTAACTCGAAGATTTTTAGAAATCATTGCCTCTGATGCCACAACAAAATCTGAGCCGTGCTGGTAATTATAAATACCAACAGTAGCCTCATCAGAAACCACTTCCTTTTCAACAACTAGCGTAATTTCATTCTTCTCGTTTAACTTAATAAATGACCACTTATTATCATAAGCTTTCATTGTCATAATCAGACCGTCAGCACTTACATCATCCAAGGCTGCCAAATACTCATTAATATCAACATCAATATACTGGTCGCAATTAGCAATCATTAGCTGATCTTGATTATTAATAAATTCTTTAGCCAAAAGTACTGTACAAGCAGCTCCAGCTGTAACCTCAGTAACCTCAATTATTTTGCATCCAGGCGCCTTTTCCTCTAGCAATGCTCTGAGGGGATAATTATTTAAATGCTCAGATTGGCAAATAAAAATGAACCGGTGCATTTTTGAAGGCTTTAAATTATTAATAACCAACTCAATCATTGGTTTACCATTAACTGAAATCAATGGCTTAGGGTCCTTGTAGCCCGCCTTGGAAAATCTACTGCCATGACCGGCCATTGGTATCACTATATTAATCATTCCGGACTTCCTGAATATTTATCATCATTAGCGCCAGGGTATTTAACTACGGTAGTTGTGACATCCGTTAGAGCTAAAAAATCTGTGGCCTGATTTGGCTCTATCACAATAATGGCCCCAGATGAATAAACCACATCATTCATCTTGACTTGGCCGTCTGTAATAACAGTAATTTCAGTGGCAATTTTATGATAATGAGAGGGCTCGTAGTCACCAGCCTTATATTTCTTGACTGCAACCTCAACATCAGTAGTCGATAAAACTGTTGGCTGAAAATTGCCCACAAACCAACCCTTAACCATGTTTTCCAGTTGAAAAACCTTCATTCATTTACCTCGGCCATACAGAGATTCATATTCTTCAATCTTTTGCGGACTATAAAAAGTATGGTATTTCTCATTAGTTATTTCAAAATATCCGACATTTTTATTGGCTAAAACAAACTCATTAAATACTGGGGATATGAAGTACTTACAATCTACACTGGACCCGTGCTTAATAGAATCCATTCCATACTTCACAAAATCTGAACCTTTCTTATACATATAAAGCCCGGCAATGGCATGTTTGCTGATAGGTCGTTTTTCGGCTGTCTCAACCACTAGATTTTGATGGCTAAGACGCACATAGGACCAGCGAGGATGTACAGAATTAAAAGTCAAACAAGCTGCGTCTAAATTGCTGGTTGCAAATTGTTTTAATTGCTCACCAATACCACCATCAAATATCTGGTCAGCATTCGCAATCACGAGTGGTTCGACATTGTTAATATCCTCAACAGCCAATAAAACGCTGCACAAAGCACCCTGAGTATCTGAGCGCAACTTAATAATTTCAGGCTTAATTGGGCTCAACAGATTGAGTGTATTGTCTAAGTGATATTTATCGCATTCATCTTGCTTAACAATAAAAATGATTTTCTTAAATTGCGTACTTTGAGTTAAGTTCTCAATAACATGTTGAATCATGGGTTTACCCATGATTTCAATCAGTGGTTTTGGATAACCATACTCTTCTATGCTGAAAAATTTAGAATTAGAGGCAATTGGAATAACTAGGTTCATAACTACCCCTCAATTTCTTTAATTTTATTGGCGATATTCTCAAAGTTAACATCATTTACATCCCCCACCACTAAAAGATGGGCTCCAGATGCTTTTGCCGCCTTAATTCCATTCTCATTATCTTCGAGAATCAAGCACTCCTCAGGTTTAAATCCAAAACGCTTGATTGCCGTTATGTACATTTCAGGATTAGGTTTAGCTTCCTTGACATCCTCATTAGATATATAGAAATCAAAGTAATCTGCAATCGCGGCCCTTTCAAAAAGAACATCCATTGTCTTGCGAATGGAATTTGAACAAGCTGCCATCTTATAACCCCGTGTTTTTAGGTTCGATAATGCATATTGATGATTAAAAGTAGGCTTACATTTTGCGTAGCCCAATTGAAAGGTAAACTCTTGCTTCATGTCATTTATAAATTCATGCAAGGCTCTTGGTAGCCCTCGCTCCAAAGTCAACATCTCAAGCTTTTTTTTGGTTGGCAACCCATCATAAGTGACCAAATGATCATAACGGCTAATTTCCATGCCAAATAATGATAAAGCTTGATTCAGCGCTTCGTAATGCCAATCTTTGGCATCAATGAGAACGCCATCCATATCAAATAACACTGCTTTAATTTTAGGCATTGAAATATTCCTTCGCTTCTTGAGGAAAATCTGTGCAAAGACTCACCAAGTCGTTTTCATGAAAATTATTGTCTTTTAACAAACGCCATAATTTCAAGTGATGTCGACGATGCAATTCAGGAGAAACAATAGCCACCTCCTTACCGCTATCAAGTAGCTTTTTAATAATTGTCGAGTCGTACCACTCCGATTCAAATGCATCCAACCAAATGCCACGGCTCTGCTCAAAAAAAGCTGGTGAAGTCTCATACTCACTTAAACGTGTGAATACGGGTATTTGCTGGGCTATATACCCCCTTGTATCAGGCACAGACATATCAAACACAAAATAATTAGACATACTAGATTTGATAATTAAGTCTTTGACTAAAGTATATAAGCCATCAGCCTTGATATTCAGTGCGATAGGAGCCGAAACAGGGTTCTTTTTTAAAAGATCAATAAACTCTTCAATCTTCATTGCACTATCATCAGGCATATCGTGAGAAACAACCAACTGACCATTTAGATCCCGAAAATCAGTTTCAATACCAAAGCCATACTCTAATGCGCGCCCGAATGCTGCCGCAGTATTTTTTTCTGACTGCTCAAGCCAATACCCCCTATGAGCGATGATTTTCTTCATGACTTCCTAATAATTTAGCTAATAACGCAGCTCTCGCTACCCAATCTACACAGTAAGGCGCCTCATGTAATGGCTTTAGCTTTGTATATGTTACAGAGGAATCTGTGTTAATTTTAAAATGAGTTAGGTTGCGAACACGACACGACCATTCAACGTCCTCAGCTTCGCCCCAAAACAACTTTTCATTTAGCGGGTTATCTAGGAAAAATTTTCTCTTAACGCAAAAATATGCGCCAGACAAATACATATAGGGAACATGAATGCTGTATGGCAGCAAAGTCGCTCCAACGCCCGGGTAATCCCATGTCATCCAATCTCTATGCCTACTGCCATCTTTATTAAATACTTTTGTTGTGCACACCAACCAATCATCTTTAAAACTTTGAAAACCCGACAGCCAGCCAGGCATCAATTTGACATAGTCATGCATTACGCAAATATTTTCATACCTTGCCAACCCAACAGATAAATTCTTTTTTCCAGTAATCCATCCAGTTCTATATAAAGATTTTTTAATCTTCAATTTCAGTATATTTCTTAAAAAATTACCCCAATTAAAGCTAAACCTTTCCTCATTAAATGGAATAATTTTATGATTTTCATTATTAGAAATAAGTTTTGTATTCCCAATAATGATAATTTCATGAGGATGCTCATTAAACTCACTCTCTATAGAGTCTATAACCTCCCGCAAAGAGTGGTCATCAGATCCTGATGTCACAATACAAAATGACCATGCGTTATTAAGCATCTGGGCCACCTCCCATCAGATGCCAATCTGATAACTGATGTATCTGTCTCTCAATGACCTCTGCCGAACCTGAATACCACTTTCGCGGCATAAAAACGAGCCCATCCTTGTTTAATAGTGCAGCTGAAAGACTAAATTGTGAATTAGAAGTCACAACAATACGCCCTAATCTTAATAAGGCATGAGTTAAAAAAATATCATCAGAAACAAAAGCTTCAAACCTCTTTATGGTTTGTAAATGTCTAGCGTAGTAACTTGTATCAACCGGTGAATCTGATAAAAAAATTACTTTGCCAATATGAAAATATGAAATTTTTTTCAGTAAATCAATCACGCAATCATCGGAAACAATATGACTCGCCACATTTAAATAATCACCTCGCCTCAAATGGACCACAACGGTATTCAGATCCTCTCCAAGAATTTTCAACGCTTTATCTACATCGCTAGATAAAATTGGAAAACGAAAATCCCACTTTTTATCCCAAACCTCACCAAGCAATTGAGTTCTTTCTGGTGTGCCATCATACAAATAAGAAAGACTTGGTTTTTTAAATAGATATCTTTGTAAAAAATTTGGTTTTTTAGGAATTTCTTTTCTAAATTCTTCTTTGCAAATTCCGTAATAATCCAAATCCCACTTAAAAACACTAACACCCTGGTTATCACCTGCAACAAAAGGCGTTCTGTCAAAATAAGTCAAATCTGCAAATACCGATTCAGAAGAATTTGACTCTTTTAAGTGATCAAATAACATGGTGCCAAATATTTGCGCACCCAGTCCACCTTCTATAGGAATAACTTTGATCATAAGCCACCTACTGATTGCAACTTATTTTGAGTGGCTACCATGCCACAAACAATAGAATCTAGCGACTTAATATTTACCTTATCAAGAAGATGAGGTGTTGAGATTAGTGACTCCAGCATCCATGAACCGAAACCGGCATCTAATAAATGATCCTCTACAGTGATCAGCTTTGCCAGTCTTTCGACCTGCTCGCGCTGGAGCTTTTTTTGATTCATACCCCATAGCGGCATGCTGTATAAATCATAATCAGTATATTCGCCATTTTCTTGCCATACACTCGCTATTTGCAGCCCATTTCCAGTAGCCAGAATAGCATTATGTTGTGAGGACTTTTTTTGTTTTACATGGAGCCATTTCCCAGGCTCAATTTGCGGCACCTCTTTATGCAAACACACCTCTCCTGCCTTTCCTAATCGCAAGTAAGAGGGCTGAGGATTTTTTGTTAAATAGCGAAGACACGCCCTAACCTCTAATGGGTCACCTGGAGCAGCAATTAACATATTAGGCATAGATCTCATCAAGGCGTAATCTTGCACTGCATGATGTGAATACCCCAAATTACCGTAAGCAAGACCGCCGCCTACTGCAACAATAGTGACTGGCAACTGATGGTAAGCAACATCATTTCGAATTTGTTCAGCGCACCTAAATGTTGGGAAGTTGGCTATCGAGTAAACAAATACATGACAACCTTCTGATGCCAGTCCAGCCGCCATACTCATCATGTTCTGCTCAGCTACACCGGCATTAAAAAATCGATCTGGAAACTCTTCTTGAAATGGTTCCACAACCGAAAACCCCAAGTCCCCCACCATCAAAACAATGTTTTGATTAGTTCTAGCAAGACTCATCAACTCTGCAATAAAAGCATTACGCATAAGCCAACTCAACTTCCCCGATTGCCTTTGCAAGCTGTTCTTCGTTAGGGCTTCGATAGTGCCACATGACTTGATTTTCCATGAAGCTAACCCCCTTACCTTTAGTGGTATGGGCAATAATTACTTTGGGCTGATTGATGCCAGGAGTTTTGAGCTCCTGTGATAACGCGAAATGGTCGTGCCCGTCCAACTCAACCACATGAGCACCAAACGCCCTAAATTTGTCGACCAGTGGCTCCAAACCAAGAGTCTTCTCGATACTTGTTAAGCTCTGAAGCTTGTTGTAATCAATAATAAGGGTCAGATTATTTAATTGATGATGAGCAGCAAACATCAGGGCTTCCCAATTACTCCCCTCATCTAATTCACCATCACTCAGAATTACAAAAACACGCCAACCTAGATCTTTATTTTTTGCATAGAGCGCCTTACCGACACCAAATGGCAAACCATGACCAAGTGCACCAGTCGAAAATTCAACGCCAGGAACTTTATGACTAATGTGATTCATCAATGGTGAATAATCCTCACCATAAGTTTCTAAATCTTTTTTAGGGAAAAACTTCATTTCAGCCAAAGCCGCATAAACAGCTACGCATGCATGACCTTTGCTGAGAATTAACCTATCTCTATTAGCTGCTGCAGGATCCTCAGGGAAAACCTTAAGGACATCGGCATACAAGACACTAACAATATCAGCAATTGATAACGCACTACCAATATGTGATGCCTTTGCCTTAGCAACCATTTTTAAGGCATTAATCCTAATATTTTTTGACAATTCTTTACTAGATATTTGCATACTTCAAATTCCAATTTGCAGTCTTGCGAATAGCATCATTCAAATTTACAGTCGGGGACAAATGTAACTCTAATCGAATCTTGTTAAGATCAGGAACATAAGCTTCAGCACTCAACCCGGGAACTTGGCGAACACTAACTTCCACTCCGTGATTAACCTCTTTTTTAACAATCTTTGCTAATTGCGAAATAGAAACAACCTCACCCCCACCAACATTAAATACATTACTTGAGCACTCTGATAATAATATTTTTAAGAGCCAAATACAGAGGTCTGAGGTATAGAGATATGTACGAAGAGGAGTCCCATCACCATTAATTTCTATATTTCTTCCTTTTAAGCACGCCTCAATAAAATTGCCAATCGCAAAGTGTTGATTTAATGGCAAATATGGCCCGACAAATGCAAAACATCGTGCAATTTTGACCTTGAAATTTTGACTGTTAACTTGTTGACTCAACCACTCTGATAGTTGCTTACCCAAAGCGTAGGCTGATTTTGATGAGGCGAGATCAACTCCGCCCATGTCAGATTCACTAAATTTAACCGCAGAATCTTTTGACTTTCCATATACAGCGCCAGAGCTTAACAATAAAAAACTCTTACACCCCACCTCGCCAGAAAAAGATAATACGTTTGAAGTTCCATCAATACAGGTTTTGAGAGTCTCAACAGAATCACCCTGCTTTATGACATCGGTGGCAGCATGAACCACATAATCTATTTTTTTAATTGGCAAAATACTCAGGTCATCACGGATATCGCATTTATAAAGCTTGAAACAATTATGTAGCTTAAAGTGCGGGTACTGACAATAAAATTTGTCAGGGTCTCTTGAAATAGAAAAAACTTCAATATTCAGATTATTTTTTTCATTGATCCAGAAAATTGATTCAAGTAAATTTTTACCAATAAAACCCGTAGCACCTGTAAGAAAAATCTTTTTACCGCGAAGCTTTTCAAAATCTGATTCCATTGCATCAGAGATCGCTATTAAATCCTCTTCCGGACACAGGTACATTAAAAATTTACGCCCAAGTAAGTTTCAATTTTATTTACAACAAAATCAAGCATTTCTTCTGTTAGCGCGGGTTGCACGCCAATCCAAAATGTATTGTTCATGACGTTATCAGTGTTGGATAAATCCCCACTTACTCTATATTGAGCATTCATCATATATGGCTGACGAATCAAGTTCCCCGCGAATAGCAAGCGCGTCCCAATTTTATTTTGATCAAGATATGTTGTTAAATCAAGCCTTGAAACAGGGCAATTCTTTTTAACTGTAATTGGAAATCCGAACCAAGAGGGATCAGACCCTTCAGTCGCTTCAGGCATTTGCAAAAATTCTTCACATGACTTTAGGCGCTCCTTTAGGAATTTGAAATTCTCTTTACGCTTTTGAATAAATCCAGGGGCTTTTTCTAACTGCGCCAAGGCGCAGGCTGCCTGCATATCTGTAATTTTTAGGTTGTAACCTAAATGACTGTAGGTATATTTATGATCGTAACCTTCTGGCAAACTTCCTAACTTCCAACAAAATCTTTTGCCACATGTATTATCTTTTCCTGGAGGACAATAACAATCACGTCCCCAGTCGCGAAAACTTTCTGCAATCTGTTTTAGCTCATAATTATTCGTAAATACCGCACCACCTTCACCCATAGTTATATGGTGCGCAGGATAAAAGCTTAATGTTGCAATATCGCCAAATGTGCCGACCATTTGGCCTTTGTAAGTAGTGCCAAGTGCATCGCAGCAATCCTCAACAAGCCAAAGCTTATATTTTTTACATAAGCTAGTTACAACATCTAAGTTAAAAGGGTTGCCTAGCGAGTGCGCTAACATGATAGCTTTTGTTTTTGGACCAATTGCCGCCTCGATTTTTGTTACATCGATGTTATGGGTTAATGGATCAACATCTACAAACACAGGAACAGCCCCAAACTGAATAATAGGATTGACTGTTGTTGGGAAGCCAGCAGCTACGCCAATTACTTCATCGCCTTGGCGAATGGCGCGCTCACCCAATTTAGGTGAGGTCAATGTAGAAAAAGCAACTAAATTAGCTGATGAGCCTGAGTTAACAGTAATGGCATATTTAACACCAATAAACTCAGCCAATTTCTTTTCAAATAACTCATTAAAACGTCCAGTTGTAAGCCAGCCATCTAATGAAGCATCAACCATATTTTTTAACTCTTCGGCGCCAATCAACTTGCCCGATGGCGGCACCATGGTCTGCTCTGGTACAAATGCTTTAGAGGAAAACTCTAGCTCAGCATATTCATCGACCAATGCGGCTATTTGCTGACGTATTTTTTCCTGTTGTAATTTTTTTAGATCGACTATTTGTGTATTCATACCTATCCTAAACTTTAGGAGTCTAAATATTGTTTAATTTGAGCAAGGCTAATTTCTTGCATATTTTTATTTTGTTGAAAAGATTTCTGCCAAAGAACAATTTTTTTAATTGCTGTCTCCAAGCTCCACCTAGGAACCCACGCTAAATGCTGTCTAGCTTTGGAGCAATCTAGCTTTAATAATGTTGCTTCGTGAGGCTGTTCAGATCCTTCTTTTTGCCACCCATCACAAACACCCCATTTAGCAATTAATAAGTTAATCACTTCCTCGACAGAGCGAGTATCTTTATCAAGTGGGCCAAAGTTCCATGGGGATGCATATACCATTCCATTCTCATAGAGCGCTTGAGCTAAAACTAGGTACCCAGATAAGGGCTCTAGAACATGTTGCCATGGTCTGGTAGCCGATGGATTGCGGATTTTAAGCGTCTGATTAGCTTCGAAAGCCTTGATTGCATCAGGAATTAGCCTATCACTAGACCAATCCCCGCCACCAATAACATTACCTGCGCGTGCTGATGCAACAGCATTTTGATGGGAAAAATATGACTGACGATAAGCGGATGTGACTAATTCTGCACAACCCTTGCTATTACTATAAGGATCGTAACCACCCATCGGTTCATTTTCACGATACCCCCACTCCCACTCTTTATTCTCATAACATTTATCAGTTGTCACAATAACCGTGGCTTTAATACTGCTGACTTGACGCGCCACCTCCAGAACATGAACTGTTCCCATGACATTGGTTGCATAAGTCTCAACTGGATGCGCGTAGGAATATCTAACCAAGGGTTGTGCTGCCATATGAATTAACACATCTGGCTGTGCCAATAACATTGTTTTTTGGAGGCGCTCAAAATCTCGAATATCCCCAATAACTGATTGATGTATTAGGCGGTCTATTGCTAGTACCTCAAATAAATTGGGATTGGTATTTGGCTCTAAAGCGTAACCAGTTACTTTAGCCCCCATCGAGGCCAACCACAAAGACAACCACCCACCTTTAAAGCCAGTATGCCCCGTTAGGAATACGTTTTTTCCATCCCAAAAAGAAGGGTTCACAGAAGATAATTTCACGGCCAAGTTTTCCAAGGCGCCTGTCCAGAAGACCAAAGCCCCTCTAAATAATTTTTATCGCGCAAGGTGTCCATCGGCTGCCAAAAACCAGTATGACTATACGCAGCCATCTGATTTTTCATGGCCAATGTCTCAAGTGGCTCCTGCTCCCATACGGTAGAGTCATCTTTTAATAAAGAAAAAACAGATGGTGACAAAACAAAAAAACCGCCATTAATCATACTGCCATCTCCCTTGGGCTTTTCCTTAAATGTAGTGACTTTATGATCCCTTATATCTAAAGCCCCAAAACGACCTGGGGGATAAACAGCAGTTAAGGTTGCTTCAACACCTTGCTGCTTATGAAACGCGATTAAATTTTTGATATTGATATCAGAAACACCATCACCATAGGTAAAACAGAAGGACTCTTCATCTTTGACATATTGCTCAACTCGCTTCAACCGCCCACCAGTCATGGTGTCCTCACCTGTATCAACTAGGGTTACTTTCCAAGGCTCAGCAAATTGTTGATGAACCTCCATACTATTTTTTTTCATATCGAATGTCACATCAGACATATGTAAAAAATAATTTGCAAAGTACTCCTTGATAACATACCCTTTATAGCCACAACAAACTATGAACTCATTAATGCCATAGTGAGAGTAAATTTTCATGATGTGCCACAAAATAGGTTTGCCACCTATCTCAATCATGGGCTTTGGTCGAGACACGCTTTCCTCAGAGATTCTGGTTCCTAGACCACCTGCAAGTATGACTGCTTTCATAAAAATCTAGCCCAATTCAATCAAATATTTGTAAAAAATCTTGATACGCAATAGCTAAACCATCAGCTAGACTTACTTTAGCTTGCCACCCCATATCTTTGAGTCGACCACTATTCATGAGCTTTCTAGGGGTACCATCTGGCTTACTCCGATCAAAGGTAATTTGACCTTGATAACCCACAGTCTTGCCTACAATGCCAGCTAATTCTTTAATTGTGACATCTGAACCAAAACCAACATTGATATGACTTTGCATGGGTTCTGTATGTTGATCATAAGTTGCTTTGTCTAATTGCATGACAAAAACTGATGCCTCAGCCATATCATCAACATATAAAAACTCACGCATTGGGGTTCCACTTCCCCAAATCACCACTTCAGGTAAATTTTTCTCTTTAGCCTCATGAAAACGTCTGATCAAGGCAGGAATTACATGACTATTTTCAGGATGGTAGTTATCACCTGGGCCATAAAGATTTGTTGGCATGACCGATCTGTAATCAAGGCCATGCGATGGGCCATATTGACGGTTATAACTCTCGCATAATTTAATTCCTGCAATCTTCGCAATTGCATAAGGCTCATTAGTAGCCTCTAACTTACCCGTTAAAAGAGCATCTTCAGCCATCGGTTGTGGCGCCATTTTTGGGTAAATACAACTTGAACCCAAAAAGAGAAGTTTTTTTACCCCGCTCTCAAAAGCTTGATGAATCACATTGGCTTCCATCATCAAATTTTGATAAATGAACTCAGCTGGATAAGTATTATTTGCATGAATACCCCCCACCTTGGCAGCTGCCAAATACACCTGCTCAGGCTTTTCCTCTTTGAAGAAATTGGCAACCGCTTGCTGATTACAAAGATCTAACTCTGCGTGAGTGCGCGTCAAAATCTTACTAAACCCTCCAGCCTGCAATTGACGCACAATAGCTGAGCCCACCATCCCTCGATGACCAGCGACATATATTTTTAGGTCTTTATTCATATAAAAAGATGGTAATGAGTTGACTTAGTTTTCTTTACCCACATGCACAGCATAGCCATGATCTTTTAATAAAGCGTGCTGTTTAGCCTGCTCTAAGTCATACGCCACCATTTCTTGAACCATTTCATCCAAAGTAATTTCTGGCACCCAACCTAGCTTTGCTTTAGCTTTAGCCGGATCTCCTAACAAAGTTTCTACTTCCGTGGGGCGGAAATAGTGGGGATCCACTTTAACGATCACATCACCGACCTTCAAGGCTGGAGCGTTAGCACCAACAATGCTCACAACCACGGCTTGCTCATTCACGCCTTGACCTTCAAACTTCAAAGTAACGCCTAATTGAGCTGCGCTCTTAGCAATAAATTCTCGAACAGAATATTGAACACCAGTGGCAATCACAAAATCTTCAGGTTGCTCTTGTTGCAACATCATCCATTGCATGCGCACATAATCTTTAGCATGCCCCCAGTCACGCAAAGCATCCATATTGCCCATATACAAACATTTTTCCAGACCCTGCGCAATATTAGCTAGACCACGAGTAATTTTTCTAGTAACAAATGTTTCACCACGACGCGGACTTTCATGGTTAAACAAAATGCCATTACAAGCGTACATACCATAAGCTTCACGATAATTGACCGTGATCCAATACGCATACAGCTTAGCAACTGCATAAGGCGAACGAGGATAAAACGGTGTGGTTTCT
>JACCDJ010265465.1_pt1 | contig 13481 bp, 15 predicted proteins | sample 7444481 | NCBI WGS metagenome assembly JACCDJ01 (sample SAMN15323435, study PRJNA562643) | freshwater metagenome | isolation source: river surface water | place: USA:Blue River Watershed | collected 2017-08-15 | reverse complement strand
GTTATCAATGAGTTATCCGGTGCAACGCTGCTCTGGATCGAATCTCCAACTAATCCAGGTTTAGAAGTTGCCGATCTTCCCGCACTCATAAAGGCGGCAAAAGAAAAAGGCGTAACCGTTGCGGTAGATAACACTTTTGCCACTGCGCTAAGTCAGAAGCCACTAGGCCTAGGTGCAGATATCGTCATGAATTCTGTGACAAAGTATTTAGCCGGACATAGCGATGTTGTACTTGGCTCACTAAGCACTGAAGATGCTGTGCAATTTAAGACGTTAGAAGATGCGCGTAAATTTAATGGATCTATTCCTGGTCCGTTTGAAGCTTGGCTGGCGCTGCGTGGTATTCGCACTTTCCCACTGCGCTTTCAGAAGTCCTGCGAGAACGCTCTTGAACTTGCCAAGCGCCTCAGCGCCCACCCATTGGTTAGAAACGTTAGATATCCAGGTCTAGCTACTGATTCTCAACATGAAAAAGCCAAAGCCTTTATGAAAAGCTTCGGAGCAATTGTCTCCTTCGAATATGTCGGTAGCGCTGAAAGTACAGACAAAGTATGTGCATCTTCCAAGATCGTTACTTACGCAACCAGCCTTGGCGGAGTTGAATCACTCTGGGAGCGACGTCGTCGTTGGCCCATCGAAAGTTCGAGCGTCCCAGAAACCTTGATCCGTCTCTCTGTTGGTTGCGAAAACGTCGAAGACCTTTGGGCTGATATCGACTCCGCGTTGCATGCTGCTAAATAAGGAAATCCTCCGCAAGAGGTAGTATTTTTAGGTTATGAAATTCTTCCGCAGAGCGTTGGCCTTCTTCGCCGTGCTGGCTGTCGCCTTTCGTGCGGTAGGAAGTTTTCTCTCATGGGCACAGCGCCAAGAAGATGCTCCAGCCGATGCTTGGATTGATGAAGATGAAGATGAATTTGAGGATGCTTAAGTGAGCCAAACGGAATACATACCCGGCACATGCAATATCGGTGGGGGAGAGCTTACTCGTCGTCGAATGGTTGCAGTTTTGGGTTTGATTCTTACCTTATCTTCAGCGGCGACACTGATCTCTACCGAAGCAAGCCGCCAAAGTCGCCTGGGAATTTTCTTGCCCGCACTAGTCATGTCAGTTGGCTGGGTGCAATCTCGTAAACGTTTCTGCCTTGCTTATGGATTTGCAGGTACATTCAATTTTGGAACTCTCGGTAAACTTTCAAAAGTTTCAGATCAGGCAGATCGTGCAGCAGACCGAAAAACTGCGATTAAGATCTTTGCCCAGAGCGCACTTTATGCGGCGTTGGTCACTGCTGCCGTAGTAGCGCTACCTCTTTAAAGGGCTTTATTTTCTGATCTAACTCTACCCAAAGCAGCTAATAAGTGGAATGGTTATAACCACTAAGTCGTTACATAGGGAGAGAATATGAAAATTGTTATTCATGCCCGTCACGCAGAACTCGCTGAAGATTTTCGCGAGATTGCCCATGAAAAGCTAATGAGCATGGAGAGATTTAACGTCACCATTGACCGTGTTGAAGTAGAGATCCTGCATGAACAAAATCCACGTCAAGGAAAACACGCACATCGAGTGATTTTAACTTCCCATGGTGCGGGACCGCTGATGCGAGCAGAAGCCGCAGAGTTTAATGACCTTGCTGCATTTGATGAAGCGATTAAAAGCTTTGAACTACAAATTCGCAAGCATCACGAGAAATCAAAGAGCCACGATCGCGAAACTTTACGAAATAAACCTCTTGCAGATATAGATTAATTTGATGCTGGGCTTGGTGAAATACCAGTTTGTGGTTTCTTGCTCTTCTCCATGCGTGGCGCTTTAGCAGGTGGAGTTGGCGGTACTGGAGCTGGTCCGAGCGCTTCAATTGCAGCATCTCTGATTGCAGTCGCCGCGATAACAGCGCTCTGTTTCGCTACAGCGCTCTGACGCTTTTGGAGTTGAGTCTGACCCGGTGCGCTCAAAGATTTTGCATCGGATAAGGCTTTATCAACGCTCTCTTTAAAGGCTTTGTTGATTGCCCTTCTCGCGGCTTCATAAGCTTTTACCGCTTCAGAGAATGTCTTTTGATCTTGCTTAAATTTCTCGATTGCAGATTTAAAGTCTTTATTTACTTCGGTCTGAGATGGAGAGTTTGGATTTTTATTGTCAGCGCTTGCTAACGGTAGCGCCACGAATGAAAAGGCAATGAAAAGAGCAGATACTGCCGCTGTTCTAGTCTTATTCACCTGGCTCCGCTTTCTCGAATACACCTTTATTAATTAGCCCTAAGTATCAAGGTTAAGTTTGTGAAATTTCGGTGAAAACACCTTTATGGAAGAGATTTCTGCGAGAGGCTTGGCTATTTCATCGCCGACATGAAAGGCTTAGCGCATGGCTGAGATGATTTTGATCGTAGATGATGAGGCCGGAGTTCGCGAGTTATTGGGCGATGCTCTACGTATAGCGGGCTTTGAGACCGCTACCGCCTCCGATGGAATGTCAGCGCTGACGGCAATTAGAAATAAGAAGCCAGACCTTTTGATTATCGATATCAATATGCCGCTGATGGATGGTTTCGAGTTAGTTGAAAGGCTTCGCTCAACTGGAGATAACACTCCTGCTTTGATGCTTAGCGCGCGGGCCGATCGCGTAGATGTAACTCGCGGATTAACTCTTGGTGCAGATGATTATGTAACGAAGCCCTTTGGCTTGGAAGAACTTCTTTTGCGAGTTAAGGCAATTTTGCGTCGCTCACAGATCTCAACATCAAGCGGCACAGATCTTACGTGCGGTCCGATAAAGGTTGATGAAGCGAGCCATACCGTCTCCTTTGCTGGTGAGTTAGTCGATCTCTCCCCAACTGAATTCCGACTTTTGCAAGTTTTGGTTGAAAATAAGAATCGAGTTTTAAGTAAGAGTTTGCTTCTCGATGAAGTATGGGGAATTACCTTTGAATCTGAGAGCACCGTGGCAGATACATATATTTCTTATCTGAGAAAGAAGTTACATCGCGATGGATTTGAGGGGATCAAGACTGTGAGAGGCGTTGGCTTTGTAATACAGGAACCCAAACCGCAGCCAAAATCTGAGCAGAAATAAGCATGAAGAAGTCGGGTAGCAAGTTCGCAGTAATCTCAATAATCGTAACAACAGTTCTTTCAACACTTATTGGGGGATATGCAACCCTTGCTGCCCGGAGTGCGGATTTAGCGCAGATCGATCAATCACTTCAAAAAGTTGTAACTAGGGTTAACGCCTTTCCATCGGAGGCAATATCCGCTGCGATCTTGACTATCGAGGATGAAAGTTTGGATTTAACTCTTTCTCTAGTCACGCAAGAGGGCGACGAGACGATCATTAACGAATCTCATTTGATCTACCCAGGTATTACCGATTTAGCTTTGGTAAGAAAGGGTTTGGCTGGTGCTTTAACGACGGCAAAACCTACAGAGTTTCGTTTTCAATCAGCAGCTATTGCAGGTGGTGATTATCTAGTTATCGCATCATCTCTTGATAAGTTAAACGATAATTTCATATCAAATTTGAAGAACCTTGGCATATTCACCGCAGGGGCCGATGCGCTAGCTATATTTTTCTCGATCTATTTCTTAAGACGGCACAACCGTGGGTTAGATGCCCAGGCGCTGCAACGTATGCAGAGATTTTTAGGTGATGCTTCGCACGAGTTAAGAACTCCGCTTACCGTCATTAAGGGCTACAACGAGATGCTTAGCAAGGGACAATTCACGCAAGTTTCAGACCAGTCGCGCGCATTTTCTAGAGTTAGTTCTGAAATTGAGCGGATGGAGAGTTTGATACATGACCTCTTACTTCTGGCCGAACTCGGAGAGAGCAAGCCAGTAAATTTTGCAGAAGTTGATTTCGACGAGCTAGTTAAAGCCCATCTCAATGATTTCCAAGTGTTAAATACCTCGCGGACAGTTACTACTGCAATACCTGATGATTGCTTCGTTCAGGGCTCTCGCGATCATCTAAGTCGCTTAATTCAAAATTGTCTTTCAAATATTCTCCGCCATACTCCGAGCGATGCTCCCGTCTCTGTTTCACTTCGTAATGTCGGAAAACGCGCAGAGTTAAGGATTGAAGATGGTGGACCGGGGCTACCTGATTCGGCGTATGGAAGTGAAATCAAATTTATGAATAGATTTGATCCATCGCGCTCACGCGAAAGTGGCGGTTCGGGCCTGGGTCTAAGCATCATCGCGGCTATCGTTCAAGAACATAGCGGTGAACTTGAACTTAGTAAGAGCCAATTAGGCGGATTAGCAGTAACAATCAGGATTCCGAATTAGCATCAGCAAGTAACTTCCAGAATTACGGTACTTTAATTACATGGCTACGCCGCTCGCTGATGCGCTCAATGAAATCGTAGAGAAGCTAGGTAATTCCGATAACTTTGTGAGGCTTGTTCTCTCTGGCAGACGTCGTAACATGCAGACGCCAAATGAGCGAATCGATGTAAAGCCAGTACTAATCAAAGGTGAAATCAAATACCAGGTAGCCCAGAGCGATGGGCGAGCGATGACTACAAAGAATTACTCACCGCAGGAGTTTCTGAAGCTAGGTCTGCTTGAAGCCGGCTTTGCGAATATTCATTTAGAAGAGAAGGATCAATCAATTTCACTTCGAATCACCAAGAAAGGTGAGGCGCTACTTAATCGCGCGCGCGGTGAATTCAGTGCAGACCTTTCCCACGATCGAAATAAGAGCCGGTTACTGGACCCATCGGATCCTTTCCTAATCGAAGTTGGGATATCAGACTCTGGCGGAAATGTTAAAGCCAGCAAGAACGATAAATACTTACAGGTGGAAGAATTTCTCCGTCTTTTAATTCCTTCTCTCAATTCAGCGATAGAAGCCGGGCATATTGATAAGCCGAATGAGAAGAGCCCATTAACCATCGTCGATCTCGGTTGTGGTCATGCCTACCTAACCTTTGCTGCCCACCAGTACTTACGTAGTCAGGGAATTGCAGTCAAAGTAATTGGTATTGATATTCGCGAAAGCGCACGCGCTAGAAATAATGAAATTGCCAAGAAGTTAGGTATTTCAGATTCGATTGAGTTTAGAGCCGAAGAAATTTCTGAGACAACCCTGAAGAGCGCAGATGTCGCGATTGCACTACACGCCTGCGATACGGCAACTGACGATGCTCTTGCTTGGTCAGTGATGACAGGTGCGAAACTGGTATTGGTTGCCCCATGCTGTCACCACGATATTCAAGCCCAGATGGTTGAGATACCTGAACCTTGGTCAATGATTACCAAGAACGGAATCATGAAGGAGAGATTGGGCGATCTGATAACCGATGGTTTACGGATACAAATAATGAAGCTATCTGGCTATCGCGTGGAAGCAATTGAATTTATCGGGGGAGAGCACACCCCACGAAATTTGATGATTCGCGCAGTAAAGACGGGCGCAGTTGCCGATTCATCTGAGGAGAAGCGCTATCAGGAGATGCTCTCGCTCTGGAAAGTTAAGCCTGCGCTAGCAACCCTTCTCAACCGTTAGACTTACACGTATGTCTAAAGTGCTTGCATCTCTTCCTGTCGGCGAAAAAGTCGGCATCGCATTCTCCGGTGGCCTCGATACTTCGGTGGCCGTTGCATGGATGCGCGACAAGGGTGCGGTTCCCTGCACTTACACGGCAGATCTTGGCCAGTACGACGAGACAGATATCGACTCAGTACCGGTTCGCGCAAAAGAATATGGCGCCGAAATATCTCGACTCGTTGATTGCAAAACTTCTCTAGTTGAAGAAGGCCTTGCAGCAATCGCTTGCGGTGCATTCCATATCCGCTCTGGCGGAAAGCAATATTTCAATACAACACCTCTTGGCCGCGCAGTAACCGGCACCTTGTTGGTTCGTGCGATGTTGCAAGACGCAGTTGAAATCTGGGGCGATGGCTCTACCTATAAAGGCAACGATATTGAGCGCTTCTATCGTTACGGTCTATTAGCTAATCCAAATTTAAGAATCTATAAGCCTTGGTTAGATGCCGACTTTGTCCGCGAACTAGGTGGACGTAAAGAGATGTCCCAATGGCTTGTTGCGCACAACTTCCCGTACCGCGACAGCGTCGAAAAGGCTTATTCAACAGATGCCAATATCTTGGGCGCAACGCACGAGGCTAAAGATCTAGAAAACTTAGATGTCTCAATTGAGATCGTAAATCCAATCATGGGCGTTAAGTTCTGGGATCCTTCAGTTTCGATCGCATCCGAAGATGTAAAGATCCAATTTGTTCAGGGCCGCCCCGTTGCTATTAACGGAAAAGATTTCAGTGACGTTGTTGAACTCATGAAGGCCGCTAATGAAATTGGTGGTCGCCACGGCCTAGGCATGGCCGATCAGATCGAAAATCGAATCATCGAAGCTAAGAGCCGCGGCATTTACGAAGCTCCAGGTATGGCGCTCTTGTTTATCGCCTATGAGCGTTTGCTAAGTGCAATTCACAATGAAGACACAATTGCTAACTATCACGCAGAAGGTCGCCGCTTAGGTCGCCTGCTGTATGAAGGTCGTTGGTTAGATCCACAATCTTTGATGTTGCGAGAATCATTGCAACGTTGGGTGGCATCTGCCGTTACTGGTGAAGTAACAATTCGCCTGCGTCGCGGAGATGATTTCTCGATCATCAATACAACTGGGCCTGCGCTTAGCTACCACCCTGAAAAATTGTCGATGGAGCGCACTGAAAATGCCGCTTTTGGTCCGGTTGATCGCATTGGTCAGCTGACCATGCGAAACCTTGATATCGCAGATACTCGCGCGAAGCTTGAGATGTACCGCGATCAAGGCCAACTTGGTTCTGGAGAATTTAAGTTGATCCAAGAAATTGGCGAAGGAGAAAAGAAGTAATGAAGAAAGTTTTAGCACTATTTGCTGTTTGTACCCTTTTACTAACTGGATGTGGAGAAAAAGAAGTGAGCGCTTCATCAGATAACTTGCCTACAGTCACAACTAATCAAGGAGAAGCGCCAACAATTGGAGCTCCTGCCGGTAACCCACCAACTACCTTGGTAACAAAGGACATAATCGTGGGCAACGGTGCTGAAGCACTTCCAACTTCAACCATGACCGTGCATTACACACTTATGACTTGGTCAAATGGTCAGTTGATTGAATCTTCATGGAACGGCGGTTCACCTGCAACCTTCCCATTGGCAAATGTGATTGTTGGATGGCAGCAAGGTATTCCAGGAATGAAAGTTGGTGGACGACGTTTGTTAGTTATTCCACCTGATCTAGGTTATGGCGCACAAGGCGGCGGACCTATTGGACCAAACGAAACTCTTATCTTCGTGGTCGATGCGATAGGCGTTGCTTAAAAGCGACGTACAACAGTCTTCGTAGATTTTTTGATTGCGCTGACTAGTAAACTCGCACTAAGATCGGCAGATGCTAGACATGCAGGCGATAGATATTTGGCAACAAGTTACTGTCATAATTAACGCCGCTCTTGCTGCCGTTCTTGGTTCGATCATTGGTTGGGAGCGTGATCGCGCCGGAAAATCTGCCGGCCCGCGAACGATGGCTTTAGTCGGAGCGGCATCTGCTGCGGTAGTCGCAATCGGAGCAGTTTTAGATGTCGAAGCTGATTTTGGTGACCCAACGCGCGCGATGCACGCTGTAATAACAGGCATTGGTTTCCTTGGTGCAGGCTTGATTTTTACTAATCGAAGTGGCGGCACTCAAGGGGTAACCACAGCGGCAACAGTCTTTGCAACCGCAGCGATGGGGGTGGCAGTTGGCCTCGGTTTTCAGGTAGCTGGCCTGGGACTTACCTTAATTATCTTGGCAATTTTGCGTTCCACCCAAGTCTTGGAAGCCGTACCCCGCCGCAACGAGTAAAGATCTCAATCGCATAACTCTTTAGAAAAACCCTTTTTTTGCCTGAAGATAATTGACTAGCCCCCATAAGAGGCATAAGTTCACGCTTAGAAATGGGGTAAAGCCCCATCTCATTTATCTGAATTCGGGGGAAATCAGTGTTTAAATCTAAGTTAATGAGATCAGCCGTTGTCGCTGTAATGGCAACTTTCGCTATCGGATCATCTGTTCCGAGCGCGCCAGCAGCATCAAAGACAATTGAGCTCTTGATCTCTGCAGATACAAATATTCAGACTCTCTGGAACACAGTTTTGATTCCAGCGTTTGAGAAGGAATACCCAGGGTACAAAGTCAATGTGACTTTCGACCGTAACGGCCTTCGCGATGCACAGACATTTGCCAAGATCGTTGCCGCAAAAGAGACTCGTCGCGATCCAGGCGTAGACCTAATCGACGGTGGTATTGCTGTTCGTCTATCTCAGGCAGGACTTCTCTATCGTCCAAGCCCATCACTGATGCCGAACCTAAAAGATGTCAGCAAGCTTCTGATTAAGCAGGCTAATGGAACTATTCCTTACCGTGCTTCAACAGTTATGCTCGCATACAACTCAACCAAAGTTACTAAAGTCCCTAAGACTCTAGATGAAGTTCTAGCGTGGATTAAGGCCAACCCAGGCAAGTTCACCTACAACGTCCCATCAGGTGGCGGATCTGGTTATTCATTCGCGCAAACTGTTCTTGATATGAACCTAACTGCAGATGAGCGTCTGGCTATGTCACTTGCTCCGAACAAACTTATTCAGGAAAAGTGGGCAAAGGGTTGGGACACTCTCCGCGATCTCAATAAGTACACCTACGGTAAGAACGGTACATATCCAGCAAATAACGCTGCGACTTTGAACCTTCTCGCAACAGGTGAAATCGATATGGGAACTGTTTGGTCAGATCAATTCGCATCTGCCAAGGCAGCCGGCACAATGCCAGCAAACATCAAGGCAACTGCTATCAAGAGCCCATCACTTACAGGTGGTCCAGCAACCCTTGGTATCCCAATCAATGGTTCAAACCGCACAGGTGGACGTTTGCTTGCAAACTTCGTACTTTCACCAGCGATGCAGAATGCAATTATGGGCGGCACTCTTAAGGGTATTCCGGTCATAAACGGCAAGAAGCTCGATCAAACTCTGTTTGAAAACTTTAAGGATATCGATGTCACTGACATGCGCGCTCCTTACTTCCCAGCTAACTCTGATGATCTAAAGAGCGCTTGGTCGCTTAACGTTCCAGGTAAGTAATTACTTGAAACTAAGATCTAAGTTACAAATCTCGAGAGGTACTTGTGGCCACAACTAACCTTGTAGCCACGAAGGAGGGCTTTGCGGAGGTAAAAACCGCAAAGCTCTCCACTCTCGGGTTTTTTATGGCGCTACCACCGGTCTTGCTAATCGTTCTCTTTGTTGGCCTACCAATCTTTGTCGCCTTTATTTTCAGCATTGGTTACACCGGCGGCCCAAACCGAGTTATTTCAATTATTGGGCAGGATGTTTACACCAAAAATAGTTGGTGGGGAACAGCAGATGCATATCTCGCTGTCTTTAAGGATCCACGTTTTCTTCCCGATTTTGCACTTACGTTGGTAGTTACCTTTGTATCAACGTTCATAGTGTTATTTATGGCGATGGGTATGGGCCTTTACCAGCGAATTAAGGGTGGCAAACTCGCTTCAATTTTAAGCATGCTCTCACTGGTTCCACTCTTTGTACCAGTTGTAATCGCTGCTTATGCCATCGCCCAGTTTTATAACGGCGTTGGGTTTATGCGAACCTTCATGTCGCAGTTCGGAATCGAATTTCCAATAATTACCGCAACACGAAATGCAATCATCATCGGAACTATCTGGACATCACTTCCCTTTGCGATCTTGATGATCACTTCTGGCCTGCAATCAGTGCCAAATGCCCTTATCGAGACAGCGCAAGATGCTGGCGCCAGCTTCATGCGTATCGTGCGTACCATTCTCGTTCCACTTGCATTCGTACCAATCGTTATCGCCGGAACATTCACCGCGATCGGAATCATGGGTTCTTTCACGGTTCCTTTATTCCTAGGACCAAATCAGCCGACGATGTTGGGCGTTGAAATCTCTAACTTCTTTACGGCCTATAACCGACCACAACAGTCGATCGTTATGGCATTTGTTATCTTTGCCGCTGCATCTGGAATTGCTGTTCTTTACATCTGGGCCAATATTCGTAGCGCCAAGCAGAGCGGAAGAATCTAATGGCCAAACGCGATAATGGTTTAAATCTCCAATCTGGTTCTTTAGTTACTCGCTTCCTTATCGGATCCTTCGTTGCATTTATGGGCGTCTTTATCTTGGGGCCGCTTATCTGGCTCGCCTTGCAAGCATTCACATCTTCATGGACATTTCCGAATTGGAAGCCCGATGGTTGGACTTTAATTTGGTGGAGACGCGTCTTTGAAACGCCATCCATGGTGGAGGCGATCCGCAACTCATTTATTACCGCTCCAATAGTTGTGCTCGTATCAGCCTTTATCTGTCTTCCTGCGGCATATGCAGCAGCTCGCTATAACTACATCGGCCGTCGAGTATTTCTAATTGGTATGTTTGCTGCAAACTCGTTTCCAAAGTTGGGACTCTTTGCATCGATTGCAACGCTCTTCTACACACTTAACTTGATGGGCACCATGCTGGGTGTGATTATCATCCAGTTGCTCGGCACAATCATTTATATGACCTGGATTCCTGCGGCAGCATTTGCAGCAGTCCCGAAGAATCTTGAAGAAGCTGCGCGCGATGCCGGTGCTTCTAAATTCCGCGTCTTCCGCGGCATTACCTTACGTATGGCCGCTCCTGGAATTTTAGTTGCGATGGTTATGTCATTTATCTCTGCCTTCGATGAAGCACAAGGTACATACCTTGTTGGTTCTCCAGAGATCTTCACAATGCCAACTGAGATGTATTCATTGGTACTTACATATCCTGTTCAAATTGCAGCGGTCTTCTCAATCTTGTTGGCGGTCCCGTCAGTGATTTTGATTGGATTGGCGCGCAAGCAGATTATTGGTGGACAGTTAGCAGAAGGTTTCCAAATCAAGTGATGACTACGAAAGGCTTAAAATGAGTAACGCAACGCAAGGTCTAGAGCTTATTGGCTTAACCAAGATTCTTGGTGGACGCGTCATCATTGATAATCTCAACTTAACTGTTGAAAAAGGCGAGATGGTCTCACTGCTAGGCCCATCAGGATGCGGTAAGACAACCACTCTTCGTATGATCGCTGGCTTCTTAATCCCTGAAAAAGGCACTGTAAATTTGGCAGGTAAAGATGTAACTAACCTTGGTCCGGAAAAGCGCCCGAGTGCAATGGTTTTCCAAAACTATGCGCTCTGGCCGCATATGACGGTATTTAAAAATGTTGCTTACCCGCTAAAGATCCGCAAGATGGGTAAAGCCGAGATCGAAAAGCGAGTTCACGAAGTTCTTACGGTTGTTAATTTGATGCACCACAAAGATTCTCGCCCAGGACAGATCTCTGGTGGAGAACAACAGCGCGTAGCGCTAGCACGTGCGTTAGTTCAAGAGCCAGATATCTTGCTTCTAGATGAGCCACTTTCCAATCTTGACGCTAAATTGCGTGTAAAAGTCCGTGAAGATATCCGCGATCTACAGCGTCGCCTCGGAATTACAACTGTGATTGTTACCCACGATCAAGATGAAGCCCTCTCTATCTCTGATCGCATCGCAGTTATGAACGATGGACGTATCGAACAGTTCAGCACTCCGCAAGAACTCTACGATCGCCCAGCAACCGAATACGTTGCCAACTTTATCGGTAGTTTAAATCGCGTCGAAGGTGGTTACAGCGATGGACAAGTTGTTTCAGGAAACGAAGTGGTTGGAATTCGCCCGGAAGATGTCGCGTTCTCAAAGACCCAAGTACCAGGAAGTTTCCCAGCAACGGTCGAATTAGTTGTTCCGCGTGGCCACTTCCATGAGGTCTATTTAAAGCGCGCCGATGCCTCGCTACGTGCCTTTATTTCAGTAGATGTTCCTAAAGTTGGGGATTCTGGTTTTGCAAAGATAAGCAAGGCTCTGGTTTACAAGGATGGCAATCTAGTTAGAACTGCTTAACCAATGTCTGAATCTAAATCCAAAACTTTTGCCTGCGCACATCGCGGAGATTCCAGCCGCTTTCGTGAAAATACAATTGTCGCAATCCAAAGCGCAATAGACGCCGGCGCTGAAGTAGTTGAAATTGATGTTCGCATAACTCGCGATGGCAAGGTAATTGTTCTGCATGACTCAAACCTTGAACGCCTTTGGGGAATTACCAAAGAGAGCACAGAGATGGATTGGGCGCAGATATCTCAACTCGGCCATGGTGAAGATCGTATTCCGCTATTGATTGATGTCTTAAAGTTATTTGTCGGTAGCAAATCAATTTTGATGATCGATATGGAACAACCAGAGCCAGCAAAGCCAACCTATGAGGTTGTTGCCGGTGGCCCACTTCCTGAAGAGCAAATCTATTGGTGTGGAAATTTCGATGGAATGCGCACCATCCGTTCGCTGTCTCCAAAAGCTCGCATCTGGATGCCGTGGGACAAGTTAGCGCTCCCTACAAAGGCTGAGACCGATATTTTGCAGCCCGAATTTATAAATTTGCATTACTCATTTGTTACCCAGAAATCCGTAAAGGCCTTACATGAACTTGGTTTTAAGGTGGCGGTCTGGACAGTTGATGACGAGGCCACCATGCGCTGGGCAGCAGCTATCGGCGTTGATTCAATTACCTCTAATCAGTTAACTCAATTACAAAAGGTGATCGCTGAAAATCCAACCATGGATACAGGTGGACCACGGAAGATGAAGTTAGAAGATATTGATTTAGACCGCGCGATGGTTATCGCCCGAGATCTAGGCAAGTGGGCGATTCTAGTCGCTAGCAATATGGATCCTGGAAAAATTGAGTTAAAGACAAATGCCGCCGATATCGTGACTGAAATTGATGTAATGATCGAAGCTCATGTACGTGAAGTTATTGCGGCAAATTTACCTGGACACAACTTCGTTGGTGAAGAAATGGGCGGTGCTTACCTTGCCGATACTCCATCGTGGTATCTCGATCCAATCGACGGAACAACAAACTTTGCAAACCGCTTACCTTGGACATCATTCTGTTTCGGATTAGCACATAATCGCGATGTCTTAGTTGGCGTTGTAATTGATCCATGGCGCGATGAGTTGTATGAAGCACAACGCGGTAAAGGTGCCAAACGAAATGGCAAGCCGTTAGTTATTGAAGATCAGACTGGTGTAGAAAATCCATTGGCTTCACGAATAGTTTCTACAGAGCTTGCCGCTTTTCAACCATGGCCAGGCATGCTTGGATTACTTGATGGACTTGCAGAGCAATATTGCACAATGCGCATTATGGGTTCTGGCACGCTAACGATCGTTGGTCCGGCACTTGCGCGGGGAGTTGGGGCAATCGTCGGACATTTCAGCCCGATCGATCATTTGGCATCACTCTTAATCGTTGCCGAAGCAGGCGGTGCAGTTTGGGATGAAGATGGAAAACAGAACCTATTTCCCGAAAAAGGCGGCGTAATGACCGCTACACAGGC
>JACCDJ011363998.1_pt1 | contig 13492 bp, 10 predicted proteins | sample 7444481 | NCBI WGS metagenome assembly JACCDJ01 (sample SAMN15323435, study PRJNA562643) | freshwater metagenome | isolation source: river surface water | place: USA:Blue River Watershed | collected 2017-08-15 | reverse complement strand
GATCCAACTTCAACAGTTGTTCACCTCTCAGAGCGCCGTGCAGCCTCTACTGATGACACTGCAGCAGCAGCTCCAGCAGCAGATGCTGCAGCTCCAGCAGCAGAATAAATAAGTAGTAAAGAAGTCTGACGCGTTATGACGTGGTTGGTAGTGGGGCTTGGTAATCCGGGCGATCAATACGCTGCCACCCGTCATAACGTAGGTCAGATGGTTATAGATGAATTAGCAAAGCGTCACAACGTTAAGTTTTCTTCACATAAATCTCGCACCTCCATCGCGGCCTTTAAGTTAGGTTACGGAGTCGATGCGCAATCAGTAATTCTCGCCAAATCACTCGGCTACATGAACGAGACCGGCGGACCTATCAAAGCTCTTGCACAGTTCTATTCAGTAGAGCCAGCAAAGATCATCGTTCTCCACGATGAACTCGATATAGATTTTTCTGCAATTCGCACCAAGCTTGGCGGTGGCGACAACGGCCACAATGGTTTGAAATCAATGACCTCAGCCTTTGGTGGACCAAATTACTTCCGCATTCGCCTAGGTATCGGCCGCCCTATGGGGCAGCAAGATCCAGCAGACTTTGTCCTCAAACAATTTAGCCAGCCAGAGAAGAAAGAACTCCCACTCTTCTTAGATCGCGGTGCAGATGTTGTTGAACATCTCATCGAAAAAGGGTTAGAGCTTACTCAGACGAAGTACAACTCCTAGCTCGCGATAGAGCTGGTCAATCATGAAGAAGATAGAGCTTGATGCCGACCTTTCTCTGACTCTAGCGAGAGAGTTTGAAGGACTTCACTCAGGTGGCGGGCGAAGTGAGATTCGCGGCGGCCAGAGCGCTGCCGATGAAGCGCTTAATGCGCTCGACATAAAAGGATATGCAAAGTTTCGCTCAGAGATTTTGCCTCTTGAGTCTCGAGGAGCATCGGTCTTATCGCCATATATCCGCCACAACCTTTTGCCATTACAACGCGTTTGGGATCATGTAGGTACCGCACCATCTGCCGACCGAGAGAAATTTCGCGATGAGCTGTTATGGCAAGAATATGCGCGCCACTTATATGCACGAATTGGTACGCGACTTTTTAAGAATCTTCGCTTTGAACAAGTGTGGGATAAAGAGGGTAATGGTTGGCCAGATGGAATGGCCTGTATTGATTTTGCAACAAATGAACTTCGCGAAAGTGGTTGGCTAGTCAATCAAAGTCGGATGTGGCTTGCTTCGCACTGGACTGTGCGCAATCAATATGGGTGGTTACATGGTCAAGAGGAGATGTATAGACACCTTCTAGATGGATCACGCGCGGCTAACTTACTGGGCTGGCAGTGGACCGTCGGTACCGGTACTGGAAAGCCATACGGCTTTGCTCGATGGCAGGTAGAAAAACGCGCACCAGGATTATGTGCAAGTTGTCCCCTTAATAAGAAGTGCCCTATACAAGAGTTTCCAGTAGAAAATTCACTGGAAGATGCACCTTTCGAACCTTTGCTTGTTGAAGATCCTGATATCAATCAAACCTCTGGTCCGTTAGTTCCGCAGAGATTTGGCGAACCTCAGGAGGTTCTCCTTACCGTTGAATCACTAGGTGATGCCGATCCCGCCATGGCTGCCCATCCCGATTTGCCGGTTGTATTTGTGTTTAACGTTGAGGCTCTCCGAAAATTACAGCTCTCATCCAAGAGAATTTACTTCTATCTTGAGACACTGCAGGATTTAGCTCAGCGCAGAGATGTGACGATTTACATGGGCAATCCATATGACTATGCAGAGGCCAATCCAGTTGCCGTGACATTTGCCCCGGTACCAAGCTTTGCAAAATTTAAGAACCTTGCACAGCTCCATCCGTTTCTCTGGCTAAAGGCGCCCCATGCAAAATCGGTGCGCTCATTCAGCGCCTGGCGGGGCAAAATCTAGACATCTCTTAAGAAGCTATTTAGATAGAGAAGACGAAATCAACCAGTGTTGCGCAGACCAGTCGCGACGCCATTGATTGTCAGCAGCAGGGCACGGACAAGAGTTGGTTCAGCCTGATCGCCAGCTTTACGGACCCGGTTGAGAAGGTTGACCTGTAATGAGTGCAACGGAGCAAGATATTGGTCGCGAACTTCCAAAGTGCGAGCAAGCACTGGCTGATCGCCAAGAAGTGTTGCCTTACCTGTAAGGCGGAGAACTTCTTCAACGGTAAGAGCAAACTCTTCTTCGATTGTTGTGAGGAAGTGCTGCAGTTCAGCGGGAACAAGTGTTTCAACATATCGTCGCGCAGTCTTGAGATCGGTCTTCACCAAAGTCATCTCAACATTGCTGATAAAGGTTGCAAAGAAATGCCACTCGGCGAGCATCTTCTTCAACACATCTGTATTTCCCGCCTCGCGAGCAGCTTTGAGGCCACTTCCCACGCCAAACCAACCAGGAACAATCTGGCGTGATTGAGTCCAGCCGAAGACCCATGGAATCGCACGTAGCGAATCGAGACCACTAGAGGCATCTGGGCGACGTGATGGTCGAGAACCAAGGAAGAGATTTCCAAGTTGCTCAACCGGGGTTGATGCGTAGAAATATGCCGGCAGATCTGGGTGATCAATCAAGGTGCGATAGCGAGCAAATGAATTGTCAGAGACAAGGTTCATGCACTCATTCCACTGTGCAAGGTCTTCTGGACTTTGGCGCGGTCCGCGATTAAGGACAGTCGCCTCAAGCGAAGCAGCAAGGGTGAGTTCAACATTCTCGCGGGCAAGAGAAGGCAGCGCATACTTATCTGAGATCACTTCACCTTGTTCGGTCATCTTGATCTCGCCGTCGACAGATCCCCAAGGAAGCGCAACGAGCGCCTCATATGTTGGCCCGCCACCACGTCCGACAGAACCACCGCGACCATGGAATAAACGAAGCTTCACACCATGCTTCATCGCAACATCGCGAAGGCGACGCTGTGCACGGTGAATTTCCCACTGACTTGTCGCAATACCAGCATCCTTATTTGAATCAGAATAACCCAGCATCACCTCTTGGATATTTCCACGAAGCTCTACCAATGAACGGTAGGTGGGATTTGAAAGCAGCTTTTCTAGGATATCTCCTGCTGCACGAAGCTCTGCAACTGTTTCAAGAAGTGGTGCGAAACCAATCTTTGCAACCTTTTTATCGAGATCAACTAGGCCCGCATACTTTCCGAGAAGTGCAGCTGCGATTAAGTCATCTGCTCCCTTAGTCATAGAGACGATATAGGTCTCAATAACTTCTGGTCCGAAGCGTTCGATCAGATCTGAGATTGCCACGAATGTATTGAGCGTCTTTGCTGCAGTGGCATCAAGTGATGAAGCGTTGCGCTTCATTCCGTTTGCTAATTCGCCGGTAAGGATTGTGAACTTCTCATCGTGAGATAGTTCAAGATAACCCTCACCAAGGAAGTTCTTCAGAACATTGTGGTGGGCATCAGAGTGTTCGCGGACATCGAGGGTTGCGTGGGTAAGACCAAAGGCTGCAACAGTGCGAATTGTGCGCTCAAGTAAGCCGGTAGCAATCAGTTCGCCACGATGCTGAAAGAGTGAATCGCGCATCAAGGTGAGATCAGCAAGGAGCTCTGCAGTATTTGCATAGTCGCGGCCAGGAACGTGCGGCCCACCGACTGCATGGCGATTACGTGTAAAGGCGAGACGGTGGACAATCGCAGTAGCCTTCAAGCGGTATGGTTCCTGCACATTAAGGCGCAAGAAACGTGGCTCAAATTCTGGGATGTGCTTAAGGTCTTCCGCGACAGATGCGCTGAGTTCTGGGGTAGCACCTGCAATTCGTGTTGAGACCGAGAGCATCTGTCGGATGCGATCCATCGCAGCAATTGTCGTGCGAATAGCATGTCCAACCTGCAGCACAACAGCATCCTCTGTCACTTGCGGTGTGATGTTGGGGTTTCCATCGCGGTCGCCACCAATCCAAGTGCCAAATGTCAGAGGGCGAGCAGTGACGGGAAGTTCAACATCTAATCGCTTGAGCTCGCGAGCAAAATCATTGAGAACTTCTGGAACGGTCTGCTTAGCAAGATCATCAAGGTAATACAGTGCATTCATCGCTTCATCGAGCGGCTCTGGACGATCAAGGCGAAGCTCATCTGTCTGCCATAGGAGATCGACAGTCTCTGCAAGACGCTCATCTTGGGTCACGCTCTTTGGAAGATCGAGTAACCGTGAAATTTCAGATAGTTTGCCGAGGATAGAACGACGAGCTGCCTCTGTTGGGTGAGCAGTAAAGACTGGACGAACCTGGAGTTCAGAAACCCACTTGACGATATCTTCATGGGTAAATTCATGACCAGACGCTGGATTTTTCTGCGCCTCAATAATCTTATCTACCGCTTGAGATAACCAGGATTTTCCATCACGTCGAGCTTCTGCCAGTACGCGAGAACGGTGAACTTGTTCTGCCACATTCGCCAAGTGAAAGTACGTACTAAATGCGCGTACTAAATCAACTGCTTGATCATCGGTGATATCTGCAAGGAGAGCATCTTCACCATTGTCACGAACTGCTTTACGAACCTTTTCTACAAGTTCGAGGAGTTCGCTACCTTCTTGGCGCACCAGAGATTGGCCTAAGAGATCGCCGAGACGTCGGACATCGCTGCGCAGAAGCGCATCATCGATTGCGATGATGGAGGAAGAAATCTGTCCTTGGCTCACGGCGTAATTCTCGCACCCTTAGCCACTGTCGTGAGACGTTTCATCTCAATATTCGATAATCACTGTGGTGAGTTAACATTGCCCACATCAAGCCCCCCTTCTCTCTGAAGTGGGGCATAGGCGCGTTTGAAAGGAGTTCGCAGCGATGTTTGGTTTATTAGCAGATCTCGCAAGCGATCAAGAGCTCTGCAACGCCCTCACCTCTCATCAGCGGATCATCGCCCCCGCCGCTAGCAACCCATTCCTCATCGCATTACGAGCCAGCAAAGAACCAATTCTCGTTGTGACCAGCTCAAGTCGTGGGGCAGAAGACCTCGCAGAAGATCTACGTAATCTCCACTCGACCGTTCTCGAATTTCCGGCATGGGAGACATTGCCGCATGAACGTTTAAGTCCTCGCAGCGATACTGTGGCAAAGCGAATTCAGACTCTTGCCGCTCTTGCCGCTTTGCCGGCAGATTCAAATCCCATAGTCGTCGCACCCATTCGTGCAGTGATTCACCGATTCATCGCTTCCCTTGCGATGGAACCTTTGATGACGATCGAGCTCGGTCAAGAAGTTTCTCTCACCGACCTAATTCGTCACTTCACCGCACTCTCATATACGCGAACAGATTTAGTTGAAAAGCGTGGCGAATTCGCTGTCCGCGGCGGAATTGTGGATGTTTTTCTTCCGCTTTCTGACTATCCCGTACGAATAGATTTCTTTGGCGATGAGATAGAAGAGTTGCGTTACTTTGATATTTCAGATCAGCGCACGACCAAGCCAGTTACTGGAAAATTATCAATTATTCCTTGCCGTGAACTACTCATCACCGATGCTATTAAGGAACGTGCGGATGAGATTAAGCATCGCTTCCCCGCTGCTCTCGAGGTATTTGAAAAGATTTCTCAAGGCATCAGCGTTGATGGAATGGAATCTCTTATTCCATTCCTCGTCGATGAACAGGTAACCATCTTTGATCGAATTAACCCTCGAAGCGCAGTGATATTTATCGAAGAAGAGCGAACCAAATCTCGTACAGCAGACCTCATCGAGACAAATGAAGAGTTTCTGCAGGCATCTTGGTCGAGCGCATCGATGGGTGGCGCTGCTCCGATGCCGGTAGATAAAGTTACATATCTTGATTGGGAATCACTCCTCGCGGAGATCAAACGCCTTTCATTAAGCCACTTAGCTCTCAATAGTTTTGGTAGCGATCTTGATGAGGAGGCGTACTTCACCGACTTCGCACCGATCGAGCCGATGCGTGGAAACGTTGACCGATTGATCCAGCTTCTTAGCGATGGCCTTAATCAGCGGCAGAGCGTCCTCTTCGCCGCTACCGGTCACGGAATGGCAGAGCGCTTTGCAGGAATATTCCGAGATGCCGATTTGCCCGTTCAATTAAGTCCTGCTTTAGCTGCACGCCCGACCAAGGGCGCTATCCATGTCTTTCAATCCACTCTCGCTCATGGTTTCACCAGCGAAGACTCTGAACTCCTCTTCATCACTGAGCGCGATCTATCTGGCAGCAAAGTCACCTCAAAAGATGGTGCTCGTATGCCGACAAAACGTAAGCAGGCAATTGATCCACTTGAATTGAAAGTCGGAGATTTTGTAGTCCATGAACAACATGGAATCGGTCGCTATCTTGAATTAGTTCAACGCACAGTCGGCGGAATCACCCGCGAGTATTTGGTAATTGAATATGCCCCTGCAAAACGTGGCCAACCCGGAGATCGCATCTTTGTACCAACCGACACCCTTGAACAGGTGAGCAAATATGTTGGTGGTGAAGCACCGGCGGTGCATCGGATTGGCAGCGGTGAGTGGCAGAAAGCAAAGGGTCGCGCACGTAAGGCGGTGCGCCAGATTGCTGGCGAACTCATCCGTCTCTATGCCGCACGTACCAGCGCACCAGGATTTGCATTCTCACCGGATACCCCGTGGCAACGTGAGCTGGAGGATGCCTTTAGCTATGTTGAAACTCCAGATCAGCTCTCTACCATCGAAGATGTAAAGCGCGATATGGAGCGCCCATATCCGATGGATCGAATCATTTGTGGCGACGTTGGTTATGGAAAGACTGAGATTGCAATCCGCGCTGCATTTAAGGCAGTTCAAGATGGCAAGCAGGTTGCGGTTTTGGTTCCTACGACATTACTAGTGCAGCAGCACTCCAAGACATTCGCAGAGCGTTATGCAGGGTTCCCGATCAAAGTTGCAGGGATATCGCGATTTAATACAGCGAAAGAGAGTAAAGAGATCCTCAAAGAACTTGAAGCCGGTTCGCTCGATGTCATCGTCGGCACCCATCGCCTCTTATCAAACGATGTTGTCTTTAAAGATCTCGGCCTTGTGATTGTCGATGAGGAGCAGCGCTTTGGCGTTGAGCAGAAAGAATCCCTAAAGAAGATGCGCACAACTGTCGATGTGCTGGCGATGTCTGCAACCCCTATTCCACGCACACTTGAGATGGCAGTGACCGGCATCCGCGAGATGTCGACGATTACGACTCCACCGGAGGAGCGCCACCCAATTCTGACTTATGTTGGACCTGCAGATGAGGCCCAAATCAAAGCTGCCATTCACCGTGAACTTCTAAGAGATGGTCAGGTCTTCTATCTCCATAACCGAGTCGATTCAATTGATCGTTGCGCATCACATATCCAAGAGATGATTCCTGAAGCTCGAGTTCGCGTGGCTCACGGTCAGATGAGTGAAAGTCAATTGGAAGATGTCATTTTAGGTTTCTGGAATCGTGACTTCGATGTTCTTGTCTGCACAACAATCGTTGAGAGCGGACTCGATATTCCTAATGCAAATACTTTGATTGTCGAACATGCAGAGAACTTTGGTCTCTCTCAGCTCCATCAAATTAGAGGTCGAGTTGGACGAGGACGCGAACGAGGTTATGCATATTTCCTCTATCCAGCAGATAAGCCGTTAAGTGAGGTATCACTAGATCGCTTAAAGACAATTGCAACGAATACAGATCTCGGTTCGGGTATGCGAGTCGCTCTTAAAGACCTTGAAATCCGCGGCGCCGGTAATTTACTCGGCGGCGAGCAATCAGGACACATTGCAGATGTTGGCTTTGATTTATATATGCGAATGGTGGGAGAAGCTGTTCAAGATTACAAATCTGGAATCGTTGAAGGTGAAGAGATCAATCACGAGTGCAAAGTTGAGTTACCTCTCAATGCGCATTTATCAGAGCAGTATGTCCCAGGCGAAAGATTGCGTCTTGATCTCTATCGTCGCCTTGCAGATGTTCGTAATAGCGCCGATGTTCAATCTATTCGCGAAGAGATGGTGGATCGTTTCGGAGAACTTCCTGAAGAAGCGAACTTGTTGCTCGATGTGGCTGAACTTCGCGCCTTCGCTAAATCTCTCGGTATTCGAGAGGTGGTCCTTGCGGGCAAATATGTGAGAATCTCACCTTTGACCCTGCCAGAATCGAAGCAGCTCAAACTCAACCGTTTATTCCCCTCCTCCCTCTATAAGTCACAGACTTCTACTGTGATGGTGACCATTCCACGCGCTGCGGCATGGACCCCGCCCGCACAAACCGAGGTAAATATGGGGGATACTTCTCTTCTAGCGTTTGCCCGTCAGGCGCTGACCGAGCTAACTGGCGCCTAGCGCTTTTCAAAGATATTGGAGCATGTTGTGAAGAAGATTCTCTCCCTGATTGCAGTTCTCTCTCTTGCCACCTTGACCGCATGCGGGCAGGCAAATAGCGCTGTGACTCTTGGAGATATCAATATCTCTCAGACCGAGTTCCAGAAGAGCATCGACACACTTCTTTCAGAGCGCGAAGGCGTTGATATTTCTCAGATGCAGCTACAGAGCGGTGGAGATCTCAATCGCAGCCAGCTCCGCTTCATGATTATCACAACCGTCTTCGACGAGATTGCAAAAGAACTCAAGCTCGATGTGACAAAGACAGAGGTAACAACTACTGCTCAGGAGCTAATTACTCAGAGCGGTGGCGAAGAAGCTCTTGCAACAAACCTTGTTGCTGCACAGATCGCATCGACTAACTTTGATCGATATGTCCGAGCAATCATCATCTCTGACAAGCTCACCGCCGCACTTCAGGCCTCAGGTATTTCTGAGGCAGAGGTGGATGCGCGAATCTCTGAACTCGTCACAGCTAAGGGTAAAGAACTCGGAATCACTGTGAATCCTCGTTACGGCACATGGGATCACGAATCCGGTGACATCATTGCTACTGATTCCGCAAATGGTGCAGTTACTTCCCCTGTAACTGAATAATCACTTATTCGATACCAATGAGTGATCGCATCTTTGGTTCGGAGCTTCTACGACTTGTAGAGGTCATGGATAAGCTTCGCTCTCCTGGTGGATGCGCTTGGGATGCCGAGCAGACACACGAATCACTCATCAAATATTTACTAGAAGAGTCTTACGAATTCATCGATGCAATCGAGACAGATGATCGAGTTGGCATGCGCGAAGAGCTCGGCGATGTTCTTCTTCAGGTCTACTTCCACTCTCGAATTGCCCAAGATCACCCGAGCGACCCATTTACTATCGATGATGTTGCGGGCGCGATTGCAGATAAGTTAATTGGCCGTCACCCCCATGTTTTCGCCGGTCTTGAAGTCAGTGGCACCGACGAGATTATTGAAAATTGGGAGGCAATTAAGGCGAAAGAGAAGGGGCGTACTTCACCGATTGATGGAGTCGCAATGTCTCAGCCCGCGCTACCTCTCGTTTCAAAGTTGATTTATCGCGCAGATAAATATGGGGCAGAGCTCAAGATTGATGAATATACGAGCGAGGTACCCGCAAGTGAAGAGTCAGTGGGGGCAGCGCTGGCATCAGTGATTGCCTGGGCATATCAACATGAGATAGACCCAGAATTGGCTTTACGAGGCGAGGCACGCAGGATGATCGAGCAGCTCTCGCGCTCAAGTCAGCAGTAATCGGCACGGTAAGATTGCCTCAGGTCGCTCAATGGAGAGCGCTGAAAATCTTCCAGCACTAACTCAATCCCTATCTCAATAGATAGTTATCTCTCGAAGGAGTACCCAGTGGCAATTATCGAAGCAATCGGCGCCCGTGAAATTCTCGACTCTCGCGGAAATCCAACAGTCGAGGTCGAAGTTCAACTCGAAGATGGCACACAAGCTCGCGCCGCTGTTCCAAGTGGAGCATCTACAGGTGCATTTGAAGCATCAGAGCTTCGCGATGGAGATAAGAAGCGATACCTCGGCAAGGGCGTTCTCAAGGCGGTTGCATTTGTCAACGATGAAATCGCACCTGCGATCGAAGGATATGACGCGCAGGATCAGCGCCTCATCGACTCAGAGATGATTGCACTTGATGGAACCCCAAATAAGTCACGCCTTGGCGCAAATTCAATTCTTGGTGTTTCACTCGCAGTTGCTAAAGCTTCTGCAGAGTCAGCAGACCTTTCTCTCTTCCGCTATGTAGGTGGACCAAATGCGCATGTTATTCCAGTTCCAATGATGAACATCCTCAATGGCGGTGCACATGCAGATACCAACGTAGATGTACAGGAGTTCATGATTGCTCCTATTGGCGCAGCAACATTCCGTGAATCTCTCCAGTGGGGTGCAGAGATTTACCACGCACTCAAGGCAGTTCTTAAGAAGCGCGGGCTCGCAACTTCTGTCGGTGATGAGGGCGGATTCGCTCCAAACCTAGATTCAAACCGTGCCGCGCTCGATCTCATCATCGAGGCAATCTCTGCAGCAGGCTTTAAGCCAGGAACAGATATCGCACTTGCGATGGATGTTGCGGCAACAGAGTTCCATGATGCAGGTAAGTACAAGTTTGAAGGCAAGATGCTCTCTTCTGACGAAATGATTGCGTACTACGCAGATCTCGTAGCCTCATATCCAATCGTTTCAATCGAAGACCCACTCAATGAAGAAGATTGGGCAGGCTGGAAGTCAATGACAGCTTCACTCGGCTCAAAGATTCAGATCGTTGGAGACGACTTGTTCGTTACCAACCCAACACGTCTTGCTAAGGGAATCGATACAGATACCGCAAACGCACTTCTTGTGAAGGTAAACCAGATTGGTACTTTGACAGAGACTCTCGATGCCGTAGACCTTGCGCACCGCGCTAACTATCGCAGCATGATGTCTCACCGTTCAGGTGAAACAGAAGACACCACGATTGCTGATCTCGCAGTTGCAACAAATTGCGGTCAGATCAAAACTGGTGCTCCATCACGTACAGAGCGCGTTGCGAAGTACAACCAGCTCCTTCGCATTGAAGAGGAGCTCTCTGACGGCGCTGTCTACGCAGGTCGCCAGGCGTTCCCACGCTTTAAGGCATAAGGAATTTAGCAATGGTCCGCAGATCCACTGGTCGCGCGCGAGGAAAGAGTTACCGTTCGCGTAACTTGAACTTCAACCGCAACCAGGGATCTGGCCGGACCTTTGCTATCGCTGCGATTTTCTTCGCCTTGGCGCTCTTTCTTGCTCCACCAATTAAGAATTACTTCACACAGCGCGCACAGATAAGTGCGCTTGAATCTCAATTATCTAGCGACTATGCAGCCCTTGAAGCAGCTCGGAAAGAGTTGATGCTCTGGCAGGATCCAAATTACATAAAATCTCAAGCGCGCGAACGGCTTCACTTCGTGATGCCAGGTGAACGTCAATACATCGTTACCGGTGGTGAAGAGACGGAAGAATCTCAGAATTCCGGGATTAGCGTTGTCGAAAATCTTCCAGAGGGTCAACCTTGGTATACAAGAATGATTTCATCAGTAACAGAGGCAGGTAAGAAGTGAGCGACCGTACTCCAACTCAAGCCGACCTCGATATCATCGAGCGCCAACTCGGCCGCACTCCTCGCGATGTTCATGCGATCTCTTATCGCTGCCCTTGTGGCAATCCAGCGGTGGTTGAAACTCCACCACGTCTTGGCAACGGTGAACCATTTCCAACTTTCTACTATGCAACTTGTCCGCGCCTGACTGCGGCCATTTCAACTCTAGAAACTACAGGTTTGATGGGCGAAATGAATGAGCGCCTTGCCACTGACCCTGTCTTGGCTGGCGAATATGCAGCTGCTCATGATGATTACATCGCTTCTCGTAGCGCACTTGGTATCGAGGTTCCTGAAGTTGAGAACATCTCTGCCGGAGGAATGCCTGATCGTGTGAAGTGCCTTCATTCACTTGTCGCACACTCACTCTCAGCAGGCGCAGGCGTCAACCCGCTAGGTGATGAGGCGCTCTCAAAGCTGCCTGAATGGTGGAAGAGCAACCCATGCGAGTAGCAGCGATAGATTGCGGCACAAATTCAATCCGTCTATTGATTGCAGATATTGAAGGAAATAACTTCCGCGAAATCTCGCGTCAGATGGAGGTTGTTCGCCTTGGTCAAGGTGTCGATAAAACCGGAGCATTTCATCCGGATGCAATAGCGCGAACCCTTGCTGCAGTTGATCTTTACGCCGCCGAGATTACTAAACGAGGTGTTGAGAAGATTCGCTTCTGTGCCACCAGCGCTACCCGCGATGCGACCAACCGTGCCCTCTTTATCGATGGTGTGAAAGAACGGTTAGGCATCGAACCTGAAGTTATTGCAGGTGAAGTAGAAGCGGCTCTTTCATTTCAAGGCGCGACAAAAGATTTCGATAAAACGCAAGGACCCTTCCTAGTAATCGATATCGGTGGCGGATCCACAGAGTTTGTCTTTGGTACAGATTCAGTTGAGGCTGCGCGCAGCATGAATATCGGATGTGTCCGTATGTCTGAACGCCACTTCACAGGTGACCAACCTGATCCAGGTCAGATTGCATCTGCCATCGAAGATATTGATGAGAATATCCGACAAGCAGCAAAGACTGTTCCGATCACCCAAGCAAAGACGGTCATTATGGTTGCAGGAACCGCGACGACAGTTGCAGCTGCAGCCCTTGATCTACCTGAATACGATCGCTATGCGATTCACCTTTCTCGAATCAGCTCAGAACGTGCTCACCAAATTTCGCAATCACTACTTCGGGAAACTCGCGAAGAACGCGCAGCACATGGATATATGCATCCAGGTCGCGTTGATGTAATCGGGGCAGGCTCTCTCGTGCTTGATCGCATTATGGTGGCAACAGGGGCAACCGAATTTGTTGCATCCGAATCTGACATTCTCGATGGGATGGCTTGGTCACTTGTATAAGAAGTTAGAACTTCTTGATAAGGCGATTGTTAAATGCCACCAATGTCCACGTCTGGTTGAGTGGCGAGAAGAAGTAGCAGTCACTAAGCGCAAGGCCTATCAGAGCGAGAAATATTGGGGAAAGCCTGTTCCTGGCTTCGGTCCATCTGATGCTCGGATCGTCATTCTTGGATTAGCCCCTGGCGCCCATGGCGCAAACCGCACGGGACGGGTCTTTACTGGCGATAGTTCAGGAGATTGGCTCTATAAAGCGCTCTATAAAGCGGGTTTAGCAAAGATTCCTACTAGCACCTCGGCAAGTGATGGCCAGGAGTTAATTGATACGCGCATCCTTTGTGCTGTTCGTTGTGCACCACCTGATAACAAGCCGACTACCGAAGAGAAGGCAACGTGTTCCGATTTCTTTACAAATGAAATCGCACTCTTGCTTCCAACCGCGAGATCATTTGTGGCACTTGGAAAATTAGCGTGGGATTCGATTGCGGTGACCCTCAAGGAACTTGGCTGCGATATTCCTTCCCCAAAGCCCAAGTTTGGACATGGAGAAAAGTTTTCATTCGCTGCCCCTGATGGAATCAAGCGGATAGTTATAGGTAGCTATCACCCCTCTCAGCAGAACACCTTCACCGGAAAACTTACGGAG
>JACCDJ010684402.1_pt1 | contig 13493 bp, 14 predicted proteins | sample 7444481 | NCBI WGS metagenome assembly JACCDJ01 (sample SAMN15323435, study PRJNA562643) | freshwater metagenome | isolation source: river surface water | place: USA:Blue River Watershed | collected 2017-08-15 | reverse complement strand
TGGGCGAGTTGCGCGACCTGCCCACGGTGCGTCTGGCCTTGAGCGCCGCCGAAACAGGTCACTTGGTGCTGGCCACACTGCACACCCGCAGCGCCACCCAAGCCGTGGAGCGTTTGGTCGATGTGTTTCCGAGCGAAGACAAGGCCTTGGTGCGTCAACAACTCAGCCTGTCGCTGCTGGGTGTGCTGACGCAGACGCTGTGCCGACGTGCCGATGGTACCGGCCGGGTGGCGGCGCATGAACTGCTGTTTGCCACACCCGCGGTGCGCAACATGATTCGCGAAGGCAAAACCGCGCAACTGCCCAATGTGTTGCAAACCGGCGCACAACACGGCATGCAGACCTTGGGGCAGTGCTTGAACACCTTGCTGGCCGCAGGTCTGATCGATCCCGTCGAAGCCTCTAAGATGCAGCCCTCTTCTTCTTGAAAGCCGTTCATGTCACGCACCAACGCCAAAACCTACGAAGCCACCACCTCCACTTCTGTTGCCTTCATTGGCCTGGGTGTCATGGGCTATCCCATGGCTGGCCATTTGGCGCTGGCAGGCCATCGCGTCACGGTTTACAACCGCAACCCCGCCAAGGCCCAGGCCTGGTGCGCCGAGTTCCCAGGGCAGCACAGTGCCGCCACACCCGCTTTGGCCGCCCAAGGCGCGGACATGGTGTTTTGCTGTGTCGGCAATGACGACGATTTGCGCGCGGTCATGCTTGGCGCCGACGGCGCATTGGCCGGCATGAAAGCAGGCGCGGTGTTGGTGGACCACACCACCGCGTCGGCCAATGTCGCGCGCGAATTGTTTGCAGCGGCCCAGGCCCAAGGCGTGCACTTTGTCGACGCGCCCGTTTCTGGTGGCGAGGCGGGTGCCGTCAACGGCATGCTCACTGTCATGTGCGGTGGCCAAGCCCCTGCGTTTGAGCGCATGAAGCCGGTGGCCATGGCGTTTTCAAAAGCAGTCACCTTGATGGGTGACAGCGGCGCAGGACAACTCACCAAGATGGTCAACCAGGTGTGTATTGCAGGCTTGGTGCAAGGTCTGTCCGAGGGCATTGCCTTTGGCATGAAAGCCGGTCTCAACATGGAACAAGTGCTGGATGTGATCGGCAAAGGGGCGGCGCAAAGCTGGCAAATGGACAACCGTGGCAAAACCATGGTGGCCGACAAATTCGACTTTGGTTTTGCGGTGGATTGGATGCGCAAAGACCTGGGTCTGGTGATCGACGAAGCCAAGCGCAACGGTGCACGCGTGCCGGTCACTGCCCTGGTCGATCAGTTTTACGCCGATGTGCAAGCGGCTGGCGGCAACCGTTTGGACACCTCGAGCCTGATCAAACGTTTGCGCTAAGCAGCCAACCGCATAAACAAAAAGCCACCCTCGGGTGGCTTTTTGTTTGAAAGGGCTGTCGCTTATTTGCTGGGCTTGGTCGCTTCCGCGGGCTTTTCTGGCGGGGGAGGCGGCGGCAACAGGTTGCGCAATTCTTCTTCGGTGATGATTTCAAACAAACGCACCACTTTGTTCACGCCGTTGACATTGCGAATCACGTTGGTGGCGCTGTTGGCTTCACGCGCGGTGACGCGGCCCATGAGGTAGACCGTGCCGCGCTCGGTCACCACCTTGAACGCATTGGCAAACAGGTCGCGGCTGTCCACCAAGCTGGCTTTGACTTTGGCCGTGACCAACAGGTCGTTGGAACGCTCGCTCAAGGTGCTGGGCGGCATGATGCTCATCTCATTGACCACGGTGCGCACGTTCTCGATTTTTTCAACCAACTGAATCACGTTTTTGAGATCGCGGTCATTGGCCACTTCACCGGTCAACAGCACCTGGCGGTTGAAGCTGGTGATGGTGACATGGGCTTTGTCGCCCAAGGCATCGCGCACCCTGGCGCGACCGCGCAGCTCGATGGTTTCGTCTTCCAACTGCGCCCCAGAGGTGCGTCTGTCGCTGGCCACCAAGGCGGTGCCGGCAAAACCAGCCATCATGAGGGGGGCGCAAGCGTTCAAGCTCAGACACATCAACAAGGCGCCACACACGGTGGTGAGGTGTTTCAATTTCATTCTGGTGTCTCCTGTTCACCCAACAACTGGTGGTCCACGCCGTCACACATGCAATGCAGTGCCAGCAAATGAACCTCTTGAATGCGTGCGGTGCGGTCGTGTGGCACACACACATGCACATCGGTTTCTCGCAACATCTGACCGATCTTGCCGCCGCCTTTGCCCGTCAGTGCAATGACCGTCAAGTCGCGCTCATGCGCCGCTTCAATGGCGGTGATGATGTTGCTGGAATTGCCGCTGGTCGAGATGGCCAACAACACATCGCCCGGTTGACCCAAGGCCCGCACCTGTTTGGCGAATATTTGGTCGAAGTTGTAGTCGTTGGCGATGGCGGTGAGGATGGAGCTGTCGGTGGTGAGCGCGATCGCGCCCAACTCAGGTCGCTCTCGCTCAAACCGCCCCACGAACTCGGCGGCGAAATGTTGGGCGTCGGCGGCCGAGCCGCCATTGCCGCAAGCCAACACCTTGCCACCGCTGGTCACACAAGCCAGCAGCGCTTGCACGGCGGCAGAAAGGGGTTTGCTGAGGGATTGCGCAGCTTGGTATTTCAAGTCTGCGCTGTCGATGAACTGCTGTTCAATGCGTTGCTCTAACATGACACCATCATACCTTTGCCACATGACCGTGGGTTGACAGCGGGCTTGGTGTTTCATGCGCTGAACGCCGCCTGAATCCAGTCCAGTTGATCTGACTCCACCACCACCACATCGAACCGACAGGGCGGCCAATGGCGCAACCGTTGCAAATAAAACCGCGCAGCCCACACGATGCGCCTTTGTTTGTGCACGCTGATGCTGGCCAAAGCACCCCCATGACGGGCATTGGCGCGGCTGCGCACCTCGACAAACACCAGGGTGCCTGCGGGGTCGCGGACAATCAGGTCGATCTCGCCGCCGCCTCGGCCCGGTGTGCGGTAATTGCGCATCAACAACTGCAGCCCTTGCGCTTGCAAAAATGCCAAGGCCAGGTCTTCCGCAGCGTCCCCGCGCTGCTTGGTGGTGACAGCTGTCTTTTGAAAGGCGTTCATTGAATCCTCGTTTTGAATCGGCGCTGGCCGCCGCCCACGCTGCCAGTGCTGGCCAGGTGCACCCGGGCGGCTGTTTGTATGTGTTGGCCACGCCCATTGGGAACCTGGCCGACATGGGTCTGCGCGCACTGCATTTGTTGCACGCGGCCGATCTGCTGGCCTGCGAGGACACGCGCCACAGCCAAAGCCTGTTGCGCAATTACGGTGTGGACAAACCAGCCTCGGCTTGGTTGGCGCTGCACCAGCACAACGAGGCCAGCGCGGCTGAGCAGGTGATTGTGCGTTTGCAACAAGGGCAACGGGTGGTTTATGTCAGTGACGCAGGTACACCCGCGATCAGTGACCCCGGTGCACGTTTGGTGGCCTTGGTGCAAGCCGCGGGTTTGCGCGTGGTGCCGATCCCAGGTGCGAGCAGTGTCAGCACGGTGCTGTCTGCCAGCGGTTGCGCAGGCGATGGACAGTTTGTGTTCCTGGGCTTTTTGCCCAGCAAAGCCACCGAGCGTCAAACCGCGGTGCAAGCCATGGCGAGTGAACCGCGGGCCCAGGTGTTTTTAGAAGCGCCGCATCGCATTGAAGCCGTGGCCAAGGATTTGGGCGTGTTGGGCGATCGATTGCTGACCGTGGGGCGTGAACTCACCAAACAATTTGAAGAAGTGGCCTTGCTGCCAGCCCGTGATTTTGTGGCCTGGCTGCAAGCCTCGCCGCAACGCAGCAAGGGTGAATTCGCCCTGGTGCTGCACCCCTTGGCGGTGGACAAACCAGCCATGCTGGAAGCCGAGCGGGTGCTGGATTTGTTGCTCGGCGAATTGCCCACCAAGAGCGCGGTGCGCTTGGCCGCGCAAATCAGCGGTGCACCGCGCAATGCCTTGTATGAACTGGCGTTGCAGAAAAAACCCTCAGAACCCGATTGACCCGGGTGCGGGTGGTTTCAAACCACGACGTTTTGCGGTGTGTTGGCCACAAACGCTTCGATGTTGTCGATCAACTGATCCGCCAAAAATTGCATGGCTTGTTGTGAAGCCCAGGCCACATGCGGCGTCAAAATGAAGTTGGGCGAACGGATCTCCAACAAAGGGTTGCCGTTTTTCGGGGGCTCTTGCGTCAACACGTCAAAGCCTGCACCTGCAATGACGCCTTTTTCCAAGGCCTCTTTCAAGGCGAGTTCATCGACCAATCCACCACGCGAGGTGTTGATGAGCAAAGCGCTGCGTTTCATTTGCTGCAACTGCGGCATGCCAATGAAATGCCGCGACGCGGGCGTCAAGGGGCAGTGCAAAGAAATGATGTCTGATTCGGCAAACACCTGTTCAGCGGGCACGAAATCAACACCCGGCGCTTTCGGCGGCGCATGGTCGGCAAACAACACCTTCATGCCCAACGCCCGGGCGATCTGGGCCGTGGCTTGACCCAACACACCTTCACCAAAAATACCCATGGTGCTGCCATGCAAATCACTGATGGGGTAATCAAAAAAACAAAACTGTTCTTCGGTTTGCCAGCGCCCATTCAAGACATCGTCGCGGTAAGCCATCAAATTGCGACGCAAGGCAAAAATCAATGCAAACGCATGCTCGGGCACGGTGTGAACCGCGTAGTTGCGGATGTTCACCACGGTCACGCCGCGTTCTTGGCAGGCCTGGGTGTCCATCACGTCATAGCCGGTGGCGGCCATGGCGATCAATTTCAGGTGGGGCAACTGTTCGAGTGTCTCGCGACGAATCGGCACTTTGTTGCTGATGGCCACGGTCGCATGCTGCAAACGCTCGACCACTTGATCGGGTCGGGTTTGCACATGCTCGGTCCATTCATGCGCAAACGCCGGAGCACGCAGTTCAGCTCTTAAGGATTGCCTGTCCAGAAAGACTATTTTTTGCATGTTCATCCTTGTTGATCTGTGGGGCACCCAAGCCCGCGGGCACTGCATGCGTGCGCCAGTACTGGCCAGCGGCGGCCGCGCCACTGCCTGGGGTGACGGCCACGCCGCAATCGAGCATGGCCATTTCAGCGCCATTGATGGCGGCCATCAAATGCACTTCATTCATGTCACCAAGGTGCCCAATGCGAAACAGCTTGCCTGCGACTTTGGACAAGCCACCGCCGAGTGACAGGTTGTAGCGGCGATAGGCACGCGCAATCACATCGGTGCCGGCGATGCCCGCGGGCAGCATGACAGCCGTCACGGTGTCCGAATGCCATTTGGCCTCAGCGGCGCACAACTTGAGTTGCCAGCCTTGGGTGACCGCGGCGCGCACCCCTTCTGCCAGGAAGTGGTGGCGCGCAAACACATGCTCCAAGCCTTCTTCGTTGATCATCTTCATCGATTCGATCAAGCCATACATCAATGGCAAAGCAGGCGTGTAAGGAAAATAGCCTGTTTCATTGCTTTTCAACATGTCTTGCAGGTCGAAGTAAGCGCGCTTGAGTTGTGCGGTTTTGTGCTTTTCCAAAGCTTTGGCGCTGGCGCACAAAATGCCCAAGCCGGCCGGCAGCATCAAGCCTTTTTGCGAACCGCTGACCGCCATGTCCACGCCCCATTCATCGAATCGGAAATCGATGCAACCCAAGGAAGACACGCAATCGACAAACAAGAGCGCGGGATGTGAGGCGTCGTCCAAGGCCTCGCGCACACCGGCAATGTCCGAGGTCACACCCGTGGCGGTTTCGTTGTGACAAGCCAAAACCGCTTTGAAGCTGTGCTGTGTGTCGTTCTTCAAAATGTCTGCAAACTGTTGCAGTGGCACGCCAGTGCCCCATTCGCAATCAACGATGTGCACATCCAGCCCCAAGCGCTGGCACATGTCGATCCACAAATGGCTGAACTGACCAAAGCGCGCGGCCAGCACTTTGTCGCCGGGCGACAAGGTGTTGGTCAGAGCGGCTTCCCAGCATCCGGTGCCCGAAGAGGGAAAGATGAACGGCGTGCCGTTCTTGCTTCGAAAAATCTCCTTGAGACCGGCCATGATGGTGTGGGTCAGGTGCGGAAAATTGGGCGAGCGATGGTCTTCCATCGACACCATCATGGCGCGCTGAATGCGCTCAGGCACGTTGGTGGGACCAGGGACAAAGAGGAAATTACGACCAGCCATGTGAAACCCTTTCAATGGTTGAAGAAAGCAACGGACTCGGTGAAACAATTCCTGAACAGGTTCATGGATGCAACACGGCATCGCCATAAACCGGAAACGGTGCCACCAATTCGGCGACCCGTTGACGCACAGCGGCGATGTGCGCGGCATCGTCTGGCGCCTCCAGCACATCAGCCATCAAATGCGCCGTGGCTCTGACCTGATCTGGACCAAAACCACGGGTGGTCATGGCGGGCGTGCCCAATCGGATGCCACTGGTGACCATGGGTTTTTCAGGATCGTTGGGGATGCCGTTTTTGTTGCACGTGATGTGCGCTTGGCCCAAGGCCCATTCAGCGGCTTTGCCCGTGATGCCTTTGGCACGCAAGTCCACCAACATCACATGGCTTTCGGTGCGGCCACTGACGATGCGAAATCCGCGTTCGACCAAGGTCTTGGCCAACACATCGGCATTCACCAGCACTTGTTGTTGATAGGCTTTGAACGCTGGTTGCAAGGCCTCATGGAAGGCGGTGGCTTTGCCTGCAATCACATGCATCAAGGGTCCCCCTTGCATGCCAGGAAACACCGCGCTGTTGATTTTTTTCGACATCTCTTCGCTGTTGGTCAAGATGATGCCGCCGCGCGGACCACGCAAACTCTTGTGCGTGGTGGAGGTGACCACATCGGCAAAAGGCATGGGGTTGGGGTAGACGCCGCCAGCGATCAGACCGGAGTAATGGGCCATGTCCACCATCAGGTAGGCGCCAATGCTCTTGGCCACTTGGGCGAATTTTTCCCAATCGATCTTCAGTGAATAGGCCGATGCACCCGCGATGATGAGCTTGGGCTTGTGGGTTTGGGCCATCTGCGCCATCGCGTCATAGTCGATTTCTTCCGCGGCATTCAGGCCATAGCTCACCACATTGAACCACTTGCCACTCATGTTCAGGTGCATGCCATGGGTCAAGTGACCGCCTTCGGCCAGGCTCATGCCCATGATGGTGTCGCCGGGTTGCAGCAATGCCAAAAACACCGCTTGGTTGGCTTGTGAACCAGAGTTGGGCTGCACATTGACGAAGTTCGCGCCATACAGTTCTTTGAGCCGGTCGATGCAAAGTTGCTCGACCATGTCCACAAATTCACAACCGCCGTAATAGCGCTTGCCGGGATAGCCTTCTGCGTATTTGTTGGTCAGCACCGAGCCTTGCATGCGCATCACCGCGGGGCTGGTGTAATTTTCTGAAGCGATCAGTTCAATGTGCTGTTCTTGCCGCTGGGCTTCTTGCAACACAGCCGACCACAGTTGGGGGTCGCATTCAGAAACATCAGCGTGCGAAGGAAACGCCATGCGCGCAGGGGTGACTTTGTTCAACATGAAAGACTCTTCCTCGGTGATGGAATGATGGATGGGCTGTCAGGCGTAGCGGCTCACCATGTCATCCAGCGGAACGGGCTTGATGTGCTGGGCGTGGCCGGCACAGCCAAATGCTTCGAAACGCGCTTTGCAAATGCCGCGCGCGGCCTTGCGTGCCGCAATCAAGGCTTTGCGGGGATCGAACTCGCTGCGGTCTTGCGCAAAGGCTTGACGCATCGCGCCCGTCATCGCCAAGCGGATGTCGGTGTCGATGTTGACCTTGCGCACACCCGAACGGATGCCGCGTTGAATTTCTTCCACGGGCACGCCATAGGTTTCTTTGATGTCGCCACCAAACTCGCGGATGATGGCCAGCCACTCTTGTGGCACGCTGCTCGAGCCGTGCATGACCAAATGGGTGTTGGGAATGCTTTGATGGATCGCCACGATCTGGTCCATGGCCAAGATGTCGCCCGTGGGCTTGCGGGTGAATTTGTATGCGCCGTGGCTGGTGCCAATGGCGATTGCCAAGGCATCCACACCGGTGCGCTCGACAAAGTCTTTGGCCTGCACCGGGTCGGTGAGCAACATGTCATGGGTGAGTTTGCCCACGGCACCAATGCCATCTTCTTCGCCGGCCTCGCCCGTTTCCAAAGAACCCAGACAACCCAACTCGCCTTCCACCGACACGCCCACGGCGTGGGCCATTTCACACACCCGACGGGTGACGTCGACGTTGTAGTCATAGCTGGCGGGTGTTTTGCCGTCTTGCATCAGTGAACCGTCCATCATCACGCTGGAAAAACCAGAGCGTATGGATTGCTGGCAAACCGCTGGCGACACACCATGGTCTTGGTGCATCACCACAGGAATGTCGGGGTGCGACTCGATGGCCGCCAACACCAGGTGGCGCAAATAGGCTTCGCCAGCGTATTTGCGCGCGCCTGCAGAGGCTTGCAGAATGACCGGGCTGTGGGTCTCTTGCGCGGCCTCCATGATGGCCTGCACTTGTTCGAGGTTGTTGACGTTGAAAGCGGGCACGCCGTAGCCGTGTTCGGCAGCGTGGTCCAGCACTTGGCGCAGTGAAACGAGGGCCATGAAATTCTCCAATCAATAAGTAGGGGGGTGGCCTCAGGCCTTTTTCTTGCGTTCCATCATGCGCCACACAAAGGGCGTGAAGATGAGTTGCATCGCGAGTTCCATCTTGCCGCCTGGCACCACCACGGTGTTGGCACGCGACATGAATGAGTCGTGGATCATGTTGAGCAAATAGGGAAAGTCGATGCCCTTGGGGTTGGCAAAACGAATCACCACAAAGCTCTCGTCGGGCGCGGGAATTTCCCGGGCGATGAACGGGTTGGAGGTGTCGACGCAGGGCACGCGTTGGAAGTTCACATGGGTGTGTGCGAACTGTGGACAGATGTAATTCACATAGTCGGGCATGCGACGCAAGATGGTGTCGGTCACCGCCTCGGTGCTGTAACCGCGCTTGGATTTGTCGCGCCAGAGTTTTTGAATCCACTCCAGGTTGATGACCGGGACCACACCAATCAGCAAGTCAGGGTGCTTGGCGATGTTGACCTCGGGCGTGACCACCGCGCCATGCAAACCTTCGTAAAACAACAAGTCGGTGTCTGCGGGCACGTCTTCCCAAGGGGTGAAAGTGCCAGGTTCCTGTTTGTAGGGCGCGGCTTCTTCATGGTCGTGCAAATACTTGCGGCGCTTGCCGGTGCCGGTGTCGCCATACGACTTGAACAAGGCTTCCAACTCGGGAAACAGGTTGGTGGTGGGGCCAAAGTGGCTGAAGTTTTTGTCGCCCTGTTTTTCAGCCTCGGCTGCTTTTTGACGCATCTCCAAACGGTCAAAGCGGTGAAAGCTGTCGCCTTCAATGATGGCGGCGGTGACTTTTTCGCGGCGAAAAATATTCTCAAAGGTGCGGGTCACCGACGTGGTGCCAGCGCCAGATGAGCCCGTGATGGCGATGATGGGGTGTTTGACGGACATGGTGAGGACTTTCTAAATGATCAATCGCGGAACAAGGTGCGTTCAGCAAACAACGGCGTGTTGTGTTCTTTTTCAACCGGTTCACGGTGGTAACGCTCGATGCGTTCGACCTCGTTTTTCGAACCAAACACCAAACCAATGCGTTGGTGCAACCCGCCAGGGGTGACCGACAACATGGGTTCACGACCCGTGCTGGCACGGCCACCGGCTTGCTCCATGACCATGCCAATCGGGTTGGCTTCGTAGAGCAAACGCAAACGGCCGGCTTTGCTCGGGTCTTTGTTGTCTTTGGGGTACATGAACACACCGCCACGCATCAGGATGCGGTGCGCTTCGGCCACCATGGAAGCGATCCAACGCATGTTGAAATCTTTGCCACGTGGGCCAGACTTGCCAGCCAAGCATTCGTCCACATAACGTTTGATGGGTTGTTCCCAAAAACGGCTGTTGGACGCGTTGATGGCGAACTCTTGGGTGTCTTCAGGCACCTTCAACTGCGGGTGCGTCAACATGAACTCGCCCAAGTTGGGCTCTAACGTGAAACCTGCCACGCCATTGCCCACGGTGAGCACCAACATGGTGGTGGGGCCATACAAGGCATAACCTGCCGCCACTTGGGTGGCGCCTGGCTGCAAAAAATCTTGTTCGGTGAGGTCACGACCGCTGTCGATGGCGTCTTGCGGCGCGCGCAACACCGAGAAGATGCTGCCCACCGACACGTTCACATCGATGTTGCTCGAACCATCCAAAGGGTCGAACACCAACAGGTATTTGCCGCGCGGATGAGGTTTAGGGATTTGATAGGGGTGGTCCATTTCCTCGGACGCCATGCCGGCCAAATGACCGCCCCATTCATTCACACGAATGAACAATTCGTTGCTCAGCACATCGAGTTTCTTTTGGGTTTCACCTTGCACATTGATGGCACCACCTGCCTCTGCGGCATGGTCGCCATAGAGGCCGCCCAACTCGCCCATGGCCACGGCCCGGGCAATGGCTTTGCAAGCCAGCGCCACATCCAAGATGAGCGCGTTGAAGTCCCCTTTGGAGTTTGGAAAACGTCGCCGTTCTTCAATCAGGTATTGGGTCAGTGTGGAGCGTTGTCGCAAAGGCATGATGGTTCTCTTTTTTCAATCTTTTCAAGCAGCGTGCCAAGTCTTGATTTGCGCCACATCCACATGGGCCAAATCGGGCAACACCTGAGCTGCGCCAGTGAAGTCATGGTGTTGGGTGAAGCTGTTGGTGGTGATGATGGTTTTCAAACCAGCGGCCAACGCGGCTTTCAAACCGTTGCTGGAGTCCTCAAAGGCGATGCACTCCGATGCTTGCAAGCCCAGGCGAGACAAGGTTTGCAAGTACACCTGGGGATGTGGTTTTTTCTTGGGCGCGGTCGACGCGTCTTCAATGACCGCAAACAGGTCTTTCCAATCGGGTCCTATCGCACCGCGCAGCAACACCGCGATGTTGATCGGCGAAGTGGTGGTGGCGATGGCCAACCGCAAGCCTTGCGCATGGGCGTTTTGAATCAGGGCCAACACACCTGGGCGCAATTGCACCTGCCCTTGCTGCACGGCATGTTCGTAAGCGGCGGTTTTGATGGCATGCAGTCGGTCGATGGTGTCTTGCAAACCGCCGCCGTCGATGTCCTTCATGTCGGGATGCTGCTGCTTCCAGTAATGCAACATGCGCTCTTTGCCGCCGGAAATGCCCAGCAGTTCGGTGTACAGCGCCACGTCCCAATGCCAGTCGAGGCCCTCCTCGGCAAACGCTTGATTGAACGCGTTCATGTGCGCGGTTTCGGTGTCGGCCAAGGTGCCATCGACATCAAAAATCAGGGCTTTCAGCGAACTCATGGACTCACCTGTTTGGTTTGAAAGACACGGCTGGCCAAGATGTCCTGGGCATTCAAGGTGCTCAGGTCATCGGCGGTCAACACTTTGTCGGGGTTGGCAAACAAGCGACTGGCTTGACGCAAACGCGCACGCTCCAAGGCGTTGCGCACACTGCGGGCATTGGCGAAATGCGGTTGTTGACGACGCAGGTGCAAATAACGCTCAAAAGCGGTGTGCGCTTCATCGTCCATGCGGTAGTTTTGTGATTGGAGCATGTGCCGGGCGATTTCGGCCAACTCGTCTTCCTCGTAATCGGGGAAGTCGATGTGGTGGGCGATGCGCGAGTTCATGCCGGGGTTGGACTGGAAAAACGTGTCCATGCGGTCTTTGTAGCCCGCCAAAATCACCACCAAATCGTCGCGTTGGTTTTCCATGACCTGCAACAAGATTTCGATGGCCTCTTGGCCATAGTCACGTTCGTTTTCAGGCCGGTACAAGTAATACGCCTCGTCAATGAACAGCACGCCACCCATGGCCTTTTTCAGCACTTCTTTGGTCTTGGGCGCGGTGTGGCCGATGTACTGGCCCACCAGATCGTCGCGTGTCACCGCCACCAAATGGCCACTGCGCACATAGCCCAACTCGTGCAGGATTTGCGCCATGCGCATGGCCACTGTGGTTTTGCCGGTGCCCGGGTTGCCTGTGAAACTCATGTGCAGGGACGGCGCTTGCGCAGCCAACCCCAGGTTCAAGCGCAAACGATCGATCACCAACAATGCAGCGATGTCACGGATGCGTGTTTTCACGGGCTTCAAACCCACCAGGTCGCGGTCCAAAGCGTCCATGACTTGCTGCACCTGGGTTTGCGCCATCACTTCAGCAACGGTGCGCGCGCCCGTGTCGGCCACCGCCACACCCGAGGAAGTCGCATGGGGCGCTTTCTCAGGTGTCACAGTCACGCCGGGCAGGTTGTAGGCAGGTGCATTCATGGCGGGTCTTACTTGCTGTAGCGGTTGTTTTCAGGCTTGTCGTTGGCATAGCCGTGCGTGGTGTAACGCATGCTGCGGCCTTGGACTTCTTGACGCTCCAAACGGAAGCCGGGTTCACTGGTAGGACGGTGAACAATGAAGCTCATGGCCACTGATTCAATGCCGCGGGTCGAGTCAAACGCCATCAAACGGATGTAGTGCTGGGGAAATGTTTTGCGGCAGTTGTTCACTTCCAGCAAGACACCAGCGGGGTCGTGCAAATCAAACATGGGCAAGCCAAACATGTCCCAGTAGGTGTTGCGTGGATGTGGATCGTCGGTGTATTCCACGCTCCATGCATAGCCTTTGGACAAGCCGTATTTGATTTGCAAACTGATTTCGGCGTCGGTGAGGTCGGGCAAGAAGCTGAACTGGCCTTGGGTCAGTTTGCCGGTGGGGTTGGTCATCATGGTGTGTTCTCCTGTTTCAAGCGACTGAAGGGGTGACCGCGAAATCGCTGCTGTCGGTGGATTGGTAGTTGAAGCTGATGTCGCCCCAGGTGTCCAACGCGGCTTGCAATGGACCGCAGGTTTTGGCGGCGTTCTTCAAAATCGTGGGGCCTTCTTCCAAAATGTTCTTGCCCTCGTTGCGAGCTTTGACCATAGACTCCAGCGCCACACGGTTGGCCACTGCGCCCGCCTGAATGCCTTGGGGGTGGCCGATGGTGCCGCCGCCAAATTGCAAAATCACGTCGTCACCGAACAAGTCGATGAGTTGGTGCATCTGCCCCGCGTGAATACCGCCGGAGGCCACAGGCATCACCTTCTTGGTGTCCGCCCAGTCTTGATCGAAGAACAAACCACGTGGCAAGTCTTGCTTGGTGTAGCTGTCGCGGCAGACGTTGTAATAGCCTTGAACGGTCATGGGGTCGCCTTCGAGCTTGCCCACAGCCGTACCCGTGTGCAAATGGTCGACACCGGCCAATCGCAGCCACTTGGCCATGACGCGGAAACTCACGCCGTGGTTTTTCTGACGGGTGTAGGTGCCGTGACCCGCGCGGTGCATGTGCACGATCATGTCGTTCTTGCGCGCCCAGTTGGCCATGCTTTGAATGGCTGACCAGCCGATCACCAAGTCGAGCATGATGACGACCGAACCCAGTTCTTTGGCGAACTCGGCACGCT
>JACCDJ010393008.1_pt1 | contig 13498 bp, 8 predicted proteins | sample 7444481 | NCBI WGS metagenome assembly JACCDJ01 (sample SAMN15323435, study PRJNA562643) | freshwater metagenome | isolation source: river surface water | place: USA:Blue River Watershed | collected 2017-08-15 | reverse complement strand
AGCTGTAGTTCAGTATCTGCAGGCCAACAACATTGGCGATAACACCGAAGTTCGATTTGCTGCCACCATTGATGGCAAAGTGAATACTTTTGTATTTGTTCAGGGCCAGTCCGCAGTCAATTCATCTGATTACATGGTTCGTCTCGTTGCCGGTGATGCGTCCGAGACGGGTGGTGGATCTGCTGCGGGTGAGGGTGGTGAGTCAGTCGAGACAGGCCTTGTTACCGCGACCGGGCGCGAGGTTGATATTCGGATCAATCGGCTTGCCGCAATTCGCACCCAGCGTAATGTCGCAAAGACAACACTCACCATCGTCTTCTCTGCGCTGCGATCCGGCCTAAATAGTGCCGATCGAATCGGGTCACCGATTGATCTAGGGAATTTTGCGGCAGGTTCAGCATCGCTCTCCACTCTAGTTGCCGCCATCGAGAAAAATATGGATTCGGTTTTAGTGCAACGATCGTTGATGGGGGCCTATCAGAACTCCCTGCAGGCTGAGATCGGCGCACTGAACACGATCGCCACGAATTTAAATTCCTCTGTTTCTCGCATTGTCGACACCGATTACGCATCGACGACGGCAGACCTCACAAAGGGTCAGATCATGCAGCAGGCCTATCTCAGCGTTCAGAAGGTTCACGGTAACGCGTTTCGAAATCTGATCGAGACGCTACTGGCCGCGTGAGCCAGGCGAACGTTATGCCCCGAGCTCTGCCCTGCTCGGCCATGCCCGGATGGTGTTGATCCCGACTCTGTTCTCCACTATCCTTGGGGCGAAAGTGAGGGAAGTCATGACCCCAATTTCCGCCTATTCTTCAAATCTGATCGAAACCACTGGGGTAGTCCCATTAGTGCCCCTGCGCCAGCCGACTGATGCTGTCTCGGAGGTCGCCCAGGCAGTCGATCCCGCGGTGGTCTCGAAAGCGTCTGAGCTCGCAGCGGCTGCGCGTCCCGAGGTCAAGGTCGAGGAATTCACCCAGCCAACCCGCGAAGTGATGCAGCGTGCCGCTGACCAGATCCGTGGTTACCTGACTGAGTCTGGCCGTGACTTGAACCTGTTTGTGGACGAGGCCGCTGGCCGCTATGTCACGACCGTGGTCAACCCCAACAACGGGGAGGTGGTTCGTCAGATCCCGGCAGATGAAACCCTGCGTATCGCCCGAAATGTTCAGGAAATGCCCGGTTTGCAAGGCCTATTTGTGGACCGAAGAGCTTAGTAACTCATTGATTTTTAAGTATTTTTTAAATCGGGCCAGTGGGCCCGATTTGTTTTGGTGCGCCTGCGCCACAGATTTTTAAAAATTTACTCAAATTGGCCTAAACACCTAAGCCGATTCGTCCGTATACCTAGATGCGGGGGCATTCGTCCTGCGTTTCGGTATTCCGGAGGGGTCGGAGATGGCTTTTTCTCTTAATCATGTTCAGGTGGCGGTAAACGCCAAGCGCGAGCTGGCCTTGGGCCAATCGGCCATGGCCGATGCGGTGGAGAGGCTGTCATCTGGTCTGCGCATCACGAAAGCCGCTGACGATGCCGCGGCGGTAGGCATTTCTGAGCAGATCCGCTCCCAGGTGGGCGGTCTTGGCCAGAGCGTGCGCAACGCCAACCAGGTGATTTCCTTGGTTCAGGCTACCGACGGGTCGCTCACCCAGGTGACAGACATGCTGCGCCGTATGAAAGAGCTCGCGACACAGGCACGAAACGGCTCGTTATCCTTTGACCAAAAACGCGCGATTTCAGATGAAATCTCTACGCTTCGCGTTGGCATTAACGCCATGGCAGAAAAGGCCACATACAACAGCAATGCGCTTTTAAAGAATTCTTTGGGTTCCGCAGTTGCCGCCACTTTTTTTGATCGAACCCAGCTCGTAGAGGGTGCTTTTATCCTAAATGGATTGACGGTCGAAAACCTAGACGTGTTTAGCGCGAACGCGGGTGATTATTCTGTTTCGTTTAGTACGCCTACCACTATTGCTAATCAGACGTCTCGGGCAACGATCAAGCTCGATGGGACAGAGGGTCGGGAAAATTCACAGGCGGCGACCGTGACTGGATCTGGCACGGGGGAGGCCGTGATCACGCTTTCCGGGATTTACGAGGCCGGCGATCAGATTCGTTTTACGGTCAAGGGCGATAATCCGGACCGCACCTTGGTTCAGACCTACACTGTCACTGCAGAAAACCTTACGGCAAACAACGATGGCTTAAGCGCCGTCGTGGCTGGTAACAGCGTTTTGGCCTACACCAACATTGCAGCCGGCATGGCCGCACAGTACAACGCCGCGAATGCTGTTGGTCTAACTGCGGACGTCGATAGCGACGGATCGGGCGGCAAGGACGGAAAGTTCTCAAAACCCGATGCAGTGGCCACAGCGGGCACCGTTCGGTTTTTTGGAAACAACGTGAACGGATCGCCGCTCACCAACGTGTCGGTGGGGGCGCAGACATTTAACCGGCAAGATTCTGCCCGAACAATCATCCCTACTGCGCAAGATCTGGGTGAGGGCAATCGCATCACTCTTACTGTGAACGGTAAAGCCTACACCTATGTGGTGGCAAGCGACTCCACAACCGAGAAAGTGGCAGAGGGCCTGCGTCGGCAACTGGAAGCAGACTACCCGGCCAATACGGTGCGGGCAGGGTCGATTTTGACCCTGGAGAGTGATTCCGGGCGGACCATTGCGGATCTAAGTTATCAGGTCCGTCGACCGTCGGAATCCGATGTGGTTTCCAATGTGGCTTCGACTGTCTCACCCGTGGCATTGACATCCAACGCAAGCCGCTTTGTCACCATTAACGACTTTGATGTGATTGCCGGACGACGGTTTACCATCGATGTCGGCAATCCCGAAAACTACACACGGTTTTCCTTGATTGCGGGCACGGATGACACCCGTGTGACCATTGCGTCGAAGCTGGCGACCGAGATTGGCCAGCATTTTGGCAGTGGCGCCTCTGCGGTGTCGGCCTCAAACGGCGCAATACAATTTAACTCTGCGCTTGGCATGGGCATGAGCAACATCCAGCTCACGGTAAATGAGACGGTGGCCGGTACCGAGAATCCGATTGTCAGGCCTGCCCGTGGCATTACCAGTGCGGTTTGGGGCGTTGGGGGACGGCTTGATGATGGTCAATATGAGCTGTTCTATCGCGACAATGGCACCTGGCAGGTGTTACGGGATCCAGTAGCAAATTTTGTAAGCACCTTTAATGGCAGTGTGCTAACTACCAGCCCAGGCAATCGGGTCAATGTAGTGCTCACCGGAACGCCTAAGCCGGGCGATCGCATTTTCTTCGATATTGCTAATGGAGATCCAGAGCAAAACGTTGATCTGGATGTCAATGCAGGAATCGATGGCGCAACTGATATTTCAGGCATTTGGAACGACACAAAAGTCAAGATCACGACAACAAGCGACACACTCGCTGCGGGTAATTACCGGATGGTGTACGACGGGTCGTCGTGGAGCGTTACGGGTCCGGTGAATAGCTCATACAACGGTAATACCCTCACAAACGATCCATATCTGGCGTTCAATCGTTCGGCACTGAGTAGTTATGGCTATTCTGGCGACACACTTACGTTTAACTTCACGTCCGGAACATCTGGAACGGTTAGTATCGGGCGCACTGCTGGGTTCACCGCAGCCTCACAAAGTTATCTCGCAAACAATGGTTCCTCTACTTCGACTTCCACTATTTTGCGTTACAACGGCGCAAATTGGACCAAAGAAAGTGGGAATGGATCGATAGCCTGGGAGACTAACTCGGATCGGACTATTGGGCTTTCAGTGCCATTTAACACCCTTGAAGTGACAACAAACGGAACGCCCAAAGAAGGGGATCGACTCTCGGTCTCTTATACTGCCGCTAGTTATTTTGGAGCAATAAGGCTTACCGATGGATTTGTTACGGGAACGTTGCTTTCGAACGATGTGAATGGTGACTCGGTGGCTGTGTCCACGGCGCCGACGACAGAGGTCTTCGATGCTGGCGTGACGTATGTCTTTACCAATACCGGCAGCGCGACCTCTTGGAGTTCAAACACGGCGAACGCAACCTTTGATGGTTCTTTTGTGCGCTATTACGGCAAAGAGGCCTTGGGGGTGCAGCCGGCCCAGGGTGATTTAAGTCTTCCTCCCGAAGATGGCGAATGGGCTACTGGTACGCGTGCTGCCATCGCTGGGGATGCAATCACGTTGACAGTAAGCGGTGGCGCCGTGACTGCTAAGAATTACGAGCGTACGGGAGTTCAGGAAATCCGCTTTGCGGTGGCGGGCAATCTCGACAGTGGTGACTACATTCTGGAATACAACGGTTCTACCACAGCCAGCAACTACACGATCAAGAACCGTTTTGGCGATTCCGTCGCATCGGCTACCTATTCCTCTGGCTGGTTAACACTCGACAGTGGCGACCGGGTGGAGCTGGCACTCACCGGAATCCCCCAGGTGGGCGATAAGGTGTATTTCACGCTAACGCCGGGCAACGTTATTACCGACCGATTGGTAGAGGGTTCAAACATTGGCGGTCTGGAGACTTCGGTCTCTTCGCAGAATCGCGATCGTTCTGATCGTGTGATCACGATTCAGCAGGTCGATTTGGCAGTGGGCCGATCGGTGGAGGTCGCCTTTGGCGGCCGTGAGTACGCGGTGCGGGTGGAATCGACCGACGATGCGGCAAGCGTGGCCTACCGGTTAGCTGGGCTCATCGCCGAAGACTATCCCAACAACACCAGCGCGAACGACAGCCCCGAATTTCCCGCGGCCACGCGGGTCACGGTCTCGGGCAACCAGATTACCTTGCAGGAGCCTGCGAAGGTGGGCATTGATGACATTGCCGTGACAGTGCGCGATATTGCAAACCCGGGCTTGATCACGGTCACGGCCCTGGCCAACACCGGGATTATTGGGCGTTCTCAGAGCCTTGCGGTGGGCGAGATTGCTCCGGGCGCATCAAAAACCTTCCGCTTTGATGACTTTGGTTTTTCGTTTGCGTTAAAAAATAGTCGTGTCACTACCGTGAACGAAGATTCGTTCTCGGCTTACGTGTCCCCGGTGACCACGCTGGCGGTGGGCAGCCTTCGGCAGTCGGCAACGGTTCAGCTTGGAGCCAGTGCCGGCGCCGGGGAGCGGGCGCTGATCGACGGCTTTAAAGACATACGCATTACAGGCGCAAACCAGAATGTCGGCGGCGATAAGGTCGCGTTCGACAATCTCTCAAACCTGCTTGATGTGATCGATGACAATACCGAGGCCTCACTGAGCGATTCCAATTTCTTGCAGCTTGAAAACTTTGTGGAATCGGTGATCGACCGTGTCGCAGCCTATCGAACCGGTCTGGGAGTCCAGCAAAAGCGCCTGGAATACGCCATCAACGGCATGGAGAGCGTCTCCGAGAACCTGCTGGATATCAACTCACGTCTGCAGGATGTGGACTATGCCAGCGAGATGGCACGGCTTGTGCGTGTGCAAATTGGTCAGCAGGCGGCCAGTGCCATGCTGGCCCAGGGCAACCTTTTGCCCGAGGTGATTCTGTCGATGCTGCAGGTGCAAGAACTTCCTGCGTAACCCGGCACGGCTTTTGCTTAGTTCCTATTAAACCAAGCCCGAGAAAGGGCCGTTATTACATTTAGCGGGAGTCCGCAGGTCTGCGGTCGCCCATGGGTTTGATAGGAAAAAGGGTTGTCAATGGCTGTTACCAGTGCCACCAGTACGGGCATCAACGTTCCAGAGATCGTATCCGGTCTCATGGAAGTCGAGCGCGCGCCTGTGACAAAGCTGGAGGCCCAGATCGACCAGAAAACTCTGGTCATCAGCACCCTTGGGGTGTTCAAAAGTAAGGTGGCGGCCTTGGAGTCGGCATCGAAGGCCATTGAAACCGCTGGGGTGTTTTCGCTTCGATCCACAAGTTCAAGCGATGCGACCAAGGTCTCGGCAACGGCAAGTAATTCCGCCACCGCCGGCGCTTACACGGTAAAAGTTGCCCAGACGGCACAGTCTGAGACCTCGATGATTGGCGGATTTGCCTCTGGATCCCAGGTGGTCAACCTCTCAAGCTTTAGCCTCACGACAAAGCAGGGCACAGCGGCTCCGGTCGTGTACTCGCCGTCGTACGCAAAAATAGATCAGGCGAGCTTCTCTTCGGGCGAAAAAATCGTTTTTACGCTAAACGGGGGCGCCGAGCAGTCGTTCTCTGTGACCACGCAGACCACGCCTGCAGCGGTCGCCTCGGCAATTAATTCAGCTGTAACCTCGGGAACCCTCGTGGGCGTGACGGCATCCGTGGATGCGGATGGCGACCTCCAGCTAAGTTCTTCCAACCCCCTGCAGGGGCTGACCGCCAGTGTTCAGACCCCTGGGTATGCCAAGTTTGGCGCCGCCACGGCATTTGCTTCCGGCGACATTTTGAAGTTCACGGTCTCTGGGGGCTCCGAGCAGCGGTTTGTGATCACCACACAAGACACGGCAGCCAAGGTTGCGGCCGCAATTAATACCTCGGTCTTAGCCGGAGCACTCTCGGGTGTTTCCGCCTCGGTCACTGGAACGGGCGAACTAAAAATCACCTCTATAGAGCCGACAAAGAGCGTGACGGCCGTTTCTGGGGCCACCTCGGCCGCCTCCACTGCCGCAGCATCGGGCACGGTGACCTCGGTGTCTACAGGGTTATCGACCACTGCGACCGTGAGTAATGTGGTCTCGTGGATCAATGCACTCGATGCAGACCTTGGAGCGACGCTGGTTCAGCGAGCAGATGGCAAGATGGCCCTGAACGTTTCGGCCACTGAAACGGGCGCAGCCAACGCATTTTCAATCTCTGGAATCAGCACGTCAGATGCCCAAAAAGACAAGATCACGCTATCGGGAACGTTTGCAGTAGATGATGCAATTGTTCTGAATGTCAACGGCGAGCCGCTGATCTACAAAGTTACCGCGCATAACCTGACTTCAGACAATGCCGGGGGTGCGGCTGTCGCTGGCAACAGCGCAACTGCCTATGCAAATATAGCCACTTCAATCGCAGCAGCGTATAACTCAAGCCTGAGCGTTAGCCATACTCCCGTGACTGCAACGGCCGAGGCCGGAACCATCACACTGGTTGCAGACTCCCCCGGTACAGCATTCACCGCAACCTCTCAGGTTTCGAAGAAGCTATCCATGACTTGGACAAGTGTAGCGAACGCATCCGGTATCGCTCAAGTTGACAACTTACAGATCTCCGGAAAGTATGCGGCTGGCGATGTAGTGTCGGTCACGATCAATGGAGTAGCGGTCTCTCACACGATTACTAGCGGAAACGTCGCCGACGGTGGCGGCAGCGCCGCAGATTATGGCCGAATCGCCACCGCTTTGGCGGCAGCTTACACTGCGGGTGGCAATGCCGCTCATACGCCAACGGCTTCGGCTTCTGGATCCATCATCACGTTTACGGCGGCAGTACCAGGAACCGCATTCACCACAAGTTCATCGGTAACACCTGCCGGGCCGCTGGCGATACGCGCCGTGTCTGTTACAAACAGTACCTCGCCGGCGCGGGCGCAGGTCGACACTGTGGCACTGTCCGGAAAATACACTGCCGGTGATACGTTGTCAGTTACCGTTGGTGGGGTGGCGTTGAGCTATACGGTCGCCGCGGCAGACGTTGCGGGCGGGGGCAGCACCTCTGCGGATCACGAGCGCATCGCGCAAGGGTTTGTCTCAGCGTACAACGCCAGCACGAATGCGGCGCACACACCAGTAACTGCTTCTTACAGCGGCGGAGTGATTTCACTGACTGCGGATACGGCAGGCACAGCGTTCACCGCGACTGCGTCTGCGAGTTCGATTGCAGTGGCCACCGGAGCGACCACGCGATCCTCTGTGGTGGCCAATGTCTCCGATCGGGGCATTACCGGTGCTGGCGCGACAACAATCAGTGCAGCCGGTACATCATCCGTGGCCACGCGTGCGTCATCAAGTGCCAACGTTGCTGCGGTCTCGGCCGTGGCACAAGTGGATCAAGTTACATTATCCGGTGCTTATGCAGTAAACGATGTCTTGACGGTGACTGTTGGTGGCATCGCACTCAATTACACTGTTCAGGCAGGTGATATTGTTAGCGCCGGAGGCGATACCGCCGCCGATTACGAAAAAATTGCTCAAGGGTTTGTTGCTGCATATAACGCTAGTGGCGATGCGGCCCATACGCCACTCACGGCCTCATCATCCGGGGCGGTGATTACCCTTACTGCCGATACTCCGGGGGCGGGCTTTACTGCAACTGCTACCACAAGCACAAGCCCTATTGCCGGAGCTGTAAGAACTGCGGTAACCATGAACCAAGCAGCGGTGCCTGCAGTTGCGCAGGTCGATACCGTTACTCTCTCAGGCACTTATGCGGCGGGCGACACACTCGCTGTAACCGTTGGTGGCGTGACCCTAAGTTACACAGTTCAGGCGTCGGATGTTGCCGATGGGGGTAGCTCAGCTAACGATTACCAGCGCATCGCTCAGGCGTTTGTGTCGGCTTATAACGCGAGCGCTAATGCAGCACACACTCCGGTAACAGCATCTTCTACCGGCGCGGTAATCTCACTTACGGCTGATTCGGCGGGTACACCGTTTACCGCGTCTGCTTCAACGAACGGATCTTCTTCGATTGCGGATGGCACGTACAGTGCCACTTACGATGGAGCCGCATGGATTGTCCAATCACCAAGTGGTACATTCACGGCCTCGCTCGCAGCGGGAACATTCACGCTCGCAAGTGGCGGCACAACGCTCTCTGTAGCCAGTGTGACTGGAACACCGAAAGCCGGAGATCGCATCTCCATAGTGGTGAGCGGTAGTGGCACGGCCGCTTCCGCCACCACATCTGAGCACAACGCCATCGAACTGCAATCCAGTCGCGACGCTTTTTTCTCGATTAACGGGACTGCAGTCCAGCGGACTACCAACCAGATCGATGATGTGATCAGTGGCCTTACATTCAATCTGAATGCGCCGGTCGTACCGGCCGGCGGCGCAATTTCCTCGCTATCAGGCGCTGATTTTTCGTCGGCCACGTCCACCGTGGTCAACGTCGACTCCGGAGCGGAGGATCTGTCTGCCGCTGCTGTAGAGGATTTCGTCACCGCCTACAACGATCTTCTAGCGTTTTACAAATCCGAATCCATCTCGTCTAAAGATCCTGAAGCTCGGGGTGTTTTAAATGGGGATTCCACGCTGCGTACCTTTATGGATCGAGTTCGGGGTTTGTACGCTAGGGGGATTAGGCTGGCAGACGGTAGCAGCATGAGTTTTAGCGCGATTGGAGTGGAAGTGCAGCGGGACGGCTCAATCTATTTGGATAAAGGCAAGCTCAATACGGCAGTGTCTAATGGTTTGCAAGAGAAATTCGCGGCGGGTGTGAAGGTTGGCTATGAGAGCAGCGCTTCGAATCTGACGAGCTTCATTACCGCATCGCTTCGCACCACCGGTCTAATTACGTCACACCTGACCGATGTTGAGAACCAGCAGGCTCGGATCGAGGATCGCATCTCCGACTGGGAAGACAAGCTCGCCCGAATTGAGCAACGGTATTACCGGCAGTACGCGGCACTGGACGCGTTGTTGTTCCGTTTGCAGACCACCAGTAATGCATTGACGTCTGCAATTGAGAGTCTGGTGAATAGCCAAAAGAATTAACTAAATTTAAACTAAGGGAAGCAAACCTATGAACGCCCGTAACCTGAATGCCTATCGAAATCTGGCTGCTCAGACAGCCGTTTCCGAGGCAAGTCCAGTTGAACTGATCGTGCTGGTCTACAAGAGGCTCATCGACAACCTTCGACTCGCACAGAAGACGATGGAGGAAGGCAAGGAGGCCGCCGAATACGTCAGCAAGTCTCTTGATCTGATTCAAAAGGGTCTGATGGCAGCGCTTGATCATGAAAAAGGTGGCGATATCGCAGCAAACCTTGCATCTTTATATGACTGGGCGATCCGTGAAATTCTCAAAGCACGTCTTAAGAACAACGCAGAGATGCTCTCGGGCGTAATCGAAGTCTTCCGTAACTTGGAAGCGGCCTGGGTCGAGATTCATCTGATGCGAACGAACGCTGCTACTGCGGCAGAGCCCCCGCAGACTGTGCATATTTCCGCATCAGGGGCTATCCCCGCAGCCTAAGTTCGCCGTATAAAGTGGGGTAAGGACCTTACCCCATGCAGATACCGCCGAACATACCGAAACCCGCTGCACCGCCGCCTCAGGATCTAAAGCCTGAGCCGGTTGCGCGGGTCGCGCCGGTGGTGATGAATGATGCGGCAGCCCGCATCGACCCCAGCGTCATTCTTAAAACTCCGGTTCCGGTTTCCTCCGGGCCCCGCACGACCCACCAGGTCCGCTCATCGACCGATCAGACGGGCACGATCTATACCGCTCCTGAAATTCCGGAAGACCCAGAAGCGGCTGCGCATATCGCCAAGCTCAGCCTTCAGCTGGGTAAAGTCGAATCCGGGCCGCACAGTCTGAAGTGGCCGATGCCACAGGAATTTCTGCGACAGATCGCCCAGCAGCCTAATAATCAGTCACTCGCGCAGACTCCGAAAGAGGCGCTTGCCATGTTGCGATCGGGGCTCGTTCAGTCACCCATGCTGGCAGTGGCCAATTTTGCAGACGCCATCGGTGTGGTGAAAGAAAAGTCGGTGCGCGGAACGATTAATAATGATTCGACTGGTACAAACGGTTCTGGCGGATCCACTTCCAATACTTCTTCGTCTACCCAGTCTTCCGCTAACGCTGCAGCCCACGCGGGGATGCTACATCTGGGTCAGGTACAGAAACCTTCTGCGTCTAGTGCGCTTCAGAATATGCCGGCGCCCGACAGTCAGGCACTACAAGATGGGCTGAATTTGTTGATGCATGGTCAGCTGGTCTGGCAGGGGCAACTGACCCCAGGTGTGCCAGCCAAGATCTATCGTGAGGACGCTTATTTAGAAGACCCTGCTACGCCTGGCGGTGGGTTAGTGAAAGGGGCGCAGATCTCGATTGAACTGGAACTGCCCACCATTGGTCAGGTGGTGGTCCGTGGTCTGCAGATTGCAGAATCGGTGAGTGTGGTGATTCAGCCCGAGCAGCGGGGACAGACGGTACTGGCCAGAAACTTTCAGGCACTCAAAGATCACTTGGTGACGGCATCGCTTGAGGCCGTCAAGGTCAGGCTCCAGTCGCGTGATGGCGCAGTGATCGAATGACAGAGCTGATGAATAAACGCGCGGTGGCGCTGCGTTATGAGCAGAACGCAGCGGCACCACGAATTGTGGCCAAGGGTACGGGCTATGTGGCAGAGACCATTCTGAGTCGCGCGAAAGAATACGAGGTACCGATTGCGATTGAGCCAGAGCTAGTGGAGTTATTGGTGCAGTTGGATCTTAATCAGCTGATTCCACCAGAGCTCTATGCGGCCGTTGCCGAGATTCTTGCCTGGGCCTATCAGGTGGATGGCTTAACGTCTGAGGAAGTACGCGCTGCACGCGAAAGGACTTGATACCATCGACGAGCGCCTGACTGCAGCTGCTGTACAGTCAGCAGTCGTTAAAAGCTGAAGACGGGGAATTAAACCTGCAGGTTGGTGACGTCGCGATAGGCTTCAACAAGCTTATTGCGAACGGCGATCATGCCCTGGAAAGCCACGTTGGCTTTCTGAAGGGAGACCATCACTTCTTCAAGCGACATGTCTTTGGCGCCCATCTGGAATGCCTGGGCTTTGGCCTGGGCAGTGTTCTGGGCGTCGCTGACCTGCTGAACGGCTTCTTTGAGTACCGCTCCGAAGTCCACGCCGGAAGAGGTCGTGCCTGCGCCTGTTGCTGCACCCGGGCCACCAATCGGGAGCCGGTTATCGCTTGCAACTTTGCCGCTGGCCATATCCTGCATAGCCTGCATACGCGCTAAAACGGAGTTGATGTTTTCAATACTCATAAGAACCGCAGTGTAGGTTAATCCTTGTCTGAATAATAGCCCTGCTCTCGATAATCCTTGAGCTTGTACCGAAGGGCCCGCTCCGAGATTCCTAAAATCTCAATGGCCTTTTTTCGGCTTCCGCCGGTGCTCTTTAGCACCCGAAGGATGTGCTCACGTTCGACCGTCTCGAGATTCGCCGGCTGATCGCCATTCATATAAGCAAATTCTGCGCCAGCCTGTGTGGTCTCCATCTCCCAGCCAGGGAGTCTGGGGGAGGATGCCTGCAGCGCACCATCTGGTGCGGGTTTGAGCTCCATGTGGCTGACTTCGACGGTCTCGCCGTCGCACATCAGCAGGGCCCGTTGGACGGCATTTTCTAGCTCTCGGACGTTTCCTGGCCAGTCGTAGGCATTAATTGCCGCCTTGGCATCGGCAGAGAGCTTCAACCCCGGCCGACCCATGGTCTGGCCATAGCGCTCAAGGAAGAGCTCCGCCATGGGCACGACGTCTTCCATTCGCTCACGAAGCGGGGGGATGGCAATGGGGAAGACGGCCAATCGGTAGTACAGGTCTTCACGGAATTTTCCGGCCTGGACGCGATCCATCAGGTCGCGGTTGGTTCCGGCGATGATCCGGACATCGACCTCGTGCGATTTGTTCGCGCCAATACGCTCGACCATTCGGTCTTCGGTCAGGCGCAAGAGCTTCGCCTGAAGGTCAATCGGCAGTTCACCAATCTCATCGAGAAACAGTGTCCCACCGTGTGCGGCTTCGAATTTTCCTTCTTGTGGTTTTGTGGCGCCGGTAAAAGCCCCTCTTTCAAAACCAAACAAGGTGGACTCAAGAAGTGTTTCAGGGATGGCCGCGCAGTTGATTGCGATATACGGTTTGTTAGCGCGCGGAGATCTTGCATGGACCTGGCGCGCAAAGACGTCTTTACCCACGCCACTCTCGCCAGTCAGCAAGACTGTTGCGGTTGTCGAGGCAACGCGCTGACAGCGCGAGAGCACGCCCAGCGTTGCGGGAGCCTTTGCGATGATGGACTGGCCATTACCAGCACTGACTGTGTCGGCCATCGGCTGATAACGGGCGATCACACCGACTAAATGCTCGGGCTGAAACGGCTTAATCAGAAAATCTCGAGCACCAGTTTGCAAGGCCTCGACTGCAAGCTTGGCTTCCGCGAAGGCCGTCATGATGACAACAGGAAGCTGCGGTACTTTCTTACGGATGGAGCGCAGAAGCGTTAAGCCATCCATGCCTGGAAGCTTAAAGTCCGAGACCACCATCGAGACTTCTATTTCACTTAGGGCCATGAGCGCAGATTCAGCGTCTTCAAAGGCTTTGTAAGGAATCTGGTGCAGATCAAGGGTCAGGCAGATAGCTTCGCGAAGATCTGCATCATCTTCCACAATCATGACGGGGGGCTGCGACATATTCTTATTCAATCTTTCTACGAAATTAAACTTGCTTAAACCTGTGACTCATTACTTCTTGATCGCTGCGTTTAGAGCGACGCCATACAGGGCAGGGTGAGCGTAAACCGTGCACCGCCCTCGGGACGGTTTGCAGCGGTAATCT
>JACCDJ010295612.1_pt1 | contig 13499 bp, 13 predicted proteins | sample 7444481 | NCBI WGS metagenome assembly JACCDJ01 (sample SAMN15323435, study PRJNA562643) | freshwater metagenome | isolation source: river surface water | place: USA:Blue River Watershed | collected 2017-08-15 | reverse complement strand
GCCGGCGGCGAAGGCCCCGGCCAAGAAGCCGGCCGCCAAGCCGGCCAAGAAGGCCAGCAAGCCGGCCCCGAAGAAGCCCGCCAAGCCGGCCAAGAAGGCCCCGGCGAAGAAGGCCCCGAAGGCCGCCGCGAAGAAGCCCGTCAAGAAGGCCAGCAAGCCCGCGGCCAAGAAGAAGTAGCCGGCACGCCAGTCACCGCCGAACCGGCCACGCTATCCGCGTGGTCGGTTCGGCGGTAATGTTTCCGGGCCATGCCGGACTCACCCGTCGCCCTCCTCCGCGCCCACGCCCGCCACGCTCCGTGGAACGCCCGGGGACTCGCCGCCCACGCGACGGCGCTCGTCGATGCCGCCGGGATGCGCCCCACCAACAGCTCCGCCCGCGCCGCCCTCTCGGCGCGCGCCATCCGCTTCTACGTGGCCCAGGGCCTCCTCGACCACCCCGAGGGGAAAGGCACCGCCGCCACCTACCACTACAAGCACCTCCTCCAGCTCCTCGCCATCAAGATCCGCCAGCGCGAGGGGAAGACCCTCGACGCGATCAAGGCCGAGATCCCGAACCAACCCGGCGACGAACTCGAGCGACGCGTCGCCGTCGCCCTCGCGCCAGCCCTCGGCACGGGCGCCGACCGCCAGGTCGCCCAGGACGACACCCCCACCGCCCGCTGGCACCGGCTCGTAATCGCCGACGGGATCGAGCTCCACGTGCGCGAGGACTCCCCCGCCGCCCGCGACGCCACCCTCGTCGCCCTCCGCGAAGGGGTCCGCGCCGCCCTGGGCCGCGAGGAGCTCCGCTGACCCGCCGGCGGCCCCCCGCCAAGCACGCCTGCCTCGATCGCGACATCGAGGCCCTCCCGCTCTTCCGCCTCTCCGACAGCGCCGACGACCCTCCGGTGGATTTCACCACCGACGAGGGGGGCCGCTGGCGCGTCCTCCCCGCCCCAGGCGACCGCCTCCCGGGGACCTTCGACCAGGACGTCTACGTCGAGCTGATGCGGCGCTACCAGGAGGCCGACACCCCCGCCGACGGCATCCTGACCTTCACCCTCCACGCCTTCCTCCGCTCCCTCGGCCGCAAGGTCGACGGGCGCACCTACGAGCAGCTCCGCGGCGCCCTCGGACGCCTCGAACGCACCGTCCTCGAGAGCGACGGCGCCTGGCACGACGCCGCCGGCCACGGCGGACCGGCCCGGTTCACCCTCCTCTCCAGCGTCACCATCGACCGGCGCCGCCAGACCGACATCGACCAGCTCGCCCTCTTCCCCTCCCTCGCTTCGAATGAGCCGGGGGAGGCTCGCGTCATCCTCGCGCCGCCGATCCGCGCCACTCTCGAGGCCGGCCGCGCGACATCGATCGTCGTGAGCCGCTACCTCGCTCTCTCCTCCCCCGTCGCCCGGCGGCTCTACCGGCTGCTCGAGGCCCAGGGGGTCGCCCCGGGCACCCCGTGGGAGGTCCCGCTCGACCGGCTCGCCGAACGCCTCCCGCTGACCCAGCGGTATCCCTCCCACCTGCAGCGCGTGCTCCAGCCCGCGCACGAGATGCTCCTCGCCGCCGGGATCGCGAAGCGGATCACCGTGGAACAGGAAGGGCGGCAGTGGATGGTGCGGTACGTCCGCTGAACCCCCGCGTGGCCCGAGGCGTAATACCCACATAGCTTTCGCTCTGACTCGCTCCCTGACTATGCCCCGTACGCGTCTCCTGGCCCTCGCGGCCATCGCCCTCCCGCTCGCTGTCGGCGCCTTCGTCGTCCAGGAGCGCGCCACGCAGAACGGCGCGCGCCTCTTCGACCAGGTGCTCGCCATCGTCGGCGACCGCTTCGTGGACTCGATCGGCACCGGGGCGCTCTACGAGAAAGCGGCGCGCGGACTCGTCGAGGAGCTGCGCGACCCGTACTCGGAGCTCTACACCCCCAAGGAGCTCGAGGCGTTCAACACCACCACCGGTGGCTTCTACGGTGGGATCGGGATGCTGATCGAGGACCAGAACGGCTCGATCATGATCTCCAAGGTCTACCCGAACACCCCCGCCGAGGAGGCGGGAATCCGTGAGGGAGACCGCATCATCGGGATCGACACCGCCGCCACCGCCGGGTGGAAGGTCGGCCAGGTCTCCGACCGCCTGAAGGGCCCGCCGGGCACCACCGTGAAGGCGCGCTTCGGCCGCCCCGGGGTGAACGCGCCGTTCGAGGTGGAGTTCACGCGACGCATCATCCGCATCCCCGCGATCCCCTTCGCGCTGATGCTCGAGGGGAAGGTCGCGTACATCCCGCTCCAGCAGTTCAACGAGACGACCACCCGCGAGTTCGCCGCGCAGCTCCAGCGGCTGCAGCGCGAGGGGGCCACGGGGCTCGTAATCGACCTCCGCCGCAACACCGGCGGCTTCCTCGACCAGGCGCTCGACCTCGCGAACTTCTTCCTCCCGCAGGGGGTGGAGCTCGCCACGGTCCGCGGTCGCGGCACCGAGCCCGAGCGCTACGTCGCCGAGGCCGATCCCATCGCCCCGCGCATCCCGATCGTCGTCCTCACCGACGGCTACACCGCCTCGGCCTCCGAGATCGTCGCGGGGGCGCTGCAGGATCATGACCGCGCGCTCGTCGTGGGCACGACCTCGTTCGGCAAGGGACTGGTACAGTCGGTCTACCGGCTCGACGGCGGCTACGCGATCAAGCTCACCACCGGCAAGTGGTTCACGCCGAGCGGGCGCTCCATCCAGAAGGAGCGGGTGCTCGACGCCGCGGGGAACCTCGTCGAGGTGGAACCCGACTCGCTCGAGACCGACGCCGACCGCCGCGCGCGGCCGCAGTTCCGCTCCGACGGCGGCCGTATCGTCTACGGCGGCGGCGCCATCACGCCAGACGTGATCGTGCCCTACGACACCCTCACCACCGCCGAGCAGCAGGTGGCGAAGGCACTCGTGCCGAAGTCGCAGGAGGTCTACCTCGCGCTTGACGAGTACGCTTTCTCGCTCCGGGCCGCGGGGCTCGCCGCCAACTTCCAGCTGACCGACGCGATGCGCGCAGAGTTCCGGACGCGCCTCGGCGCGCGCGGCATCACCGTGGACGACGCCATCTGGCAGGGTGGCCGCGCCTACGTGGACCGTCTCCTCGACGACCGCATCTCGCGCCGCGTCTTCGGCGATTCCGTCGCCAAGCGGCGCGACGTGCGCGAGGACGTGCAGCTCCTGAAGGCCCTCGAGCTCCTCAAGAAGGGCCGCACCACCGCCGAGCTCCTCGCGCTCGGCGAGACGCCTCTCCCGACCGCGCGGCGCCGCTAGGCCGCCGCGCCGGTCCTCACTCCCCCCGTTCGCCACCGATGTCTCTTCGTCCATTCCTTGCCGTCGCGCTCCTCGGCGCCGCGGCCTGTCGGCCTTCCGCTCCCGTCGTGACCGTCGCGCCCACCGCGGGCGAGGCGCGCCTCACCCGCATCCGCCAGCTCACCTTCGGCGGGGAGAACGCCGAGGCGTACTGGAGCGCCGACGGGCGGTGGATCACGATGCAGTCCACGCGCGACGGCCGCAGCTGCGACCAGCAGTACGTGATGCGCGCCGATGGGAGCGACCTGCGCCGCGTCTCCGACGGGCGCGGGAAGACCACCTGCGGGTGGTTCCTCCCCGGGAGCGAGCGGCTCCTCTTCGGCTCCAGCACCGCGCACGACGCCGGGTGCCCTGTGAAGCCCGATCCGTCGAAGGGGTATGTGTGGCCGCTCGACAAGTACGACATCTACACGGTGAACCGTGACGGCTCGGGGATGACCCGGCTCACGAATTACGACGTGTACACCGCCGAGGGGGTGCTCTCCCCGGATGGAAAGCGGATCGTGTTCACGTCGTTGAAGGACGGCGACCTCGACATCTACACGATGAACGTCGACGGCACCGATGTGCGGCGGCTCACCACCACGCCCGGGTACGACGGTGGCGCCTGGTGGTCGCCGGACGGCACGAAGATCGTGTACCGCGCGCACCACCCCAGGGATTCCACCGAGCTCGCGCAGTATCGCGAGTTGCTGGCGCAGGGGCTCATCCGGCCGAGCAAGGTGGAGCTCTTCGTGATGAACGCCGATGGGTCCGACCAACGGCAGGTGACCGCACTCGGCGGCGCCAACTTCGGGCCCTCGTGGAGCCCGGATGGCACGAAGATCATCTTCTCGACGAACTTCGTCGCACCGCGCAGCGGAAACTTCGATCTCTACATGGTGTCGGCGTCGGAGACGATGGCTGGCGCGGACAAGCTCGAGCGAATCACCTTCGACGGGACGTTCGATGGCTTCCCGATGTTCAGCCCGGACGGAAAGCAGCTGCTCTGGGCATCGAACCGGTATGCGAAGACCACCGGGGAGACGAATCTCTTCGTAGCCGATTTCCGCTGGGAGTGAGCGCAACGCTCACGCCTGCCGACCGCGGCGCGTCTCGCGCCGCCTGACTCCAGGAGCCCCACGTGAGCGAACCGAGCAGCCCGATCGATCTGCGACGCCTCCCCGTCGGCGCGCGGGTGCAGCACGTGCTGATGGTGCGGGAGCGGGCGGACAAGGTGACCAGCGGCGGCAAACCATTCGCCACGCTCCGGGTGGGGAACGCCTCCGGGGAGCTCACCTGCAACGTGTGGGAGGAGCACCTTCCGACCATCCAGGGGATCGGTGCGGGCGCGCTCGTGCAGCTGATCGGTGAGGTGGAGCAGTACAAGGGGAAGCCGCAGCTGAAGCTCTCGGGCCCGCCGCGGGTGATTCCCGCCGGCTCGATGGGACGCGAGGCGGTGCTTGCGCAGTTCGTGCCCCACATCGCGCAGGACCCGCTCTCGCTCTGGGCCAAGGTGGATGGCTGGCGCGCGGAGATGCCGCGAGTACTGCGGGCCGCGGTGGACACGTTGTTCGGGGACGACACCTTCCGCGAGGCGTTCGCGCGCACGCCCGGCGCCACGCGGGGGCATCACGCGCAGGTCGGCGGACTGCTGCTGCACACCACGGAGGTTGCGGAGATCGCGCGGGCCTCGGTGGCGACGATGGGAGGGCAGGTGGCGCTGGTGACCGCGGGCGCACTCCTCCACGACATCGGGAAGGTGCAGGCGTACTCGGTGGACGTCACCGGGTTCGACTTCACCCCGGCGGGCCACCTGCTGGGTCACGTCGTGTTGGGGTCCCTGATGCTGCAGGAGCGGTTGGCCACGCTCCCCGCAGGGACCCTCTCAGCGGACCAGCGGCTCGAGCTGCATCACTTCATCCAGAGCCATCACGGCGTGCTGGAGTACGGGGCGGCGGTGCGGCCGATGACGCTCGAGGCGGAGCTGCTGCACTTCGCGGACCAGGCGTCGGCGAAGGGGAATGATTTTGCCGAGGCGGTGGAGGATCCGGAGTTGTTCACCGCCGAGGGGCAGCCGTTCTCGGCCAAGCGGTCGTGGCGCCTGGAACGTCGGGTGTGGCGGGGTCGCGCCGACTGGGCGTGACTCGGCAGCGGGGGACGTGACGCGGCACACGAGGGCGTGCGCGACGTGAGCCACGCCTCGGGACCCTCGCGATCAGGCGATCTGCATCCCGACGACGGTCTCCCGGAACTGCCGACGCAGGACCACTCGCTCCGCTTGCGTGAGCTCGCGCCCCAACTGCGTGCGCGCCAGGAAGAGGAGCCGTGAGTCCACCGGCCGCGGCAGCCCAGGCCGGCGCTCCATGAAGTGCCGCACGCGCTCCACCTCCATCGCCTCCGTCTCGCCCTGCCACTGCCGGATCACCCCGCTGAGCACCGCCAAGGCCTCCTCGGTCGGGGGCGCCTGGTCTTCCTCCCGCGAGACGGTACCGAGCCGTGGCTCCACCACCTCGTCGACGATGCGCTGCATCCGCGGATCCGGCTCCTCGACGGTGGTGGCACAGGCGTACACCATCAGCCCGTGTGCCTGCGCCCACTCGACGGAGAGCGCCAGTCGGTCGTCGTGCGACGCGACGACCACCGCCCCGTACGCCTGTGACGCCACCGCCGCACGCAGGTCGCTGTCCATCGCCCGCACGAGCTCGTACCCATCGTCCAGATCATCCTGCGCCACCACGCGCAGGGTCACCCGGGGGAGGGTCGGCAACGCGCGCGGCGCGTCGGCCGTCTCGAGGTACCAGTAGACGCGCTCCACGCGCACGCCGCTCCCGGCGGCACGCTGTACGGTGTGCAGCAGGCTCGCACTGGGCTCCACGCTCTGCCCGACGAGCCAATAGGGATCGATCAGCGCGACGGCGCGCGTAGGGGTGTCAGCATCGGTCGAACGGATGGGGGGCATAAAACCTCCGGACTTGCCGGGGTGTAGGGTACGGCCGATTAACGGCGCTGGCTAAATGTAATAACGGTCTTTCCACGGAGGCGGGTCCTAGGTCACCGCCCGCCGCCGCTGGAACTCAGGCGCACGCCACGTCTCCTCACGCAGCACCCCCTCGAGCACCGCCACCGCCCGGTCCACATCGGCGAACCGCAGGTAGAGCGGCGTGATCCCGAAGCGCATCAACCCCGGCCCATCGGGCGCGACGCGATAATCCCCGATCACCCCGCGCGCGATCAGCGCCTGCATGACGGCGTACGCCTCGGGATGCGCCACGCTCACGTGGCTCCCGCGCGGCGCGCCCGGCGGCGGGCCGACCACCTGCGCCCCATACGCCGCACACCGCGCCTCCACGAGTGCGCGGAACCGCTCGCAGAGCGCGCGCGACTTCTCGGCCACCCGCGTGAGGTCCGCCTCGAGCATCAGCTCCACCCCCACCTCGAGCGCGGCGAGCGAGAGCACAGGCGGGGTGCCGCACTGCAACCGTGCGATCCCCGGCGCGGGGGTGTAGGCATCCTCGAAGGCGAAGGGGCGCGCGTGGCCGAGCCAGCCGCCGAGCGGCGTCTCGAGCGTCGCGTGGTGCCGCTCCGCCACGTAGACCATCGCCGGCGCGCCGGGGCCGCCATTGAGGAACTTGTAGCCGCACCCGACGGCGTAGTCGGCGCCGGCCGCGGTGAGGTCGATCGGCATCGCGCCGAGCGAATGGCTGAGGTCCCAGCAGATGCGCGCACCGGCGGCGTGCGCGGCGCGCGTGACGGCGGCGAGGTCGTACACCTCCGCGGTGCGGTAGTGCACGTGCGTGAGGAGGACGAGCGCGGTGTCGGCGTCGCAGCGCGCCGCGATCTCCTCGCGCGGCGCGCGGACGAGGCGATGCCCACGCCCGAGCGTGCGGATGGCCGATTCAATCAGATAGAGATCGGTCGGGAAGTTCCCGGGCTCGGAGAGGATGACCTTCCGCTCGGGCTGCGAAAGGAGCGCGGCGACGATGACCTTGTGGAGGTTCACCGAGGTGGAGTCGGCGACGAGGACCTCGTGCGGCGCGGCACCGACGAGGCGCGCGATCTTGGCGCCGACGCGGGCGGGCGCACCGATCCAGTCGGCGTCGTTCCAGCTGCGGATGAGCCCGGTGCCCCACTCCTCGGTGACCACCGTCTGCAGGCGCGCGACGGCGGCGTGCGGAAGCGGACCGAGGGAGTTGCCGTCGAGGTAGATCACGCCGTCGGGGAGCGCGAAGCGCGCGCGGAAGGGCGCGAGCGGGTCGGCGGCATCGAGGGCGGCGGCACTCGCGGTGATGGGGTCGAGCGCCGAGGTCGTCGGAGTGGGCATCGGTATCGTCGGCGGGGTCGTCAGGGACGTGGTCGTCGGGTCGGTCATCGCGCGAGCCGCGCCTGTTCGGTGTCGCCCTGCGCACCGCGCAGGAAATCCTCGAGCGCGGTGCCGCCGGTGCCGGTGGCGTCACGGGTACCGGCGGGGGCGACGATGTAATCGTGCGCGAGTTGGAGATGCGCGGCGCGGAAACGGGCGACGGCCTCGACGGCGGCGTCGTAGGCGGCGCGGAGCGCGGGGGCGCCGGCGGCCGCACGCGTACGCACCTGCGAGGCGCGCTCGACCTCCGTCACGAAGGCGCGATGCGTCGGCGGCATATAGTCGCGCACCATCCGCAGGTAGGCGCCGGCGGGGGCATCGGGGTGATGCACGCCGAGGAAGGCATCGAACGACTGGATCAGCGCGCTCTGGCCGGCGCTGCCGCCGAGGTAGCGACGTGGGGCATCGTCGACTCCCTCGTACACCACACCGGGCGCGGGCCATCCGGTCACGTAGGGTCGCACGCGATGGTAGTACGTGTGCGGGTCGCACCAACGGCGCACGGCCTCGAGCGCGGAGTGCACGCCGGGCATCCCGGCGGCGAAGGCCTCGAGCTGTGTGCGGAGCGCGTCGTCGTCGCCCGCGACCGACGCGGCGACGCCCGCCCAGACGACGGGGAGCAGCGGGGCGCCGGCGAGCTCGACGCCCATCGACGCGATGAAGAACCAGTCCTCGTCGACACCGCCGAGGAAGCGGACCTGGGTGCGCGCGTTGTCGACGCCGACGGGACGGCTTGGGTCGACGAGGGTCCAGTTGTGGAGCGTCATCGTCGCGTAGTGCGCGATCGGCGGGCGGCCGAGCTGCGTGGCGAGGGTGCAGAGCGGGACGGCGACGACGGCGGGGATCGTGAGGTCGGGGGCGGCGCCACCCCAGACGTAGGCGTTGGCGAAGTGCGTGAGGAGGAGGAAGGCGCGTTCGCGTTCGCCGGGGGTGTCGCAGGTGGCGAGGTCGAGGGGCGGGAGGGCGCGCAGCGCGTCGCGGATGGTGTGGGCGCGGAGGTGCGCGCTCAGCGACGGCACGAGCGCGTCCCAGGCGGCGGCGCCCGCGGGGAGCGCGGTGGGGATCGGCGCGGGTGGGACGAAGCCGGTGACGGGGTCGATGCCGAAGCGCGCGAGGCTCATGCGGGGCATCCTATGCGCGCGCGGGGCGCGAGGACATTCGGGGGGCGTTCGGGGGTCGGGCGGGATGTATCTTTCCCCTATGGCCACGACCATCCGGCAGGACGACTTCATCCAGTCGATCGCGGACGCGCTGCAGCACATCTCGTATTACCACCCGCTCGACTACATCCACGCGCTGGGCGAGGCGTACGCCCGCGAGCAGAGCCCGGCGGCGAAGGACGCGATCGCGCAGATCCTGACGAACTCGCGGATGTGCGCCGAGGGGCAGCGGCCCATCTGCCAGGACACGGGAAGCGTCGTCGTCTTCCTGAAGGTCGGGATGGACGTCCGGTGGGAGACCACACGGTCGATCCAGGAGATGGTGGACGAGGGGGTGCGGCGCGCGTATCTGCTCCCCGAGAACATCCTGCGCGCGTCGATCGTCGCGGACCCCGCGTTCACGCGGAAGAACACGCGCGACAACACGCCGGCGGTGGTGCACGTGGAGCTCGTCCCTGGCGACACCGTCGAGGTGAAGCTCGCGGCGAAGGGGGGCGGCTCGGAGAACAAGGCGAAGTTCGCGATGCTCAACCCGAGCGATTCAATCGTGGACTGGGTGCTCAAGACCGTCCCACTGATGGGGGCGGGGTGGTGTCCGCCGGGGATGCTCGGCATCGGCATCGGTGGCAGCGCGGAGAAGGCGATGCTGATGGCGAAGGAATCGCTGATGGAGCACATCGATATGGCCCAGCTCAAACAGCGCGGGCCGCAGAACAAGATCGAGGAGCTGCGGATCGAGCTGCACGACAAGATCAACGCGCTCGGCATCGGCGCGCAGGGGCTCGGTGGGCTCTCCACCGTGCTCGACGTGAAGATCTGGGACTTCCCGACGCACGCCGCGTCGAAGCCGATCGCGATGATCCCCAACTGCGCGGCGACGCGGCACGCGCACTTCACGCTCGACGGGCGCGGGGTGGCGCAGCTGCCGATCCCGCGGCTTGAGGATTGGCCGGCGGTGACGTGGCGTCCCGATGCGAACGCCAAGCGGGTGAACCTCGACACATTGACGCGCGCCGAGGTGGAGAGCTGGAGTGCGGGGGATCGCCTGCTGTTGAGCGGGCGGATGCTCACTGGCCGCGACGCGGCGCACAAGCGGATCGCGGATCTCTTCGCGAAGGGGGAGTCGCTGCCGGAGGGCGTCGACTTCACGAACCGCGTGATCTATTACGTGGGCCCGGTGGACCCGGTGCGTGACGAGGCGGTGGGCCCGGCGGGCCCGACGACCGCGACGCGGATGGACAAGTTCACCGAGATGATGCTCGACCGGACGGGGCTCATCGCGATGGTCGGGAAGGCCGAGCGCGGGGCCGCGGGGCTCGAGGCGATTCGGAAGCATCGGGCCGCGTATCTGATGGCGGTCGGTGGGGCGGCGTATCTCGTCTCGAAGGCGATCCGTCGGTCGCGTGTGGTGGCGTTCGAGGATCTCGGGATGGAGGCGATCTACGAATTCGAGGTGGAGGAGATGCCAGTGACGGTGGCGGTGGACGCGACGGGCCGGAACGTGCACGAGGAGGGGCCCGCGGAGTGGCAGCAGCGCATCCGCGCGCTGCCGGTGCTGTGATTCGCGTCCTCCTGCTCCTTTGCGTGATCGCACTGAGTCCGCGTCCCAGTGCGGCGCAGGCGTCGACCGATTCCGCGCAGATCCACGCCGTGGTGGTGCAGCTATTCGACGCGATGCGGGCGCGCGACACAGCGGCGATCCGGACACTCTTCGTCCCGAACGCCTCGATGCAGTCGCTGCGGGACACGGCGGTGGTCTTCGACCGCGTGGACGGGTGGGTGACGTCGATCGCGCGGGCGCCGCAGGGGGTGCTGCTCGACGAGCGGCTCGGCGCGCCGACGATCCAGGTCGATGGGCCGCTGGCGACGGTGTGGGTGCCGTACTGGTTCTTCGTGGGGCCGCGCTTCTCGCACTGTGGGGTGGACGCGTTCCAGCTCACGAAGGGCGGGGGCCGGTGGCGGATCTTCTCGATCGTGGACACGCGCCGCCCGACGGGGTGCGGGGAACCTCCCGCGCGTTAACGGGTACGAGCGGTGATTCTTTGCCTGAGTTGTCCTCAGGAAAATCCCGACTAAATTGTTTCCATTAGTAATCGCGGACCGAACCCGGCCGCCGATTTCGTGCGAGGAGTCCCCCCGGATGCGGAAGCCACGGCCCAACTCGTACAACCCGGCGCAGGCGCTGCACCTGATCGCCAACGATCGGAACGGCGCCCCGCTCAGCTGTCCCTCCTGCACCGGCGAGATCGAGCGCTCGCCGGCGGAGGTGCCGCCGCCGCCGCGGACGCACGTGACGCTGACGTGCACGAAGTGTGGTCGCGTGGCGCGCTACATCGCCGGCGCGCCCTGAGCCGCGGCGGGCTATGCCGCGCGAGATCAGCGGACGCCGCGTGATCGGCGTCCCACGCGGGGTCTCCGCGGTGCGCCTCCGGGCGTTCATCCCATCGCTCATCGGGGCACTCGGTCTCGTCGCCGGTCCTGTCGACGCGCAGTCCCCCACCTTCCGGATCACGCCGCAGCGGCCGATCGACGCGCTGCGCCGCGAGGCGTTGGCGGCGACGCCGCCGGTCGAGACGGGGCGTCGCGCGCCCGATCTGATCGACGTCACCTCGGTGGACCCACGGATCCGACTCGACATCCGGTACGCGACCGCCGACAACTTCATGGGTGTGGCGATGTACGACCGCGCGAGCGCGCGGCTGCAGCGCCCGGTGGCCGAGGCGCTGGGGCGGGTGCAGCGCACGCTGGCGGCGGAGGGGCTCGGACTGTTGGTCTTCGACGCGTACCGGCCGTGGTATGTGACGAAGATGTTCTGGGAGGCGACGCCCGATTCGCAGCGGGTCTTCGTGGCGGACCCGAGCCGTGGGTCGCGGCACAACCGCGGGGCGGCGGTGGACCTGACGCTCTACGACCTCCGCACCGGGGTGCCCCTCCCGATGCCGAGCGGGTACGACGAGTTCACGGAGCGGGCGTTCCCGGACTATGCCGGTGGCACGGCGGCGGAGCGGGCGAACCGGGCGCGGCTGCGCCGAGCGATGGAGGCGGAGGGGTTCACCGTGTACGAGGCGGAGTGGTGGCACTTCGACTTCGCGGGGTGGGCGGAGTGGGCGCTCGGGAACGTGCCGGGCGTATAGATTCCTCGTATGCCACAGATCACCTGTCTCCGCTGCGGCCAGTCCACGGCTGGCTTCGAGAAGTCCCCGTTCCCGGGCGCGATCGGCGCCCGGATCCTCGAGGGGACCTGCCCTGACTGCTGGGCGCAGTGGCTCAAGCAGCAGACGATGCTCATCAACCACTATGGCCTGAACGTGATGGACCCGCAGGCGCGGCAGTTCCTCACGAAGAACATGGACGCCTTCCTGTTCCGTGCGGGCCAGCTCGACGAGGTCGACACGTCGAAGCAGGGGACGATCGCGCACTGATCGCGCTCGATCTCGTCGCCGTCACGCGCCACGCCGGGGCGCTGGCCGTTCTGGTCCGGACGGGCGGCGGGTGCCCCTGGGCTGTCTTCGCACCGAAGAGCACGCTCGACACCGCAGCGGCCCGTCTTGCCCGATCGGCGCTCGGTCACGCGCCTGCCTGGCTCGCGCAGGTTGGGGCGCTCGCCGACGGGACGTCCCACCCCTCGCGTGCGACGCTGACGGTGACCTACGTGGCGGTGGTGCGGGAGGGAACACCGGCGCCGGCAGGGGCGCGTTGGGTGCCGCTCGATGCCCTCCGCGAGCTGCGCGGTCCACGCGGGGTGTCGCCGCGGCAACGCACGGCGGTGACGGCGGCGGTGCGGACGCTGCGCGATCGGATGGCCCTCGACGGGATCGCCTTCCACCTGCTGCCGGAGCGCTTCACCCTCGCGGCGCTGCAGGCCACGCACGAACTGCTGCTCGAGCGGCGACTGCACAAGGCGAGCTTCCGTCGCACGCTCGCGGCGGCGGACTTGGTCGAGGCAACCGACGAATGGCAATCGGAGGGCCGCGGGCGGCCGGCGCAGCTCTTTCGGTGGGTGGCGGGCGCCCAGCGCACGGGCGCGAACCGTGCCACGGTCAGTAGCGCGCGACGCTCCGGTCCACGGTCACGCTCCACCGGTCGATCCCGCCGGTCAGGTTGAGCACGCGCGGGAACCCCGCGCTCCGCAGGTAATCGGCGACCATCGCACTGCGCATCCCGTGATGGCAGAGCACCACAATCTCCCGATCGCGCGGGAGTTCGGTGTGCCGCCGCGGGACCTCGGCCATCGGGAGGTGTACGCTCCCCTCGACGGCGGCGATCTCCACCTCCCAGCCTTCGCGCACGTCGAGGACGACGAGCCGGTCGCCGCGGGCGAGCCGCGTGGCGAGCGCGTCGGGGGTGATGGCGCGCGCGGTTGCATCGGGTGATGCGGCGTCGGACGACGCCGCATCGGCTGGCGCTGCGTTCGATGTGGTGGGCTCAGTGGCCACCCCGCAGAACGCCTCGTAGTCCGCGAGCAGCTCCGTCTGCCCGCGCGTCCCGCACCACGCGCAGCCGGGATCCTTGGCGAGCGCGACCTCATGCATCTGCGCGCCGAGCGAATCGACGAGCAACAACCGCCCGACGAGTGGCGCCCCGATGCCGAGGACGAGCTTGATCGCCTCGGTGGCCTGCAACGCGCCGAGGATCCCCGGCAGCACGCCGAGGACGCCACCGGTGGCGCAGTCGGCGACGGTGCCCGG
>JACCDJ011707895.1_pt1 | contig 13514 bp, 10 predicted proteins | sample 7444481 | NCBI WGS metagenome assembly JACCDJ01 (sample SAMN15323435, study PRJNA562643) | freshwater metagenome | isolation source: river surface water | place: USA:Blue River Watershed | collected 2017-08-15 | reverse complement strand
GCTGCGGGGCGGCAAAGTCACCGGGGTGTGCGATCCGCGCGAAGAGTCCAACGCCTCGCTCAGTCGCCTCATGATCGGCGCCGAGCCGCCGGCACTCGAGCACGTCACGCGCGAGCCGGGTGAAGTAGTCTTGTCGGTGCAGGGTTTGAGCCTCAAGCGGCAAGACCCATTTGGGGTGGACCTGGAAGGCATCGACCTGCAGGTGCGTGCCGGTGAAGTGGTCGGCCTGGCCGGGGTCTCGGGCAATGGCCAACGCGAATTGATGTGGGCCTTGTCAGGCGAAGACACCCGGGCCGGCGCGCAGTGCGGCCCCGACAGCATCCGCATGTTGGGCCAGAGTGTGGCCGCCTTGGGCCCCGTACCCCGCCGTCAAAAGGGTTTGCATTTTGTGCCTGAAGAGCGCTTGGGTCGCGGGGCGGTGCCATCGCTCAGCTTGTCGCAAAACCTGTTGCTCACACGCAGCGAGGCGGTGGGCGCGGGCGGCTGGATCCGCACCGGGACACTGGTTGAGCAAGCCCGCGGCATCATCGAGCGCTTCAAAGTCAAGGCCGCTGGCCCGCAAGCCCCCGCCCAGTCGCTGTCGGGGGGCAATTTGCAAAAATTCATTGTCGGGCGCGAGATCAGTGCCCAGCCCCAATTGCTGATCGTCTCGCAACCCACTTGGGGTGTGGATGTGGGCGCCGCAGCGCAGATTCGCGGTGAAATTTTGGCCTTGCGCGATGCCGGCTGCGCGGTCTTGGTGGTGAGTGAGGAGTTGGAAGAATTGTTTGAGCTGTCAGACCGCATGCATGTCATCGCCAAGGGGCGCTTGTCTCCCTCGATTGCCCGAGCCGAGGCCACGGTGGAGCGCATTGGCGAGTGGATGAGTGGCTTGTGGCCTGCCGCCGTTTCGGCAGACCGTAGCGCTGAAGGAGTGCCCCATGCTGCGGCTTGAACCCCGACCCCAAGCCTCTCAGTGGTGGACTTACGCCTCGCCGCTGCTGGCGCTGGTGCTGACCGTGTTGCTGGGCGTGGCCTTGTTCATGGCGTTGGGCAAAGACCCCTTGCGCGGCCTGCAAATGTTTTTTTGGGAGCCCGTGAAGACCGGTTATGCGCTGGGTGAGTTGATGGTCAAAGCCACGCCATTGCTGATCATTGCGCTCGGGCTTTCGGTGTGTTTCCGCTCCAATGTCTGGAACATCGGGGCCGAGGGGCAATTTGTCATTGGCGCCGTGTGCGCCGGCGGCGTGGCGCTGATGGCCGACAAAGAGACGGGCCGTTGGGTGGTGCTGGCGGTGCTGTTGGCCGGGGTCTTGGGCGGCATGTTGTGGGCCGGCATCACGGCGCTGTTGCGCGACCGTTTCAATGCCAGTGAAATCTTGGTCAGCCTGATGTTGGTGTACGTGGCCGACATGGTCTTGAGCTATTTGGTCTATGGCCCTTGGAAAGACCCGGCGGGTTTTAACTTTCCGCAGTCCAAAACCTTTGAAGCGGTGACCCAAATCCCGCGCCTGATGTCGGGCTCGCGGGTCAGTGTGGGCTTGTTGCTGGCGCTGGTGGGCGCGGGCTTGTTGTGGGTGTTTTTGTTCCGCACACGCGCGGGCTTTGCCCAGCAAGTGGGCGGTCTGGCCCCCGATGCGGCGCGTTACGCGGGTTTTTCGTCCCGCAAAGCTTTGTGGGTGGCCTTGCTCACCTCGGGCGGCGCGGCGGGTTTGGCCGGCGCACTGGAAGTGGCGGGCCCCATTGGGCAGCTCACGCCGTATGTGCCTGCCGGCTACGGTTTTGCGGCCATCATCGTGGCCTTTGTTGGGCGCTTGCACCCGGCGGGCATGGTTTTTTCAGCGGTGCTGATGAGCATGTTTTACATCGGGGGTGAGTTGGCGCAGTCGCGCTTGGGCTTGCCCAAATCGATCACCGGGGTCTTCCAAGGCTTGTTGCTGTTCAGCCTGTTGGCCTGCGACACGCTGGTGGCGTACCGCCTGCGCTGGACAAAGAAAGTAGGGAGCGTCTGATGGAATCGTATGCTTTGCTGTTGGCCGCGACGCTGAATGCCGGTACCGTGCTGGCCTTGGCGGCTTTGGGTTTGTTGATCAATGAAAAAGCCGGGGTGGTGAACCTGGGCGCGGAAGGCATGATGCTGTGCGCCGCCATCGCCGGCTTTGCTTGCGTGGTGCACACCGGCAACGACTGGCTGGGCTTTGCCGCGGGCATGGGCGCGGGGCTGGTGTTGGCGTCTATTTTTGGGGTGCTGGTCATTTGGCTGGGCACCAACCAATACGCCACCGGCCTGGCGCTGAGTCTGTTTGGGGTGGGCTTTTCGGCGTTTGTGGGCATTGGCTACGTGAAAGAAAAATTACCCGAGCGTCCCCAATATGAGATTCCTGTTTTGGCCGATATCCCCTTCTTTGGCTCCGCTTTGTTCAAGCAGCACCCGCTCGTTTATGGGGCGATGTTGCTGGTGGCGGCACTGATTTGGTTCTTGTACCGCAGCCGCACCGGTTTGGTGCTGCGGGCCGTGGGCGAGTCGCCTTCTTCGGCGCACGCCTTGGGCTACCCTGTGCGCCGCATCCGTCTGGCCGCCGTGATGGCCGGGGGCGCTTTGTGCGGCTTGGCTGGCGCCTACATTTCGGTCAGCTACACCCCGCTGTGGGTCGAGGGCATGGTTGCCGGCAAGGGCTGGATTGCGCTGGCCTTGACCACCTTTGCCACTTGGCGGCCGGCACGGGTTTTGCTGGGCGCTTATTTGTTTGGCGGCGTGACCATGTTGCAGTTTCATTTGCAGGGCATCGGCGTGCAGGTGCCCAGCCAAATGCTGACCGCCTTGCCTTATATTGCGACCATCGTGGTGCTGGCCTTGATTTCCCGTAACCCCACATGGATTCGGGTGAACATGCCGGCTTCGCTTGGAAAACCCTTTTATCCCGGTTCATAATCCCATTTTCTCAACCCTGTAACCCTGTTAAACAACAAAAGGAACTGACATGACAGACCTCTCGAAACGCTCGATCGTCAAGATGGTGGCCCTGACCGCTGTGGCTGCTGCCGCGCTGGTCGGCTGTGGCAAGAAAGAAGAAGCGCCCAAGGCCGAAGCCCCAGCGGCTCCTGCCAAGGCTGAGCCTCTGAAAATCGCGTTCGCGTATGTCGGTCCTGTCGGTGACGGCGGTTGGACATTCGCCCACGACAACGGCCGCAAAGAAATTGAAAAAGCCTTCGGCGACAAAGTCGTCACCAGCTTTGTCGAAAAAGTGCCAGAAAGCGCTGACGCTGAGCGCGTGATCCGCGACATGGCCGCACAAGGCAACAAATTGATTTTCGGCACCACCTTCGGTTACATGGAGCCGATGCTCAAAGTGGCTGCGGACAACAAAGAGATCAAGTTTGAACACGCCACCGGCTACAAAACCGCCGAAAACATGCGCACCTACGACAGCCGCACTTATGAAGGTGCTTACATGGCGGGCGTGATCGCGGGCAAGATGACCAAGACCAACACCCTGGGTGTGGTGGCCTCGATCCCAATTCCTGAAGTTGTCCGTAACATCAACAGCTTCACCATGGGCGCCCAGTCGGTCAACCCCAAGGTCAAGACCAAAGTGGTGTGGGTGAACGAGTGGTTCAACCCACCAAAAGAAACCGAAGCCGCCACCTCGTTGATCAACGGTGGTGCTGACGTGTTGATGCAAAACACCGACTCTTCAGCCGTGTTGCAAACCGCCGAAAAAATGGGCAAGCGTGCCTTCGGTTGGGACTCTGACATGACCGCTTACGGCCCCAAGGCGCACTTGGGTTCTGCCGTGATCAACTGGGGTCCTTACTACGTCAAGGCCGTGGGTGAAGCCCTCGAAGGCAAGTGGTCCACTGGCCAAAGCTGGTGGGGCGTGAAAGAAGGCGCGATCGACATGGTCAATGTGGCCGCTGACGTGCCTGAAGACACCAAGAAAAAGATCGACGAGATCAAAGCAGGTTTGAAAGCCGGCACCTTCTCCATCTGGAAAGGCCCGATCGTGGACCAGTCCGGTAAAGAAATGCTGGCCAAAGACGCTGTCGCTGACGACAAATTCTTGGGCGGTGTGATGTTCTACGTCAAGGGCGTGGAAGGCAAGATCCCCGGCAAGTGATAACGGCCTCAGGTCGCGACTGACCTGATCGGTATCCCGCAAACCGCCTGGCGAAAGTCAGGCGGTTTTTTTATGCGGGCACGGGCTGACTGCCGCCGCGCCGCGGGCCTTCCGCATTAATATGGCGCATCCCATTCCCTTGGATTTCTCATGTTCAAAGTTCATGCCATCGCCCCTCAACGTTTGCCCGAACTGCTGCGGGTCATGCCCAAAGCCGAGTTGCACATCCACATCGAAGGCTCGCTCGAACCCGAGTTGATTTTTGCCTTGGCCCAGCGCAACGGCGTGCGCTTGCCTTATGCCAGCGTCGAGGCCTTGCGCAGTGCCTACGCCTTCACCAACTTGCAAAGCTTCTTGGACCTGTATTACGCCGGGGCCAGCGTGTTGTTGCACGAGCAAGATTTTTACGACATGGCATGGGCCTATTTTCAAAAGGCGGCGGCTGACCATGTGGTGCGGGCCGAGTTGTTTTTTGATCCGCAAACCCACACCGACCGCGGTGTGCCCATGGCCCATGTGATCGAGGGCCTGAGCCGCGCCTGCCGCGATGCACAAACACAACTCAACATCAGTGCCGATTTGATCTTGTGCTTCTTGCGCCACCTGTCTGAAGAGGCGGCTTTGGAGACCTTGGAGGCCGCCTTGCCTTGGCGCGATCGCTTCATTGGCGTGGGCCTCGATTCGAGCGAGGTGGGGCATCCCCCCGAAAAATTTGCCCGTGTCTTTGCCCGTGCCCGCGAATTGGGCTTGCATGTGGTGGCCCACGCCGGCGAAGAAGGCCCCCCAGCCTACATTTGGAGCGCCTTGGATGTGCTGAAAGTCGAGCGCATCGACCATGGCGTGCAAGCCATCCACGATGCCGCACTGATGAAGCGCTTGGCCGAAGAGCAAATGCCCCTCACGGTATGTCCGCTGTCCAACCTCAAGTTGTGCGTGTTCAAAACATTGGCCGATCACAACCTGGGCCAGATGTTGGACGCCGGCTTGTGCATCACCCTCAACTCGGACGATCCGGCCTACTTTGGGGGCTACCTGAATGACAACTACCTGCAGACCTTTGCTGCCCTGCACCTGAATGCCCAGCAGGCCTACAAACTCGCCGCCAACAGCATCGAAGCCAGCTTTGCACCAGAAGCCGACAAACACCGCTGGATGCACGACTTGAAGCAGTGCTTTCAGGGGTTTTTCGAGCAAGACTGAATGCACGCCCGGGGTTGATAAAATCTCACCCTGAAGCCCGCTGCCCCGGCGGGCTTCTTTTTGTGTGTTTCGGGGCCATGTAGAGGACTACCATGTACAAAAACCTCGCAGCCACGCTCGTGGCCGCCTGCTTTTTTCTTCCCACCGCTCAGTCGCTGGCACAAACTTCCAGCGCTTCTCCTGACCCCTTCAAGGCCGGCTTTGTCTATGTTTCGCCTATTACCGAGGCGGGCTGGACCAAGCAGCACGATGAAGGTCGCAAAGCCGTTGAAAAGGCTTTGGGGAATCAGGTCAAGACCACGTTTGTGGCCGATGTGCCCGAAGGCGCTGACGCGGAGCGCGTCATCCGCGATCTGGCCCAGCAGGGCCATCAGATCATTTTCACGCCCAGCTTTGGTTACATGGAGCCCACGCTCAAGGTGGCCAAAGAGTTTCCCAATGTGAAGTTCGAATCGGTCACGGGGTTCAAGACCGCGCCCAACGTCGCCGCTTCCAACGCGCGCTATTACGAAGGGCGTTACTTGGCCGGCATTGCCGCAGGTCGCATGACCCAGACCCACGTGGCGGGCTATGTGGCGGGCTTTCCGATTCCCGAGGTGCTGCAGGGCATCAACGCCTTTACTTTGGGCATGCGCTCGGTCAACCCCAAAGCCACCGTCAAAGTGATCTGGTTGAACGCGTGGTTTGATCCCCCGAAAGAGCGCGAAGCGGCCATGGCGCTGTTCAACCAAGATGTGGATGTGATCGCTTTTCACACCGGCTCGACCGCGGTGATGGCGGCCGCCCAAGAGCGCGGCAAGATGGCGGTGGCCTACCACTCTGACATGCGCAAGATCGGGCCCGATGCCCAAATCATTGCCGTCACCCACCAGTGGGGCGACTACTACACCGCACGCGTCAAAGCGGCCCGAGCCGGCACATGGACCTCAGGCAGTGTGTGGGGCGGCGTCAAGGACGGCATGATCCGCGTCGGCGACTTTGGACCGAAGGTGCCTAAAAAAGTACAAGACGACATCTTGGCCAAGCAAAAAGCCGTGGGCAGTGGGAAGTTGTTTCCGTTCGCCGGTCCCATCGTGGACAACGAAGGCCAGGTCATCGTGTCGGCGGGACAAAGCCTGAGCGATGCGCAGATTTTGGCCATGAATTACCTGGTCCAGGGCGTGGTGGGGCGCATCAACCGATGAGTCCCGGGGCGCAAAATCGCCCCTCGCGCCTGCCTCTAAAATAGCCGGATTGATTCAAAGGGACACCATGAGCATCAAGAGCGACAAATGGATCCGCCGCATGGCAGAGCAGCACGGCATGATCGAGCCGTTTGAGCCCGGTCAGATCCGTCAAAACGCGGCCGGTCAAAAAATCGTGAGCTACGGCACCAGCAGTTATGGCTACGACATCCGCTGTGCGCCCGAGTTCAAGGTGTTCACCAACATCTACAGCACGGTGGTCGATCCCAAAAACTTCGATGACCGCAGCTTTGTGGACATCGAAGGCGATGTTTGCATCATCCCGCCCAACAGTTTTGCGCTGGCTCGTACGGTTGAATACTTCCGCATTCCGCGCAATGTGCTGACCATTTGCTTGGGCAAAAGCACCTATGCGCGCTGCGGCATCATCGTCAACGTGACCCCCTTCGAGCCCGAGTGGGAGGGTTATGTGACCCTCGAATTCAGCAACACCACCCCCTTGCCGGCCAAAATTTACGCGGGCGAGGGCTGTGCCCAGGTCTTGTTCCTCGAGAGCGACGAGGTCTGCGAAACCAGCTACAAAGACCGTGGCGGCAAATACCAAGGGCAAGTGGGCGTGACCTTGCCCAAAACCTGAGGCTGAAAACCCGGTTTTTGGCCTGTCTGCCCAAAATGCGACAATCACGGGTTAATGACCGACTCTTTTTCTAACTTATCGCTGGCCCCGACGCTGGCACGAGCCGTAGCCGAAATGGGCTACGAATCCATGACCCCCATTCAGGCCCAAGCCATCCCCGTGGTCTTGACGGGTCAGGATGTGATGGGCGCAGCCCAAACCGGCACTGGCAAAACGGCGGCTTTTTCGCTGCCTTTGCTGCAACGCCTGCTCAAACACGAAAACCCCTCCACCTCGCCAGCCCGTCACCCGGTGCGGGCCTTGGTGCTGTTGCCCACGCGCGAGTTGGCCGACCAAGTGGCGCAGCAAATCAAGCTCTACGCCAAGTACACCCAGTTGCGCAGTGCCGTGGTGTTTGGTGGCATGGACATGAAGCCGCAGACCCTCGAGCTGAAAAAAGGCGTGGAGATTTTGGTTGCCACACCCGGCCGTTTGCTCGACCACATCGAGGCCAAAAATGCGGTGCTGAACCAAGTGGAATATGTCGTGCTGGACGAAGCCGACCGCATGTTGGACATTGGCTTTTTGCCAGATTTGCAGCGCATCTTGAGCTTCTTGCCCAAACAGCGCACGACCTTGTTGTTTTCGGCCACGTTCTCGCCTGAAATCAAGCGCTTGGCCGGCAGTTATTTACAAAACCCGATCACCATCGAGGTGGCCCGGCCCAACGAAACCGCCGCCACCGTTGAGCAGCGCTTTTATGCCGCGCAAGACGATGACAAACGCCGGGTCATCCGCAAGGTGCTGACCGAGCGGGGCATCAAACAAGCCTTTATTTTTGTCAACAGCAAGCTCGGTTGCGGCCGATTGGCCCGCTCTTTAGAGCGCGAAGGCTTGCGCACCGCCGCCCTGCACGGCGACAAGAGCCAAGACGAGCGCCTCAAGGCACTTGAAGCCTTCAAGCAAGGCGAGGTGGATTTGCTGGTGTGTACCGATGTGGCGGCCCGCGGCCTGGACATCAAAGACGTGCCGGCGGTATTCAACTTCGACGTGCCCTTCAACGCCGAAGACTATGTGCACCGCATTGGCCGCACAGGCCGCGCCGGCGCTTCGGGCTTGGCAGTGACCTTGGTCAGCCCCTCCGACACGCGTTTGGTGGGCGACATTGAAAAGCTCATCAAGAAAAAATTGGATGTTGAAACCGTGCAACTGGACAGCCGTCCGCAAGCCTCGGAAGACCGTCCCCGTGGCCGTGCCTCAGAAGGTCGCCACCGTGAGCACGACCCGCGCGATGTGCTGGATGCGCCGCAAGAACGCCGGGGTGGCTTCCGACCCGTGCCAGTGAACCGCGATCCGTTTTTCCAAAAACCCTACGAGCCATCGGCCTCGGAGACCGCGCCCAGCTGGGAGCCCAGTGGCCCCAAAACGGTTCGCTCGGCGATCTCTGCCAACATCAAGCCCAAACGCAAGGTGGCCGCCTTGTTCAAGTCGGGCGAATAAGCCCCCTCACGTGGGGGGCGCCCCGGGCCTGTCAAAATTGGCAGATGCGCCATTTTCGTTTTCCTATTTCCACACCCCGGGCCTTCCCGCCCGTGACAGGCCCTTGTCCGGCCATTGCCGTTGACGTGGCGTCCACGTGGGCACCCCGCCTGGGAGGCACTTTGGGCCCCACCTTGGCGATCACCGCCACCCTGTTGTTGACCGCGCCCGGCTTGATGGCGCAAGAGCCCGCCAACGCCACCTCTGCGACATCTGCAACCTCCGGCTCAACCCCCCCGACAACGCCCGCCAGCAGCGTCCCCACCACCGATCTGGGGCAAATCGAAATTCGCGGCACGCGCAACACCGACACCGAACTGCGGCAAGAGTCCACCGCCTCGAAAATCGTGATCGGGCGCCAAGAAATAGAAAAGCAAGGCGATGCGACTTTGGGCGATGTGCTCAAGCGCCTGCCTGGCGTCACGGTGCAAGGCGCACCGGGGCGGGGCGGGGCCATCCGCATGCGCGGTTTGGGTGGCGGCTACACCCAAATCTTGTTGGACGGCGAGCGCATGCCGCCGGGTTTTTCGGTGGACTCTTTGACCCCTGAGCAAGTCGAGCGCATCGAGATCATGCGTGCGCCCACCGCCGAAACAGGCGCGCGGGCCATCGCGGGCACCATCAACATCGTCTTGCGCGAAGGCCAAAAAGCCAATCCCGATGACCTGAAAATCACCCGCAGTCAAGAGCACGGGCAAGGCTCCAACCAGCTCAGCTGGGTGCGCAACCTCAAGACCGAGCCCATGACCGGCACGGTCACCGTGTCGTTGATGGACAGTCGGCGCCCGGACGAAAGCGTGACCACCATCGATTCTGACTACCGTCCCGATCAAGAGCGCACCACCCAATCGGTGGGGCACCGCCAAGGGCTGCACGCCAACACCCGCTTGCAGTGGAAAGGCGAGCAGGGCAAGAGTCTGACCTTGACCCCCTTTGTGATTTATTCCGACTACGCCGCTCAAGGCCAAATCGATGCCCGGCCAATGTCTTCGGCCAACATCACCGACACCGCGCGCACCGACAACAAAAGCCGTTACACCTCGGCCCGCTTAAATGGCCAGTGGAGCCAGCGCCTGTCGGCCGATGACCGACTGGAGTTGCGGTTTGGGGGAGCCCATTCCACCTACGACCAGCGCATCGCGCAAACCGTGGTCACCAGCACCAATTTATTGTCCGCCGCCTTGGATGAGCAGCGTTTCACCGACCGCATGGCGAATGTGAGCGGCAAATGGACGCGCGTCTTGAACAACGGGCACCAGTGGGTCAGCGGTCTCGAGTACGAAGGGGTGCGGCGTTTGGAAGAAGCCAGCGCGGGCGCGGGCGATGAGAGTGGCGACTTGCAAGCCCGAACCGCGCGTTGGGCAGCCTACACGCAAGACGAGTTCAAGATCAATGCCAAATGGTCGGCCTATGCCGGCATTCGCTTTGAGAGCATCTTGACCGAAGGCGAAGTGAGCGATGTGATGAAGCGCAACAAAAGCCAGGTCTGGACCCCGCTGCTGCATGCGATGTGGAAGCCCGACCCCGCCAAGCGCGACCAAATTCGCATGAGCCTGACCCGGAGCTACAAAACCCCCACGCTGTACAACTTGGTGGCACCTTTGCGCTATTCGCGAGACTACCCCACGACAGCGGGTAACGTGCCCACGCAGCCCGATCGCAAAGGCAATCCCGAGTTGCTGCCCGAGTTGGCCACTGGCATCGATCTCGGGTTTGAGCGCTATTTGGCGGGTGGCGGCGTGCTCAGTGCCAACGTTTTTCACCGCCACATCAACGACCTGATTCGTTACCAAACCCGCTTGCAATCGGTGACGTGGTCAACTTCACAACGTTGGGTGTCAACGCCGTTGAATGTGGGCGATGCGATCACCCAAGGCATCGAACTCGAGGCCAAATTTCGCCTGAACCAAGCGTGGGCCGAGGCCTTGCCGGTGGACATTCGCAGCAACATCAGCTTCTTCCGGTCCAAGGTGAAAGACGTGCCGGGCCCCGACAACCGGCTTGACCAACAGCCCGACATGACGGCCAATCTGGGCGGGGATTACCGCTTGCGCAGCCTGCCCTTGACGCTGGGGGGCAATGTCAACTGGAACCCCGATTACGACACCCGACGCAGTGCAGATCAGTGGTCTTACCAAGGTATCAAGCGGGTGGTGGATGTCTATGGGGTCTGGCGCGTGTCGGCCGCCACGGGACTGCGTTTGTCGGTGAGCAACCTGCTGCCACGCAACTACCAGACGCGCACCACATTCAACAGCGGGGGTTCGAGTGAGACTTCCCAAACCGCAGATAAAAATTGGCGCAACATCCAATTGCGCCTCGAGATGAAAATTTAAGCAAGGAGACTTCGATGGCCCCGAAAGACGCTGCCTGGCACGACCGCATGTACAACAACCGGGCCTTGGTGCCGAACTTTGCCGATCATTTCGCGCACTGGACCCAAGCCTCAGTGCAAGCCCGTGAGCGCTTGAACCCCTTGCTCGATGTGCGCTATGGCGAGGGGCCCAACGAAACCTTGGATATTTTTCCGGCCCAGCAAGCAAATGCCCCCGTGGTGATCTTCATTCACGGCGGCTACTGGCGCAGTTTGGACAAAGCCGACCATTCTTTTGTGGCCCCAGCCTTGCATGACATGGGCGCCTGCACGGTGGTGGTCAATTACGCCCTGTGCCCGGGCACCGAAGCCCAGCCCGTCACCGTGCCCGACATCGCGCTGCAAATGGCCAAAGCCACGGCGTGGGTTTGGCGGCACATTGCCGAGCACGGCGGTGACCCCCGCAACATCAGCGTGATCGGGCACTCGGCGGGCGGACATTTGGTGGCCATGTTGTTGGCCTGCGATTGGAAAAAAGTGGGCTCCGATTTACCGCAAGGGCTGGTGCGCAAAGCCTTGTCCATTTCGGGTCTGTTTGATTTAGAGCCCGTGCGCCAAACACCGTTTGTTCAAGGCGATTTGCGCCTCACGCCGCAGCACGTGCGCAAGGCCAGCCCGGCCCTCTGGTCACGCCCTCGCCAAGGGGTGTTGTACACGGTGGTGGGCGGCGATGAAAGTGCCGAGTTTTTGCGGCACAACCAACTCATTCGGCAGGCCTGGGGTGCCCAGACGGTGCCGGTGTGCGAGGCCCTGCCGGGCTTGAACCATTTCAGTGTGGTGACCGATCTGACCCGGCCGGGCAGTCGCCTGCACCAGTTGTGCCAACAACTGATCCTGGCCTGATTCGGTCTGAAGCAGCCGGATCAGGCCGGATCAGGCCAACAAATACCGCTCGACCAGCAGCGACCAAAACGCCGAGCCAATGGCCACGTTTTTGTCGTTGAAGTCGTAACCCGGGTTGTGCACCATGCAGGCGCCGTGGCCATCGCCTGAGCCATCGCCGTTGCCAATCAGCACATAGCTGCCCGGCACTTCTTCGAGCATGAAGGCAAAGTCTTCGCTGCCATTGAGCGCACGGCCTTGGCGCACCACACGTTCGGGGCCCACCAACTCTTCGGCCACGGCCCGTGCAAATTCGGTCTCTGCCCAGTGGTTCACCAGCACGGGATAGCCGCGTTGGTAATCGATCTCGGCGGTCACGCCATAACTTTTCGCTTGGGCTTGAACCAACTCGCAGATGCGTTGCTCAAGCAAGCTGCGCACCTCGCGGTCGAGCGAGCGCACGCTCAAACGCAGGGTGGCGGTTTGGGGGATCACGTTGTTGGCGACCCCGGCATTGAAGGCGCCCACCGTGATGATGGCCATATGTTGCGGGTCGATGTTGCGCGCCACAATGCTTTGCAGCCCCATGACAATCGCCGAGCCCGCCACCACCGGGTCAATGGCCAAGTGGGGCATGGCCCCGTGCCCGCCTTTGCCGTGCAGGGTGATGGTCACGTTGTCTGAAGAGGCCATGGCCGAGCCATCGCGCAGCACCAAGTGCCCTTGCGGTTGCCCCGGCATGTTGTGCATGGCAAAGATGGCATCGCATGGGAATTGCTTAAACAGGCCGTCTTCCATCATTTTTTTCGCGCCGCCCAAACCTTCTTCGGCGGGTTGAAAAATCACATTCAGCGTGCCCGAAAAACGGCCGTGCTGGGCCAGATGTTTGGCCGCCGCGAGCAGCATGGCGGTGTGCCCATCGTGGCCGCAAGCGTGCATGATGCCTGCGTTGCAGCTGGCGTAAGGCAAGCCCGTGGCTTCGTCGATGGGCAATGCATCCATGTCTGCCCGAATGCCGATACGGCGTTCGCCAGTGCCTTTTTTCAGTTGACCCACCAGGCCCGTGCCGCCCAAACCGCGCGTCACCTGATAGCCCCAAGCGCTCAGTTGTTCGGCCACCAAATCGCTGGTGCGGTATTCCTTGTAGCCCATCTCCGGATGGCGATGGATGTCGCGGCGCACGGCAATGAACTCATCGGCTTGCGCCGTCAGCGCCGCCAACAAATCGTGCGCAAAGGGTTCGCGGGGAGCGTTCATCGGCCGGCCCTGATCACTGGGGTTGCAGGTTGATGCTGCGCGCGATCTGGCGGTAGCGCTCGATCTCGGCGTTGTAGATGCGGGTCAGCTCGGCCGGGGTGCGCGGCTTGAGCACCACATTGCCCGTGGCCTCCAGCGCCTTGCGGTTCTCGGGGTTCTCCGCGGCGGCGTAGAAAGCCTTGTTCAATGCGGCAATGACCGGCTCCGGCGTGCTCTTGTGCACCTGGACACCGGCCCAGATGTCAAAGTCCATCGCCTCCAGGCCCGCCATCGTGGCCATGGCCGGGAACTGCTTGAACAGCGGGTGCGGGGTCTTGGAGGTCACCGCCAGGCCACGGATCTTGCCGTCCTGCAGGGTCTGCGGGATCGAACCCGCCATGGGCAGGAAGGCCATGTCGATCTGGCCGCCCATCAGGTCGGTCAGC
>JACCDJ011154815.1_pt1 | contig 13514 bp, 17 predicted proteins | sample 7444481 | NCBI WGS metagenome assembly JACCDJ01 (sample SAMN15323435, study PRJNA562643) | freshwater metagenome | isolation source: river surface water | place: USA:Blue River Watershed | collected 2017-08-15 | reverse complement strand
ATGGCAGCAGTTATAATTGGCATAAAAATAATCCAGTTTTTTGGCAACAGTTTTATGAACAAATACCACATATGCAACAGTTATATTTTGCTGGTGGAGAAAGTCTTATTATTGAAGAACACTATGAAATTTTGGAAGAATGTATTCGTCAAGGACATGCAAAAAATCTAGAATTGCGTTATAATAGTAATGGGGTAGAATGGCGTGAAGATCTATTTGATTTATGGAAACATTTTAAATTAGTTAGATTTCATTATAGCGTTGATAGCATAAATGAAATGAATGATTACATTCGTTATCCTAGCAAATGGAGCCGTACAGCAGAAGTGTTTCACATACTAGACACACAAACACCCAGTAATACAGAAGTTACTGTTGCCTGTGCTGTACAAGCACTCAACATTTATTATATTCCTGATTTTATCAAATGGAAACTTGAACAGGGGTTCAAGAAAATTAACATGTGGCCCTTTGGCGCAGGCGGTGTAAATTATCACTTTGTCTATCACCCCCCTCATTTAAATGTTAAAGTGTTGCCTAAATGGTTCAAAGAAAAATGTAGGCAGAAATATCAAGAGTTTTATCCATGGTGGCAGTCTAACTGGGAAAAGGGTATACCTGAATGGCACAAAGGCAAAGTAACTTATGAACAGTGGCTAGATGCTGGCTACGGAATTAAAAGATTAGAAGGTATGCTACAGTTCATGGAAAGTGAAGACTGGAGTATTAGGTTACCAGAAATGAAAGAATTTTTAGATCTTTGCGACAAACAAAGAAATATCAGTTTTGCTGAAACATTTCCAGAAATGAAGGATATTTTTAATGTCTAAACCAATTATGTGTTACTATACTCTTAGTGGCATTAACTATAAAAATGGATTTGTAACCAGCTGCCCACAACAGTCAGATCAACTTCATGTTTATAAAGATACACACATAATTAAACCATCTGAAATTATTAATTCTGAAGGATTTAAAACCCACAGAAAAGAAATGATGAGTGGTATTTGGAGCAAAGGTTGTCATCTATGTAAAGAAGCAGAGGATATTGCTTCACATTCAATGCGCCAAGATTATCAAGCCGATGCAAAATATTATAATAATGAAACAGGTGAAGTTGATCTCGCTAGCATTAAGCATATTGAACTAAGATTCAGTAATGCCTGTAACATGGCATGTTTACACTGTAGTGACGTATATTCTAGTGGTTGGATGACCAAACTTAAAAATTATCAATCTGATGAAGAAGATAAAAAACATAAACTGATACAGTTAACAAAAACTTTTCATAAACAAAGTCCAGATGAAGATTTAACTATATCTATTTCTATGGAAGAGATGGAGAAAATTGTTAATGATTTAAACAATAATTTTCCTAATATAGAAAAAATAGATTTTGCTGGCGGGGAAGTTTTATATCAAAAACAATTTTTTCCTTGCTTAGATAAGTTGTCAAATCATCCCAATGCTAGAAATATTTACTTAACATTTCATACTAATTTTAATACGGATTTTGATCCAGTAAGATTGGCTGAATTATTATCAAAATTTAAAAAAGGTATTTTACATTTAAGTTTAGATGCAGGAACTAATATATACCCGTATTTTAGAACTGGTAACTGGGAAGTTTTAAAATCAAATATTAAAAAATTTAGAGAAGCTGATAAAGTATCGGAACTTTCAATAGTTTGTACAACCAGTGCTTATCAGATTATGGATATTGAAAATATATTTGAATCCTTCTTAACATTGGATATTAATAGAATTGATGCGTCTATTGTGTATACACCCAGGTACATGAATCCGTCAGTAATGACTCTAAAATTTAAAAATGAAGTTTATAATGATATACAAAATACATATAAACTTATCACAGAAGAAAAAAATAAAAGAATGAACAATTTGCATGAGTACACACATCTAAGCTCATGGAATCCAATTTTTAGAAAATTTGAAGATATAGAATCTGCATTAAACGCAGTACGATTCATTGAACAGTATGTGTTTAATCGTCAAGCTAAAATAGAAGAATATAATGCTTTTATGGTTTACATAAAAAAAACTGATAAAATTTGGAAACATAATTTCAATGATTATATGAAAAACTATAAATTTGAAAATGATCAATTAGTGAGAGTTGAAAATGTTTGAACAATCTAATAACATATATTCTAATTTAACTGAACAACAGCAAGAGCTAGCCAAAGATATTTCCTTGCATAGGATAAATGGATTAGATATTCCGTTTTCTAAAAAATGGAAGAAAATTGGCGTAAATCTTTCAGGCGGTGCCGATAGTGCTTGCCTAACATATTTGCTTTGTAAAATAATTACTGAAAATAATTTCAATTGTAAAATTGATATTATTACTCATGTACGCTGTTGGTCTACTAGACCGTGGCAGCAACCGATAAGTGTTAATGTTTTTACTAAATTAAAAAATATGTTTCCTGATATTATTGATCAGAGATACGAAAACTTTATAGCACCGCCCTTAGAACATGGGGCATCTGGTCTGTTGTTTCCTAATCATGATAATACTACTATGCACAGCGGTGATCAAGTTAGTGTTTCTGAATTTAATCAATACTGTTTTTACCGATATAAACTTGATGGCATTTTTAATGCAACGTCGGCTAATCCAAAAGGTATGGATTTTCCTAAAAAAATGTTAGATAGGGAAAAAATCCCAACTGACGGATCTATAGATGATTTAGTAGTAGCAATCAATACACACAATAAATTTATTTTCCATCCTTTTAGATTTGTTGAAAAATCTTGGATTATTGCACAGTATTATCTATTTGATATAGTAAATCTTTTAGATACTACTCGCAGTTGCGAGGGAGATATTAGGAGTACAAATATAAAAAATTCTATTCCTGATTTGGATCATTATACTCTAGAAAAAGATGTTCCCACATGTGGTAATTGTTTTTGGTGCCTGGAAAGAGATTGGGCTTATAATCAATTAGATGAAACTTTGGAAAAAATAAAAAATGTCTAATATATTTTGTCCTATACCTTGGAATTTTCAAGCTATCAGAGCTAATGGCGACATGCGAGTTTGTTGTCAAGCAAACGTTACAAAAAATCAAGGAGTGATTCGTAAAAGTGATGGCACCGCTTTCAATGCTGGTAAAGACTCATTAGTGGATGCACGTAATAATGATATGATGAAATCCATACGTCTTAATATGTTAAATGGTGTATGGAGTGATGAATGTGGACGTTGTAGAAATGAAGAAGCAGCTGGATTAATTAGTCGACGAACATATGAGAATGAACAATGGCAAATGAACATCGATGAAGTTAGGCAAAAAACAAAATCTGATGGGAGCATTAATCCAGAAGATTTTCCTGTAGTATATTATGATTTACGATTTGGCAATTTTTGTAATTTAAAATGTCGTATGTGCGGCCCGACGGATAGTAATGCATGGTATGATGACTGGATTAAATTAACTGGCAGTAATAGATTTAAAGATACTAGTGGTATTATGGAAATTGTTGACGGTAACGTTCCAGCATTCAATTGGCCAGAATACGAGCCTTTTTGGCAACAATTGGAATCGAACATCCATAATATTCAACATGTATATTTTGCTGGCGGAGAACCAATGCTCATAGAAAGACACTATGACTTTTTAGAACGTTGTGTGGAAAAAGATGCGGCTAAAAATATAATTGTAGAATATAATACAAATATGAGCACACTGCCTACTAGAGTTACAGAACTTTGGAAACATTTTAAACAAGTACGTATTGGTGCTAGTGTTGATGGTATGGGTAGTATGCAAGAGTATCAAAGGAGTCCAGCTAAATGGGAAAAAACTCTAAACAATTTACGCAAGATTGATCAGTTGCCAGATAATATCTTTGGCTGGTTAGCATTTACCGTAACTGCTTATAATGTTAATCATATGATCGACTTTATGAAATGGAAATTAAAAGATGCTAATTTTAGAAAAATCAATTTTACTAATAAGCGTCCAATCATTACGCATCATGTAGCACATCATCCAAAGCATTTAAACATACGTGTTTTACCATTAAAATACAAACAAGAGCTTACAAAGAGCTTTGAGGATTTTGTTTGGTGGGTAAAAGACAACGGGTTTAATGAGCATGTAGTAAAACAAGCAGAATCTATTTCTAAAGGAATCATCAGCTATATGAATAGCGATAATTATTATGATACTCATTGGAATGAATTTGTAAGTTATACAAAAAAGCTAGATGAAATACGAGGTGAAAGTGTGATTAATGTAGAACCTAAATTTAAGGAATATTTAAATGGCTAGTTTTGATACTGTTGACCTGTTAGATGGCAATGTGTTTCAAGTTACCTGGGATTTAGGTAGACGTTGTAATTATGATTGTAGCTATTGTCCAACACACAGACACGATAATTTTAGTCCCCATGCTACACTAGAAGATCTTATTAAGAACAGTGATTTTGTATTAGAGTACATTAATTTGTATATGACTTATAGGGATTACAAACGAGCCAGTATAAGTTTTACAGGTGGGGAACCTACAGTTAATCCGAATTTTATTCCATTTATCAAATATTTGAAAGATACTTATAACGCAAAGTATAAAGACAAATATGATTGCACATTTGCTTTAACAAGTAATGGAGCAATGAGTGAAAAAATGGCTAATCAAATTATGGATAATTTGAATCATATTACCATCAGTTATCATGCAGAAGCCGATGATTTTTTAAAAACACAAGTGAAAGATCGTATGGTCCAATTTGCAACTTATGGTCCGGAAAAGAAATGCACATTGAGCATCAATGTAATGTTCCATGCTGGATATTTTGATGAATGTAAAGATGTTTGTGCATTTTTAGATAGTAAGGGAATCAAGTATGTTCCTAGGATTATAGGTGAGGAACCTGATAGCCGTAGTAATTTTGCACACAAGTATACAGAACAGCAAATCACTTGGATGAAAAATTATTGGGACAATAATACTAAAAAGGTACAACAGCAATGAGTGAAGAAAATAAAGAGTTAGGTCTCAAGATTGGTAGACCTTGCTGTGGTAGTAGAACCATGTGCCTTAGTAAGGATGGCGAAGAACGTAAAAGTAAGTTTGTTGACTTTAGAGAATTTAAAGGTTGGCACTGTAGTGTTAACTGGTTTTTTATGCATATTGAACAACAGACAGACAGTGTATTTCATCATCAGACCTGCCAAGCACAATTCGGTCAAACTCGTGGACCAATAGGTAAATTAAGTGAGGGCGATAAAATACTCGCCGAATTAAAACAGCGATTAGAAAGCGGAACAATGCCAACAATTATCTGTCCTAAACACACCTGTGGATGCGGACTGTGTGCGCCTAAATCTAGCACAAAAGAAAATTATGAAAAAGTTTTATTTAGGCACGTAGATAAGAAAGTATTTGAAAATAATGTCTAAATTTTGCCCATTACCCTTTAGCCATATGGCGATACGACCCAATGGAAGAGTTTATCCATGTTGTATATTTCGTTGGGATAATGTTCCTGAAGATTTACACTTAGACCATCCTGATGTATTTCATCACCCGTTTTTAGAAAATATTAGAGATCAAATGAGACTTGGTGAATTAGTAGATGGTTGCAAAACCTGTCATCTGAATGAAGAACAATCTGGTTCAAGTATGCGAACATTTGTGTTAGAGCATATGCACAAAGCCGATATGCCATCACAGCCAATCGATAATCCGAAAATTACATATTTGGATCTTGCATTAAGCAATGCTTGTAATAATAAATGTCGCATGTGTAATGCAGAATTGAGTACTAGTTGGTATAGTGACTGGAAAGCATTAGGTGGATCCATTCCTAAAGGCCTGTTACAAAAGCCTCAAAACAATTTAGATAAGATTGATTTTAGTAATCTAAGATTTTTAAAATTAATTGGCGGTGAGCCTTTAATGGAACAAGAAAAGTTCATTAATATATTGAACAAATGTGATCGTAAAAAATTATCTATTCTATTAACTACAAACGCTACTCTAACACCAAATGAAGAATTATTTAAATTGATGAAAGAATGTGAACTATTAAAAGTTAATTTGAGTATAGACGCTACAGAATCTTTAAATGATTTTTTACGTAAGGGCAGTAAATGGAATAGAACTGTTGAGGTTATTGATTGGTTTTATAATAATTTTAATATAAAGGACATTAATATAGCCGCAGTTATTAGTATCTATAATGTAAATTGTTTAGACAAATTATATCAATTTTTACAAAATAGATTCCCTGGAACAAGTCTTACATATATTATGATAGATGGGCCAGATTGGATGAGCCCAAAGCATTTGCCAGAAAATATAAAATCTATAATTTTACAAAAAATTGATGTTTGGCAAAAAGAAAAAGATGCACCTGTATGGAATATTTTAAGAAATGAATTATCTAAAAATGGTGATTTTAGAGAATTTATGCGTAAAGATAAACAGTTAAGTGATTTAAGAAATGAATTTTGGGGTGATCATAATAAAGAACTTTATGAAATGGTAAAACACTTTTATGAATGATTTGACTAAATCAGCTTACGATTTTACACAGATTCCTTACAATGATATTGTACGTGTTGGACAACGCACAATGCTGTATAGAGATCTTTTTACGGTCAGTTGGTTGTTAGGTAGATTTTGTAATTACAAATGTAGCTATTGTTGGCCATATGCTCGTAGTGATAAAAAAGATCACAGGCCAACAGATCTCTGTTTAAAAACTGTTGACGAAATAAAACGTCAAGCACGTGAGCGCGGGTTCAACAGTTTTCATTTTAGTTTGAGTGGTGGAGAACCAACATTCCATCCTGGGTATATTGATATACTCAATCACCTAAACAATGACGTAAACAATACCAATTATACCAGCGTTCATATGACTACAAATATGAGTAGAAATATGAAATGGTTTAAAGAACAATACTGTCCAGCAGTGAGCAAATTTCACAGGGCCAGTATTACTGCAAGCCTACATACAGAGTATGTTAACACATTGGAAAAGAAAGCCGAGTTTGCTGACAAACTTGATCTTTGCCAACAGCATGATGTTCAAGTAACTATTAATATGGTTATGGTTCCTGAATGGTTTGATCGTGATTATGAAAATGCATTATATTTCCATAATCGGGGAATCAACGTAACGTTAAAGCCGCAAAGCGATCCCACTGCTAGTTTTGTAGTTACTGGATATACACCTGAAATGTTAGCTACACTACGTAATGGAATGCCTCAACGTGCCTTTACTGAACAAAAATCCGCACTCGCAAAACTAGTAGAAAGACCTAAACCGAATTTTACAAAAGCACCCGATCCTATATACTTAGAAGAACACAGTAATATACCACAACACTTTCAAGTTGAATTTGTAGACAAAGTAAAGAAAGTTTGGTATATGGATCAAGCTGAACGATTTAATGCATTCAATTTCAATAAATTTAAAGACTGGGAGTGCTCAAGTGGTTATCGTAGTATTATTATTAGAGAGCCCGATGGCAGTATAAAACGTAGCTACAGTTGTCATGACGAACCTTTAGGTAACATTGAAACAGGTTTTAAATTGTTTGATGGACCCAAGCCCTGCATCACTAATAGTTGTGTAAGCAGTGCAGATTCTAAGATCCCAAAAAGAGCCCCGGGAACAAAATTACCTTTGTGGCCCGGGGACAGTTCTTTTAATTAACGTGTTTTTCTATCATCGGAAAAACGGCAGCAATAACACAAGCACACTCTTTTGCAACAAGTTGGTGCTCCAGTTGTGTACCGTTAGCACTGCGCAATTCTATAAAATGTACCCAACTGCGTAGAGTTCCATTCATATACAGTCTACTAACTGTATTTCCTTCTGGTAGTACAGCACGAGCTTGTTCTTTTGCAATTCCGTTTTCAATAGCCCATCCGTAAGTTTCACGAGCCAATTGAATCAGTTGTTGTTGTTTTTCTGTCCATTGTTTTTGTAATACATCGTCATCGACTGTAATACTATTTTGACGATTTTTAGGATCTTGTAGTCTTGCTTCACGTATTACAAAGTCTAAGTCTTTGGTAGGATCGGCATATCGCTGACTGAATTCCTGGAAGGAGAAACTTCTGTGTCGTAGAATTTGTCTGGCGATATCCCGTGTAGTTTCGATCTCTAAACAGGCACTGACCATTTCTAAAGGACTCCAGTGTTGATGCTTGATCAAATAATTGATAAGTTTTTCACTGGTTTCAGTATTAAATTGATTTGAGGGATTACTTACTCTGGCACAGTAAGCAATTAGTTCTTGAGCGTTATCAATGCCTTTGTCGGCAAATTCTGTTGTTGCTTGGCTGTATGATACTAATTTGACCTTCACTTTAATTTCCGTTTCTTTAAAAATCGATTTGTTTCTTTAATAATGTCTTTTTTTATTCTATCAGTGTCTAGTTTGAAATCTACATTGTCTATATTTTCTTGATAGGTAACAAAGATTTCGTGCAGTTGTTTTTCTACACCATCCCAATCAGTGTCTCTGTTTCTACTGATTTGTATGTTCCATACTTTACTGTCTTTGAATTTAACCTGTACAGAATGAAGGTACTTTAATGGTACCACATTGAGATTGATCTCTTCAAACACTTCAGGCCAACGTTCAATGACATCCTTTGATAGCTTCTTAGACGTCATTATTTTTTCTTAGTTGGAACTAGATCCTCTGCTTTTCTGCGAAACTCAGCTGCCTGTTTAGCAAGTTTGTCTGCTTGACTACGATAAAATTTTGCCTCAGCTTCTGCTGAAGTAAACGAAGTTGGTGTTTCAGTTTCATTTACACTAGCTGAAGTTGTCTTAGTTACGTCTGCTTTTTCAGAAGGTAATTCTTTTACAGTAGCAACTTCTTTTACCTCTGTTCCTTCTTTTAATTTTCTAGGATCAGTGATAGCAAGATCGTCTATAGCCACACCTAGTTGTTGTGCTATAGTTGCATTTAGTTCAGACAATAAAATCTTCGTTTGAAAATTTGGAATCATCTCAACTTGATCAGTAGGCACTTTTACAAGTTTTCCGTTGACATGTAAATTAGCCAACATAACACTACCATCTGGAAATGGAGCACGAGCTAATACTTCAGCAAACTCGTTAGATTCCTGTGCGGCAGGTGACTCGACTAATTGAATTAGTGCGTCATGTTGATCATCAGATAAATTTTCTGTTTGTACTACTAGGCAGTTATAAGCATCACCTGGTAGCGTTCTGTATGCCACAAGACACTTTCTACCATTAGCAATGAATCTGCCAACGTGTTTAAGACTGACCATTTTGGCCTCCTTTTGCAGCCACTTGGGCTAAGAAATTCGATAGTTTATTATAAACTTTGCCAACTGCTTCCATTTCGCCAGCTTTAAAAGCACCACGTGAACTAGCGACGTCAATAATTTGTTTCATAGCATTTAAGTCACTAATGTTAAGATCATTTTCTGCGGGATCTTGTACAGGTGCCGCCGCTGTAGTTGGTTGTTCTACTTTTTGTTCTTCAACTTTTTCAGTCATAGTTTCTCCTTATAAATGACTACATCATTATATAGCCGTATAATTTTAGGGGTGTTACAGATTTGAATATGATAGAAGAAAGAAACTTTTTTCTTTTTCTTGCTCAAATCCGATTTTAGTTACATATACAATGGTATTTGTATGATCTAAGGATATACCTTGACCTACATAGTATCTACCATTGAGATTATTGTAAATCCATTCGTCTACACTTTTTACTACACCTGGACTGTATTTAGGTAGTGTAATAAAATGAAAATGGCGGGCCGGAAATTGCACCCGCCGCAACCCAAGCAGATTCAGTGGATTGGGTTTTCCGTGCTTGATTGGCATTACTTTGCTTCTTCGTAGTAAGCGTAATTACCAAAAGGAGGAACGATAGTGTCGTTACCGTGAATGATAAACAATGTATCACAGTAATCTTCTTCACCCCAACTATCCCACGGATAACCGTCTGTAAACATGATAAACTTTTTAGGTTGAATATCATTGTCCTTCATGTATGTCCAATTAGCCATGAAGTCAGTGCCACCGCCGCCTTTGACTTCATAACTCATAATATCATCGTTATAGCCATCAAAGTCGGCTTCGTTGTACACCTGTGTATCAAAGCACCACAATTTAATTTTGTAATCTTTGTATTCTTCCATAATGCCTTTTACTTCACTTAAGAAGTCTTTAGCCTGTGCGTCACCGATACTGCCACTCATGTCAATGCTGATACAGACATCGATGGTCTCATCATTTTTAAGACCAGGAAGAACTGCACCCATGTGCCAACCTTTACGATTAGGACGAGTAAAACTGTAATCGTTTTTGATCAAACTTTGAATCTGTTGGCGCAACAGTTCACGCCAATTCATTTTAGGTTCAGTGAGTTCTTTGATCAATCGTGCAACACTGGCAGGAGTGTGACCTGCACCTGCGGCTTGAGCAGCCTGCATAGTTGCCTCACGCACTTCATCACGAATCTTTTTAAGATCTTCTTTAGAATATTGGGGACGGCCTTTGCCTTCCTTTTCCCAATCAATATGCTCGTCTAGAAGTTGGCCTAATGCGTTGAGCTGTTCTTCATCGTATTTGCTGAAGATTTCGTCATACACTTGTTCAGCACTATGACCGTAATACTTGCTGTCGTGGAAAATTTTAATATCTGGGATATTGTGATCGCCAATACGATCGCGAACCAATTGACCGTTTACACAGTAGTCGGCGGCAATATTAAAAATTTGTGGATCACGACTTTCGCGTCGGCTCATGTGATCAAAAACATTATGCAAGATTTCGTGAGCAATTACAAACTCTACTTGTTTGATACTAAGTTTTTCGAAAAAATCACGATTGTAAAACAGATGACGACCGTCAGTGGCCGCAGTAGGACACCAGTCAGTGCATTCTTGAATCTTAAGACGTGTAGCCATATTACCAAAAAACGGATGACGCAGTAGCAATCCAACTCGTGCTACAATAATTTTGTCGATAATGGGATCTAGGCTATGTTGCATTTCAGCTCCAATTTTTTACTATATTTAATATTATAACACCGCCCGTGGGCGGTGTCAATCTGTTTAACGCTTTTCAGTTGCCGCTGAAATGTACTTACCAAATTTTTCATGGAACTCGTCGAAGCAAGAGATTTCGTCCGGATCCAATGGCAAGTTGTATTGTGTTAGAGCAAGTTTTGTTGCCATAATTACCAATTCAGTTTCAAAGTTCTTCATAATAAATTCGAAGAAACAGTTGACCTGATCATTCCAGTCCTTAGCATTTTTATCGCTGGCATCTTTAAGTTCGTAGCACAGACTAACTGCCAGTGAATACATAGCGGAGATTTCTTTAGTCTCCATTTTTTTGACCTTACCCTTGAGGATATCGGTGGGGTCAGGCATTTTGCTGGCATGCTTACGGTGAGCCATAAACTTAATAGCAAGGCCTTCACCAACAGCACCAGAAATCAAGTCAGTTAGGGTATTGTCATCAGTGTCTGCATCTTCAAGCAGTTCACTGACAAAGGTCCAGCTACGTGGAGTAGCAAAAGCACGGCTAGGACTCTTAGGATCGAAGTCATACAAGTCCTTCTTAGAGAAGGTCAAGTAACCTACAACGTCTTTATGGATACGATTTTCTGTAGCCCAGAAGCTGTAATCGTCCCAGTCAACACGCATTTCAAGGTGAATAAAACGGTTGGCCAACGGGGCTGGCATGCGATAGGTCACGCCCTTGTCTGCTTCACGGTTACCAGCGGCAACAATGAGCACGTTGTCTGGCAAGTGATATTGACCAACACGACGGTTAAGGATTAGCTGATAAGCCGCAGCCTGTACAGCAGGCGGAGCACTATTCATCTCATCCAAGAAAAGAATGATATTTTTATATTGAGCAGCCATCTCAGCATCAGGCAATTCTGACGGAGGAGCCCAAACCATTTTGTTATGATTAGAGTCGAAGTAAGGAATACCCTTAATGTCAGTGGGTTCCCAAAGACTTAGACGAACGTCAATTACATGAGCACCTAGGTCTTCGCCCAGTTGCTTAACAATGTCTGACTTACCAATTCCGGGAGGACCCCACAGGAAAATTGGACGACGTTTAGCAAATCCTTTTTGGATTGCCTTTTTAGCAGCCTTGGGGCCTACGGTACGAGATACGATTTCGCTCATTTGCAGTTCCTATCGTTAAGTTAAAAAGCATGGAAATTTGTTACCATGTTCTTATTGTACGATAAGTCCACAAGTTCGTCAAGCAGTTTTTTTAATTTTTAGAGAGAATTTTCCAATTTTTTCCTAGCGTTCATAGCTTTTACTAGTCCATATTTTCGAATGTCGTCCGAAAACATGTATAATTCAAAAGCCTTTTTTTCGGAAAAAACGGTTATGCTTTTTTCGGTTAGATAGTAAGGGCAATCAATAAATCTATCAAAAAAGATAATAGTTTGTGGGCTTAGTTCTATATGTTCAGTAAATGGAACTTCGTATTCTTTAAGTTCCAAAATGTTTGCTAGATGATTGTAACCTTCTTCGGTTAACCTAAGACCGCCGCCCTCTTTTGTTCTTGTATTTTTCCACCAAATTCTATGATGTAGTTTTACATTTGCTTCATCACAGGATTTTTCTTGAGTGTTTAAAAAAATTTTTGTATAAGTTAAACTGTTGATCATTTTAACACAGGACCAGAAGTCAATACAACAACTTCAAAATCCTTGCAGCCAAATGTAAGATTTAATTTTTTGGCCAAATTAATGGCATGTCCCGGATTACTAAAGGCCACTTTTTTATATTTGGGTCCAGGATAACTTGTAATACTACTAAATGATTTTAAATTAAAAGGCTGACCTTTATAGAAGACAGCCCAAATGGCTTCAGCTTCTAAAATTTGCTCGCACTTATAGTTTTTTTTGTTTGTGTATTCTAATAATACTTTTGGCTTCGGTCTACTCATATATGCGTCCTAAATAAGTACGCATATATTTATGCCTATTTTGGTTGTTCGAAGCCCCCGCCGTCGAGCTGTATTTCTACAGTGGCGTTATCGTTGCTGTTTTTTAAGGCATGTAGCAAATTTTCGTAGTCTTGTGTAAGTTTTGAGGTTATTTCACCAACAGTTAAGGCTAATTGTTTGGCAGTTCTAATATCTAATTTTATTTCTTTTTGCTGATTCATGTCAGCCATTTTTACTTGTTGTATAAATTGCTGTAATGGTACTGTGTTAATTGGGTTACTTAGCATTTGCCAAAGCCTCCTTAGCCTCATCTTCAGTCCTAAATGGACCTTCATAAGGATATCGTTCGATAGTGATTAACTTCGGACAAAAACTGCGAACCCAGTTTTTAGGAAACTTGATTATATAATGACCTGCACAAAACAAACTTTTACTTTGATTGCTTTTTGTAAACAATGGCAACCTTCTACGAACATCATACATACTGTTATGAGGAGCCCATCTTGTAGGGTACCCATGACATTCGTTTATATCAATATGTGAT
>JACCDJ010011853.1_pt1 | contig 13532 bp, 10 predicted proteins | sample 7444481 | NCBI WGS metagenome assembly JACCDJ01 (sample SAMN15323435, study PRJNA562643) | freshwater metagenome | isolation source: river surface water | place: USA:Blue River Watershed | collected 2017-08-15 | reverse complement strand
GAGGCCTGCTGCGCATGATGGCGCTGGCCGCCTATGCGTGTTGGCCTGAGCACACGCGAGGCCGTCGCCATCCAGAGCCCAGTGCCCCCACCCGCAACGACCATCAACGCGACCGCGACCGCATCGTTCACTCGTCGTCGTTTCGGCGGCTGGTTTACAAAACCCAGGTCTTCCTCAATCACGAAGGGGATTTGTTCCGCACGCGGCTCACGCACTCGCTTGAAGTCGCGCAGTTGGGGCGTTCCATGGCGCGCACGCTTGCGCTCAACGAAGACCTGGTCGAGGCCATTGCCTTGGCGCATGACCTGGGTCACACCCCCTTTGGCCATGCAGGGCAGGATGCCCTCAACGACTGCATGCGCGATCGCGGTGGCTTTGAACACAATTTCCAAAGCTTGCGTGTGGTCGATGAACTCGAAGAGCGTTATGCCGATTTCAATGGCCTCAACCTGTGTTTTGAAACCCGTGAGGGCATCCTCAAGCATTGCTCGGTGAACCATGCGCGCTGGCTGGAGGCGCGCGAGCCATCCGGGGTGGGGCGGCGTTTTTTGCAACGTGAGCAGCCCAGCCTCGAAGCCCAACTGTGCAACCTGGCCGACGAGATCGCCTACAACGCCCACGACATCGACGATGGCGTGCGCTCGGGTTTGTTGAGCTTGCAGCAACTCGCGCAAATCGATTGGTTTGAACGCCATGCCCGCGAGGTGCGCCAGGCTCACCCCCATCTGGGCGAGCGCCGTGTCCTGCACGAAACCATCCGCCGCATGCTCAGTGCCCAAATTTATGACCTCATCGACAGCACCCAGGCCGCCTTGCACGACTCGGGTGTGAGCCATGTGGATGAGGTGCGCCAGCAAGGCCCGCTGGTGTGTTTTTCGCCCGCCGTGCGCGAGGCCTCGTTGCAACTCAAGCGGTTTTTGTTCGACAACCTCTACCGCCACCCCCAGGTGGTGAACACCACCCAGTGGGCCAAGGGCGTGGTGCGCGATTTGTTCGAGCGCTACCTCAGCGACCCCCAGGAGATGCCCGCGAGCTATGCCCAGCGCAGCGACCGCGAACGTGCGGTGGCCGATTACATCGCGGGCATGACCGACCGATTTGCCAGCCGTGAGCACCACCGGCTCACGGGCCTGGAGCCCCCGCATGCCGCCTGAACGCGAAAGCCCTGCACCCCGCTCTCGCTTCGTTTCGGGCGCGGTCATTCTGGCGGGCATGACGGCAGCTTTGCACGTGGGCAAGCTGCCTGCGGCCTTGCCGGCCCTGGCCGAGGACTTGCACATCACCCTGGTGCAGGCGGGCTTTTTGTTGTCGCTGGTGCAGCTCGCCGGGATGAGCCTGGCGGTGTTCATGGGTCTCTTGGCCGATGGCATGGGCTTGAAGCGCAGCATGGTGCGCGGCTTGCTCTTGCTGGCCTTGGCCAGTGGATTGGGCGGGCTGGTCACGTCCGTGGGCGCGCTGATGCTGTTGCGCGCGCTCGAAGGTTTGGGGTTTTTGCTGGTCGTCTTGCCTGCACCCGCCTTGATCCGCCGTGTGGTTTTGCCCGAGCGCTTGTCCGGCATGATGGGCGTTTGGGGAACCTACATGCCCACGGGCACGGCACTGGCGCTGATGCTGGGCTCGCTGTTCATTCCAGCGTGGGGCTGGCGGTCCTGGTGGTGGCTGTTTGCGGGCCTGTCGCTGCTCATGGCCTGGTGGGTGTTTCGCACTGTGCCCACAGACCCGGTGCTGCCCGCAGGCGGCGCTGGCCAGATGGGGCAGGGCGCGTGGATGCGTCTGCGCCGCACCCTGAGCGCACGGGGTCCGTGGCTGGTGGCGCTCACCTTTGGCATGTATTCGGGGCAGTGGCTGGCGGTGGTGGGTTTTTTACCTTCCATCTACGCTGCGGCAGGCGTGAGTGGGGCGCTGCTGGGCGTGCTCACGGCGCTGGCCGCTGCCGTCAACATGACGGGCAACCTGGCCTCGGGGCGGCTGCTGCAACGCGGCTGGGCGCCGCGCACCACCCTGTGGCTGGGATTTGGCGCGATGGCGCTGGGCAGCACACTGGCTTTTGCTCCGCTCACCGAAGGGGCGCCCTGGTTGCGTTATGGCAGCGTCTTGCTGTTCTCGGCAGTGGGCGGCCTGGTGCCTGGCACCTTGTTTGGGCTGGCGGTGCGCTTGGCGCCCGGTGAACACCAGGTGGTGACCACCGTTGGCTGGGTGCAGCAGTTGTCGGCGCTGGGTCAGTTTGCCGGCCCGCCTGTGGCAGCGGCCTTGGCGGCGCGAGCTGGCGGTTGGCAGCTCACGCCCTTCTTTACCGTGAGCTGCTGCTTGGTGGGGGCGGGCTTGGCCTGGATGACGGCGCGGCAGTTGGCGTCGCAGCGGGTTTAGGGGCGCTCAACCCCTAGGCACAATGGGCACATGACCGAGGCCAATCCCCCAACTCACCCCGCCGTCGCCGATACCGTGCGCTGGCTCGAACGCGCCGTGATCGGCCTCAACCTCTGCCCCTTTGCCAAGGCACCGCATGTCAAGGGGCAGATTCATTACCAAGTGAGCCAGGCCAAAGGCCTGGAAGGCCTGCGCGATGAATTGATGCAAGCCTTGCAGGACTTGGCCGCCTTGCCCGCCGAGGTGCGCGAAACCACCTTGCTGATCGTGCCGCACATGCTGCACGACTTTCTGGACTTCAACGATTTCCTGGATGAGACCGACGGTGCATTGCATGAGCTGGGTCTGGAGGGCGAATTCCAGATGGCCAGCTTTCACCCGAGCTATCAGTTTGCGGGCACCGAAGCGGACGACATCACCAACTTCACCAACCGTTCGCCCCACCCCACCTTGCACCTCATCCGTGAGGCCAGCATGGACAAGGCGGTGGCGGCGTATCCCGAGGCCGCTGAAATTTATGAACGCAACATGGACGTCCTGCGCCGTCTGGGGCACACGGGCTTGAGCCAACTCTTGAAAGCGCCATGACATGACCCGCACTCACACCAAAGCCAAGAGCCAGGCCGATCCGTTGGCGCAGCTTGACCTGCGCCCTGGCCAGTCCATCGAACTGCTCAAGGCCTTGCACATCCTCACGCGCGATGGGCGCATCAACCAGGACTCGCGGCGCAAGCTTAAGCAGGTCAATCACCTCTATCAGTTCATCGAAAAGCAGTTGCTGGCCGTGCCCGAGCGTGAGGCTGGCCCCACGCTGGCCGACCACGGTGCAGGCAAGTCCTACCTGGGCTTTGTGGTCTATGACCTCTTTTTCAAAGGCCTGGGCAAGGGCACGCTCTACGGCATTGAGACCCGCCAGGAGCTGGTCGCGCAGTCCCAGGCATTGGCTCAGGAGCTGGGTTTTGATCGCATGCGCTTGTTGAACATCAGCGCTGCTGAGGCGGGATCGCACCCCGACATGCCCGATCGCATCGATGTGGTGACGGCCCTGCATGCCTGTGACACCGCGACCGACGACGCGATTGACTTTGGCCTCGTCAAACAGGCGCGCAGCATGGTGCTGGTGCCGTGTTGCCAGGCCGAGCTCGCGTCGGTGCTGCGTCAGCACAAGGCCCTGGATTTGGCCCGCACGCCCCTGGCCGAGTTGTGGCGACACCCCTTGCACACGCGCGAGATGGGCTCGCAGCTCACCAATGTCTTGCGCTGCCTTTACCTGGAGGCCATGGGCTATAGCGTGACCGTCACCGAGTTGGTGGGCTGGGAGCACAGCCTCAAAAATGAACTCATCCTGGCCGAATACACCGGCCAGAAAAAACATCAGGCCAGGCTCAGGCTGGAGGCCTTGCTGGAGACCTTTGGCTTGCAGGCATTGCGCGCGCAGCGGTTTGCGCGCTTGCCCCACTGAGGGCGGCGGCTTAGCTTGCCTCGAAGGCGAGCAAAGCCTTTTTGCGCGCTATCCCACCCGCGTAGCCCGTGAGCGCGCCGCTTGCGCCCACCACGCGGTGACAAGGGCGCAACAAGAGCCAGGGATTGCTGCCCACCGCGCGACCCACTGCACGCGGGCTGGTGCCCAGGCGCTGCGCCAAATCGGCATAACTTTGGGTTTGGCCGCAGGGGATGCGGTCCATTTGCTGCCAGACCTTGCGCTGGAACGGCGTGATGCGGGACTCATCCAGAGCGGGTGGCTTGCCCGCCCGGCCCTGGGGATGGCGTGAAAACTGCACCAGCCACGCCACCGCCGCCACCAGCGCTGCAGGCCGATCCGCGCCCGTGCAGGGCTGCCAATGCCCGGGGATGCCTTGGTCGCTAAAGCGCATGGCCACCAGCCCCTTGTCACTCGCCGCAAGCACCATATCCCCCCACGGCGTGACCTGCGTCACATACCTCACCCACTCATCCATCGCGTCCTCCTCAATAATTGGGGTCAGATTACATTTTTGAGTGCCCACGCTACCACCACACCATGGCCCGCTTGCCCCGACTGTCTCTGGCAGGGATGCCCCATCACGTGATTCTGCGTGGAAACAACCGCCAGCGCATCATGGAAGACGACAACGACCGGCAAATGATGCTGGGTCTGTTTGCGCACCATGCCCGCGACAAGCGCGTGGCCGTGCATGCCTACGTGCTCATGGACAACCATGTCCACTTGTTGCTCACGCCCGAGGTGGAAGGGGGCATGTCCCGATTCATGCAGTCCGTGGGGCGGGCTTACGTCAAGCGCTTCAATGAGCGCTGGGGCCGCTCGGGCACGCTGTGGGAGGGGCGTTTCCGCTCCGGCCTGGTCCAGACCGAGCGGCACTTGCTCACCTGCATGGCCTACATCGACCTCAACCCCGTGCGCGCGGGCATGGTGAGCCGTCCCGGCGATTGGCCCTGGTCCAGCCATCACCACTTCGTGGGTTTGCGCACCCAGCCGTGGCTCACGCCGCATCCCGTTTACTGGGAGTTGGGCAACACCCCGTTTGCGCGTGAGCAGGCTTACGAACGCATGGTGTCAGCAGGTCTGCTGCCCGGACAAGTGCAATCCTTGACCGATGCGGCCTTCAAGGGCATGGCGCTGGGGGACCCCGAATTCCTGGAAGGGCTCAAGGGCAAAACCCCCCGGCGGGTGACGTCAGGCAAACCAGGTCGACCGATGCAACAGCGCCAAAACGGTGAAAATTAGACGGGCGGCCGCCTAACTCACTGTTTTTAAAAGAATTTACTCTGTCCCCAATTAATTGCCGAAAAAAGAGGCGGGCCAAATAAATGTAATCTGACCCCATTTATTTTTCTTGGTGGGGGTTGGTGTTTGCCCTAGGATAGGACCCCTTTTCTGTGGACAACTGGAGCTGGTCATGTCTGACGCCCTTTTATACGACCCGTCAATGGAACACGATGCCTGTGGTGTGGGTTTTGTGGCGCACATCAAGGGGCAAAAAAGCCATGCGATCGTCACTCAGGCGCTCAAGATCCTGGAGAACCTGGATCACCGGGGTGCGGTGGGCGCAGACAAGCTCATGGGCGACGGCGCTGGCATCCTGATTCAAATGCCTGACGCGCTCTACCGCGAGGACATGGCGCGCCAGGGTGTGGCCTTGCCCCCGCCCGGTGAATACGGTGTGGGCATGATTTTTCTGCCCAAGGAGCACGCCTCCCGCCTGGCCTGTGAGCAAGAACTCGAGCGCGCCATCCGCGCCGAAGGCCAGGTGCTGCTGGGCTGGCGCGATGTGCCGGTCAACCGCGAGATGCCCATGTCACCCACTGTGCGCGACAAGGAGCCGGTGATCCGCCAGGTCTTCATTGGCCGGGGCAACGACGTCATCGTCCAAGACGCCCTGGAGCGCAAGCTCTACGTGATCCGCAAGACGGCCAGCGCCGCCATCTCCCACCTCAACCTCAAGCACGGCAAGGAATACTACGTGCCCAGCATGTCCAGCCGCACGGTCATCTACAAGGGCTTGCTGCTGGCCGATCAGGTGGGCGACTACTACCTGGACTTGCAAGACGAGCGCTGCGTCTCGGCTTTGGGCTTGGTGCACCAGCGTTTTTCGACCAACACCTTCCCCGAGTGGCCTTTGGCTCACCCCTACCGCTATGTGGCGCACAACGGCGAGATCAACACCGTCAAGGGCAACTACAACTGGATGCGCGCGCGCGAGGGCGTGATGTCCTCGCCGGTGCTGGGTCAAGACCTCTCCAAGCTCTACCCCATCAGCTTTGCTGGCCAATCCGACACGGCCACCTTCGACAACTGCCTGGAGTTGTTGACCATGGCGGGCTATCCCATCAGCCAGGCGGTCATGATGATGATCCCCGAGCCCTGGGAGCAGCACGCCACCATGGACCCGCGTCGGCGCGCGTTTTACGAATACCACGCTGCCATGCTCGAGCCCTGGGATGGTCCCGCCTCCATCGTGTTCACCGATGGCCGCCAGATTGGCGCCACGCTGGATCGCAACGGCCTGCGCCCCTCGCGCTACTGCATCACCGATGACGACATGGTGATCATGGGCTCCGAGTCGGGCGTGTTGCCTGTGCCCGAGCGCAAGATTGTTCGCAAGTGGCGTCTGCAGCCCGGCAAGATGTTCCTCATCGACCTCGAACAAGGTCGCATGATCAACGACGAGGAGCTCAAGGCCAACCTTGCCAATGCCAAGCCCTATAAGCAGTGGATCGAAAACCTGCGCATCCGCCTCGATGACCTCGAAGAGGGCAAGAGCCCGGGTCATGCCCAGGCCAATGCCCTGCCTTTGCTCGATCGCCAGCAAGCCTTTGGCTTCACCCAGGAAGACCTCAAGTTCTTGCTTGCCCCCATGGCCAAAAACGGCGAAGAGGCCGTGGGCTCCATGGGCAACGACAGCCCCCTGGCGGTGCTGTCGAGCAAGAACAAGCCCCTGCCCAACTATTTCAAGCAGTTGTTTGCACAGGTGACCAACCCGCCCATTGACCCCATCCGCGAAGCCATCGTGATGTCGCTGGTGTCTTTCATTGGTCCCAAGCCCAACCTGCTCGACATCAACCAGGTCAACCCGCCCATGCGTCTCGAGGTGAGCCAGCCTGTGCTCGATTTCTCGGACATGGCCAAGCTGCGCCACATCGGCCAGGCCACGCAAAACAAGTTCATGAGCGCTGAGCTGGACATCACCTACCCGCTCTCCTGGGGCAAGGAAGGCATCGAGGCCAAGCTGGCTTCGCTGTGCGCCGAGGCGGTGGACGCCATCAAGGGCGGCCACAACATCCTGATCATCACCGACCGCGCCATGTCGGCCACGCAAGTGGCCATCCCGGCCCTGTAGGCCTTGTCGGCCATTCACCAGCACCTCGTGCGCGAGGGCTTGCGCACAGCCACTGGCCTGGTGGTGGAAACCGGCAGTGCCCGCGAGGTGCACCACTTTGCCGTGCTGGCTGGCTTTGGTGCCGAAGCCATCCATCCCTACCTGGCCCTGGAAACCCTGGCTGACCTGCACAAGGACTTGAGCGGCGACTTGTCGGCGGACAAGGCCATCTACAACTACATCAAGGCCATCGGCAAGGGCTTGTCCAAGATCATGTCCAAGATGGGCGTGTCCACCTACATGAGCTATTGCGGCGCGCAGTTGTTCGAGGCCATTGGCCTGGACACGGCCACCATCGACAAGTACTTCACGGGCACACCCAGCCGCGTCGAAGGCATTGGCGTGTTTGACATTGCCGAAGAGGCGATCCGCACCCACCACGCCGCATTCAGCCAGGACCCTGTGCTCGCGCACATGCTCGAGACCGGCGGCGAATACGCCTGGCGCGCGCGCGGCGAAGAGCACATGTGGACGCCCGATGCGATTGCCAAGCTGCAACACAGCACGCGCGCCAACAACTTCAACACCTACAAGGAATACGCGCAGATCATCAACGATCAAAGCAAGCGCCACATGACCTTGCGCGGTCTCTTTGAATTCAAGTTCAACCCGGCCAAAGCCATTCCCCTGGAGCAGGTCGAGCCCGCCAGCGAAATCGTCAAGCGCTTTGCCACGGGGGCCATGTCGCTGGGCTCCATCTCCACCGAAGCCCACGCCACGCTGGCAGTGGCCATGAACCGCATTGGTGGCAAGAGCAACACGGGCGAGGGCGGTGAAGACCCCGCGCGCTACCGCAATGAGCTCAAAGGCATCCCCATCAAGGCGGGTGAAAGCCTCAAGAGCGTCATTGGCGAGAAGCAGGTCGAGGTCGACATTGCCTTGCGCGAGGGCGATAGCCTGCGCAGCCGCATCAAGCAGGTGGCTTCAGGCCGCTTTGGTGTGAACGCCGAATACCTGGTGAGCGCCGATCAGATCCAGATCAAGATGGCGCAGGGCGCCAAGCCCGGCGAAGGCGGCCAGCTCCCCGGTGGCAAGGTGTCCGAGTACATCGGTTTTTTGCGCTACTCGGTGCCGGGCGTTGGTCTGATTTCTCCCCCGCCCCACCACGACATCTACTCCATCGAGGATTTGGCCCAGCTCATTCACGACCTCAAGAACGTCAACCCCAAGTCGTCCATCAGCGTCAAGCTGGTCTCCGAAGTGGGCGTGGGCACGATTGCGGCCGGCGTGGCCAAGTGCAAGGCCGATCACGTGGTGATCGCCGGTCACGACGGCGGCACGGGTGCATCGCCCCTGTCGTCCATCAAGCACGCGGGCAGCCCCTGGGAAATCGGTCTGGCCGAAACCCAGCAAACCCTGGTGCTCAACCGCTTGCGCAGCCGCATTCGCGTTCAGGTCGATGGCCAGATGAAGACGGGTCGCGACGTGGTGATCGGTGCCCTCCTGGGTGCCGATGAATTTGGCTTTGCCACGGCACCCTTGGTGGTCGAAGGCTGCATCATGATGCGCAAGTGCCACCTCAACACCTGCCCGGTGGGCGTGGCCACGCAAGACCCGGTGCTGCGCCAGAAATTCACCGGCCAGCCCGAGCATGTGGTGAACTATTTCTTCTTTGTCGCCGAAGAGGTGCGCCAGATCATGGCGCAGCTGGGTGTGGCCAGCTTTGACGAACTCATTGGCCGCAGCGACTTGCTCGACATGCGCCAAGGCGTGTCGCACTGGAAAGCACAAGGCCTGGACTTCTCGCGCTTGCTCGCCCGCCCGGTGGTGCCCGCGGACGTGAGCTACTTCCACACCCAGACGCAAGACCACGGCCTGGACAAGGCGCTGGATGTGACCCTGATCGAGAAGTCGCGTGCGGCCATCGAACGCGGCGAGAAGGTCTCCTTCATGGAAACCGCGCGCAACGTCAACCGCTCGGTGGGCGCCATGCTCTCGGGTGTGCTCACCCAGCACCACCCCGAGGGCTTGCCCGACGACACCTTGCGCATCCAGCTCGAAGGCACGGGCGGTCAGTCCTTTGGCGCTTTCCTGGCCCGAGGCATCACGCTCTACCTGATCGGCGACGCCAACGACTACACCGGCAAGGGCTTGTCGGGCGGCCGCGTGGTGGTGCGCCCCAGCCTCGACTTCCGGGGTGAGGCGGTCAACAACATCATCGTCGGCAACACCGTGCTGTATGGCGCGACCCGTGGCGAAGCCTTCTTTGCCGGCGTCGCTGGCGAGCGCTTTGCGGTGCGACTCTCGGGTGCCACGGCGGTGGTCGAGGGCACGGGCGACCACGGCTGTGAATACATGACCGGTGGCACGGTGGCGGTGCTGGGCAAGACCGGCCGCAACTTTGCCGCTGGCATGAGCGGCGGCGTGGCCTATGTGTACGACGAGGACGGCCTGTTTGCCGAGCGTTGCAACACGGCCATGGTGGCCATGGAGCCGGTGCTGAGCGTGGCCGAGCAACAGGCCAAGGTGCCCCAGCAACTGTGGCATCGCGGTCAAAGCGACGAAGAGCAGTTGCGCCAGTTGCTCGAACAACACCATGTGTGGACAGGCTCCAAGCGAGCCCGTGAACTGCTGGACAACTGGGCCACGGTGCGTGCGAAATTCGTCAAGGTCTTCCCCAACGAGTACAAGCGCGCCCTGGGCGAGATGTCCGCTGCGGCTGCGTCCAAGCCTGCTCAGCCGGCTGCACCAGCCAAGTCCAAAACCAAGTCGGCCACGGCCGCCAAGTGAAGGGAATCGATCATGGGAAAAGCCACTGGATTTTTGGAGTTTGAGCGTTTGGAAGAGGGCTATGCCCCGGTCACTGAACGCGTCAAACACTACAAGGAATTTGTGATCGGCCTGGATGATGCCCAAGCCAAACAGCAAGGTGCGCGCTGCATGGATTGCGGCACGCCCTTTTGCAACAACGGCTGTCCGGTCAACAACATCATTCCCGATTTCAACGACTTGGTGTATTCGGGCCAATGGCAAGCCGCCATCGAGGTCTTGCATTCCACCAACAACTTCCCCGACTTCACCGGCCGCATTTGTCCTGCCCCTTGCGAGGCCGCCTGCACGCTCAATGTGAACAACGACGCCGTGGGCATCAAGTCCATCGAGCACGCCATCATTGACCGCGCCTGGGCCTCGGGTTGGGTCAAGCCCCAGCCGCCCACCCACAAGACCGGCAAAAAAGTCGCCGTGATTGGCTCCGGACCAGCGGGTCTGGCGGCTGCCCAGCAGCTCGCGCGCGTGGGTCACGACGTGACGGTGTTCGAGAAAAACGACCGCGTTGGGGGGCTCTTGCGCTATGGCATTCCCGACTTCAAGCTCGACAAGGTGCACATCGATCGCCGCGTCGAGCAAATGCAGGCCGAGGGCGTGCGCTTTCGCACCGGGGTGCTCGTGGGCGATTGGCCCAAGGACAGCAAGGTCACCAACTGGGCCAAGGAAACGGTGTCGCCCGCTGAGCTGATCAAGGACTTTGACGCCGTCTTGCTCGCCGCTGGCTCCGAGCAGTCGCGCGATTTGCCCGTGCCCGGCCGTGACCTCGAGGGCGTGCATTTCGCCATGGAGTTCCTGCCCCAGCAAAACAAGGTCAATGCGGGCGACAAGCTCAAAGGCCAGTTGCGCGCCGACGGCAAGAAAGTGATCGTCATCGGTGGGGGTGACACCGGCAGCGATTGCGTGGGCACCAGCACCCGCCACGGCGCCACCAAGGTCACCCAGTTCGAGGTCATGCCCCGCCCGCCCGAAGAAGAAAACAAGCCCCTGGTGTGGCCTTACTGGCCGCTCAAGCTGCGCACCAGCTCCAGCCACGACGAAAGCGGTGGCTTGCAGCTGCTGGACCGCGAGTTCGCCATTTCCACCAAAGAGTTCATTGGCAAAAACGGCAAGCTCACCGGCCTCAAGACCGTGGGCGTTGAATTCAAGGACGGCAAATTGGTGGAAGTGCCCGGCACCGAAAAAACCTTTGAAGCCGACATGGTCCTGCTGGCCATGGGCTTTGTGAACCCCGTGCCTGCCGTGCTCGATGCCTTTGGCGTGCAAAAGGATGCCCGTGGCAATGCCCAGGCCGGCACCGATGAGGAGGGCGGCTATGCCACCAATGTCCCCAAGGTGTTTGCCGCTGGCGACGTTCGCCGGGGGCAGTCGCTGGTGGTGTGGGCCATTCGCGAAGGCCGTCAGGCTGCGCGCGCGGTCGACGAGTACCTCATGGGCAGCTCCGACCTGCCTCGCTGAGTTGCCAGCCAGGGTGTGGTCTTGAGCTTGACCACTTAGGTGTTCATCTTCCTCCGTTAAGATGAACATCGCCCTGCCCAATCGCCTGCCAAGTTCTGGACATGGGCCTCACCCCATGCCTGCACCTCAAGCCCTGATCACCTGTCAAGACCTCTCGTTTGGATACGGAGAGCGCCGCATCCTGGACGGCATCAGCTTTGAAGTCCCGCGCGGCAAGGTCACGGCCTTGATGGGCGCCTCAGGCGGCGGCAAAACCACCGTGCTTCGCCTCATTGGCGGGCAGTACAAGCCGCAGTCAGGGCGTTTGCGGTTTGACGACCAATCCATCCCCGACCTCAACCAGGCCGAGCTCTATGGCTTGCGCCGTCGCATGGGCATGCTGTTTCAGTTTGGCGCGCTGTTCACGGATTTGTCGGTCTTTGACAACGTGGCCTTTCCTTTGCGCGAGCACACCGACTTGCCTGCCGCCCTGATCCGCGACATCGTGCTCATGAAGCTCGAGGCGGTGGGCTTGCGCGGTGCGCGAGACCTCATGCCCAGCGAAATTTCGGGCGGCATGGCCAGGCGTGTGGCCTTGGCGCGTGCGATAGCCCTCGACCCCGAATTGATCATGTATGACGAGCCCTTTGCCGGGCTGGACCCCATTTCCCTGGGCACAGCGGCGCGGCTCATTCGCCGCCTCAACGATGCCATGGGGCTCACCAGCATCGTGGTGTCGCACGACCTGGACGAGACCTTTGGCATCGCCGACCAGGTCATCGTGCTGGCCAATGGCCGTGTGGCGGCGCAGGGCACGCCCGACGAGGTCAGGCACAGTGAAGACCCGCTGGTGCGTCAATTTGTGAGCGCCTCGCCCGATGGTCCGGTGCGTTTCCATTACCCGGCGGTGGGCCTGGCAGATGACCTGGGGATTGGCGCATGAGCGACTGGCAAAGCCCCCTCGCTCGGTTGGGCGCCTGGTTTCGCCATGGCCTGGTTTCGATGGGCTATGGCGCACGCCTTTTTGTTCGCCTGGTGGGTTTGCTTGGCGCGTGCCTGCGCCGCTTTGGCCTGGTGCGCGACCAGATCCACTTTCTGGGCAACCATTCGCTGGCCATCATCGTGGTGTCTGGCCTTTTCGTGGGCTTTGTGCTGGGCTTGCAGGGCTACTACACCTTGCAACGCTATGGCTCAGCCGAGGCGCTGGGCTTGTTGGTGGCTTTGAGCCTGGTGCGCGAATTGGGTCCGGTGGTGAGTGCCTTGCTGTATGCCGGGCGCGCGGGCACGTCGCTCACCGCCGAAATTGGTTTGATGAAGGCGGGCGAGCAACTCACCGCCATGGAATTGATGGCCGTTGACCCCGTCGAGCGCATCCTGGCGCCGCGTTTTTGGGCTGGCGTGATCACCTTGCCCTTGCTGGCCGCGCTGTTCAGTGCCGTGGGCATCGTGGGCGGATGGCTGGTGGGCGTGGTCATGATTGGTGTGGATGCGGGCTCTTTCTGGAGCCAGATGCAAAGCGGTGTGGATGTCTTCAAGGACGTGGGCAATGGGGTGGTCAAGAGCCTGGTCTTTGGGTTCACCGTGTCGTTTGTTGCTTTGTTGCAAGGCTATGTCGCCCAGCCCACGCCAGAAGGCGTGTCCAGGGCAACCACGCGAACCGTGGTGATGGCCTCGCTGTCGGTGTTGGGGCTGGATTTCATCCTCACCGCCTGGATGTTTAGTCTTTGAAGGGGAGAGTGATCATGCAACGCTCTAAGGTCGATGTGTGGGTGGGTTTGTTTGTGCTGCTGGGCGCGCTGGCGCTGGTGTTCTTGGCGCTCAAGTCGGCCAACTTGCTCAGCCTGAACTGGTCGTCCACCTATTCGGTCAAAGCTCGTTTTGACAACATTGGAGGCCTCAAGCCCCAGGCAGCGGTCAAGAGCGCGGGCGTGGTCGTGGGGCGGGTATCGGCCATTGGTTTTGACGACCAGACCTTCCAGGCCTCGGTGGTGCTGGACCTGGACCAACGATTCCGTTTCCCCAAGGACTCCAGCCTGAAAATCCTCACCAGCGGCTTGCTGGGTGAGCAGTACATTGGCCTGGAGG
>JACCDJ010992037.1_pt1 | contig 13535 bp, 10 predicted proteins | sample 7444481 | NCBI WGS metagenome assembly JACCDJ01 (sample SAMN15323435, study PRJNA562643) | freshwater metagenome | isolation source: river surface water | place: USA:Blue River Watershed | collected 2017-08-15 | reverse complement strand
TGGTCGCCATGGCCTACAAATACGGTGTCGGTCAGCCCTACATGTACCCGCAAAACAGCCTGAGTTACGCTGGCAACTTCTTGCGCATGATGTTTGGCACCCCTTGCGAAGAGTACAAAGTCAGCCCGGTCCTCGAGCGCGCGCTGGATCGCATTTTCATTTTGCACGCCGACCACGAGCAAAACGCATCGACCTCGACCGTGCGGCTTTGTGGCTCGTCGGGCACCAACCCCTTTGCCGCCATCGCCGCCGGTGTCGCCTGCCTGTGGGGTCCGGCCCACGGCGGCGCCAATGAGGCTTGCCTGAACATGCTGGAAGAAATCCAGGCCATGGGAGGCGTCTCCAAAGTCGGCGAGTTCATGAACCAGGTCAAAGACAAGAATTCGGGCGTCAAGCTCATGGGTTTTGGCCACCGCGTCTACAAAAACTACGACCCGCGCGCCAAGCTCATGCAAGAAACCTGCAACGAAGTGCTGGCCGAGCTGGGCCTTGAAAAAGACCCGCTGTTCAAACTGGCCAAAGAACTCGAAAAAATCGCCCTTGAAGACGATTACTTTGTGCAGCGCAAGCTCTACCCCAACGTCGACTTCTATTCCGGCATCGTGCAACGCGCCATCGGCATCCCGGTCAACCTCTTCACCGGCATCTTCGCGCTGGCTCGCACGGTCGGCTGGATCGCCCAATTGAACGAAATGATCGGCGACCCCGAGTACAAGATTGGTCGTCCGCGTCAATTGTTCACCGGCTCGCCGCGCCGCGACGTGCCGGCCAAGCGCTGATGGTGTTGCCGCGCATTTCTCGCGCTCAGGCGTTGCGCGACTTGTGCGCGGCCAGCACGGTCGCCGAGTGCACCTGCCCCCTGAAACGCTGTGCCGGTTGGGACAGTCTGGGCGGTGCCGATTGGGATGCAGCCCAACTGCCCGCCGTGGCCACGGTGCGCGATGTCGAAGTGCTCGAACCCACGTTTGAAGAGTACCATCCGCAGGGCACGCGCTACGAATCACCCGATGCGCCGGTTTCACTGGCTCATTTTCCGGTCAATCGCAGTGACGTCCACCATTGCACCCGGTGTGGCCAGCATGTGCTGCGCTACACCGAGTACGGGGGGTATTATGTTGACCCGCGCGGTCGTCGCCTCAACCCCGATCTGATCGTCGGCGAATGAAGCCGGGCCCGCAAAACGCGGGCCTTTTCACTCGATGGCGTCTGCAGGTTGGCGTTGCAGCATCGCCAGGATGCTGGCGATGGTCGGGCGCAATTGGCGACGGTCGCAAATGAAGTCAAGGGCGCCCTTTTCCTGCAAAAATTCGGCCCGCTGAAACCCCTCAGGCAATTTCACGCGCACGGTGTTCTCAATGACTCGCGGACCGGCAAAACCAATCAGGGCTTTGGGCTCGGCAATGACCACATCCCCGACAAAGGCAAATCCCGCTGACACACCGCCCATGGTCGGGTCGGTCAGCACGCTGATGTAGGGCAAGCCTTTTTTGGCCAGCCGCGTCAAAGCGGCATTGGTCTTGGCCATTTGCATCAGCGACAGCAAGCCCTCTTGCATGCGGGCACCACCGGTGGCCGTGAAACAAATGAAGGGCACTTTTTGATCGACGGCCGCCTCGACGCCGCGCACAAAGCGCTCGCCCACCACGGAACCCATGGATCCACCCATGAAGTCAAACTCAAAGCAGGCGGCCACGACCGGCAAACTGCGCAAGGCACCGCCCATGACCACCAAAGCATCGGTCTCATGGGTGGACTCCAGCGCTTCTTTGAGGCGCTCGGGATAGCGGCGGCTGTCCTTGAACTTCAGGGCATCGACCGGCAAGACCTCTTGACCAATCTCGTACCGACCCTCGGCATCCAAAAATCGGTCCAGGCGAGCACGGGCTCCGATGCGGTGGTGATGACCGCACTGGGGACACACGTTTTCATTTTGCTCCAGATCGGTCTTGTAGAGCACCGTTTCGCAACTGGGGCATTTGATCCACAGGCCTTCGGGCACGCTGCGTCGATCGGCCGGATCGGTGTGCTGTATTTTGGGGGGAAGTAATTTTTCGAGCCAACTCAAGGGTGTCTCCTGGGGGTATCCCATGGGGAATTCATTCGATTTTATCCGCTCAGGCTTGCGCCGCTTGCTTCCAGTGCTGGCTGGCAACCAGCGCGTCACCGCGCTGCTCTGCCAATTCTGCCAATCGAGACCATGCCTGTCGACTCAAGGCAGGCGAAGCCAATTTGGGAGCGGCACGCTCAAAGGCTTGTTGGGCTTTGCCCCACAAGCCGTGCCGGGCATACACGCAACCCGCCAGGTAATGCAACTCGGCATCTTGGGGCCACTGCCGGCTGGCGCGCTCGAGTCGCTGCAACCAGTCGGCATCCGGCGGCAATGTCGCCAACGCCTGCGCCATCAGCACCACCAAGCCTTGACGGTCAACGGCATCGCCCAAAACGTCAGGTTGCTGGATCCAGGTGTTCCATTGGGGCAGCAGCCATTGCAAAGCCCGCCCGGGCTCCCCGCCCAAAGCCAACCATCGGCGGGCGGCCGCTCGAGCCACCTCGGCATCCCCGGTTTCGGCCGGGGTCAGCGCGCCCCAAAGCTGCAACAAGCGCTCGGTATCGACACAATCGGCCAAACTGCTCAGCGCCAAACTGCGCAACAGACTGTCGCTAGCCGAATCCGAAAAAGCACCATGCTTGGTCAACAATCTGGCAGTTTCAAGGGCCAGTGCATGATCACGCACGAGGCGACTGGCCTTGAGACGCAGTCGCAAAGCCAGCGTTCGCCTGGACAAACCGTGCGGCAACTCGGCCAGCAGGCGCAAAGCCTGGGTGGCGTCCCGATCGCTCAGTGTCCAGCGGGCGGCGCTGATTCGAGCGGCGTCCATGGACTCGTTCAGATGGCTGTGCAAGCCTTGCGGGTCGGTGTCCAGGGCGCGTGCCAGGTGCGCATCCCGAGCTGCCCGATCCCGCAGCGAATGGGCGCTTTCAGCGGCCACCAATTCGGCCAGCACACGCACCTGCAACAGGTGCCGCGGCAAAGTCTCGCCCAATTGCAAACTCTCGCGCAAGTCTTGCTCCAAATCAAGCGCCTGCTGGGCTGATTTGCGAGCACGCAAAAAGCGTCCGGTCAGCATCAAAGCCAAAGCATCCAGCAAAGCCGCATGCACGGCACGCTCTTTCTGCAACAGACGCCAGCGGCGTGCTTGCAAGGGCAAATTGAGCAGGGTGGAGACTGCACGCAAAACCCCGTAGATGAAGACAAAAACCAGCACCAGGATCAGGACGAACAAATTGATCGACACATCCAGCCGGTACGGTGGCCAGAACAAGGTCACGGTACCCTCGTTATGCCCGGCCACAAAAGCCCCGGCCACCGCCACAGCGAACAGGCCGAGTAACCACAAAATCCACTTCATGTCAGCGCCCTGCCGCCAAGGCTTCCAGGGCCGTCAGCGTGTCATCGATGCGCGGCATTTTGATCTGACGGACCTCTTCTTGCATTTGCTGAATTTGTGTCAGCGCCTGCCGGCCCAGTCGGGATTGCACATCAAAATAACGGTTCAAGTCGCGTTGGGTGGTCTGCAAATCGGCCCGTGCACTGTCAAATTGACGCGACAGAACTCCCAACCGGGCATTGAGCAAACGCAACTTCAAGTTCTCGCGCAGAAAAAACGACTGCTCTGGTGCCAGCAAAGCCGCATCGGGCTGATCGATGCGACTGATGCGCACCAGACCTTTGACATCGTCCCACAAACCGGCCACCAACCGACCCCACCAATCGGTGCTGATGGCCTTTTGCCATGCCGAGTGGGACTCGGCAGGGGCCACGGCGGGCGTCACCGACCCGACCGCATTGAGCATGGGCAAAACGTCGATTTGCCCCATGAGGTCATCGATCCGCACCAACAAACCGGGGGTGTCCACAACCGTGGCCGAGGTCAGCAACTCGAGGTCGCGCGCCACGGCACGCTGCAAAGCCACAAAGCGCGGGGTCACTTGCTTGCCCAAACGTTGCTCGACCGTGCGCAAAGCCGCCACCAGGGGCTGCAGACTGCCGGTGAGTTGAGCCTGTTGTTGTGCCAGGCGCAATGCGGACTCGAAATCGGCCACCAGATTCTCGTCGCGGGCCCGATTCAGGTTTTGCATCAACTGGTCGAGTTGAGTGCGCTGCAAATGAATTTCGGTGATTTTGGCCTCGGCCAGCGCCAGACGCGCCGCATTGTCACGCGCCAGTTCTTCAGCCTGTTTCGACAAAGAGCGCGCCTCGGTGGCCAACACACCACTGTCGCTGGTTTGACGCGCCAACAACTCTTGCACCGAAGACAACTTCATCCACAACATGGCGCAAAGTCCCAGCGCGAGAACGGCAAGGGTCAAGGCCACCCAAAATGGAGCAACCGGAGATGCCGAAGCGGGTTCTGCTGGCGGTGGCGTGAGGGTTTCAGGGCCAGTGGTCATGGGGGTGATTCTAATGAGGCCAGCACCCCTTGGGCGCTGGGTGAGCACACAGACAAACGGACAAAACCCAAACCACGGGCTTGTTCTGCGATCCGCGCATGGGTGACCAAGGCCCTGGCCTGGGTCCAGGACTGATCCGGCAGCAACTGCGCCAGGTGTTTCAGGGCTTGCGAACTTGAAAACACCCAAATCGAACCATCGGAAGCGGCCGTCGCAGCGGCCTGCAAACGGCCAGCATCCCAGCGGGGGCTGGCTCGTTGGTAGGCGACCGCCCAGGACAATTGGGCACCCGCCTGCTGCAACTGCCCGGCCAACCAATCACGCCCCACCCCCGAATCGCCTCCACGGCCGGGCTGGGTGACGCCGGCATCGGTACCGCGCACCAACAAAACATGCGATCCGGCAAAGACTTGCGGACGCACCACCGGCCACAAATGTTCGGTATCCCAGGCCCCGTCAGGATGGGGCAGATCAATTTGATCAGCGGTCAAACCCTGGGCCAGCAAAGCCTGACGGGTGCCCGGACCGGTGCACCAAGCCCGCGTCCGAGAAGGCCACGCATGACCCGCAGGACGGTGCGCAAAAAAATACTGCACCGCCGCACGGCTCACAAACATGACCGCCTGACATCCGGTCAAACGAGCCCAGGCAGCTTGCAATGCCCGCGGATCAGGCGCAGGGCGGATGTCGATCAGCGGCCAGGCCACCGCGCTTTGCCCGGACTCGGCCAATGCTTCCAGCCAGGGGGCGTTGTCGGGGTCGGGTCGGGTCAGAATCAACAAAGCCATGCGAAAAGAGCCGACTCGGCACCTCAGTGCGCGCCCTGCAATCTGAGTTGTGCGGCGACCTGATCACCCAGGCGCTCGGCAGCCGGCAAATCGGACACTTCGGCTGTCGCTTCAGATCGCAACAGGATCGGCGCACCGTCCGGGTCGCCCCAGGCGGCACGCAAACGCAAGCGATCGCCCACCCACTCGGCATGAGCCGCCAGTGGCATCGAGCAACTGCCACCCATGGCCCGGCTGACCGCGCGCTCGGCTGCCACGGCAATCCAGGTCGGCTGGTGCGCCAAAAAGGCCAACGCTTGGGCCACATCGACGCGCTGGGCGCGCGATTCCAGGCCCAAAGCGCCCTGCCCGGCCGCCGGCAGCATCTGGTCGGTGCTGAAAATATGGCGAATGCGATCGCTCAGGCCCAAACGCTTGAGACCGGCAGCGGCCAGCACAATGCCTGCGTACTGGCCCTCATCGAGCTTGCGCAGACGGGTATCGAGGTTGCCGCGCAGGGGTTCGATGCGCAAATCAGGGCGCAAGGCGCGCAACAGCACCGTGCGCCGCAGGCTCGATGTACCCACCACCGCCCCTTGAGGCAAGTCTTCCAGTCTGGCGTAATGGGGCGAAACCCAGGCGTCGCGCGGGTCTTCGCGCTCCATCACCCCCACCAAAGCAAAGCCCTCGGGCATGTCCATGGGCACATCCTTGAGCGAATGCACGGCCAATTCAGCGGCACCTTGCTCCAGCGCGACTTCGAGTTCCTTGACAAACAGGCCCTTGCCGCCGACCTTGCTCAGGCTTCGATCCAGAATCTGGTCGCCCTGGGTGGTCATGCCCAGCAATTCAACCGCATGGCCTTGCTGGCGCAACAATGCTTGGACATGCTCGGCTTGCCAAAGGGCGAGTCGGCTTTCACGGGTGGCGATGGTCAGTTTCACAATGTGCAGCCGGGCAAAACCGGGGAAGATGAATCTGTGGTACATCCTAGCACCATGTGGGCCCTAAAATCGGGGGATGACGTCCAATCAATTCGACAAAAAGTCCCAGGCTTGGTCCGCCCTGTTCAGCGAACCCATGAGTGACCTGGTCAAACGTTACACCGCCAGCGTGTTTTTTGACCAACGCTTGTGGCAAGCTGACATTCAGGGCTCGCTGGCCCACGCCGAGATGCTGGCAGCCCAAGGCATCATCACCGCCCAGGACCATCAGGCCATCGAGCGTGGCATGGCCCAGATCAGGGCCGAAATCGAATCGGGTCAGTTCACCTGGCAACTGGATTTGGAAGATGTGCACCTCAACATCGAGGCGCGCCTGACCCAATTGGTGGGCGATGCCGGCAAGCGCCTGCACACGGGCCGCAGCCGCAACGACCAGGTCGCCACCGACGTGCGCCTGTGGCTGCGCGGCGAGATCGACGGGTTGATCGAGTTATTGCGCGAGTTGCAGCGCTCGCTGGTCAGCGTGGCTGAGCGCAACGTCGAGGTCATCTTGCCCGGATTCACCCACTTGCAAGTGGCGCAACCGGTGAGCTTTGCGCACCATCTGCTGGCTTATGTCGAAATGTTTGCGCGCGATGAAGAACGCTTGTGCGATGTGCGTCGCCGCACCAACCGACTCCCCTTGGGCAGCGCAGCGCTGGCCGGCACCACCTACCCGCTGGACCGCGAACGCGTGGCCCGCACGCTGGGCATGGTCGACGAACAAGGTCAGCCCCAGGTGTGCATGAACAGCCTCGACGGCGTCAGCGACCGCGACTTCGCGATTGAATTCAGCGCCGCCGCCAGCCTGTGCATGGTGCACATCAGCCGCCTGAGTGAAGAATTGATTTTGTGGATGAGCCAAAACTTTGGCTTCATCAAGATCGCCGACCGCTTCACCACCGGCAGTTCCATCATGCCGCAAAAGAAAAACCCCGATGTGCCCGAACTCGCGCGCGGCAAAACCGGTCGGGTGGTGGGGCACCTGATGGGCTTGATCACCCTCATGAAAGGCCAGCCCCTGGCCTACAACAAAGACAACCAGGAAGACAAAGAGCCCCTGTTCGACACCGTTGACACGCTGCGCGACACCTTGCGCATCTTTGCCGAAATGGTGGGGGGTCAACTCAATCCGGCCACCGGCCAGAAAGAAGGCGGCATCACCGTCGATCCACAGGCCATGGAAGCGGCGGCGCAAAAGGGCTATGCCACCGCCACCGATTTGGCCGACTACCTGGTGAAAAAAGGATTGCCCTTTCGGGACGCTCACGAGAGCGTGGCGCATGCCGTCAAGGCGGCCACCAGCCACCGATGCGACCTGTCGGAGTTGCCGCTGGCGGTCTTGCAAGGGTTTCACCCCTCGATCGACAAAGACGTCTACGAGTGCCTGAGCCTGCGCGGCTCATTGCAAGCCCGCAACACCCTGGGCGGCACGGCACCGGCACAGGTGCGGGCGCAAATTCAGCGCCACCTGAAGCGACTCGGAACCTGAGACCACAATCCCCTTGGGGGACGCCCAAGGGTCATGGTCGTTCAGCCACAAATCGGTCGCAAACGCGGATAAACACCCAGGGCGTTTTCGCGGTAAACCCGTTGCCGCATGGGCTCATCGGCCGCCGGTGAAGCCTCGATGTAACGAAGGGTGTGGTCGAAATGGTGACCCGTGCGCGGGTCGATCCCGTTGACGGCGCCAAAGGTTTCAGAAGCAAACAACACGTTTTGGCTGGGCACCACCGACAACAACAGGTCGATGCCCGGCTGGTGGTAGACGCAAGTGTCGAAGAACACGTTCTTGAGCACTTTCTCTTCCAGCGTCGGCAAGCCCATGTCCTGCGCCATGCCCCGGTAGCGACCCCAGTGATAGGGAGCTGCACCGCCCCCATGCGGCAGGATGAATTTGATGTCGGGGAAGTCGCGAAAAATGTCCGACGTCAGGAATTGCACGAACGCAGTGGTGTCGCCATTGATGTAATGGGTCGCCACCGCATTGAAATGCGGGTTGCAAGAGCCACTGACATGAATCATGGCAGGCACCTGCAACGCGACCAATTGCTCATACAAGGGGTACCACCAATCCTTGTCCCACAGCGGCGGATCGCTCCAGCGCCCGCCGGTCGGGTCGGGGTTGACATTGAAGCCGACAAAGCCCAGCTCGTCCACGCAACGGCGCATTTCGTCAAACACCGCCTGACGGGGCGGCACACCGGCGGCCTGGGGCAACATGCCGACCCCGGCGAAATGGCGCGGGTACAACTGGCACACCCGATGGACCAAATCGTTGCAATAGCGGGCCCACACCACATTGGTGGCCTCGTTGCCCTGATGGTGATCCATGCCCACCGCCTTGGGCGAGAACACCGTCAGATCAACCCCGCGTTCTTTCATGCGGGCCAACTGATTGGGCTCAATGCCGGCGCGGATTTCGTCATCGCTGACCGGCGGCGGCTCTCGCAAGACCGAGCCATCGCGCTGAAATTGCTCAATCTGGCGCTGACGGAATTCGCTCACCTGGGGCGGCGTGGTGGTGTAGTGACCGTGGATGTCGATGATCATGCGTGAAAAGGGTTGAAAATGGAGAATCAATTCGGCTGGTCATGTTAATCTGCGCCTCAAGGACGCACCCATCGCCCCTGCGACAGTTTGTCTTGCCCCGGAGGCCCCATGCTCGATGTCTTGAACCGGTTTTATCCCGCCCGTTACACCGCTTTTTTGCTGGTCGGCTTGCTGTTCCTGGGCAACACCCTGTACACCCTGCTCAGTGGACAAGCCTGGCTGACCTGGCTGCTTTGGCTGGCCTTGTTGTTGCTGGGCATGCACGATGTGCGACAAACGCAACATGCGATTTTGCGCAACTACCCCATCATCGGCCACCTGAGGTTTTTGCTGGAGCATGTGCGGCCCGAGATCCGCCAATACTTTCTGGAAAGCGAAACCGAGGCCGCGCCATTTTCGCGCGCGCAACGCTCACTGGTTTATGCCCGCGCCAAAGGGCAATCGGACAAACGACCCTTTGGCACCCAGATGGACGTACGCAGCGTGGGCTACGAGTGGCTGACCCATTCGATGAGCCCCACGCAAATCGCCGGCTCCGATTTTCGGGTCAGGGTCGGCCATGCCGGCTGCTCGCAACCCTACGACATCAGCCTTTTCAACATCTCTGCCATGAGCTTTGGTGCCCTCAGCGCCAACGCCGTTCTGGCCCTCAACCAAGGCGCCCAAATGGGCGGCTTCGCGCACGACACTGGAGAGGGCTCGATCTCGCGCCACCACCGCACCCACGGTGGCGACCTGATCTGGGAAATCGGCTCGGGCTACTTTGGCTGCCGCCATGATGACGGCAGTTTCAGCGAGGACAAATTCAAGGTCAATGCCCTGGACCCCCAAGTGAAAATGATCGAAATCAAGCTCAGCCAAGGGGCCAAGCCCGGCCATGGCGGCGTCTTGCTGGGCCCCAAAGTCACCGCCGAAATCGCCGAAGCGCGCGGCGTCCCGGTCGGCGCCGACTGCGTCTCGCCGTCGTCCCACAGCAGCTTTGACTCGCCTCTGGGCTTGCTCCGGTTCTTGCAGCGCTTGCGCGAGCTGTCGGGCGGTAAGCCGACCGGTTTCAAACTGTGCATCGGCCACCCCTGGGAATGGTTTGGCATCGCCAAAGCGATGCATGAAAGCGGTATCGTGCCCGACTTCATCGTGGTCGACGGCTCCGAAGGCGGCACCGGCGCAGCGCCACTGGAATTTTCCGATCACATGGGCATGCCCATGATCGACGGTCTGCGCCTGGTGCACAACACCCTGGTGGGACTGAACCTGCGCGACCAGGTGCGCATCGGTGCCAGCGGCAAAATCGTCAGCGCCTTCGACATGGTGCGCGCTCTGGCCATGGGTGCCGATTGGTGCAACAGTGCGCGCGGCTTCATGTTTGCGCTCGGCTGCATCCAGGCTCAAACCTGCCACAGCGGCATGTGCCCCACCGGAGTGACCACCCAGGACCCCATTCGGCAACAGGCCCTGGTGGTGCCTGACAAAGCGCAGCGGGTGAAAAACTTCCACCGCCACACGCTCGAAGCCCTGAAAGAACTGCTCGAAGCCACTGGCGTCCAATCGCCACAAGAAATCTCCTTGCGCCACATCATGCGCCGCGTCAGCGCAACCGATTCGCGCACCTTGTCCGAGCTGTACCCCGACATGCCCGCCGGTGCGCTGTTGCAAGCAGACGCCACCCGACTGGCGGCAGCGGGTTCACTCTATGCCCAACACTGGCAGGGCGCATGCACAAACACTTGGGCGCAAGCCTGAATTCAGGGACATACCGCCGGTGCCGGACGAGTCAGGACAAACCGCCGATCTCCCAGCCAATGCATTTGCAGCGCCAATTGCCGGTTGTCCGGTGCCGGCTCCAGCACCAGGCACAAACCGTCCGGGCACGGTGCAAAGCGCGCTTCCGGCAATCCGGCTTGCTCAGTGGCACTGAGATCCACCCATCCGGCATTGCGAATCAACTCCAATCGCTCACCGCTGACCGTCCAGGACTCTGAGCCACCGGGGCAAGTCCACTTTTTTAGCGTTGGCAATGTCACCACGGCCTTGCCCAAAGGCTGCCACGGCGCCAAGGGCAGGCCTTGCTCGCCCACCACCCTGAACTCCAGCGGATTGACCATGCCCGGCCATGTCAAACCCGACAGGCCCACGGGTGTTCGGGTTCGGACTTCTTGTTGCCGCAAATCGAGCATCAACGACGCACTGCGGGTCGGATTCGGGCGGCGACCCGTTTCCGACGTCACCCGCCATTGCAGAGAATGGGCCTGATTGCTCAGCACCAAGGAAGGCAAGGCTCGCAAACGCAAACTGAATGCCGAGTCGTCCGAAATCAAGTCATCGCCCAAACCCAAAGCCCACTGCAAGGCATGTGCCGAGGGATGAACCAGCAAAGGGTTGGGGCCTGAGGCCAAAGCGAAAGTCGCACGCGAAGGGTGAATGGGCAAATTCAACCCTATTTCACCCTTCCCCACTTGAACGAGGCTCAAGCGGGCCATGCCGGAGGGGACATCGCTCAAATCGACCTGGAAGCGCTCGGGTTGCTGGGCCAGGGGTTGCAGTTGGGTGCCGTCGGGCAAAGTCAGGCTGGCAGACAACAAGCAAGCCGAACGCGCCGGTGATTGGATCAGCAAATCCGCCACGCCCCCCGACATCAGCGCCTGTGCACCATGGATGTCGGCCAAATTCACATCACGAGCGGGCAAATCCATCAGGAAAGCAGCGCCGGGCATCGGTTCGAAGCCGAACCAGCCGCTCAGTTGAACCAACACCTGGTTAGAGCGCGGCCAAGCAGAGGCAGAAATGCCTGCCGGATCAAACACCAATTCATCACGGCTTGGATTGAAACCGACCCGATCCACGCGCCCCAGCACGGCGCCGCTGCCCGGGTCAGAGACGGTGAGTGAGAAGGAGTGCCAATAAGGGGCCAAAGGCAAGCGCCCCTCCAGGGTCACACGTGCGCGCCCAGCCGTGAAGCAACCCGCATAACCATCATCTGCCATCAGCCGAGGCATGGTACCGGTGAACCAGCCCGGCACGTAGATGTAGGCCGTCTTGGTGCTGCCCAGCCGGTTGCGCACCGGCGACAGCAATTGGATGCGCCCGGAGTCGTCCAGGGGTCTGGCAAAAGACGGGGCAAATTCGTATTGGTCGCGAAAACGATTGCTCAGGTAGTCGCTGGCCTGGGAAATCACGCGCAAATTGCTGACCAGAAAGCTGCTCAGATCCTGGGTGCCGCCTTTGCCCGAAACCTCGGCCAACACACCGGACGATGGCATGAAGAAATCTTTGCTGGTGACCATGTCGATCGCCACGCACTGGGTCTGAATGATGCCTCCCTTGAAACATTCGGGGCTGATGTTGCGCACACCGAATTTCTCGGCCAAGGCTCGCGCCAGACCGGCAGCCTCTTCACCGCTGCGGCCCCGCACCTGGGCATCCAGCCACTGGGTGATGGTGGCAATGGCCCGATTGATGACATCGTTGGTTTGCAAGGCCACAAAACGCTGCGGATCACTGCGAATGACTTCCTGCAGCAGTCGCTCGGACTCCAAAAAACTGCTGTAGAGCCCAAACAGGTTGCGCAGCAAAGGAGCCAGCACGATGACGGGAATCTGGTCGTTGGCCGTGACGGGCACCTTGACCTCAATCGGCTCCTTGTCAATTTCGAAAGAATGACTGCCGGTCTGTTGGCCATTGGACTGCAACAAGGCCACCATGAGGATCTGGCGCAGCCCGTTGACTGCACTGGCACGCAACAAAATCTGATCACCCGATTGGAGGCGATTGACCTTGAACACCGGCAACACCGAGTCGCCACGCTGGATGCGGATGTCAAGCACGGGGCCTTGATGCAGGCTTTCTTGAGCGACTGCGCCCCCCGTTCCCCCAAGAACCAGCAACATCCAGCAAAGGCAAAAACGCCATGCGTGCGTCCATCCGCGTGCAAGCACAGAGCTGCGCCGACCCATGCCGCCGGATGGGGGAGATTCAAATCCTGCCATGCAACCTCCAGATTGGATGCAGTTTATCAAGCCTGGGCTCAAGCCCAGCCCAGCACCCGATCGAACACGGCCTCGGGGTCCGTCTGCCCGTGTCCGCGCCAGGCCACCATCTGATCGGGGCGGATCAGCACCAAGGGGGCTTGATACAGATCCCGCAACGACGGCGGCAAATCTTGCACCGCTTGCATCTCCAAGCCCCTGCGCGCGGCGCTGGCGTGCCAGGCTTGCACCGATGCGTCATCGGCTTTCAAAACCAGCAGTGTCCAATCCCGACCCAGGGTGTCGTAGAGCGAGCGACCATCGGGCAACCAGGCATGCGGCGGGCGTCCGCCCGGCTTGGCACAGGGCACATAAGTGTTGGCCTCGTCGGGTGGCACGGCGCTGCCATCGTCGACGATCACCGGACTGCCGTCATAACGCCCGCCAAAAGTCACACCGGGGATGTTGAACTCCAGGCGCACATGGGCATTGAAATGCACGCTGGCCTCGGCCCGCAGTGCTTCCCCATTCGGACCATCCTCTTCCAATTCAACCGTGGCCGGATACAGGCCCACCGAATCGGCAAAACGGCGCGCGTAGCCGGTGTTGCGATGCCCCAACTTCTTGCGCTCGAAGGCATAACTGGCCAGCAAAGCCGGACCCGCCTGACCGCGCAAATCGGCCGCCAGTTTCCAGCCCAGGTTCACGGCATCTTCAACGCCGGTGTTGTAACCCAGGCCCCCGGTGGGGGTGAACAAATGCGCCGCGTCACCGATTAAAAAGACCCGGCCACGGCTCAAAACCTGGGCCACCAGTGC
>JACCDJ010356593.1_pt1 | contig 13545 bp, 6 predicted proteins | sample 7444481 | NCBI WGS metagenome assembly JACCDJ01 (sample SAMN15323435, study PRJNA562643) | freshwater metagenome | isolation source: river surface water | place: USA:Blue River Watershed | collected 2017-08-15 | reverse complement strand
TGTTCAATAAGACTCCTTCCTAGTTAGCGTGCTTAAACCCATGGAAATCTTCGGCATCAAGACCCTCCAGAATGGCATCGGCCTTTTCTGCACCAAAATGACAGTCAGTCAGCTTGCCCAGATCGGCGAAGTCGACTTCGCCGACCCAGCAACCGGCAAAATAGGTTATCAACGAAAGCCTGACGAAAAACGCTTCTTTGAATTAGCGAAATTTCTCACATCCAAGGACCCAAAAAACAAAGGAAGTGTCATCCTGCCTCCAGCAATCATCGCTTCATACCGAGGAGCTCTTAACTATAAAGAAGGAAAGAACGGTTTCTGCGAAATCACCGTGCCCGACGGTGAAAAAATCTGGATTATCGACGGACAACACAGATTCGGAGGACTAATGGTTGCCGCAGGTCTTTACTCCTCAAAAGGAACTGGAAAAAAGATGGATGCTCTCAAGGAGCATCACGCTAAGTTCAAATCCTTCGAGATTCCGGTCATCATTATCGAGTCAAAAGACGTGAATGTTGAGGCCTACCAGTTCTCCGTGATTAACTCTGAGGCCAAGAAAGTAGACAAGTACCTAGCCACTGCCGGCATCCTCAAAGGTGGTGGCCCTATACCGACCAGCCAGAACGCATGGGAGGGTCGAGCTCACGTGGTCTGCGAAAGACTCAGGTTGGATCCAACTTCACCGCTGAGGGGTAAAATCAAACATCCAAATGACAAGGGACGCTTCTGGTGCACAGCCAAAGGCATGATGAATGCGCTTAAGTTCCCGCTAAACAGCGGAACCTACGCGGGCGCATGGGATAACGGAAAATCAGAAGAGATATGTCAGATGTTCATCAATTACTGGAACGCCTGGAAGCATGTCGCCCCCTTCTGCTTTGAGAATCACAAGGAGTACGCACTCTTCAAGAGCTCAGGAATTACGGCCTTCAACTACATCCTTAACACCATAGCCAAGAAAACCAAAGAGGAGTTCCCCTCGGAGGATGACTTCGTGAAGGCTCTTAACGCACTCGGTCGGTACAAATCCAGAGAGTACTGGCATGTAAATACTGTAGACGGCATAAACCTCTCTCGTGGCTATGGCCAAATTATCGACGAGGCTAATAACATCTGCACCGCTATTCTGAAGTAATACATGAACAGCAGACAAGTGATCCCGCCCGCTTGGCTCGTCGAACAAGCGACCAAGCTCCGCAAGGGCGAAAAGGTCTACGCCACCGTTCGTGAATTGCTATCTCACTTCGACTGGGAGCGAAGAAGCAGCAACGCCATCATCCAAGTCCGCCGGGCACTGAAGAAACTTCGGCTGTCAACGACTCCCAAATTCTATTCGGTCAACCTTGATAGCCTGGTTCAAATCATCGATCGATCGGAGGAAGATGAAAATAGCGACGAGAGCCGGGAGGACGTAAGACAGCCCATCATCACCTTCGGCATGCTAAAGGTCGTAGAAGACCACAGGAAGCTTCGCGAAAAGTCCAAATCGAAAAGTGGCGCGCTCGGTTACCCGAAGTGGATGGTATCCCCCAACGACAACATCGAGGCCGCCGCCATCCTGCTTGCAGAGGAGAACGTAGATTTTGTACCTGTGGGCATTGATGAATCGAACGTTATCGGGGTGATCGCGTGGGATGATATCGCGACCCAAGACCTCCTGAAACGCGACCGGAGCACGATCAAGTGCGGGAAAATCTGCAAAGACCCAATCTTCGTAAGAGAAGCCGAGTCTGTTTATGACAAAAAACATGAAATCACAAAATACGGACACGTCTTCGTCAAAGATGATACTGGGCGCTGCTTTGCAGTAGTAAGATCAGGCGACTTAGCCGGCGAACTCCTCAGGCTCACCGAAAACTTCCTACTCCTGCAGGAAATCGAGAACCTGATCAGGATGATCATCGAGATGACCGAACCAAACGCCGAGGAAATCGAAGCCTCCGTGCACGAGGATAACAGGGGGAAAGATAAGACCCTCGAACAGCTCTCCTTCGCGGAATACAAGTCACTTATCCTGAACCCAGGCGTGAGAGCACGGCTGCTCAAGAACTACGGAGTAGGCGAACAACTGGTGCGTCAGATTGCCAATGAGCACATCGAGCACACCCGCATCATCCGCAACAAAGTGCTACACTTCCATCCGGACGAAAATAACGAGCAAGCGAAGATGCTTCTGTCCAACTCGCGTGATTACCTCAGACGCATCGCCGAGCTGATGGACAACAGCTAACTCTTGATAATATAGACAACTGAACGCTTCGTCAGTGTGCGTTGAAGGCCAGTTGTTTTCACATCAGTAACCCGAACCCGAGACCCAGCCTCGATTAGACTCAGGGCTGGCTGATACTGTACAAACTCTGGGAACACTCGAATGGTTCTGCCAAGCGATAGTGGCTTCGACTTAATCAGCACCCCACCGTTTCCTAAGCGCAGAAAAGAATCTGCGATGAACTCAGCATCGTCTGGCCAATCTTGATCCATTTCTTGCCGGGCTTTCCAGTAGGCGGGACAAGCCACACGGGCAGAGCAAAACCTGCAAGACTCCTGAGATGGTTGCGCTAAATACAAAAGCTGACCAACAGATGGCGTGGACTGGATTTTCTTGTTCAACGCCGTCAACCAACGGCTCGCCGCAGTCATGGCGTCCAAAACTTCCTCAAACTCAAAATGAATGTCCGTCTCCCTGTCGTCACGGTCAACGAGAACCAATCTATTGGCAACCTTTCCCATGTCTTCGTATACCAATCCGGCATAAAGAAGAAGCTGCATTCGATACTCATCCTTAACGTAGCCCTCTTCATCAAGAACATGGCATGTTTTCTTGTCGTAAATCGTCAAGCCTCGTGGGCCATAGACCAATTTATCAATCTCGCCGTAAATAAGGCCATCCTTCGACCTGAAGCCTTCTTCGTACATGAAAACAGTACTACCTGTGGATTTATCAGGCTTATCAGTCTTATTGTGCTTAGGACCTCTTACCGCAGCCTTGATAGCAGAATGCCTCTTCTCAGGATAACGCGGATCAGTTTCTTTTAAAGGGACTAGCCTACGATTGATCGGATGCGCAATTAGTTTAGACTCTGCAGCACTTACCAGTTCTTCAAACTTGGTTTCGGCTTGTTCAAACGTTATTTCTATCTCGTTTGATTTACCAGACCACTCGATTAGACGATGAATCACACTTCCAACAATCGCCGCAGAAGTTTGTGGATTAAACTGCCAGACATTCGACTTAGAGACAACAAAGCTTAGCGGACAACGCCTAGCTGAAAGATACTTGCTAGGTGAAACCGAACGAATCGCCTCTACAGGCGTGTTTTCAATCGTAATTACTGAATCAAGAGGCAAGGTCATGGCTTATACGCACCAGTGGGGCCGGCGGATGAGATTGAATGTGTCTGCCAGTATTACCTGCCATCCGGCATACTCGGCGAGAGCCTCATCTTTTACGCGCAATACCGCAGGTACATTGGATTTCCACAGCGGGTGAACAACAATGACTATCTTCCGAGATTCATGGTTGATCGCGCATGGGTGAGCGACTTCCTCCAACCGCTCATATCCAAGACCAGAGCAGCAGAGGGAAGTGAGTGCTTTTTCTGCGATTCCTCCAACCCATTCCTGATAATACTCGCCAGAACCTTCGGCACCTAGCTTTTGCTGTGGACTTTCGAGCACCCTCACAAAATCCGCGCCAAGACGCCAATCAAGAATTGGGTGATAAGGGTGGTTCGAATGGTTAGCTATGCATTTAGGACAGGCGGTCAGACAAACTGAAGGTCCCTTACCGTGCGGCTTTTCGTTGAAGATATTCCAGAGTCCTCCTCGGGTAATCTCATTGAAATAAACTTCTGGATTAGCCGCAATCTTAGCGCTGAAACCTGCTCCGTTGTTCAAGGTATCGAACAAGAGCATGCTTGGTGCTGCCCCAGGAAGCTGTTCGACGTTACAAACACCCAGTTCACCTTCGAGCAACTGCATTACGTACTCTCCGGATTTCTTGAGCAAGTATGATGCCGAGAAGACGGCACCCTTGGCGGCAGCACTATCAACATTACGTCGCATACCTGCCACCTCGGTCCAACCTTCCTTCACTATGATAGAGAGTGATAACTCGGACGGAACGACAGTTGGGGTAAACCCAACAACATCCGTGTGAGTTTCCGCCTTCAATACGATCTTCTCAATGAGATCTGCACCAACCGCCTTCTTCGAAGCCTTCGGATTCTTGTGCTTACGTGGCGAAAATGAATAGCCACTTGCGAGCCATTGCTTCTCCAGTCCGTTGAATGGGTCGAAAGCCAGCTTACCCTGGAACCCATCCCCATCTGGCCCGAAATTAAAGGTGGCTACAGAACCAGTATGCGAACTGGTCGTACTGTTTAGCGAAGCGTTCAGCATTCGATCCGCCGATAGCAAAGCGACTGTCACGGGATTTCCGGACCTGACAGAACCACCGTCCTTAGCATCAGCAGGAGGACCAAAGTTGGTACGATAGGCCGCAGGAGTCGCCGCCTTGAACACCTTGAACTTACCAGAGTCACAGTCCGTACCGCACTGGGTACATAACTTTGTTTCCTCGGGCGATACACTCAGGACTGAAGAATACGAACAATTGTCGCAATAGCACATGTACTTAGGCTCGCTTGACCACGTGCTTCCGATCGGGTCTAAACGGTTCTCCCCTTTGAACTGGGTAACCCTCAGTTGGGGCGTGAAGCCAATCGAAGTGTATACCCTCTTGTCTTTTGTCTTCTGAGAACCTGGGGCAAATTCGACAATCGAACGCTCCATTGAACTCGAAATTGAAGGCAACTCGTTCCTTCTAAAAACTTCGGTGGATTGAATCAAATCACGAGAGCCGGTAGGCATCCCGAAAAGTGGCAGAATACCGCGCTGGGCTAAGACCTCAGAAAAGAAGTCTGAATGATTATGCCAGCCAGAAGCCACTTCATCCAGTCGAGCACAAAGGTCTACATGGATGAAATCATCTATCTGCTTTTTTGCCTCCGCACCAACTTTCTCGTCCTGTCCTAGCCAATCCGAGAAGCGGGCAAAGAGGGGTTCGAGCTGATACCCGCGAATACGTACTTTGACGATCTCAACGTTGTCTCGATTGTCGGCATTAGTCCATTCATGGACGGTTCCAAATTCACCATTTGTCTGCCGCCCGTTATCCGCCTTGGCATAACTATTGCGGAAAGCATCTTCTAGGACGCTCTTGGTTATTAAGCGCTTCAGAACTGGTAGATTTATCGTGATGAATGGGGCAGGCGGAGCCTCAGTAAGCATGTACTTTGGCGATTCAAAATGGAACATCTCGTGGCTCTTTGACCGGCAAATGGTCAATGCGATCGAAAATGCCTGCCCCCTCCGTCCAGCACGACCGACGCGCTGCTGATAGTTATATCTTTGCGGCGGCATGTTAGCCAAAAGGACTGCAGTCAGATCACCGATATCAACGCCGACCTCCAAAGTCGTCGTCACACTGAGCAGGTCAATCTTCTTGAAAATAAACTCGTCAGGCGTCTTGCCCTTGAAGCAAGCCCCCTTGAACAATCGCTGCCTTTCGAACTGATCGTCGGTCTGTCCCGTGAGTTCTTCGGCATGCAACCTGAAGACACCGTCACCGTTGAGGTATTGGCTGCTGTATACATTGTTTTCACGGAGACTTTTCACGGTAGTTTTCCCAGAGAGCGAAACCTCGCCTCCGCAATTAGCGCGACTGCAAATCTTGGTCGATGAGTGCAGGTGCTTCCTTCCGCAGACATTACAGATAGCAACACCTTCTTCGCCGGCCGACACCCGGATACCCAAAGACCAACCTGAAAGGACGAAGTTATCGAAAATCTCCCTGGACTTTTCGAACACGACCTCCTGCTCCAGACCATGGACCTGCGAAAACGCCTCAATGTAATTTTTGCAGCATGAGCGAAGCTTTTTCCATTCGGTTGCAGGATCGCGCCTTTGATCCTCGTCTTCGAATTGCCATGATTCCGCGAGGAGCCTGGTAAGAGAAATCGCAAGCGACATCGCATCTTGATGTGGAACACCCAACGACTGGGCGTACTTCTTCATGAGAGCGTCATCTACTTGAATATCACGTGCAGCACCTTCGCCCTTGATCAAAGCAATCGGCATCACCAGGCCGACACCGGACGTCTCCGATGAGTATGCCAAAGATGACAGGAAAGAAGTGACGATAAGACCTCCAAGTCGCCTGCACACGTCATGAGCAACATCTCCAGCAGGAAAGCCGTTTAAAAAGCGGAAATAGGAGATTTTCTTAAGTTTCGCCAATTCAAGCGTTTCCTCAAAATAATTAGCCCAGAACTTTCCATTGATAGTGGCGAAGTCTACGGATGAACCTAGCGGATTAACGCCCATAGCCACAAAGCGGCCAATCAGCTCGGACATAAGGGCGCCGATGGAAACGAATTCGGCCTCTTCGTTGGGGAACTTCGCCAAGTAGGCCTCCAGTTCAGCCAGAGCATCAGATTTTGATTTCTCGCCCTTAGAGTGTGCCAAAACGACCTTAATGCGATCGAGGTCTTCAAAGTCACTAAGAGCAAGCGATTCTTTATCATGAAGAAGACCCAGCGCCTTTTTAAGTGGCTCCAGGGCAAGTTCGTCGCCTTTAAGCACATAAGCTCTCGCGAACGCCGCAACATCACGACCAGCCAGCCGTGACCGAGCCAACTGAATCAAGATTGCCCGAAAAAGATCCTGATGGTGGACACGTTCAATCTCGTTGGAGATACGAGCGGCCTCTTCCTTGCTATCAGAAAATACAACTAATGATGATTTAGGGATTTCGGACTTCGTGGTGTTCAAAATATTGAACAGTTTTCTCGCCTGCATAAGTGAGGCCCTACCAGCCGTCGCTCTGAAAGTACGAAGCGGAGACTTGCGCATCTTGAAAGTGTAGTCTGCCCGACATGACAGGCACTCGGATGGGAGCGAGTAGTAATCGTCGCCTCCTCCTTCAAAAAAATGCCCCATTACTTCCAAGGAATCGCCGCTCGGCAGTTGAGAAAACACGCCCGTTCGTGGATCAAAGTACTGCCTGCTCCAGCTTTTCGTAACCGGCTTCTTATCACCCTTCACTAATCGATGTGAAATGTCTGCAGTGGCGCCGAGATCACCGACATAGAGTATGGTAAGCTGGTCATTGCACATCTCTTCTATATCCGCGGTGCTCTTCCTTGAAGGTACCTTGGCAAGGTCGGGGAAAGTAGCGCAAAAACGGTTCTCGTTAACATAGCCGGCAAGGTATGTCTCTCCGCAACATTCACAGTATAGAATTTGGTAAGCGGGATGGCCGGACGAACAGACATGTTGCTCTCGGGCGCTGATTTCTCCAAGCGGACGCCCCTCGGCTTTCGCCTCAGCTTGACTGCGTTCGGGGATGCAATCCTTACATGCGCACGCCCATAGGCCAGACGGCAAAGAAAGCAGCCCATGCAGCCTAAAGGAGGCCACCTGGCGGATAGGGTCGGACGGGGGCAAATCGAGATGGTCAATTACGTCATCAAGCATTGCCCTTGAATCGATCAGCCCGACCAAAGCAGACATCGCTTCGTTCTTCGTGTTGGTGTGATTGAAAACACGCTTAGCAATTGTTCCGATGTCAAAGGCCTCAAGCCCTGATTCCCCGACAAGAGCGCTGACCAAGGAATCAGCTAAGGCCGCCCCACCCTTCTCAACTGGAAGAAACAAAGCACGGTACCCTTCCCCTTCGTTGAAAGGAAGACCTAGTTCGCGGGCTAGTTGATCCAAACACTTCACCGGGTCTGATTTGTCAAGTTGCGCGAACTCAACGAAGACATTGGGGTCAAGCTGACGGATACCTGGAGAAGGTAAAACACGCTGACCAGAAACAATTGACTTCGAATCAAAGTCCCTGCCGAAGAAATCCTTCAAGAAAGACTGAGCGGCATCTACAGCACCAAATGACGCGGAGGAGCAAAGAATTCTCAGCTGCTTTGATACCGGTGAAAGCCCAAGTTGCTCCAGCAAAAGCCGGACCAGCCCTGAAACTTCGGCGCCTGCGGTCCCGCGATACAAGTGCAGTTCATCAAGTATCAGGTGGAAAACGTTATCCTGACTGCTCTCAAGCCACTTCCGAGTTTCTGAAATAATCCTCCGTTCATTGTCACGCATGAGCATTATGCTCAGCATGGAGAAGTTTGTGATAAGGATATCAGGAGGGGCATCTTGCATATCCCACCTGGATCGCATTTCAGCAGTTTCAACCCCCGGAAACATCGGGATGAGTTTCAATAACTCACGCTTAGGGATTTTTTCATTCTCATCATCCACTTGCTTCTTCAGACTGCGCATGGAATCAGCAATCTCTCGCATTTCTGCGGCAAGCTCATCCACCTTGCGCTTTTCAGGCTTAAGAGGATCTGCGCGCCATCCGCCTGGGGTTGAACCGTTATAACGTCCGAAGTAAAATCTATTTCCCTTACGGTTAGCGTCCAGCCAGGCACGAGACTCGGTCGAGTCCAGAGCCTTTCGCATTCTGGCAAGCTGATCTTCTACAAGGGCATTCAATGGGTACATGATCAGAGCACGAACTGCTGCTGGCCGTTTTTCCCCGTTACGCTGCCCAACGTACTGGGGCTTTTCTTTCTGGTTCCACCAAACATTGCTGCCATCAGGAACGCCGCTCTCCCAGTTCTTCGATTCCTTAAGCAACTGAGCAAAGAGCGGCAGCAAGAACGACTCGGTCTTACCAGAGCCGGTCCCTGATGTCACAATACCGTCAGAACCGTTGCCTGCCAGTGCGAGCATATCGCGCTGATGCGTATACACATGAAAATCGTTACTTAGGAAACCGGAGGATTTGCAGAAGGAATCAAGGTCTTGAACGATATCATCAGACCATCCAAGGCTGCCCGAAGGAAGATCAGTGAGCTTCTTGCCGATATTCTGATAACGAGGAAGAGCTTCCAGCCAGGGCAACCGGTGGAATGACTGAGAGTTGGCGTCAAAAGGGGCGTCGAAGAGGGCACGACGCTCGGCCTCTACGCTATCATATTTCGTACCGTAGGCGGTACGCATGTAGAGCGCGAAATCCTGATGGATCTGCTCGAATGACTTAATGGGGTTGTTCATTAGTAGAAAAGATATCGAAGTGGATGCTTGCCGCTGAAACCGAGAAGTAGATGGACACGCTCGGCCAGTTCGTGAGGGACCTCAGGATAGAGGATACAGGGCTTCAAACGGCTGTGGTCGACGTCCTGCAGCTCCCGCTGGGTCATGCTTGCACTATAACAGCAGGACCCCAGCAGCGATGAAATCTCCTTGGGCAACCAGTTATCGAGAGTGCCCCGGGAATTAGGCAGCAGAAAGACCCCAAATGTGCGCGTGTTGGGGTTATAGAAAAACGGGCTTAGATTTTCCCAGAACTCCGAAAGCGCCCAAACATAAAGCCATCTCCAATCCATGAAGCGATATGCCTGGTTACTCCGGTTTACCGCGATGTAAACAGAATGATTAAACTTTGGGTTGGGGTTTGTGCATATGAAAAAACCGGGAGTCACCTCCAAGTTATTTTCGTTATGCTCTGAAACGCAGAAATCGTCCGAAGAGATCCGCCATCGGCGGTATTGATACAACCAAGCACGACGATCCATCTCACCCACGGTTTCTTTCAAGAAATCCGTAATTCCAGGACATCGCTTCAGCCGAACGCGCCACGCCGGTGTAGTCGCATCTCCAACAACATCGGCACCAGCTTCGACAATGGAAGCGATGTCTGAGCGTGAAATGGGCTCAGCATTCCTTGTCTTAAAAAAGCGCTTGGGCGGAGCATGAGGAGGAATGAAAGACGGCCGGTCTTGATCAAGGTACTTACCTATAACCAGTTCGGCGCTCGTTGATTTCGCACCAGTAAGAACCCACTTGCCCTCACGAACCATGGATAAAGTGGGCCGACAAAGCTCGAACTTTTCCTCAGTAATATTGGCCTCGATAAAACCTTCGGAGAGCCACCTGGAGACAATCAAACGTGGGCTCATGGATTCATCCGCATATGACTGACCGCTCGCCCGTAACACGTCATGAACAATATGATATAGCTCACCAAATGGGACCTTTCCTGAACGGGCAGTCAGAACGGCATGAAGATTGTCGCGGAAGTTGTTCATGAAATGAATTTCAGCTTGTCAATCGCACTCTGCATGTCTGCCCACGACTTCCGCGAGTCGGGGCTTTTGAAAATCACCGGATGCAGTTTAGATACCCTAAAAGTCTTCGCCCACGACAACTCTTCAGCACGGCTCGCCGGCCTGCCATTTACCAGAAACTTACATTTGATTAAGTTCTTAATGCCTTCATCACACGCAAGCAGGTTTGCGCAAGGAATGGCATAATTCCCACCACTTGGCTGGGGGTGAATAGACCATGTAAAGTTGATCCCGGCTGACTTCTGAAATGGAAGGAGTTGACCGGTCCGGCAACCAATAAGCAATTCGCTCTGACTGTTCTCACCAACATCTGCGGCATCCGATAACCATTCTCCTTCCCCCTCTGGTGTCCACTCAGAGTGCACATGCAAACTTAGGGAAATCTCTGCAGTCTCTGGATCTAGCCCAGCCGGCGTCAGTTCAACCATGGAAAGGTGGTTAACCCCCAGCGAGAGATTGTCACCCAGCTCGAAGGCAACCGAAGGATCGGCAATGTCAATGGTGGCGGAGCCGACCGTAAGTCGCACTGGGTGGATAGTTTCGAAAACCAATCTGGGTGGAACCGAGTTCAAATACTTGTTCCCAGAGCCAAAAAAGCGGAGACCGCCCTCGAGCTTTGCGATTCTTTTACGCTCAAATTTAAGCTGATCGAGACCCGCTCCCTCTATTTCACGCACGTTTTCTGAAAGACTAATGAACCTCCATTTCGTCTGGGCGAGAAACGCTGGCCTGAACCTATCGGCCTCAGACGGGGCGCCGGGGAAACGCTTAGCCCATGCCTCAATCCGAGCCAGGTCCGGGTGATTATAACTGACGAGAAGAACGTGCTTAACGTTTCTTCGAAGGTTAGTTACTTCGACGTAGTCAGTGAGGCTCAGGGAGGGAACCTTAGCCAGAATCCTAATTTCACCACGCAACGGTTCGTATGTGTCTCCCGCACCTTGCCGAGAGGTCACAAGCTTAGACGCAAGGAAATGAGAAAGCGCTGCTGCTGATCTTATTGAGTAAACCTCATCAGGCTTTTGCGCACTAACTCCATCGTTGATGAAAATCCGTCTTAGCGGTAACGATAAGGGTGAGCCATTTGAGGGCGCTTTCAGATTCAGGGCGGCCTCATCTTTTCCTAGCGGCAATTCCAATACATCTGGTTCACCGGCACGTGAAGACAGGTCAACACGTACCGTGAAGGACGGCTCTGGCTTGTCGACTAGACAAAGAAAAGCATGCCTACTCAAGTTTCGCACTCTGCCACCAAGATCCCCCGCATCCGCCGGCTCACCATCCCACATCTCAAATTCTTGCCTAAGCCTCTCGAGGAACAAATCACGGTTACCCTCGGAATCAAAGGCAGCCTGAGCCCTAGGAGAAAAGTTGTCGCTTCTTTTGTGTTTCTCGAACCATGCCAAAAACGAGGCGTCCGGGTAGTCGAATTCCCGCTCGGCCCCCTCCTTATAAAACATGGTCCTAAGTTTCATCTCATCAGTCGGCCTGAGTAGGCTCTGCGCAATGATGATCCCGAAATTCTTGAAAGCTGGAGCTAATGTGCGAACCTTAAAAATGCCGAAACTACCTTCATTAGATTGAGTCCATTCCTGCAAGGCATTCCATGCGTTCATCACTTCTGGAATATCAGGAATCATGGACTCTTTTCCAAGGTCGCCCATCATGTCCCAATACCTTCCGTAGTACTTATTTGCCGGATACCTCGCACCTCCCCAAGACGAAGCAAGCACCAACAACGCAAGAAGACCAATCATCTTGGGTGGTTGACTCATGTCGTAACCGGCAACCTTCCAGCTTTTTGCCATAGAAGATATCCGCTTTGCCACCATGTCCGGCCTTCCGGAAAGAAAATCCTTACATGCAGCAGCAAACATTATCGACCCCTGCTCTCCCGTGAGTTTGCCAGCGCCCAGCTCTTCCGCCCACTCATTGAGTAGTTGGCCGTCCACGAAGACCGACACAGCCCTGCCGGCATTCTCTTCGTTGAAGATTTTCCTAAAAATCAGATCGTTCCACTCGGGGTAGGATGGTTCCATCTGGTAAAACGTAAAATGGTACGGCTAAGATACAGGTTAAGGGTAAACAAACCAAGCTTCCGCAAGGTGGCGGGGAAGTAAGCAGTTTCCCCAGGTGATCAAGTTTGTAAAGGGCGGAGGGTACTCTTTCTATTATTCTTTACGATCTTGCTGGCCATGGGCGGCCCATGCTTAGAATGGCCCCCTGATGAATAAGAAGCCTGCCCTGCCCCTCAAGGTCATCGAGCTTTTCGCCGGCGTCGGCGGCTTCCGGGAGGCCATGTCAAAAAAGCGAACCAAAGACTTTTATCAGGTTGTTTGGTCAAATCAGTGGGAACCCAGAGAAAGCAACAAGGATGACCGTGAACAAACCGCCAACAAGGTGTATGAAGCTAAATTCGCTAAAGACGGCGCCCCTCCCCACTGTCCCATGGATATCGATGAGGCCACAAAGGATGAAAAAATGCCGGAGATACCGGCGTTCGACATGCTGGTCGGGGGCTTTCCGTGCCAGGACTACTCTGTAGCGAAGCCTAGGAACGCATCAAAAGGCATGAACGGTCCGAAAGGGGTTCTATGGTGGAATATCCGGAAGATTCTCGAAGACAGATTACCACACTACGTTCTGCTCGAGAATGTCGACTTACTGATTAAATCACCGTCTGAATGCAGAGGGCGTGATTTTGCGATCATCCTTAAGTGCCTAGACGAACTGGGTTACTTCGTTGAATGGAGAGTCATCAACGCAGGAGAATATGGATATATCCAACGACGCCGACGTATCTACATTTTTGCTTACAAGCCAGGCGACAAGGAGAGAGCAAAACTAGCCAAACTTGATAACTTTGATGTTGGCATCTTGATGCATGGGAGGCTCTTAAACCACGTTTTCAAGATATCTAATCCATCCAAGGTCACCACTTACGACTTCGATCCGAAGACCAACAGCGAAGGACTTAAACAAACTTACGTGAACGAGCGAAACCAATCGCCTTTCAAGTCAGTTGGAATGATGGCAGGCGGCAAGTGCATCAGCGCTGATTGCGAGATAGTGCCAGGACATAGAGGTGCTGAAACCCTGCACGACGCATTACTTGAACGATCCGAGGTCAAAGACTATGATGGGGAACTTCAGCGCTATAGGATTCGAGGAATTGAACGCGTCAGTGCTTGGGCCTATGCCAAGGGACGCAAAGATGAAGTACGCAGGAAACTGCAACCGCTCGAAAAATATGTCAAAAAACAGCTGAGCGGAAAAGCCAAGCTTAGCCCTGGCGAAATCAAAGATCTGGCAAAAAGCCTGCCGCGGAAATTGAAGATGGACGTTCTGA
>JACCDJ010054463.1_pt1 | contig 13548 bp, 16 predicted proteins | sample 7444481 | NCBI WGS metagenome assembly JACCDJ01 (sample SAMN15323435, study PRJNA562643) | freshwater metagenome | isolation source: river surface water | place: USA:Blue River Watershed | collected 2017-08-15 | reverse complement strand
GGACGTGAGCAATACCTGCATTGCCAATAAGATTTCGCATATGGCGCGTATGAAACACATCTTTCACAAGACCATTATTTTTATGCATGAAGAAAGTATTGCCGTCGCAAGTAACAATACCAGCGGCATCTTGACCCCGATGCTGGAGAACTAACAAGCCATCGTAAAGTAGCTGATTAACCGGGTTTTTACCGACTATTCCAAGGATTCCACACATTTCAGCGCCTTAAAATTATGTTCGTTGGGAATATTTTACATGCTTAAGGATATCAAGTGGCAAATAAACACCTGCTATAGCTGTAAAAGATTCGAAATAAGGTTTAATTAGGGCGTCCTGCCATGCAGCGCTCTTTTCAAATGAGGTTGACTGAATAACAAAATGACAGACAAGCGCAATCAGAAGAGCTCGAACGATGCCAAATAATCCACCTAATAAAATATTAGGAAAGGTGAGTCCGGTGTATTTAATAAATTTATTCAAGATAGCAATCACACCCATGGATGAAATAAGAACAGCTATAAAAATCAGAAAATAAGCAACTAAGTCACGGACCGACTCTGTATCAATCCAATACAATTTGGAAGCAAGAGCAGGAGAAAAAGATTGCGCTAAGTAGAAAGCAAAAAACCAAGCAATGATGGAAAGAAGTTCGCGCACAAAGCCACGATAACAACCGAGAAGAGAAGAGATGATGATGGTCATAAAAAAACCATAATCAACAAAAGTCATTAACTAGTCTTCTTGATAATGCCGGTGATCCCTGCATTTTTAATTTTGATTAATACTTCTTTGGCCAAAGCTTCTGTTTTAAATTCATCCGTAATCAATCTTATCTTATCAGCCCCATTAACTTTAATTGTTTCACTTTTAGTTTGGATATTTAATTGATTTAATTTTTGCTGAAGAGATTTAATCTTTTCATTATCTGAAAAAATACCCAGCTGAATATAAATACCAGAGTTAGAAGTTGTTACTACTTCAGATTTTGTTTTTACATCACTAGGTGGCAGTGCTTCTTTTTTAATCGGAGAGATCGATGACTCTGTAATTTCCTGTTTAGTCTCTGGTGGTTTAATGCTTTCAACATTAACATCAACATTTTCAGGTGTACTTTCCATCGAAATTTTAATGGGTTCAGTAGGACCCTCCTCATTACGATTTTTTAAAACAAAAGGCGCTGATATAAGAAGAATAAATAAAATGATACTTGCGCCAAGAAGCCTCTTTTTGGCCTGACTAATCAGTTTATCTTCTTGAGGCTGTATTGAATTGTCTTCGTTCATAACCTAGGAAATGAGTTTCATAATATCGGCAACGGTAAAGAAAGATCCGAATACAATTATTCTATCATTTCTAGTGACCTCATTGGACGCAAATTGATACGCTTCTTGTATATTTTTAAAAGACTTGATATGAGCAGATGGATTAATTTTTTGGATAGCATTAGAAATAGTTTCAATACTGGCCGCCCTCTCGTTTTGAATTTCTGCAATAAACCAATCGTTAATATCGAAATTTAATGCTGTAATTACACCTAAAATATCTTTGTCCTTAAGTATAGAAAACACTGCAATGGTTTTACCGGAAATGGCATGTGCCTTTAGATTGTGGCTTAAAGATCTTGCAGCCTGTGGGTTATGAGCCACATCAAAAATCAAAGAAGGCATTTTTTTAACCTCCTGAAATCTCCCTGGTAATAATGCCAATGAAATACCTTTTTGAATTGAAAGTTCAGTTAAAGGTAATTTATCTTCCATGGCTGTAACTGCCATAAGCGCATTTGTTGCATTAGCTAACTGAAAATCACCTTGTAACTTAGGCATAGGTACATTCATTACGAATGACGATTCAATTAAAAAATCAAAAGAATCATGATGGGTTTTATAATCAAAATCCTTGCCTATAATTTTTAAATTAGCACGAATTGATTCACAATGTTTTATTAGAGATTGTGGAGGATCGAGGTCGCCAAAAATTGCAGTTTTTTCAGTACGGTAAATGCCAGCTTTCTCAAATCCAATAGCTTCCCTTGTGTGCCCTAAATAATCCATATGATCAAGATCAACAGTTGTGACAACGGCACAGTCGGCATCAAAAACATTTACAGCGTCTAACCTTCCTCCTAAGCCTACCTCGAGAACAGCAACATCAACATCGGCTTCTGAAAAAATAATCATGGCGGCAATTGTTCCGTATTCAAAGTAAGTAAGTGTTACTTCTTCTCTTGCCGATTCAATTTTTGAAAAAGCCTCACAAATAAGCTCATCTGAAACAGCAACGCCTTGAATTTTAATACGCTCATTAAAATGTAAAAAATGTGGCGAGGTGTAACAAGCAACTTTATAACCAGCTTCTTTATAAATTGATTCTAGTATGCTGCAAGTTGAGCCTTTACCATTAGTGCCGCCAACAGAAATGATAGGGAAGGAAACATTTAAATTTAAACGTTCAAGAACAATCCTGATACGTTCTAGCGTGAGGTCAATCGTGGAAGGATGTGTTGATTCGATATACCCTAGCCAGTCGGTAAGATTCATAGGGCGATTGTGCGAGAACTTGGAGGGGGTTAAATTAATTTTTAGATAATTTAGATATTAAATTAGTAAGCTTTTTCTTCATGTCACGGCGATCTACAATCATATCAATGGCACCATGTGTGAGAAGAAATTCAGAGCGCTGGAATCCTTCAGGTAATTTTTCTCTCACGGTTTGTTCGATCACACGAGGACCTGCAAAACCGATTAATGCTTTAGGTTCAGCAATAATTACATCGCCTAACATTGCAAAACTAGCGGATACACCACCCATAGTTGGGTCGGTGAGAACTGAAAAATAAGGTAATTTAGCTTCGCTTAGCTTAGTTAAAGCAGCACTCGTTTTTGCCATCTGCATGAGTGAAAGTAATCCTTCTTGCATTCTGGCGCCACCGCTTGCCGAGACACATATGAATGTGGCTTTCGCTTTAATAGCAGCCTGAATACCGCGTACAAATTTTTCACCCACGACTGAGCCCATCGACCCGCCCATGAACTTAAATTCAAAAGCGGCTATCACAACAGGTTTGCCTTCCATTAAACCCTGCATCACAACCATTGCATCTTTTTCGTTCAGATCTTTTTGTGATGATTTAATACGATCAGCATAACTTTGCGTATCGTTAAACTTTAAAGAATCTAAAGGCTGGATGAGCGCACCAATTTCTTTTCTTTTGTCTTTATCTAACAAGGTATCTATACGTGAGCGAGCTGAAATTCGATTATGAAAAGAACATTTTGGACAAACCTCCATATTTTGCTCAAGGTCTGTTCGATAGAGCACAGCCTGACATGAAGGGCATTTACACCATAAACCTTCGGGAATATTTTTTTTAGATACACTTCCAACAATACGTTTTATTTTTGGAGGTATAACATTTTTTAACCAGCTCATAGTTGTACTCGACTCATTAATTAACTGCTTCTCTTAATTCTTTCATTAACTTCGAAATGTTTTGAATTAAATTTTCTTTATTTGAACTCTCAATTTCCTGAACCATGCGACTGCCAACGACAACTGCATCGGAAATCTTAGCAACTTCTTTCGCTGTTGCTGCATCTTTTACTCCAAAACCCACGCCAATAGGAAGATCCGTTAATTCCCGAATCATACCAACTTTAGACTTCACCTGCTCAATATCAATATTAGCAGCGCCTGTAACGCCCTTTAAGGAGACGTAATATAAAAATCCAGAAGCTTGCTCGATAATTAATTTTACTCTGTCTAATTCTGAGGTTGGCGACAATAAAAAAATACTATCAATGTTTTTTTCTTTTAGAAGTTTTGTAAATTCCACGCACTCTTCAGGAGGGTAATCTACAGTAATAATTCCATCCACATCAGAAGATTTAGCTCTTTCCACAAAAGTCCCAGCACCAATCGCTTCAATAGGATTTGCATAACCCATTAAGATGATGGGTGTTTTATCGTCGTTTTCTCTAAAAGTTTTAACCATTTTAAATACATGAGATAAACCTACATGATGGGCCAAAGCTCTTTCGCTTGCTCTTTGAATAGTGGGACCATCTGCCATTGGGTCTGAAAAAGGAATACCTAATTCAATCATGTCAGCACCCGAATCTACTAAAGCATGCATCATAGATACGGTGAGATCAGGATGAGGATCCCCCGCTGTAATATAAGGAATTAAAGCTTTTTTATTTTTTTCTTTAAGCGTTTTAAATGTATTTGTAATTCTCGACATAAAAACTTTATAGATTGATATTTGAAATTTTAGCCACAGTATTAATATCCTTGTCACCTCGGCCGGATAAATTAACAAGAATGACTTGGTCAGGCTTCATCGTTTTCGCAAGCTTCTCTGCATATGCGAGAGCATGGCTAGTTTCAAGCGCTGGAATAATACCTTCGGTAAGACATAGACTATGAAACGCATCTAAAGCCTCTGTATCTGTAACAGCAACATATTCAGCGCGCTTTATATCTTTTAACCAAGCATGTTCAGGGCCAACGCCTGGATAATCAAGACCTGCTGAAATTGAATGTGTTTCAATAATTTGACCTTCTTCATTTTGCATTAAGTAAGTTCGATTGCCATGCAATACACCTATAGGGCTATTGGCAGTTAAAGGTGCTGCGTGCTTCCCTGTTTCGATACCATGCCCTGCAGCTTCAACGCCAATTAATCGAACTTCGCGCAAATCTATATAGGGATAAAAAAGACCCATCGCATTTGAACCGCCGCCCACGCAAGCGACCACTGCATCTGGTTGCCGACCAATCATTTCATTCATTTGCGATTTACATTCAACACCTACGACAGAATTAAAATCACGAACCATCATAGGGTAAGGGTGAGGTCCTGCCACAGTGCCAATGATATAAAAGGTAGTAGAGATGTTAGTCACCCAATCTCTCATCGCTTCATTAAGCGCATCTTTTAGAGTTTTAGATCCACTTTCTACTGGTACAACCTTAGCGCCAAGAAGTTTCATGCGGTATACATTAGGCGCCTGTCTTTTTACATCTTCAGCTCCCATATACACTACACACTCAAGGCCTAAACGTGCTGAGATAGTTGCTGTTGCAACCCCATGCTGCCCTGCCCCCGTCTCGGCTATGATGCGTGGCTTGCCCATACGTTTCGCGAGTAAAGCTTGACCTACAGTATTGTTAACTTTGTGAGCGCCTGTATGATTTAAGTCTTCCCGCTTCAAGTAAATTTGCGCACCACCCAATCGATCAGACCACCTTTTAGCATGATAGATTGGGCTTGGACGACCTACAAAATGCTTTAAGTCGTATTGATGTTCAGCAAGAAAATCAGGATCGTGACGATATTTTTCATACATCGTTCTTAATTCATCAAGCGCTTCAATTAAAGTTTCTGCGACAAATACGCCGCCAAATTGACCAAAATGGCCTTTTTCATCTGGCATATCATACGGTTGCATCTTGAGTTTCCTTTATAAATGCTTGAATTTTAAGAGAATTTTTAATACCTTTTGAATCTTCAACGCCACCACTGATATCAACTGCATAAGGTTTCACTTGGTTTATAGCTTCTTTCACATTGCCCACATTAAGTCCGCCCGCCAATACAATTGGTTTAGAGAGCGAATGGGGAATTAAATTCCAATCAAATGTTTGGCCTGTGCCGCCCTTAAGGTGCTCATGAGACGCATCAAGTAATAAAGCTTCTGCATCATAAAAATCCTTGGCATATTGTAACAAATCTACCGAAGAGGAGACTGCAACTGCTTTGATATAAGGAAATTTAAATTGTCTGCAAAAATCAGGTGTTTCATCGCCATGAAACTGTAAAACATTCACTAATCCAGATCGAATCGCCTCTTCTATTTCAGCAGGATCAGCATTCACAAAAAGGCCAACTTTAGTCACAAATGGAGGTAACTCTCTAGCAATAACTTTAAAAGCATCTAAAGCAATGTAACGTGGGCTTTCTTTATAAAAAACGAAACCAAGCGCATCACAACCTGCAAGGATGGAAGCTTTTGCATCCTCCAAGCGAGTAATGCCGCAAATTTTAGTGCGTGTTCTCAATGTAAAATCAATTCAAGATGAAAGATATTCATTATAAGGATTAACGATCTTGTCATAAATGATTATTGTCAAAAATATTGACAGTTCTGCGCATAAAAGGAAATGCGTATCTCACGTCATAATCCACACCAGACAAATAAAGACCGTCAGGTGAAAATGTAGGGGGTGACTTTGTCCTATCTTTAGATAACAACAATTCTTCAATATAATCGCTTGGGTAATTTCCTTTACCAATATACAAAATAGCTCCCATCATGTTTCTAATTTGATGGTGAAGGAAACCATTCGCCGAAAACTTAAATAGATAAAAAGGATGGTAGTTTATAAGAGATATTCGGGACATTGTTCTTATGGGGCTTTTAGCTTGGCACTCTGAAGATCGAAACGCACTAAAATCATGCTCACCCTCAAAATACTGAATGGCTTCTTTCATCTTTTTAAAATCAAGCTCATCATGAATCCATCCTGCCTTATTAGCCCACAAAGCAGACGGAAAAGAAGCGTTATAAACTAAATACTCGTAATGACGTTGTGAGGCTGAATACCGCGCATGGAAAGTATCATCAACTTCTTGCGCCCATAACACTCGAATAGATGATGGTAAAAAGGCATTAACACCTCTTACCCAAGCAGTGATAGGTCTTTGAATTTTAGTTTCGAAATGAACCATTTGAACGAGCGCATGAACACCAGTATCGGTTCGACCCGAAGCGTAAGTATCCAATTTTTCTAGCGCAATACTTTCAAGCGCTTTTTCAATTTCACCTTGAATCGAATCCACATCGTTTTGCTTCTGCCATCCAGAGAAATTAGATCCATCATATTCAATACACAATGCGATTTTCATAGCAGTTTATAAGTAAAAAATTAAAAATAGAGTAGTGAGGATCATTGAGATAATTAAAAGTAAAGATGAGCCATTAACTCTTTCTTCTTTAATTTGAATATGTGAAAGATTCATATGATTGTTATTGCTTGAATATAGAAGTAACGAAGACAAATCGTTAAGGGTAAAACGAAGTTTACGTTTTGATTGAAAAGTCTTCACATATTCCATTGTTAAATAAAGACGAACGGCAAAACGTTTTGCATCAATACCAAATCGTTTTAATGGCTTAAAAATTAAATAAAAAGTCTCGATTAAGGTTTGATAAGTCATTAATGAAATCATCATCGTAATAATAGCAACTGAATTAATAAGACGCATAATTTGAGTTGAACCTAATAAAAGACCTTCGTATGATGGAGATAGGTAGGGCCAAAGAAACACATATTCACCCGGCGTATTAAAAACATAGAGCAAAAAGGTGATGATAAGAAAAAATTTCAACCTAATAATAAGTTTAGGTATTGAAAACTTTATAAAAAAAGAAAAAACTAAAATAAAAAAAAGCAAAAAAAGATTAACACTAAAATTATATTTATTGATTAGCAATAAAGCACATAAAATACCTACCAATTTAACTAATGCATGCACGATAGTTTAATCGTTCAATGGCCTAATCAAAATGAGTTGGCTTCTGATCTTTATCCGATAAATTGATTGTAGTGCCTGACAAATCGATATCTTCTATAGTGCTTTGTTCTTTGATTGGTGCCGCTTCAGAACCAGCTACTTCAGAATAAAGTTTATCTTTATCAATACTCATTGAATCAATAAGTTCTTTTTACTCTTTCTGTCTTTTAATTTTGATAACAAAAAGCATAATTAAGATAGCCAATAGAACACCTAAGAAAATAAATAGGCCGCTAGACGATGATACGCTTGAAGCTTCCTTATCAGATGCCAATTGCGCATTTGCTTTTTCCTCACTAGGGCTATCAGAAATAGAAGATTTAAAAGATGTGTCCGCAGGGACGGCTATATCATTTTTATTCGCATCTGCTTCACTTGCCTGACTGATGAGCGAGGTAAGTTCTGGTTTAGATTCAACTATGGGTGCTTTGGTAGTTGAATCTTTAGTTTGATTAACTTGCTTTGATTTCTCTTGAAGATCGAATAAGGCTTGATTAGATATGGTTAATATTTTTTTTGCATCAGCGAGTTCTTTTTCCAAAAGAATAATTTTTTGTTCGGCATCTTTGATATTTTTTTCTAAGGCTGTCTTATCATCATTAATCTGATTAATTTCTTTTTGAATAATCTCTTTACTATTTTTATTATTAGTTAACGTATCACCTGTTAATTTAATGCGCGGCGCAGAAGAAGCTGGCTGATTTTGAATAATGGTTGCAGGCGTTAAAGGTACTTCGGGCGGAGTCGAAATTACTTTCGGGCTATTTGCAACAGCCTCAGCAGTTTTTGTACTATATTTATTCCATTGCGAAGATTGAATTTTAATTTCAGCCATCGCTTTAGCATGGGTTAAATTCATAAAATCATCTTTTGTTGGCAAGGCAATCTTCTGTCCAACTTCTAAACCGTTAATATTTTTATTCGTAAAAGCAAGCTCATTAAGATTAAAAATACCAACAACCATTTGTTCGGTAGTAATACCAGGTATTTTATTTTCCCTTGCAATTTTATATATAGTATCTGCAGGTTTAACCGTTATTGATTTTGAGGATAGATCAGCAGGCTTATTTTTCTCTAAAGGTTTAAGATTATTTTTATTTTCTTTTTCAAAAGTAATCTTATTTTTATCAACGCTTTCCTTTACCTCTTTTTTATCATTCATCTGCAATGGCTCTGCTTTATCAATAGCTACAATTTTCTCCTGCTGAATAATAGGTGTCTCTGGTGGGTCGAGAAGTACGGTATATTCACGGTAATTTCTTCCTTTTGCTGAATCGACTTGAATGAGCAAATCTAAAAATGGATCCGGCACAGGCTGAGTGCTTTTCAGCTTTAGGATGGTCTGACCTTTTTCATTTTTTTGTAGTTCAACAGAAATATTATTATGGATAGCAAGACGCTCTATACCTTGCGACTCATAACTCTCTTTCGTTGCCAGCGATGTCTTAAGTTTCGATAAATCTTCACCTGGCGTTAACATCATTTCAATTTCAGCATTTAGAGGCTGCCCTTGAGATGATGTCACAACGATTTTACCCAGCTGCAACGCATTGCCAACAAGCGGTAGCAAAAGTAAGCAAAATAAAAATAAGTTTTTAATTTTTTGGCTCATAAATTTCTTTTAAATAGATTTAATAAGTATTCTTAAAATACGTCTAAGAGGCTCTGCAGCACCCCATAGCAATTGATCACCCACTGTAAAAGCTGAAATATATTCAGGCCCCATATTAAGTTTTCGAATTCTGCCTATAGGAATAGAAAGCTTGCCTGAGACTGCAGCAGGACTTAACTCTTTCATTGAAATTTCTCTCTCATTTGGAATTAACTTCACCCATGGATTAGCGTTACTTATGGTTTGATTAATTTCTTCCAAAGAAATACTCTTTTTTAATTTAATCGTTAAGGCTTGACTATGGCATCGCATAGCGCCAATGCGCACACACAATCCCTCAATGACAATTGGATTGTTTTCTCTTCCGAGAATTTTGTTGGTTTCAGCCGAACCTTTCCACTCTTCCTTACTTTGACCATTATTTAAATCTTTATCAATCCAAGGAATTAAGCTTCCCGCTAAAGGGACACCAAAATTATCAATTGGAAAATCTCGAGATTTAAGTGTAGACGAAACATTTTGGTCTATATCTAAAATAGATGTCTTGGGATCATTGATTAAATCTTTTGCATGGTTGTAAATATCTCCCATTTGAGAAATAAGCTCTCTCATATTTTGAGCCCCAGCTCCACTTGCTGCCTGATAGGTCATTGATGAAATCCATTCAACAAGATCTTTCTTGAACAAGCCATCAAGCGCTAAAAGCATTAGGGATACAGTACAATTTCCACCAATCCAATTTTTATTGCCTTTTTTATATGCTTCTTGAATGAGGTCACTATTTAGGGGATCTAAAATAATTACTGCGTCTTTTTCCATTCTCAATGAAGAAGCCGCATCAATCCAATGTCCCTGCCACCCCGAATCTCTTAATTTAGGGTATACCTCAGATGTATAGTCTCCGCCCTGACATGAAAGAATAATATTCATGGCTGCTAGTTCTTTAATGTCATGTGCGTCTTTCAAAGCACTTTTACTTCCAGAAAAAGATGGCGCTACGTTTCCTGTTTGAGAAGTAGAAAAAAAGGTTGAGTCAAATTCCTTAAAGTCATGTTCCTCTTGCATGCGTTGCATGAGAACTGAACCTACCATACCTCTCCAACCGACAAAACCAACTCGATTCATTAAAATTCCTGTTCTTTAATTAGTTAAGTGATGCAATTACCGCTTCACCCATTTCACTACAGCTTACTTTTTTATCACCAGCAGAATAAATATCTGCTGTTCGGAAACCGCGGCTTAATGCTTTTTTTACAGCTGATTCAATTTTATTCGCATTTTTTTCATCATTGAATGTGTATCTAAACATCATGGCCAAAGATAAAATTGTGGCAAGCGGATTTGCAATATTTTTTCCAGCAATATCAGGCGCTGAACCATGACTAGGCTCATACATACCTTTATTATTGCTATCGAGAGATGCGGAAGGGAGCATACCGATAGAGCCAGTTAACATAGAAGCCTCATCCGATAAAATGTCTCCAAAGATATTTCCTGTAACTAATACGTCAAATTGTTTTGGATTTTTTATGAGTTGCATCGCGGCATTATCAACATACATATGAGTCAATTCAACCTCGGGATATTCTTTTGAAATATCGATCATAATTTGACGCCATAACTCTGTTGCTTCTAAAACATTAGCTTTATCTACAGAGCATAGTTTTTTCGATCGCTTCATTGCGATCTTAAATGCGACATGAGCAATGCGTTTAATTTCAGATTCTGAATATCGCATTGTGTTGATACCTTCACGCTCACCTTTTTCATTCACATGAATACCGCGAGGCTGACCAAAGTAAATATCACCTGTGAGTTCTCTCACAATCATAATATCGAGGTTAGATACAATTTCAGCTTTAAGTGAAGAGGCTCCAACAAGCTCAGGATATAAAATAGCAGGTCTTAAATTAGCAAATAGATTCAGCTCTTTTCTAATGCGAAGCAATCCACGCTCGGGTCTCTTATCCCTTGGAAGTGCGTCATATTTCCAATCACCTACTGCACCAAGAAGAATAGCATCAGATTTGACGGCTAGATCAAGTGTTGAGTCTGGAAGTGGATCGCCGAACTTATCATAACCAGCTCCCCCAATTTCTGCCTCTAATAATTCTGCACCTAGATTAAGCGCTTTTAAAACATCAACCGCTTGTTTTGTAATCTCAGGTCCGATGCCATCGCCAGGTAATATTGCAATTTTCATTTTATTTAGAAAGTCTTTCTAATTTTAAAGTAGCCATGAATTTTTTTGGTAGTAAGTCTTTTCAAAAGCTTTAATGCTTTCGCTATGCTGCATTGTCAAACCAATATCATCTAATCCATTGATTAGGCAATGCTTCCTAAACGTATCCACCTGGAAACTTATTTTTTCTTTAGAAGGCAGAATAATAGATTGATTTTCCAAATCAACCGTTATTGCATAACCTTTATTTGAATAAGTTAAATCAAATAAATGATCGATGGTCTCAGCTGGCAAAACGATGGGTAGTAAGCCATTTTTAAAACAATTACTAAAGAAAATATCAGCAAAACTAGTCGCCAAAATTACTCTAAAGCCGAAATCTTCAATTGCCCACGGGGCATGCTCTCGACTTGAGCCACAACCAAAATTCTCACGCGCGATTAAGATAGTAGCTTTTTCATATCGGTCTTGATTGAGAACAAAGTCAGGATTTTTTTTTCTTTGAGTTAAGTCCATACCAGGCTCCCCGTGATCGAGATATCTCCATTCATCAAAGAGGTGTGGCCCAAAACCTGTCTTCTTAATCGATTTCAAAAACTGTTTTGGAATAATTGCATCCGTATCTACATTTGCACGATCAAGTGGGGCCAAAATACCTGTATGAGTAACAAATGGTTTCATAAATTAACTTAAAGCTCTTATATCTACAAAATGGCCATGAACACTTGCTGCTGCTGCCATTGAGGGGCTTACAAGATGTGTTCTACCCCCCTGACCTTGTCGGCCCTCAAAATTTCTATTTGAAGTTGACGCGCAACGCTCGCCTGATTCTAAACGATCTGCATTCATAGCTAAACACATTGAACAACCAGGCTCTCTCCACTCAAATCCTGCATCTATGAAAATTTTATCCAAGCCTTCTTTTTCGGCCTGAAGTTTTACAAGGCCTGACCCAGGAACCACAAGTGCTAATTTAATATTTTTGGCAATTTTTTTACCTTTAAGCACATTTGCAGCTTCTCGCAGATCTTCGATGCGCGAATTAGTACAAGACCCGATAAAAATTTTATCAATACTAATTTGATTTACGGGAAGATTCGGTTCAAGACCCATATAGGCTAATGCATCTTCAATACTTTTTCTTTTCGACAAATCGTCTTCTTTTCTTGGGTCAGGAGTCATGCCATCAATACCTACCACCATTTCAGGTGAAGTTCCCCAAGTCACTTGAGGGAGAATTTCATTTCCGTTAAGCGTGATTGTTTTATCGAATTTTGCATCTTTATCACTATGTAATGTTTTCCAATAGATTTTTGCTTTTTCAAATGCTTCACCTTTAGGTGAGAAAGGTCTATTTTCAATGTAGGATATCGTGACTTCGTCAACTGCAACCATACCGGCTCTAGCGCCCGCTTCAATTGCCATATTGCAAATCGTCATTCTGCTTTCCATAGAAAGAGTACGAATAGATTCACCAGTAAACTCAATCGCGTAGCCTGTACCACCTGCTGTTCCAATTTTTCCAATTAAAGCCAAAGCAATATCTTTTGCCGTAATACCTTTATTTAACTTTCCCTCTACCCGAACTTCCATTGTTTTAAATTTTTTTAGGATTAAACATTGAGTAGCTAAAACATGTTCAACTTCAGAAGTTCCGATACCCATAGCAAGAGCACCAAATGCACCGTGCGTGCTGGTATGAGAGTCGCCGCATACTATAGTCATGCCAGGCAATGTACTTCCTTGCTCAGGTCCAATGACGTGAACAATGCCTTGGCGATTATCATTCATAGGAAATTGAGTTAATCCGAAATGTTTACAATTTTCATCGAGCGTTTCGACCTGAATCTTAGAGATAGGATCAGAAATTCCAAGTGAACGATCTGTTGTAGGGACGTTATGGTCAGGGACCGCAAGAACAGATTTATTTCTCCATACAGGCCTATGATTAATTCTTAAACCTTCGAAAGCTTGTGGACTTGTCACTTCATGAACAAGATGACGATCAATGTATATGAGATAAGTGCCAGCATCTTCTCTAACAATATGACTCTCAAATAATTTTTCATAAAGTGTTTTGGGTTGCATGGGTCTAACTAATCTCTAAAATTTCCAAATTGAAGGGGAAAGTCTGTAATGCTTTTTTTAATGAATGCAATAGCATCTTGCAAGTTATC
>JACCDJ011112349.1_pt1 | contig 13550 bp, 10 predicted proteins | sample 7444481 | NCBI WGS metagenome assembly JACCDJ01 (sample SAMN15323435, study PRJNA562643) | freshwater metagenome | isolation source: river surface water | place: USA:Blue River Watershed | collected 2017-08-15 | reverse complement strand
ATGAACGTCATCAACACCAATATTCGGGCTCAATTTGCCCAGGCAGCGCTCTCCATGATCGAGCGCCGGCAAAGTGTTGCCATGGAGCGCCTGTCCACCGGCAAGCGCATCAATTCCGCTCGCGACGATGCGGCAGGCTTGGCCATTGCCGCCCGGATGAGCGAGCTGATCCGCGGCACCCACCAGGCCATCCAGAATGCCAACAACGGCATTGGCATGATCCAAACGGCTGAAAGTGCTGCAGGCCAGATCGGCGACCGGCTGCAGCGCATGCGCGAACTGGCGGTGCAAGCGGCCAACGGCACCTACTCCGATGCCCAGCGTGGCGCCATGGACATGGAGTATCAGCAACTCAAGCAAGACATCGTGGCCGTCAGCCGCAATACGCGTTGGAACGGCATGAGCCTGATGGATGCCAAAGCGGGCACCTTGGTCGCACCCAAGGCCCTTTACAAGACCGTGTCAGCCGGACAATGGGTACAGCAATACGGCGGACATACTGCGATGACGGGGCAGTTGTATGACCCCCGCACCTCACCGACCTCCGTGAGCCCAACCGAATTACAGGCAAGTTCACCTGTGAATTTCACCCACAAGGGCAAGATTGTGCTCGATTTCACGGGGGCTGGTACCGCTCAATTTGTTGCGTTGGACGGTTCAGTTACCACCCTCAGTATCGACAGCGACAACAGCGATCACACGCAGGGCATTGTCGTACTTGAAGCCCAAGCGGGTCTGATGAGCGAAGCCCTTGAGCTCAATACCCAGGACACGACGGACCTGACCTCACAACGGCTGGAGATCACAATTGACAGCTCGGCAGATCTGGGCGTGATCGGCAATAAGGATCTCACCCTGAACGGTGTGGAGATCGCTATCAAGCCCAACGACGTGCTCGACACCGCCTCCCCGGCTGGCAACGCTGGAGCCAGCGCCATCACCAAGGCCGCCCAGATCAACCGCTTCAGCAGCCAGACCGGCGTGACCGCAGTAGTCAACCGCAATCTCATGAGCGGGCGTGCCGTGTCTGAGTTGGGCGCCATGACTGGCACCCTGAATATCAACGGGTATCTGACAACAACGATCACCACTTCCTCCACTGACAGCGAGATCACCCGCAATCAAGTGCTGGCGGCCATCAACGCACTGACCGAACGCACGGGCATCCAGGCCATCGACAGCCGACTGACCGATGGCGGCATCAGCCTGATAGCGGAAGACGGACGCAACATCGATGTCGAAATGTTCTCCAACGACAACGCCCGCTTTGCCGCCATGATCGGCGTCAACAGCGGAGTGCAGGTTGGCACCTACTCTCTGGCCGTTCAGGCCGGCAAGGGGCTCAAGGTGGCGGCTGCCTTGGACGGTGACCTGCAACATTCGGGCTTGCGAGCCGGCAATTACACCGCCGCGAATATCTCCACCGTGGTCACGGCCGAACGTGCCATGGTCAGCCGGATGCAGGACATCCAGTCTCTGCAAGACGGCGATTTGCTGATCAACGGCGTGGCCATTCCAGCAGCCAAAGCGACTGACGACACGGTATCCAACACTTCCACCGATACCAGTTCAAGGGCTGCTAGTGGCATCGCACTGGCAGCGGCGGTCAACGCCATGACAGAAAAAACCGGTGTCACGGCTCTGGTACAACCGGTGCTGATCAACGGCACGGGAATGACCACTGACTTTCTCGATCCCGCCGCGCTGTTTCTGAACGGGCAGCGGATCGATGTCGACATGAGCCTATGGGCAACAGCAGCGGAGCGCAAGCACGGCTTGTTGGGATTGATCAATGCGAAGAGCAGCCTGACCGGGGTCGACGCCGTGGACAACGGCACTGATGGCATCAGCCTCAAGGCTCGAGACGGACGCAATGTGTCGGTCTGGTTCATGAAAGATTCGCGCGTGCTGTCCAACACCTCCTCCGACGACCTGACCGCGGCGGAGTTTGGTCTGGGCTATGTGCCCACCGGCGGCAATACAGTTCAACCGCTGCCGGGCATTTCTTACGGTCTGGATGGAGATGCCCGACTGGGTGCCACGTTCTACGCCGGGGTCGTGCTGCAGGCCACCCGCGACATTTCTATCCAGGCGGGCCCTGCCGCAATGGTGCAGGGCAGCCTCGCCTCTGTCTCATATGCCAATGGCACACAGGCACCTGCAGATGGCGATTACGCCATGATCAACAGCCAAGGCGATCGCGCCACGGTGCGCGTGATCAGCAGTCCGCCCACTGTATCGGCGCTGACGCCGTTTGTGCTCAACCCAGGACACAGCTTCGCTGTCAACGATGTCCTAACCTCGCAAGGCAGTCCCTCGTTTTCGGTCCAGGTCGACAGCATCATGCCGACCTACAGTCGCTTCGCCGCACTGGGATTCACCGAGACCGATGCCTCTGTTATATCGAGCATCCAGGCAGAACACTACCAACCCCCTGCTGTGAGCCGTCTGGACTTTCAGGTGGGAAACCGGGTCGGCGAAAAAATCAGCATCGACATGCCCGATTTCGGTAACCAGGGAACCATCACCCATCTCGTGACCTGGGATGTCAACCAAAGTTACCAGCCACCTGAACCAACACCGGGCACCGCACCGGGGTCAAATGTCATTTCCCTGCGCAACGGTCTGGGGCGTACCACGCTGGGCCAGGACATTGATGCTGTCACCACCACCATCCCGGTGCGATCCACCGAGGGGTTCCCGATCATGGGCACGGTCTACATCGACAACGAGCTGATCACCTATACCGGGATCACCGGCAACAGTCTGACCGGCGTGACCCGAGGCGCAATGAACACCTCGGCGCAGACCCACCGAGGGGATGCCATTGTGCGCAAGAGCAGCGAGGCTTTGCTGAGCAACCTCTACATCTCCGACCCGCTGGCGCCGCCTCTCCAAGTGGGGCTCACCGTTGAGCCGCCACCCAGTCACCTGCTCGATCAAAACACCGCCAGCAATGTTCTCTTGAGCCTGGACGCTGCGCTCTATCAGGTGAACCTGGCCCGCTCCAACATGGGCGCCGTGATGAACCGTCTCGAGTACAGCGTGAGCAATCTGTACGACACCTACACCAACATGTCGGCCTCGCGCAGCAAGATCGAGGACGCCGACTACGCTGCCGAGAGCAGTGACATGGCGCGTGCGCAAATCATCCAGCAAGCGGCCACTGCCATCCTGGCGCAAGCCAACACCAACCAGCAAACCGTGCTGAAACTCTTGCAGTGACGCAAATTCAAGGTGCTGGATCCTGTGCCAACACATGCGAGCGCATGCGAAACACCGTCTCGCCATGCTGGTTGAAGGCCTCATGGTCAAACACCACGGTGCCGAAGCGGGGATTCTTCTCGGATCGTTCAACTGCTGCCACGGTGGTCACCACACGCAGGGTGTCCCCTGGCCGCACGGGTCGTGGCCATTGCAAGGATTCGACCTGACGACCGATGATGCCGCCGCGCAAATCCGGGAGGGAGTCGTGGAACAGGCGAAAGCACATGGACGCGGTGTACCAGCCGCTGGTGGCCAGCCCTTTGAACAAGGACTGGCTGGCAGCCTCATCGTCCAGGTGAAACGGTTGCGGGTCGTATTGGCGCGCAAAGTCCAAGGCTTGAGCCCTGTCCAACGTCACGGTGGAAGACTCGAAACGTTGGCCGATGTGCAAATCACTCAGTCCCCGGCTCATCGTGGTTCTCTTTGCATCATGGGCGATCGGTTGTTCGTCACTGGCACGGTGAGGGGCGTCACGCCTTATGCGTCACGCCTTATTTGTGGCTCAGCGCGTTGCTGACCAGTTTGGCTGTGATATCCACGATCTGGATCATGCGGTCGTAGGGCATGCGGGTGGGGCCAATCACGCCCAAAGTACCCACCACCAGGCCATCGACTTCATAGGGCGAGCTCACGACCGACAACTCCTCCACCGGCACGATCTGGCTCTCTCCACCGATGAAGATGCGCACGCCCTCGGCCTGGGCCGAGACGTCCAACAGTCGAATCAACTGAGCCTTTTGCTCAAACAAATCAAAGGCCCGGCGCAGTTGCCCCATGTCGCTGGTGAAGTCGCTCACCGACAGCAGGTTGCGCTCGCCGCTGATCACCACCTCGTCCTGGGTTTGGGTCAGGGCCTCAGAGCTCACCTGCACCGCGGCTTTCATCAAGGTGGCGATCTCGCCACGCAAGGACTCCACTTCGTGCTGCAGCTTTTCGCGCACCTGCTCGATGGCCATGCCAGCGTAGTGGGCGTTCAGGAAATTGGCCGCGGTCAACAACTGGTCTTGGGTGTAATCCGACTCGGTGAAGATGACGCGGTTTTGTACATCCCCGTCCGGGGAGACGATGATCACCAGCAGCCGCCGGTCCGACAAGCGCAAAAATTCGATGTGGCGAAACACCGTGGTGCGGCGCGGGGCCATCACCACGCCCACAAAATGCGACAGGTTGGACAGCAGTTGTGCCGCGTTGGCAATGACTTTTTGCGGCTGGTCGGGGGCGAGCGGGGCGGTCTCGAAGGACTCACGCCGGGCGGTCAGCATGGTGTCGACAAACAGCCGGTAGCCGCGGGATGTGGGAATGCGACCGGCCGAGGTGTGCGGGCTGGCGATCAGCCCCAGCTCCTCCAAGTCGGACATGACATTGCGAATGGTGGCAGGGGACAGTTCCAGGCCGCTGGCGCGTGACAAGGTCCGCGAGCCGACTGGTTGGCCGTCCGCGATGTAGCGCTCAACGAGGGCTTTGAGCAACAACTTGGCGCGTTCGTCAAGGTGAGTCATGGTAGCGATGCATTTTAGTGATGTAATTTGTGCATGAAGTCCCAATTCCGGCATATTGCCCTGATCGGTAAAACCCATGCCACCCTCGTGGGCAGCGCCTTGAGCGCGTCGCGTCAGGTGTTGGACAAGCTCACCCACTTTCTGCACGACCAGGGTTGTGATGTGACCATCGAGCAGGAGACAGCCGCCCACCTGGGCTTGAGCGGCCACCAGGAGCTGGACGTGGCGGGCATTGGCGCCGAGTGCGATCTGGCGCTGGTGGTGGGCGGGGATGGCACCATGCTGGGCTTTGGTCGCCAGCTGGCGCCCTACGGCGTGCCGTTGATCGGCATCAACCAGGGACGGTTGGGCTTCATCACCGACATTCCGCTGGACAAGATCGAGGCCACGCTGCGTCCCATGCTGCACGGCGAATACACCGAGGACCGGCGCAGCCTGTTGCATGCCAAGGTGATGCGGGACGACCGGTGTGTGTTTGACGCCCTGGCGCTCAACGATGTGGTGGTCAACCGCGGCGGCACCTCGGGCATGGTGGAGTTGCGCATCGAGGTTGACGGGCACTTTGTGGCCACGCAGCGCGCGGATGGCCTGATCATTTCCACACCCACGGGCTCCACCGCCTATGCCCTGTCGGCCGGCGGACCGCTGCTGTATCCCTCGTTGCGGGGCTGGCTGATGGTGCCGATTGCGCCCCACACCCTGTCCAACCGCCCCCTGGTGCTGGCCGATCCGGGGGAAATCGTGATCGAACTGGTCTCGGGGCGGGACGCCAGCGCCAACTTTGACATGCAGTCGCTCGCCTCGCTGTTGCCAGGTGACCGAATCATGGTGCGCCGTTCACAGCACCATGCCCTGTTTTTGCACCCACGCGGGTGGAGTTACTTTGACACACTGCGCAAGAAGCTTCACTGGAACGAAGGGGCGGCATGAGTCTCAAACGCATCAGTCTGCGCGATTTCGTCATCGTGCGCGAACTCGAACTCGACCTGGACCCTGGGTTTAGCGTGCTCACGGGTGAAACCGGCGCGGGCAAGTCCATTCTGATTGATGCCCTGCAACTGGTGCTGGGCGCGCGTGCCGAGAGTGCCGTCATCCGCGAGGGTGCTCAGCGCTGCGAGATCAGCGCCGAGTTCGACCCCGCACCTCACCTCGAGACCTGGCTGGAGGAGGCCGGGTTTGCATCGGGCGAGAGCCTGCTGCTGCGCCGCATCATCGACACCCAGGGCAAAAGCCGCGCCTGGATCAACGGCAGTGCTGCCACCGCCACCCAGTTGCGTGAGCTCGGTGATGCCCTGGTGGACATCCACGGCCAGCACGCCTGGCAAAGCCTCACCCGAGCGGATTCGGTTCGAGGGCTGCTGGACGCCTACGCGGGCGTATCGACCGCCCCCTTACAGGCTCTGTGGTCCACCTGGCGTGAGGCTCAGCGCACGCTGGAGGGGGCCTTGCAGACCCAGGACCGGTTGCAACAGGAGCGCGAGCGCCTTGCCTGGCAAATTGGCGAAGTGGACAAACTCGCGCCCGGCCTGGACGAATGGGACGAGCTCAACAGCCTGCACACCCGCCTTTCCCATGCCCGCACCCTGATGGAAGCGGCCGAGTCCGCCCTGTCCCACCTGCAGGACGACCAGGGCGGTGTGGTGCGCGAACTCAGTCGCGTGGTGGGCCAGTTACAAGAACACACCCCCATCGAACCGGCATTCGCACCCGTGGTGGACGTGCTCGCCTCCAGCCTGGCACAAGCCGAGGACGCGGTGCACTCCCTGCAGACCTGGCTGCGACGCGCCGACCTCGACCCCGATCGACTGGCTTCACTTGACGAGCGCATGTCCCACTGGATGGGTCTGGCACGCCGCTACAAGCGCCCACCTGCCGATCTGGCCGGTTTGTGGGACAGCTGGAAGCAGGAGTTGGTGCGGCTCGATCAGGCCTCGGACCTGGATGGACTGCGCCAACAGGTCGAGACAGCACAGGCCGCCTACCTGGCCCAGGCACGCGAGTTGTCTCGCGCACGCCAACAAGCCGCGCCCCGGCTGGCCGATGCCATCACCCAAGCCATGCAAGGCCTGGGCATGGCGGGAGGGTGCTTTGAGGTGCACCTGGAAGCTGGCGAACCCACCGCCAGCGGACTGGAATCCGTGGTGTTTCGGGTGGCCGGTCACCCCGGCAGCACCCCACGTCCCATCGGCAAAGTGGCCTCGGGGGGCGAGCTCTCCCGGATTGCTCTGGCGATTGCCGTGACCACCAGCCGTCTGGGCACGGCCCAGACGCTGATCTTTGACGAGGTGGATGCCGGCGTGGGTGGCGCCGTGGCCGATACCGTGGGCCGTTTGATGAAGCAACTCGGACGCGACCGTCAGGTCATGGCGGTGACCCACCTGCCTCAGGTGGCATCCTGCGCAGATCACCATTTGCTGGTGGCCAAACAGGCGGATGCCCAGGGCACTTCCAGCCAGGTGCGTGCCGTCAGCCGTGAAGAACGCGTGAGCGAAATCGCCCGCATGCTGAGCGGCGAGCGCCTCTCCGACACCACGCTGGCGCATGCGCGCGAAATGCTGGCAGGCGCAGCCCCCCTGGACCTGTCGTCCGAGTCCGCCCCGCCCGACTCGGCTCCTAAGCGTGCGGGCCGCTCCCGCTCCAACGGACCCGTGCGATCATGAAACGTGAGTTGATCCTTCTCACCGGCATGTCCGGATCCGGCAAGTCAGTGGCCTTGCACGCGCTGGAGGACAACGGTTTTTATTGCGTGGACAACCTGCCGCCCGAGTTGCTGCTGCCCTTCATGCAACTGGACCAGCACCACCGCGAGCAACGCGTGGCCATCGCCATGGACGTGCGCAGCGCGGCCACCTTGCCCATGGTGCCAGCCCAATTGACGCACCTGCGGGCGCTGAACGTGGATGTTCGGCTGCTGTTTCTCGACGCCACCACCGACACCCTGGTGCACCGCTACTCGGAAACTCGGCGCCGTCACCCGCTGTCCACCCACGACGAGCAATCCACCGATATCCAGCGCGGCCTCATCAGCGCCATCGAGCGTGAGCGGGAATTGCTCGTCACTTTGCGCGACCGGGCGCACGTCATCGACACCAGCTTGCTGCGCTCGGGGCAGTTGCAAGCCTATGTGAAGTCCATGATCGCAGCCCCAGCGGCGCAGCTCACCCTGATGTTCGAATCGTTTGCCTTCAAGCGGGGCATTCCGGTTCATGCAGACTTCGTCTTTGACGTGCGCATGCTGCCCAATCCCCACTACGAACCCGACCTGCGTGCCCTGAGCGGGCGCGACACCCCGGTGGCCGAGTGGCTGACTTCACACACGGAAGTGATTCAGATGCAACAGCACATCGAGGGGTTCCTGGACCATTGGCTGCCCGCTCTGGTGCGGGACCACCGCAGCTATGTCACCGTGGCCATCGGCTGCACCGGGGGCCAGCACCGCTCGGTCTACCTGGTGGAGCAACTGGCGCAGCGCTACTCGGCTGCCTGGGTCACGCTGCACCGCCATCGCGAGCTCGATGCCAAGGCTTTTGCATAAGCAGGTTGCGCACCGGCGCTGGCAATCCCAACCCGTCCCAGGCTTCACTGCCAAACCAGTTGCCTTGCACGGCCCGGGCCAGCATATCCGCCTGACGTTGCCCCAGTGACGCCAGCACGGTGTGCAGGTGCAAATCACGATGCGTCAAGGCATGCATGTACACGGGCAGGTGTTGGGCCTGCCGCTGGGCGGTGGCGGGCAACTGCGAGATGAGCGCGTCTGGCGCGTCCCACATGGGCAGGCAATGCAAGCCCGCCCAGATGCCTGGCTGCGGCCGCTTGACCAGCAGCACCTCGCCACGCGGATTGGCCGCCAGCAACCACCACCACGACTGCGATGACCTGCGCAACGTTCGCGTCTTGACGGGGAATCGATCGGTCTCGTTGCGCTGATGGGCCAGACACAGCGGGCGCACCGGGCACGCTGGGCAACGGGGTTGCGAGCGGGTACACACCGTGGCGCCCAGGTCCATGACCCCTTGGGTATAAGCGGGCATGTCACGACCCTGTTCAGGCAGCAGCGACTGGGCCAGGGTCCAGAGGGCTTTTTCAGCAGCAGGTTTGGCCAGGTCCTGCTCAAACGCCAGCAAGCGGGTGAGCACGCGCTTGACGTTGCCATCCAAAATGGCAATCCTCTCCTCAAAGCACAAGGACGCGATGGCCGCCGCTGTCGAACGGCCAATACCCGGCAAGGTCTGCAGCACCTGGGCGCTGCGGGGAAACTCGCCACCGTGCTGAGACACCACCGCTTGTGCACAGCGATGCAAATGGCGCGCACGGCTGTAATAGCCCAACCCGCTCCACAAGGCCATGACATCGTCAAGCGGCGCTGCAGCCAATGCTGCCACCGTTGGATAGCGCGCCAGAAACCGGTCGTAGTAGCCCATCACCGTGCTGACCTGTGTCTGCTGCAACATCACCTCGGACAGCCAGACCCGGTACGGGTCACGGGTGCGCTGCCAGGGCAGGTCGTGTCGGCCGTGCTGGCGCTGCCAGCGCACGAGCCCGTGGGCAAACGCGTCAGGCAAGGGTGTCAGGGCTTTTGGCATGCGGGACAGTAAAACGTGGACCGCTGTCCTTGACGGATCTGCCGGATGGACGCACCGCATTGCCGGCAGGGCTGCCCGGCGCGGTCATACACCAGCATCTCCAGCTGAAAGTAGCCGCTTTCGCCTTGCGCGTTGCTGAAATCACGCAGCGTGCTGCCTCCCACGGCCAGAGCCCGAGCCAGGACCTCACGAATCGCCACGCGCAAGCGCTCGGCGCGGGGTTTGCTGATGCGACAGGCTGCCAGTGTGGGGCGAATACCGGCGCGAAACAGGGCCTCACTGGCGTAGATGTTGCCCACCCCCACCACCAGGTCACCCGCCAACAGCACTTGCTTGATGGGTGCTCGGCGCTGCCGCAACCCCCGATGAAAGGCGATCAGCTCAAACCCCTCGGACAAGGGTTCAACGCCAAGCCCCCCCAGCAGTTTGTTGGCCACCGGGTCCGCTTCGTCTTCGGCATACACCACCGCCCCGAAACGACGGGGGTCATGCAGGCGCAAAAGCCCGCAGTCGGTCTCCAGGTCAAGATGGTCGTGCTTGCCCGCCGGTGTGCGGGCGGGCCCAAAAGACAAAGCCCCGGACATGCCCAGGTGCAGCAACAGCAAACCTCGGTCAAGGTCGACCAGCAGGTATTTGCCCCGGCGCCTCACGCCCAGGACCCGTCGTCCGGCCAGGCTCGCGGGATCGACGCCCAAGGGCCAGCGCAAGGGTTTGCCCAAACGCATCGACACGATGCGCGCACCAGCGATGCGTTCGGCAAAGCTCAGACGGGTGACTTCAACCTCGGGTAATTCAGGCATGACGGGCAGGGGCAAGTGACGTGGGATTATCATGCCAGGACATGCACAACGCCTTGCCCACCCCTTCTGTGACCCGCCTCCGGCGTGGCCTGGGGAGTTCTTCCTCCAAGGGGGGCGGCCGGTTTGTCGGTGCCAGGGCCTTGCTGCCCGCGCTGTTGCCCCTGCTCATGCTGGCTCCGCCTGCCTGGTCTCAAGCCACGCCTTCGGTCGGCACAGCAGAGCGTGAACCCGTGAACAACTCGGCGCTCACCGCCGAGCTGATGTTCGAGATCTTGTTGGGCGAACTCAATACCCAGCAAGGCCAACCCGGTGTAGGATATTCATTGCTGCTGGACGCTGCGCGCCGCACCGGGGACGCACGACTTTTCCAGCGCGCGGTGGACATCGCCTTGCAATCGCGCTCGGGCGATGCCGCCCTGGTGGCTGCCAACGCATGGCGACAAGCCTATCCGCAATCACGCGAGGCCAATCGCCACGTGTTGCAGATCTTGCTGGCCTTGAACCGGGTGTCCGACACCCTGATGCCCCTTCGCACCGATATCAACCTCGCGCCGGCTGACGAACGCACCAGCGCCCTGGTCTCGATTCCGGGGTTGTACGCGCGTGTCAGCAACAAGCAACAGGCCGCCCAGGTCATCGAACAGGCCTTGGCTCCTTTTCAATCCCGCACGGACACGGGTCCAATCAGCTGGACGGTGATCGGTCACATGCGACTGCTGGCCGGTGACCTGGAGGGTAGCTTTCAGGCCGCCCAACGCAGCCTGGCTCTGGACAACACGTCGCAAGCCCCGGTGTGGCTGGGCCTGGAACTTATGTCACAACGCCACCCTGGCGCCGAAGCGCTGATGACCTCGGCCTTGGACAAGCACCCGCAACCTGACTTGCGCCTGGGGCTCGCTCGGGTGCTGATTGAGCAACTGCGCCTGGACGACGCCACCGCCCAGTTGACCCGTCTGAGCCAGCAGCAACCGGATTTTTCTCCCGCCTGGATGTTGCTGGGCAGCGTGCTGGCGGAACAGGGCGATGCCACCGCCGCAGAGGCTGCCTGGCAACGCTACCTGGGCAGCATCGACTTGCGAGAAACCAAACACCAGCGGGAGTTGGCCCAGGTGTACCTCGGTCTGGCACAAATCGCCAGCCGCCGCGGCGATGACGCCGGTGCCGAGTCGTGGCTCGCGCGCATCGACGATCCGCGCAGCCTGTCGCGGGTTCAGATCCAGCGAGCCAGCATCCTGGCCCGCCAGGGCAAGATGCCGCAGGCGCGCCAGTTGATCGCCGACCTGCCCGAGCGCTCCCCCGCAGAACGCCGCACCAAGTTGCTGGCCGAGGTGCAATTGCTGCGCGACCACCAAGCCCTGGAGGCCGCCTACGATCGACTGACTCAGGCGCTGCTGCGCGAGCCCAACGACGCCGAGTTGCAATACGAACAGGCCATGGTGGCCGAAAAAATGAACCGGCTCGAGGACATGGAGCGGCTGCTGGGCGACATCATCGCGCGCACCCCCACCCACCACCAGGCCCTGAACGCCCTGGGGTACTCCTGGGCGGATCGCGGCATTCGGCTGGAAGAGGCACGCGATCTGATCATCAAGGCACTGGCCCAGACACCCGACGACCCCTTCATCACCGACAGCCTGGGATGGGTGGAGTTTCGACTGGGTCGCCACCAAGAAGCACTGCGGTTGCTGCAAAAAGCCTATCGCTCGCGTGCGGATGCGGAAATTGCCGCCCACCTGGGCGAGGTGATGTGGACCCTGGGCCAGCGCGAACAAGCCCTTCAGGTCTGGCGTGAGGGGCTACGCATCGCGCCAGACAACACCACCTTGCGCTCTACGCTGCAACGGTTGCAGGTCGCGTTGTGAGTGACGCGAGACGCTCTTCCCAGGCCCGCTTGAGCGCACGAACCGGTTCGAACTGGGCCGGTGCCGCTTGGGGGGTCTGCCTGAGCTTGCTCCTCTTCACGGGCTGCAGCACCCCACCCTCGGCCCCCACAGCAGCGCTGCCCACCCAGATCCCGGTTCGCGAAGGGCGTCTCTTTTTGCGCGTGGACAACAACCCGCCCACCATCACCCAGGCCGACATCAGCCTGCAAGGAACCGCCGAGGCCGGGCAACTCACCCTCTACGGTCCCCTGGGCATTACCCACGGCCTGTTGCGTTGGTCGCCGGGTGAGGCTGTCTGGTCGCGCGGACAAGAGCAGGTGCGCTTCAGCTCCCTGGACGCCTTGCTCGCGTCAACCCTGGGCACGGCCTTGCCGGTCCCCACCGTGTTTGCCTGGCTGGAAGGACGCGCCATCGCGCTTGAAGGCTGGGACCTGGTCTCGCTGCCCGCCTCTGATCAGCCCCTGGTGGCGCGACGACGCCACCCCGCGCCCACCCTGGAATTGCGGTTGCGGCTGGCCCCCTGACCCTCGTGATCCCGCTCTTTGCCTGCCAACGCGCTCGCCATGACCCTCACCGACCTGCCCGCTCCCGCCAAACTCAACCTGTTTTTGCACATCACCGGTCGGCGCGAGGACGGCTACCACCTGCTGCAATCGGTCTTCATGCTGATCGACTGGGCGGATCGGCTGCACATGGAGCGACGCCCCAAGGGCCAGCTCAGCCGTGAGGACCTGAGCACCCCCCTGCCTGCAGACGACCTGATCCTGCGGGCTGCTCGCGCCCTGCAAACGGCCAGCGGCACCCCCTGGGGCGCCCACATCGCGATTGACAAGCAGTTGCCTGCGCAAGCCGGCATGGGTGGAGGCTCCTCCGACGCCGCTACCACCTTGCTGGCGCTCAACCGGCTGTGGGGCCTGGACTGGCCCCTGGAGCGCTTGCTGCCGCTGGGGCTGGCCCTGGGCGCGGATGTGCCCTTCTTTTTGCGCGGGCACAACGCCTGGGTCGAGGGCATTGGCGAACACATCCAGCCCGTCTCTGTGCCAGCGGGCCAGTTTGCCGTGGTCAAACCCGACCAGGGCCTGGAGACCGCCCTGATCTTTCGCGACCCGGGTCTAGAGCGGGACTGCAAAACTGCTACAATGGAAGACTTCGCTGCATCGCCTTTTGGTTTTGGCCACAACGTTTTGCAGCCTGTCGCGCAACGTGTATGCCCGGCGGTGACGAAGGCCCTTGGGTGGCTGACGTCCCAAGGGCTTTCACCTCGCATGACAGGCTCCGGCAGCGCGGTGTTCGCTCCCTGCCCGTCTGACTGGGTCATGGAGGCGCTCCCCGCGGGCTGGCAAGGTCGGGTCTGCAGCAACCTGGATCATCACCCCCTGGCTGGGTGGGCTTCAGGAACAGGTTATCGGTGAGTGGATTAGACTGCTCACCCGTGTAGGGGAGTCGCCAAGTTGGTCAAGGCACCGGATTTTGATTCCGGCATGCGAGGGTTCGAGTCCTTCCTCCCCTGCCACCGTT
>JACCDJ011163121.1_pt1 | contig 13551 bp, 13 predicted proteins | sample 7444481 | NCBI WGS metagenome assembly JACCDJ01 (sample SAMN15323435, study PRJNA562643) | freshwater metagenome | isolation source: river surface water | place: USA:Blue River Watershed | collected 2017-08-15 | reverse complement strand
TTGAATTAATTGGAGCGGGTGACCGGGATTGAACCGGCACAGCTAGCTTGGAAGGCTAGAACTCTACCATTGAGCTACACCCGCATATTCTTGCGAACGGGCTAAGAGTAATTGGTTTGGTTATGAACTTCCAATTCTTGCCATAGACTTCTGCCTCGCATGAAACGGGGCGTAGCGTAGTGGCTAGCGCGTCTGCTTTGGGAGCAGAAGATCGTGGGTTCGAGTCCCTCCGCCCCGACCAAAAATAAGTTAAATAATTTCCAAGGAGCACTTTGTGAAAAGCTCAGTAGAAAATCTTTCACCAACCCGTGTTCGCTTCGACATTTCTATTGAATTCAATGAGATGTCTGAACATGTTGCAGATGCATATAAGAAGGTTGCATCTCAGGTGAATATCCCTGGCTTTAGAAAAGGCAAAGTTCCTCCTGCAATGATCGACCAAAGAGTTGGTCGTGGCGCAGTCCTTGACGAGGCAATCAACGCTGCGCTTCCAGACTTCTATACCCAAGCTGCACGCGAACACAAGATTGCAGTTATTGGTCGCCCTGAAGTTGATATCAAAGAGTTTGTAGATAACGAGAAATTGAATTTCACCATCGAAGTGGACGTTCGCCCAGAGATCAAACTTCCGGATTTCTCATCAATTGAAATTAAGGTTGATGATGTTGCGGTAACTCAAGCTGAGATTGATGAGCAGGTTGATTCATTGCGCGCTCGCTTTGGAACCTTGCATATTGTCGAACGCGCTGCAAAGACAGGCGATTTTGTCAGCATTGATTTAGTTGCCAAAGTAAATGGCGAAGAGGTCGAAGGCGGAACTGCAAACGACATCTCTTACGAAGTTGGTTCAAATAGCATGGTCGAAGGATTAGACGAAGCTGTTGTCGGACTAAATTCTGGCGAATCAAAGGTTTTTGAAACCACACTTCTTGGTATGCAAGAAGGAGAGACTGGTTCAGTCACAGTAACCGTTAAGTCAGTCAAAGAGCGCGAACTTCCAGCGTTAGATGATGCTTTCGCAAAGCTTGCATCCGAGTTCGATACTTTGGCAGAACTCAAAGAAGATATTGCAAAGCGTTTAGAGCGAGTAAAGGCGCTAGAGCAAGGTGCGCAGGCTCGCGATAAGCTCGTTGATAAATTACTCAGCGAACTTGAAATTCCAGTGCCAGATAAGATTGTTGAAGAAGAGATTCATGCACATTTAGAGCGTGAAGGCCGCTTGGATGATGCCGAACACCGCGCAGAAGTAGATCGTGATACTCGCCAGATGTTTAAGCAGGACTTCTTATTAGACGAGGTCGTAAAGACCGAAGCAGTCGAAGTAACTGAAATCGAACTTACCGAATACGTAATGCGAACTGCTTCAAGATACGGAATGGCTCCTCAAGATTTCGCTAATCGAGTAACGCAATCTGGAGGCATCAATCAAATGCTCGCTGAGGTTGCTCGCGCCAAAGCTCTCGCTAATATCTTGAATCGAGTTTCGGTTGTAACTGAATCCGGCAAGAAGGTTGATCTCGAGGCGCTAGCGCCTAAACGTGCGACTGAGCCAACAGTAGAAGAGAAGTAAACCGCCCGCTTCCTCGTGAAGTTCTGCCTTTGGTGATGTCCGAAGGCAATCACTTCAGTAATTAGTGCGGGGTTCCGCGCGAAGTTATGCCTATAGTGATGTCCGAAGGCAATTACTTCGGTAATTAGTGCGGGGTTCCGCGGAAATTTCTGCTGATAGAGAACACTGTCCGATTTCCCCCCTTTCGGGAAGCATTTTCAGCGTCAACGCGTTAGGGTCGTATATAGAAATCGTCAATATCTAACTAATTGGTTAGAAGAAGTAGAGGAGTTCCTTGTGGACTTAAATCCGATACCAGCTTCGGAGACAATTTTGCGTACTGGCAATGCCATGAATGCAGGTTTGGACTCCGAGGTTTACAACCGTTTGCTTCGCGAACGAATCATTTTCTTGGGCTCTGTAGTTGAAGATGCGATGGCAAATGCAATCGCAGCCCAGATTCTTCTACTTTCTGCAGAGGATCCTGAGAAGGACATCTACCTCTACATCAATTCACCTGGTGGTTCGATCTCAGCAGGTATGGCGATTTATGACACCATGCAATTTGTTCCTAATGATGTTGCAACTGTAGCGATGGGACTTTCGGCATCAATGGGTCAATTCCTGTTATGCGCAGGTGCGCCAGGTAAGCGTTATGCGCTGCCACATGCTCGCATCATGATGCACCAACCATCCGGTGGTATCGGTGGTACTGCAACAGATATTCGAATTCAGGCAGAGCAGATTGGTTTCACAAAACGAAAGATGGCAGAACTGATTGCTTTCCATACTGGCCAGAAGGTTGACACTATTACTGCAGATTCAGACCGTGATCGCTGGTTTACAGCGGAAGAAGCTAAGGAATATGGCTTCGTAGATCACGTTGTAAAGCTTGCTTCACAGATCGGAAAGAAATAATGAGTAACTTTGAGATTAACAACCGTTATGTTCTTCCAACAATCGAAGAAAAGACCTCATATGGTTTTAAGCGCTTAGATCCATATACAAAACTATTTGAAGAGCGCATTATCTTCTTGGGCCAAGCAATTGATGACACGGTAGCAAACGACGTAATGGCGCAGCTATTGACTCTTGAATCAATGGATCCTGATCGCGACATCATGATGTACATCAATTCACCGGGTGGTTCTTTCACAGCGCTAACTGCAATTTATGACACTATGCAGTTCGTTCGTCCAGACATCATGACGATCTGTTTAGGACAGGCAGCATCTGCTGCAGCAATCTTGCTTGCGGGTGGCACCAAAGGAAAGCGTATGGCGCTTCCAAACTCTCGCATCTTGATTCACCAACCATATTCAGAAGGTGGCGGACAGGCTTCAGATATCGAATTGCAAGCCAAAGAGATTCTGCGCATGCGTGAATTACTAGAGATTATGTTGGAGAAGCACTCTGTTAAAAGCAAAGAGCAGATTTCAGCAGATATCGAACGCGACAAGATTCTCACCGCACAAGAAGCAGTTGATTACGGTCTAATTGATCAAGTGCTGACTTCACGTAAAGCAAAGCCAACCGCTTAAGTTCCCTTTAAGTCGTAGTTGCTTTGCTAAACCTCAAGAGTTATTTCGAACCTGAGGCGTTATTTTCATACCGTAATTTCCGACGTATTTGGCTATCAAACCTTTTGGTAACACTTGGTGCTGGCGCATTTCCCATGGCCATTGCAATCGTCATCATTGATGCTGGTGGCGATGCCACAACTTTAGGTTTGATCCTTGCAGCCCGCATGTTAAGCGGCACTTTACTAACACTTGTAGGTGGCGTTTGGGCTGATCGCATGAAACGTAAACATGTGATGATGGCAGCTGATATCTCTCGTGCACTTTTGCTTGTGGTTTTGGTTGTGGTCTCTACACCAGAATTACCAAGAATCTGGATGGCCTTCATTGTCTTTTTGATTGGAATCGGAGATGCATTTGGCGCTCCGGCTGCTGCTGCAATTATGAATGTGATTGTTCCCGATCATGTTTTGCAACAAGCAAATGTATTTAGGGGAGTAACCACCAGATTGGGTCAGATCCTTGGTCCAGCAATCGGCGGAATTATGGTGGCGTTAGTTGGTGCACGCTTTACCTTCTTAATGACAGCCCTGACTTTCTTAATTGGCGCGATCTTGCTCCGTGGAATTAAAGAGGAAACTCTAAACCAAGTAGAAGATCGCGAAACCTTTATCTTTGAATTTAAAGAGGGCATCAAGACAGTTAGAGAGATGCCTTGGGTTGCCGCAATGATTTTGATGGCAACATTTCAATTAATGATTGTGGTTGCGGCAGAGACAGTCTTACTCCCAATCATCACTAAGCGAGAATTTGAATCAAATGCAACTATGGCTGCATCGCTTGCAACCTTTGCTATTGGCGCAACTGTTTCCGCGCTTTGGTCACTAAAACTTAAACCTAAGTATCCAGGTAAAGTCTCGCTAATTATTTGGTCGATTTTTGCGATCATCCCAATTGCACTTGCCTTCCCGATCAATCCAACCATCATCATTGTCGCTTACTTGATTGCAGGAACCTCGGTTGGACCTTGGGATGCATTCTGGCCAATTGCATTGCAACGCGAGATCCCTAAAGAGAAATTGGGACGAGTTTTTGCACTCGATCATGCGGGATCTGCTGGATTGATGCCACTTGGTATGGCGCTAGTTGGGCCATTGACTGATTTAGTTGGCGAACGGAATTTCTTAATCTTTGCAGCAGGATTTCATCTGCTGATTAATTATCTTGTTTATAAGGTTCCGGGAGTAAAAGAGCTAGCCACTCCCCGTAATTCCTCTAATAGCGAACAAGATTCCAGCGTAAATCCAGAGCAGAAGTAACTTCGAAGTTCTACCCTTTAACCAGTAAGACCAAGCAACTTTCCCCTAGGAGCGAGCAATGACCCGAATTGGTGAAGCCAACGAATTACTAAAGTGTTCGTTCTGCGGCAAAACCCAGAAGCAGGTAAAGAAGTTAATCGCGGGTCCTGGCGTTTACATTTGCGACGAATGCATCGAACTTTGCAACGAGATCATTGTCGAAGAGCTCTCCGAGGCAAGTGCCAGTGGTTTTGAGGAACTTCCGAAGCCACATCAAATCTTTGAATTTCTAGATAATTATGTGATCGGCCAAGAGCGTGCAAAGAAGTCGCTCTCAGTTGCAGTTTATAACCATTACAAGCGTGTGCAATCAGGTGAGGGTAAGCGGGAAGGTGCGGTCGAATTAGCTAAGTCCAATATCTTGCTACTTGGACCTACTGGCTGCGGTAAAACTTTGATGGCACAAACTTTGGCAAGGATGCTAAATGTTCCATTTGCAATTGCTGATGCCACTGCTTTAACTGAAGCTGGATATGTTGGTGAAGATGTTGAAAATATTCTCTTAAAGTTACTTCAAGCTGCTGATTATGATGTGAAGAAAGCCGAAACTGGCATCATCTATATCGATGAGATCGACAAGGTAGCGCGCAAAGCAGAGAATCCATCAATTACCCGCGACGTTTCTGGCGAAGGTGTGCAGCAAGCATTACTAAAGATTCTAGAAGGAACCGTTGCCTCCGTTCCGCCACAAGGTGGACGAAAGCACCCACATCAAGAATTTATTCAGATAGATACCACCAATGTTCTTTTCATTGTCGGTGGTGCTTTCGCAGGACTTGAGAAGATTGTTGAAGGCCGCGCAGGAAAGTCAGGAGTTGGATTTAATGCGCCGCTTCGTACTGCAGAAGATCGTGAAGCTGCGGATATTTTCGCTGAGGTAATGCCAGAAGATTTGTTGAAGTTTGGTTTGATTCCAGAATTTATTGGACGACTTCCAGTGATCACTTCAGTTTCAAATCTTGATAAGACCGCATTGATAAAGATCCTCACTGAGCCTAAAAATGCGCTAGTTCGTCAGTATCAAAAACTCTTTGAATTAGATGGCGTTGAACTTGATTTTGAAGCGGAAGCGCTTACGGCGATCGCTGAGCTAGCGCTAAAGCGCGGAACTGGTGCTCGTGGACTTCGCGCAATTATGGAACATGTCTTACTTGGCGTGATGTATGACATCCCAGGTAGATCAGATGTGGAGAAGGTAGTTGTAACCGAAGCATGTATCACCAATGATGCGCAACCAAAGCTAGTGATGCGAAGCGGCGATGCTTCGAAGCGTTCAAAGCGCTCCGAAGAGAAGAGCGCGTAATTCACCAATTATTAGCTAATTAACATTTACTCGTAGACTACCTCGCTATGACGCGTGAATTGCCAACAGGTTTTGTACCTGCTGACATCGAAGCCCCGCTATATAAAAAGTGGCTCGATGCTGGTTACTTCACCGCAAATCCAAAGTCAGATAAACCAGCATTTACGATTGTGATCCCACCTCCAAATGTGACGGGTTCATTACATATCGGCCACGCACTTGATCACACATTGCAAGACATCTTGGTGCGCATGAAGCGTATGAAAGGTTTCGAAACCCTTTGGTTGCCCGGAATGGATCACGCAGGAATCGCAACTCAGAATGTGGTTGAAAGACAATTATCAGCGCAAGGTAAATCAAGACATGACTTCGGTCGAGAAGAGTTTGTAAAGAAAGTCTGGGAATGGAAAGCCGAATCTGGTGGTGCGATTCTCGGACAAATGAAGCGACTTGGAAACTCAGTTGATTGGTCTCGTGAGCGTTTCACGATGGATGAGATGTTATCTCGCGCCGTGCTTACAATTTTTAAAAGACTTTATGATCAAGAGTTGATTTACCAAGCAGAGCGCATTATTAATTGGTGTCCACGTTGCTTAACTGCGTTATCTGACATTGAAGTTGATTACCATGAAATTGAAGGCGAATTCGTACAAGTTCGTTATGGCGCAGAGGGTGAAGATCAGATCTGGGTAGCTACCACCCGCCCTGAAACCATGTTGGGCGATGGGGCAGTGGCAGTCAATCCAAATGATGATCGCTACAAACATATGATCGGAAAGACTGTCCGTCTTCCTTATGTAAATCGCATGATCCCAATCATTGCTGATGAATTAGTTGACCCTGAGTTCGGAACTGGCGCAGTCAAGGTAACTGCAGCGCATGATCCAAATGACTTTGAAATGGGAATGCGCCACGGCGTGCCAATGATCGTGATCATGAACGAGCACGGCGTGATGGCAGATACCAATACCCAATTTGATGGCATGGATCGCTTTGAAGCGCGTCGCGCAGTTGTAGATCAACTACGCAAAGACGGCTTGTTAGGTTGGGAGAAGCGCCCTTATCTACATAGCGTCGGACATTGCTCAAGATGCCAAACCATCGTTGAACCAAGATTATCTCTGCAGTGGTTTGTGAAAGTTGCACCTCTTGCCAAGATGGCTGGCGATGCAGTTAGAAGTGGCAAAGTTAAGATCTCGCCAAAAGAGATGGAGCCACGTTACTTTGAATGGGTCGACAATATGCACGATTGGTGCATCTCAAGACAACTCTGGTGGGGACATCGGATTCCAGTTTGGTATGGACCAAATAATGAAGTCAGAGTTATCGGCCCGGATGAGAAAGCGCCAGATGGTTGGCGTCAAGATGAAGATGTATTAGATACCTGGTTCTCATCAGCTCTCTGGCCATTTTCAACTTTAGGTTGGCCAGATCAAACCGATGATTTGAAGAAGTTCTATCCGAACTCAGTTCTAGTAACTGGTTATGACATCTTGTTCTTCTGGGTCGCGCGCATGATGATCTTTGGACTATTTGCAATGGATGGCAAGCAGCCATTTGATGTTATTGCACTTCACGGTTTGGTGCGAGATAAGTTTGGAAAGAAGATGTCCAAATCAAAAGGCAACGTGATCGATCCTTTGGAATTTATGGATAAGTATGGATCTGATGCGCTTCGCTTCTCGCTTGCTCGCGGTGCAAACCCAGGCGCAGACCAAGCTCTAGCTGAAGAGTGGATTGGCGGCGCTCGTAATTTTGCAACCAAACTCTGGAATGCCACTCGTTTTGCATTAATGAATGGCGCAACCGTCGAAGGTCCGCTACCAGCCTTTGATTCTCTTAATGCAATTGATCGTTGGATCTTAAGTCGACTAAACGAGACCATCGCAGAAGCCGATCAACTTCTTGAGAGCTACGAGTTCGCAAAAGCATCAGAACTTATCTATCACTTTGCGTGGGATGATCTCTGTGATTGGTATCTAGAGCTTTCAAAAGATGCCTTCCAAAAGGGAGATGCCGCAAGTACCAAACGAGTATTGGGACATGTATTAGATCAATTACTTCGTCTGATGCATCCAATCATGCCTTTTATTAGCGAAGAGTTATGGGTTACCTTAACTAGCCAAGAATCTTTGGTAATTGCCGAGTGGCCAAAAGCCGATACCAAGAGCATCGATAAGAGCGCTGAAAAGATTGTCATGCAATTGCAAGATGTGATTACCGAAGTTAGACGCTTCCGTAATGATCAAGGAATCAAAACCAGTCAAAAGATTCCAGGTCGCTTAGTTGTACCTGCCGAACTCCAACCTTATGTAGCAGGCGCGGAATTCTTGTTGAAGCTAGAGCCAGGTTCATTTACACCATCTGCAAAGCTTGAAATTGGAAATATAAAAGCAGAGTTTGATTTAACTGGCTCAATTGACGTAGCGGCAGAGCGCGCTCGATTAACTAAAGATCTAGCGACCGCTGAAAAGGATCGCGCAACTGCGACCGCTAAGTTAGGCAATGAAGGATTTATGGCCAAAGCGCCAGAGAATGTCGTTGCAGAAATCAGAGAACGTCTTGCTAAATGCGATTCTGAAATTGAGAGAATCAAAGTGCAACTTGCAGCGCTACCAAATTAGACAAATAAAATGATTAGTATCGAAGATCGTGAACGCTTAGCCGCGATAGAAAATGCGCTACTCGCACGGTGGCCAGAGACCAGAATTCAGCCCTCGCTTGATCGCATCTCATTACTCTGTGATGCGCTAGGTTCTCCGCAACTTTCATATCCGACAATTCATATTGGCGGCACAAACGGCAAGACCTCCACCACCAGGTTTATTGATTCCTTGCTCTTTGCACATGGTTTAAGAACTGGCAGATTTACAAGCCCACACCTTGAGGATTTCCGAGAGCGGATCTGCATAAATGGCGAACTAATAGGTGCAGCGGAACTGATCTTTAATTACAACGATATCGCTGCATACTTCGATTTTGTGGATTCCAAATTGCCACACCCGATCTCATTCTTTGAAGCGGTTACAGCACTTGCAATGGCTGCTTTCTCAGAGCATCCGGTAGATGTTGGTATTTTCGAAGTTGGCATGGGTGGGGCATGGGATGCCACAAATATCATCCAGCCTGCAGTTACGGTGCTAACCCCAATCGGTATGGATCATATGGAATACCTAGGTAATTCATTAGAGGAGATCGCCTCAACAAAAGCGGGAATCTTAAAACCCGATGCATTTGCAGTGCTCTCAAATCAAGAAGCGCCAGCGGCAAAGGTCTTATTGGCACGTGCTGTGCAATTGGGGATGAGTTTAGGGAATGATATTGCCCGCGAAGGAATCGAATATGAGGTAATTGCACGACAGATTGCAGTTGGTGGTCAATTGATCTCGATTCGCGGAACAAAAGATGTTTATTCAGATCTTTTCTTGCCTCTGCATGGAAAACATCAGGCGGCAAATGCAGCGGCAGCATTGGTGGCAGCCGAAGCTTTCTTTGGAGATCAACCACTTGATATCGAGGCAGTGAAAGCTGGCTTTGCTAGTGCAACTTCACCAGGGCGCTTTGAAATCGTCCAAAGAGATCCGACTGTCATTTTGGATGCGGCACATAACCCGCATGGAGCGAGAACTTTGGCCAATACGATGCAGGAAGAGTTCAGTTTTGGCCGAGTAATCGCTGTGGTTGGAGTCTTTGCAGATAAAGATGCAGATGGAATTTTTGAGGAGATAAAGGATGTCGTGGATGGGGTAATCGTGACCCAAAGTTCCTCGCCAAGAGCGCTTCCAGCAGATGAGTTAAGGAAAATCGCAGAGCGTCACATTGGGGCAGATCGGGTATTTGTTGAGAGTGATCTTAAGAGCGCCATCGAGAAGGCGCTTACCGATGCCAATCACCCGATGGAGGATCAGAGCGTGGGAATCTTGATTACTGGTTCGGTTATAACCGTTGGCGAAGCGCGCAGCATTTTGAAGGAGCTTAAGCGATCATGAGAATACTAGGAGCTGCGGTTTTGGTTATGGAATCAATGGTGATGGGCTTTGCACTTCTACTTGCGATGCGAGATAGCTCAACAACTGCGCTGATTATCGGTTCGCTAATTTCATTATCGCTATTTTTATCTGCCGGATTGTTAAAAAGAAAAGCTGGCTGGATCATCGCTTCAATTCTCCAAGTCGCCATGGCTGCTTATTCGGTTGTAGTTCCATCCTTATCAATTGTCGCTGCGATCTTTATTCTGCTTTGGGTCTGCGCTATCTACTTCGGACGTAAGGGTGAGGCCATCAGGCGAGAATTAGTCGCTAAGCGCGACGCCCAATAGAATGACCGGGTGAGCAAAGAACGCACCTTGATTTTGATTAAGCCAGACGGAGTACGTCGCGGTTTAATCGGAGAAGTTATTGCCCGCATCGAACGCAAAGGTTACGAAGTAACTGCGCTTCGAATGCTTCAAGCAGATCGCGAATTACTAGAACGCCACTATGCAGAACATGAAGGCAAGCCATTTTATGAACCACTACTTGAGTTCATGATGAGCGGCCCAATCGTTGCTTTGATAGCTGAGGGCGAACGAGTAATCGAAGGTTTCCGTTCACTTGCTGGTACAACTGATCCAACGGTGGCAGCGCCCGGAACTATCCGTGGTGACTTGGCAAGACAACAGGCAACCAAAGTCGTGCAGAACATCGTGCATGGTTCAGATTCACCAAGCTCTGCAGAGCGTGAGATTTCAATTTTCTTCGGAGGGAAGTAAATGGCTAATCCAAATGCAAAGTTGTCCTTTATCGGACGTGACATGGCGGTCGATCTAGGAACTGCAAATACCCTGGTTTACGTGCGCGGTCGTGGCATCGTGCTTAATGAACCATCTGTTGTTGCAGTAAATCAAGATACCGGCGGCATCTTGGCAGTAGGACTTGAAGCCAAGAAGATGATTGGTCGTACACCTGGAAATATCGTTGCAATTCGTCCACTAAAAGATGGTGTGATCGCAGATTTCGATACCACCGAGCGCATGCTTCGCTACTTCATTCAAAAAGTTCATAAGCGTCGTTACTTAGCAAAGCCACGTATCGTGGTCTGTGTTCCATCAGGTATCACTGGTGTCGAACAACGTGCAGTTAAAGATGCCGGATATGCAGCGGGCGCACGCAAGGTGTACATCATCGAAGAGCCAATGGCTGCTGCGATTGGTGCAGGATTGCCAATCCACGAACCAACCGGAAACATGGTGGTAGATATCGGTGGCGGAACTACTGAAGTTGCCGTGATTTCACTTGGCGGAATCGTCTCTTCATTATCGATTCGCGTGGGTGGCGATGAGCTAGATCAATCAATTATTAACTGGGTAAAGCGCGAATTTTCGCTACTCCTCGGTGAGCGCACTGCAGAAGAGATCAAGATGGCAATTGGTCTGCATATCCGATGCCAAACGAACCAGATGCAGAAATTCGCGGACGCGATCTCGCAACTGGATTACCAAAGACAATCGTGGTCTCTGCAGCAGAAATCAGAAAAGCTTTGGAAGAACCAGTAAATGCGATCGTAAATGCAGTGAAGGCAACACTCGATAAGTGCCCACCTGAGTTGGCATCAGATCTTATGGATCGCGGTATCGTGCTAACTGGTGGCGGTGCGCTACTAAAGGGTCTTGATGAGCGCTTACGTCGCGAAACTGGAATGCCTATTCACATTGCAGAGCAACCATTAAATTGCGTTGTCGATGGTTCTGGAAAGTGCATCGAAGAGTTCGAGTCATTAGAGAAGGTTCTGATCTCAGAGCCACGTCGCTAGTAGCCGTTTAAAGCAGGCAATCAAGTGGCACGTTCATCTAGCAGCAATCGCGGTCGGTTGCTGCTGGTCATGTTGATTGTCTCTGCACTACTTTTAATTACCTTAGATTTACGTGGAGTTTCAGTTGTAAGTGGTGCCCGAAATGCAGTTGGCACTGCGCTTTCACCAGTTGCAAAAATAGGCAATGCAGTTGTATCTCCATTTAAAAATTTCTTCTCAGATCTTTTTAGACTAGGTAGCACACGTGAAACAATCACTAAATTAAAAGAAGAGAATGCGCGACTCAAAACAGAGTTGTTAGAACAGAAGAATGTTGAAGGCCAAGTAAAGCAACTTAAGGAATCTCTGCAGCTAGCTGGACGCGCGCAGTGGAAAGTTGTGAGCGCTAAAGCAATCGCCCAAGGATCAGCAATTTCATTCACAAATACCATAACCATTGATCAAGGAACTCGCGCTGGAGTTCGCCCAAATATGACTGTGGTTAATGGCCAAGGCTTGGTGGGGGTCGTAAAAGCAGTATTTCCAAATAGTTCTATAGTGCTTCTGGCTTCTGATCCATCCTTCAAAATCGGTGTTCGGATCGCAAGAACTCAATCAATCGGAATTCTCTCAGGTCAAGGAAATAATCAAGGCGTACTTGAACTACTAGATAACACCACCAAACTAAGAGCGCGCGATGTACTTTTGGCGCGGGGTAGCAATAACAATCGCCCATTTGTACCTGGCGTGCCAATCGGTTTCATCACCAAGGTTCCTGATAGCTCAAATTATGTAGCACAAGTGGCAGATGTAACTTTCTATGCAAATTTGAATGCGGTTGGTGTGGTTTCAGTAGTCTTATCTGCACCAGAATCGGATCCTCGTAATGCGCTAGTTCCAAAAGCCCCAACACCGACTCCGATTCCAACTGTCACTGTTTTTGTGACACCAACTCCTTCGGCAGGTGCGGGCAATACCAATAATTCAAATACCAAAGGTGATGGTGCCTGATGTGGCGTCGGGAGATCGCGCTTTCTTCATTAACTTTTCTAGCGCTCTTCATTGCACAAGAAGCATTTGTTAATCAGATTCATCTACCGCTTGGCGGTTTCTCACTTATCTTGCTTGCAGCGCTAATTTGGTCATCAATCAATGAACCAGAATTGGCTGCAGTAACCGGATTTATCGCAGGCATCTTTATGGATCTATCTCCAGCTAACGATGGTCCATTTGGTCACTGGACTTTGGTTATGGTGATCTCTTGCTACGTAATCTCATACCTTGGATATGGAGATGATGCGCTTAATTCCAATCCTGCCGGCTTGATACTTATGACCTCAAGTGCGGTGATTGCAACGATACTTCTGTATCTTGTTATTGGCTTACTCTTTGGATTGAACTTAGGTAATTCATTCCAAGTGCTTCGAACTATCATTGGATTTGGCTTATGGAGCGCACTACTTGCACCAATCGTCGTGCCATTTATACGTAGAGCACATTTGATTGTCTATTCGGGTTCAAAATGAATCAACGTACCCGATTAAGTATCTTCGTAGTCCAAGCCCTGATTATCAGTTTGATGGCCGCGTTACTTGGAAGGCTCTTTTATCTACAAGTTGCCGCGGGGGATCGCTATAAAGCTGCAGCGCTCGATATTCAAAGTAGAGATATCGTGGTTCCGGCAATTCGTGGCTTGATTGTGGATGCCAATGGCGTTCCGCTAGCTATGAATAGAGTTGGTTTAGCAGTTACGGTAGATCGAAGCATTATCGATAAACAAGAGGATAAGGGCCAATCGATTCTCAATAAAGTCGCCAAGATACTAGATCTCAATTCAAATGATGTGTGGCGTCGAACTCGACTCTGTGGCGAGATCACAACTGGTGATAAATCTGGATGTTGGATTGGCAATCGCTTCCAACCAATTCCAATAACTAAGGATGCTGACCCGAATATCGCGCTACAGATTGTGGAACGAAGTAGCGAATTCCCAGGTATAGATGCCAAACCCACTGCTGTTCGTTACTACCCTGGAACATTAGGTGCAACTGG
>JACCDJ010186898.1_pt1 | contig 13562 bp, 11 predicted proteins | sample 7444481 | NCBI WGS metagenome assembly JACCDJ01 (sample SAMN15323435, study PRJNA562643) | freshwater metagenome | isolation source: river surface water | place: USA:Blue River Watershed | collected 2017-08-15 | reverse complement strand
AGCAATGCGCAGAACTGTTAACCAGTTAGGTGTAATGACAAGAGACATTTAAACCGCCCTCGCCACTAGATCTGCACCCATCGAATCGATGACCACTGCATCTACATATTCACCGACTTCAAAACTTGTTCCGATAAAAGTCGTTGTGCCGTCTACTTCAGGACCTTGATGTGCAGCGCGTCCCTCTTGGAGATCTGCATCTTCAATCAACACTCGAACGCTCTCTCCGATGCGAGCTTGCGCCCGGTTCGAGACCATCTCATCAGCTAAACGGGAGAGCGATTCAACGCGCTCTTTAATGACTTCATCATCTACCTTATCTGCAAGGTCGAGCGCCTCTGTATTGTCTTCATCTGAGTAGCCAAAGACTCCAATCGCATCGAGTTTGGCAGAGGCGATGAAGTTTGAGAGATCGTTGAAATCATCTTCGCTCTCCCCTGGAAAACCAACGATGAAGTTAGAACGGATTCCGGCCTCTGGTGAGAGAGCGCGAATTTGATTGATGAGGTGGAGGAACTTCTCTGCATCGCCAAAACGTCGCATCCGCCTCAGAACAGATGCGCTGGTGTGTTGGAAAGAGAGATCAAAATAGGGTGCGACCTTATCTGTCTCAATCATTGACTGAAGCAGCGTTGGACGCACCTCTGCTGGTTGGAGATAAGAAAGACGAACGCGTTCGACACCCGGAATTTCAGTGAAACTCTTGAGAGTCTTCTCCATCAAACGTAAGTCACCGAGGTCTTTTCCATACGAAGTCGTATTCTCGCTCACAAGAAATAGTTCGCTTACTCCATTTTCAGCTAACCACTTCGCCTCTTCCAGGATTTCCTCAGGGGGCCGTGAGACAAATGAGCCACGGAAATATGGGATTGCGCAGAATGAACAACGACGATCGCAGCCAGATGCAATTTTTAGAGGCGCCCATGGTGCATTACCGAGGCGCTTACGAAAGAGCGAACCTCCAGCGCCGACGCTTGATTGATGTTGCGCATCGCGAACCTCTCGTCGAGCCTCTGCTCGGGCAACTGGGGTGATAGGCAAAAGTGCGCGTCGATCTTGTGGAGTATGTGATTGATGTGAATTGCCCGCCAAAATTGATTGTAACTTCGAGGAGATATCTTGATAGTCATCAAAGCCGAGAATTGCATCTGCCTCAGGAAGTGCCTCTGCCAACTCTCTTCCATAGCGTTCTGCCATACAACCCACGGCAACAACTGCCTTCGTGGTGCCATGGCCTTTAAGAGAATTCGCTTCTAGAAGAGCATCTACTGAATCCTTCTTGGCCGATTCAATAAATCCACAAGTATTGACTACTGCAACCTCAGCTGCATCGACATCCTCAACAAGGGTCCAACCTTCGGCGGCAAGTCGACCTGCGAGTTCTTCCGAATCGACCTCGTTGCGCGCGCAGCCCATGGTGACGATAGCAACGGTGCGAGACATAGGGGTGATACTACAGGTTTAGCGGAAAGTTCGACGTACTTCCTCGTTCTGTCCTCCTAGAGGAGGCAAGGTCTCGCCATTAACAATCACATCAAGACCTGCAGGATTGCTGAAGTAGACACTGATAGCGGTCTCAGATGAAAAAGATTTACTCTCTCCTTGAAAGAGAGATCCCTTAAAGACATGTTCACCATTGATAACGATATCGATGAGCGAACTCCCGCGAGCTGCTGTGATTGACATTTCCACACCATCGCCAACCGCAGGTGCAATTGAAGCATCGCTCTCCGTTGGAGTTGGTGACGGTGTCGCTGAAGGTGATGCAGATGCGGATGCCGATGGAGCAGGCTCGCTACTGACATTTGAAATCACGATTTGAACGATTCCTAAGACCAGCACGAGTGCAACTGAAAATGCAGCAGGAACCTTCCAGGACAGATTCTTCTTCTCTTGTGGAACGCGTGTCACATTATTCTCGATGAGCATCTCATTTATGCTCCGGCTTTCCATCGAATGCTCTTGATTATAGAGATCAACCAATTGGTTTGGATCAAGTCCTATCTTTGGTGCGATATTGCGGAGATGGCCTCGAGCATATATATCGCCACCACAATGAGAGAAGTTATTTTTCTCCATCTCCGATAAGAGACCAGCTCTAATACTTGTAATCGCTGCTAGATCATCAAGGGAGAGACGCGAAGAGGCGCGCGCTGTTGCAAGCACTTCACCTAAGTTCATTGGTTCCCGCCTTAGAAATTGTTAGACCTAATTTTAACTGGCTGCATGCGATTCGGAGTAGTCCGTGAGTTCAAATCGGAGTAAATCACCCCCTTAAACACCCTCCTTTAGTAATCGCGGAGCGTGGCCAGAACTGAGTCGAGTTCTTCATTGGTCACAAGAACAACTCTCGCCTTAGATCCTTCTGAAGGCCCGACAATTCCTCGTGACTCCATGAGATCCATTAAACGGCCAGCCTTGGCAAAACCAACGCGAAGTTTTCGCTGCAGCATTGAAGTCGAACCAAATTGCGTACCGACTACTAGTTCAACCGCTTGGCATAAGAGTTCTAAATCATCGCCAATCTCTTTATCAATCATCTTCGATGATTGAGGCGTTGCAGTTACATCTTCGCGGTATCGCGGCTTAAGTTGTTTCTTGACATGATTTGTAACAGCTTCAATTTCGCGTTCAGAGACATATGCACCTTGAATTCGAATTGCTCGGCTGGCGCCCATTGGAATAAAGAGTCCATCACCTTGGCCAATCAACTTCTCCGCTCCTGGTGAATCGAGAATAACTCGACTATCTGCCAGAGAAGAAGTTGCAAATGAAAGTCGTGATGGCACATTCGCTTTAATCAAGCCAGTAACCACATCAACGCTTGGGCGCTGTGTTGCAAGAACAAGGTGAATTCCAGCCGAACGGGCCAACTGGGTAATGCGAACAACGGACTCTTCAACTTCGCGAGCGGCAACCATCATCAAATCCGCAAGCTCATCAATGACAACGAGTAGATATGGGTAGGGCTCAAGTACGCGATCAGATCCCGGTGGCGCAACAACTTTTCCTGCCCGCACGGCTTTGTTGAAATCATCAATATGTCTAAAGCCAAAATTGGCGAGATCTTCATAGCGAAGATCCATTTCACGCACCACCCAAGTGAGAGCATCCGCAGCCTTCTTTGGATTGGTAATAATTGGGGTAATGAGATGAGGAATACCTTCATATGCCGTGAGTTCAACGCGCTTTGGATCAATCAGAATCAGGCGCACATCATCTGGAGTAGCCCGCATCATAATTGAGGTAATCATTGAATTGATCATCGAAGATTTACCGGCACCAGTTGCACCTGCAACTAGTAGGTGTGGCATCTTGGCCAAGTTTGCGCAGACAAAATTTCCTTCAACATCTTTTCCAAGAGCTACCAACATTGGGTGGTGGTCTTGTCCGGCAACACTGGAGCGCATTACATCGCCTAGAGCCACGATTTCACGGTCTGTATTAGGAATTTCAATACCTACCGCGGACTTACCCGGAATAGGTGAGAGAATACGAACTTCGCTACTTGCAACCGCATAGGAAATATTCTTTGATAGTGCGGTAATGCGCTCGACCTTAACGGCGTTTCCAAGTTCTACTTCATAACGAGTCACCGTTGGTCCGCGCATAAAGCCAGTCACAGTGGCATCAATATCAAATTGCTTGAAGACTTCAGTCAGAGCTGCAACAACTGTGTCATTTGCTTTGCTCTTTCCCTTTGATGCAGGGCCGACCTTCAATAAGTCTTGTGATGGCAGTTCATACTTTGAATCACCGGTCAGCAAGAGTTGCTCTGGGTAAGAGTTTGCTTTAGGTGCTTCCTTTAACTGTGTCTCAAGAGGTTTCGGAACTTCCACAGTAAATTCTTGATCGAACTCTGCCTCTTCAATATCTTCCTCTAAGTTCTCTTCAGGCTCATCTTGATGCCAGGCAACTACTGGAGTTTCAAAAGGTGGTGTGTCGCTGATCTCGAACTCTTCTTCGTTACGCTCAGGTCGCTTTGATTTGAGCCAGACTGCAATGACCTTCGCACGAGTAATTACTTCAGAAAATGGAGTTGCGGTCACAATCAAAGTTCCGAAGAGCGCAAGAGCAAATAAGAACGGGTATGCAAGGAGCGAACTCATCACCTTTTCCAGCGGAAGCGCAACGTAGTAACCGAGAAGACCACCACCTTCACGTATCGCAGTTGCCCCCAGTGGATTTGATAGACCGAGTGAGCCATTGAAGAGATGAGCTAAGCCAGTTGTGCTTACCAAGAGAATGAGGAGGCCAACGGTGATGCGACCAGTCCCCTGCTTATCATCGGGTGTGCGGAAGATTCGAATAGCGAAGTAGATGAGCGCAACCGGTACTACGACAGAGATAGTTCCAAAGCCACCAGCTAAGAGTGAGTAAACATTGCGACCGAGAATCCCATCTGATTGCATCCACGTGCCAGTGAGAGAGATGAGAGCAAGGAGGAAAAGTAGGAGCGCTGCTCCATCGCGGTGATGCTCAGGGTCGAGATCCTTTGCACCGCGAGAGACGAAGCGAATAGATGAGCCTAAGGATTTAGCAATGAGGTGCCAGAGTGTGGCTAGACCAGAGCCTATGAGGGGAAGAATCCCGCTCTTGCTGCTCTTCTTTACTGCGCGTTTTTTCTTAGCCACACGCTCAATCTTAGGTGGTGAGATTTATTCTCGAGGGGAAGGCGCGCCGACTTTACACTTCGATAACGACGGGGACAATCATCGGCTTTCTGCGATGTTTCTGTCCTACCCATGATCCAATGGTGCGTCGAACAACCTGTGAAAGTTGGTGTGTGCCATTGGTTCCAGTAGAAACCGCATGGGCAAGTGCTTTTTCAATATCTCCTCGGACCTCATCAAAGAGAGCTTGATCTTCATTAAATCCACGAGCATGAATATCTGGGCCAGCAACGATCTTTCCGCTCTGTGAATCAATGACAACGATGACGGAGATAAATCCCTCTTCTCCCAAGATTCGTCGGTCTTTCAGGGAGTCTTCAGTAATATCGCCGATGCTCTGGCCGTCAACATAGACAAATCCAACTGGAATTGCGCCAGCAATCTCTGCCTCGTGGTTGACCAAATCAACAACAACTCCATTCTCAGCGATAAAGGTATTCTGACGTGGAACACCTGCTTGAATGGCGAGCTCTGCATTGGCCTTGAGGTGGCGCCACTCGCCGTGGATAGGCATTGCATATTTTGGCTTCACAATGTTGTAGCAGTAGAGCAACTCACCCGCAGCCGCATGACCTGAGACATGCACAAAAGCGTTCGCCTTATGAACAACATTTGCCCCCTGGCGAGTGAGTTCATTGATGATGCGATACACCGAATTTTCATTTCCTGGAATCAGTGATGATGCAAGGATGACAGTATCCCCCTGCCCCACTCGAATTTGATGATCGCCATTTGCCATCCGAGAAAGCGCCGCCATCGGCTCGCCTTGAGAACCCGTTGAAATCAAAACGACATTGTCGCCGTAATTATCTAAATCTTTTAACTCAATCACTACCCCTGATGGAACGTTGAGATATCCCATATCTTCTGCAATCTTCATATTGCGAACCATGGAGCGCCCAATAAAGCAGACCCAACGACCATGTGCATGGGCAACATCAATGACTTGTTGAACGCGATGGACGTGAGATGAAAACGATGCGACCACTACTCGCCGCTGTGTTGAAGCGATAACGCGATGGAGAGCAGGCATAATTTCTCGCTCAGCCGGAGTAAAGCCAGGGATATCAGCATTCGTTGAATCGGCGAGAAAGATATCTACCCCCTCATCACCGAGACGGGCAAATGTCGCGAGGTCGGTAGTGCGACCATCGAGAGGGAGTTGATCCATCTTAAAGTCACCAGTAGCCAAGACCATGCCTGCTTTAGTGCGGATTGCAACAGCTAAGGCATCTGGGATGGAGTGATTGACCGCGATGCACTCAAGGTCAAAACCTTCGAGCTTAAATCGCTCCCCTTCGCGCACTTCATGAGTAATTGGACCGATGCGGTGCTCTTTGCACTTTGCCGTGATCAGCGCGATTGTCAACGGTGAACCATAGAGCGGGATATCTACGCGTTCGCGCAATAAGTATGGCACTGCGCCAATGTGATCTTCGTGCCCGTGGGTAAGGAAGATTCCCACGACATCATCTAAACGATCTCTAATGTATGAGAAGTCAGGAAGGATGAGATCGATTCCAGGCTGATTATCTTCTGGGAAGAGAACGCCACAATCGACGATTAAGAGTTTTCCATCGGTTTCAAAGACGGTCATATTGCGACCGATTTCTGAGATGCCACCCAGTGCAACGATGCGCAGACCGCCAGGAACGAGTTTGCCTGGTGTGCCTAAATTTGGATGAGGGTGTTGTGTCATGTACTAATTTTTCAGCACGACGCCACCAGCGGTGAGATCTTTACGCAATTGCGCAATCTGCTCCGGTGTGGCATCGACGAGCGGAAGACGAGTTGTTCCACCTGGAAGGCCCATGAGCTCCATTGCGGCCTTGGTGAGAATCGCACCTTGAGTGCGGAATGTTCCTGCAAAGACTGGAAGTAACTTCTGATGAATCTCAAGTGCTTTTGCAGCGTTGCCACTAAACCAGGCATCAAGCATCGCCTTGAGTTCAACTCCTACGGTGTGGCCACAGACAGATACAAAGCCAACTGCTCCGACTGCAAGGAGTGGAAGGTTGAGGATGTCATCTCCTGAGTAGACAGGAATTCCACAGCGCTGGATAACCCATGATGTGCTTGCGCTATTACCTTTGGCATCCTTAAGGGCGACGATATTCTCGACGCTATCAAAGAGGCGACAGATAGTGTCGTTCTCGATCTCAATTCCAGTTCGACCAGGAATGTCATACATCATGATGGGAAGATCGGTAGCTGCTGCGACTGCACGGAAGTGCGCCTCAACTCCAGCCTGTGGTGGCTTGTTGTAATACGGAACGACTACCAGAAGACCATCAGCGCCAGCATCCTGTGAACGCTTTGCCTGTTCGACTGTGTAAGAAGTTTCGTTATCGCCTGCGCCTGAGAGCACTTGAATCTTTGAACCAACAACGCTCTTCACAACTTTGATGATTTCAAGCTTCTCAGATGACTTAGTCGTTGGTGCTTCACCTGTGGTGCCATTGACAGCAATACCATCGTGTCCGGTATCAACGAGGTGCTGTGCAAGCTTGGCAACGCCATCCCAATCAATGGAGCCATCCTTATTAAATGGGGTCACCATTGCGGTGAGGAGGCGTCCGAATGGTGCGTTGATGCTCATGGAGGGAATCTTATCGGTTAAGGCGCTACGCGACCAGATTTTTCGAAGGCTTGATAGGTCAGAGGCATCAATTTCGCGAATTCTGCCTCCATCTTCTCCGCAACCATCTCAATTTCACGCTGTGGGTAGCTTGGGAAGTGCGATCCTTCGCGTGAAGTGCGAAGTGATAAGAAGTTCATGAGAGCACGTGCATTCATCGTCACATACATTGAAGAGTATGTCGCCACAGGCAAAACAGCACGAGCAACTTCGCGCGCAACGCCTGCATCAAGCATCTTCTTATATGAATCGTATGCAACAAGGTATGCATCCTTCATCGAATCAACAGTGATCTGGAATTGCTCTTCTGTGCCAGGCACGAACTCGTATGCACCAGTCTTACCGATTTGAATGAGGTTACGTTCCTTATTGGGAATATAGAAGACAGGCTTGAGTTCGCGATAACGACCTGACTCCTCGTTATAGGAGGCGATGCGATGGCGCATAAACTCGCGGAATACAAAGATCGGTGCCGAGATGAAGAAAGTCATGGATGTGTGCTCAAAGGGTGAGCCGTGACGCTCACGAGCGAGGTAATTGATGAGGCCCGCTGAACGCGCTGGATCTTCACCAATCTCATCCATCGACTGCTCGCCCGCGGTTGAGACACGTGCGGCCCAGATGACATCGGCATCGCTGGCACTGGCCTTAATGAGCTCGACCGAGACATCGTCGCGGAAAATTACCTCTGGATTGATGGGTGCATCAGATGACATAGCTTCAGACATAGCCGCACCCTATCCAGCAACCCCCCATCCCCATCGGTATCTATAGGGCAGAATGTCCGCGTGTCCAGAGTGAACCGTGCCACGGCAGCTGCCTCGTTCAGCGTCTCATTCACCGTCGGCCTATATGGAATCGCCTTCGGTGCGGCGGGAATCGCCGCTGGCTTCTCACTCCTTCAGACCTGTCTCTTATCTCTACTGACCTTCTCAGGCGCCTCACAATTTGCAGTGGTTGGAGTTCTTGGCGCAGGTGGCTCGGCTCTCTCAGGGATCGCTACCGCATCATTATTGGGAATTCGTAATGCGCTCTACGGAATGAGAATGGCTCCTCTTCTGCAGATTCGTGGAATCAAGAGAGTCGTCGGTGCGCAATTGACCATTGATGAATCGACGGGAGTTGCACTCGGTCAATCGGAACTTGGTGAGAAAGAAATGCGCCAAGGTTTTTGGTTGACCGGTATCGGCGTCTATTTTTTTTGGAATCTCTTCACGGTAGTCGGCGCACTAGGCGCACAAGCTATGGGCGATCCTGCTGCATGGGGTCTTGATGCAGCTGTCCCTGCTGCTTTCTTAGGACTTGTCTGGCCGCGCTTAACAAATAATAAAGAGCGCACACTTGCAGTGGCAGCGATGGCCCTGTCACTTGCCCTCACTCCATTTGTGGCGGCAGGAATTCCTATCATCAGCACAGCGCTCTTAGCTGTCGCATTTGGATGGAAGGTGCAGCGATGAGTCCTATCTGGATTGCTGTGATTGGAACCAGCGCAATCGCATTTGGCCTCAAATACTTTGGCCACAGCATCCCAGAGAAATACCTGACCAATGCTCGTGCGCTAAGAATCAACACCTTGATTCCCATTGCTCTCTTAAGTGCTCTCGTTGCTGTGCAAACATTTGGAGCAAAGAGCGCCCTGGTGATTGATCAACGCGTTGCGGGGATGGCTGTTGCTGTGATTGCCTTGGTACTCAAGGCACCATTTCCAGTTGTTGTGCTGGGATCAGCTGCGGCTAGCGCGCTGGTCTTTCACTTAGGCTGAAATCACTCCAAGCGAAATGAGCTTCTCTTTCAGATCATTATCTGATGGCTCAGTTAAATGAGTGCCATCAGGGAAGACGATGACAGGAATTGACTTCGCTCCCCCGTTAATTTCAATCACCTTATCTGCGGCTGAAAGATCAGCTTCAACATCGATATGTGTAATCTGAACATCAAGTTCTTCTAGGAGTCGCTTCGAGCGGCGGCAATCTCCACACCAATCAGCTCCATACATTGTGATCTCTGGATGTGATGACATTTTTCCTCCTACATAAACTTCTCAAGGCCCACAGTGAGCCCTGGATGTGATGAAATCTGACGAACTCCAAGCAATACGCCGGGCATAAATCCTGCACGATCAAGTGAGTCATGGCGGATAGTGAGTGTCTCGCCTAGGCCACCAAAGAGAACTTCTTGATGAGCAATCAAACCGCGCAGGCGTACAGAGTGAACAGGCACATCACCAACGTTTGCTCCACGCGCTCCATCGAGTGACGAAGTTGTTGCATCCGGCATTGCAGGTAGACCTGCACGCTTACGTGCATCGGAGATCAAGGCCGCAGTGCGTGCTGCTGTTCCTGACGGTGCATCGACCTTATTGGGATGATGTAGCTCGATAATTTCAGCAGATTCGAAGAACTTCGCTGCCTTCTCAGCAAACTCCATCATTAAAACTGCACCGATTGCAAAGTTAGGCGCAATCAATACACCAGCCTTTGGGTTAGCTGCAAGCAATGTGTTGAGCTGAGCTATGCGGTCATCTGAGAATCCGGTTGTGCCAACAACTGCATGAATATTGTTCTTGATGAGGAACTCAAGGTTAGCCATGACGACATCAGGAGTAGTGAAATCAACTACTACTTGTGCTCCTGCTGTTACGAGCGCATCTAGCGAGTCGCCTTGGTCGAGAGATGCGACAAGTTGACAATCTGCGGCCTCAGTCACTGCTTTAACAACTTCAGAGCCCATTCGACCACGAGCACCGAGCACGCCTACTTTGATCATGACTTCAACACCTTCTCAAACTTTGCTGGATTCTTAAATGGTCCTACAAGAGCAAGGGTAGGCGTTTTGGTCAGATACTCGCCAGCAATTGCACGGACATCTTCTGCCGTCACGCGTGAAATCGCCTTCAAAATGTCATCAAAGTCCATCACTTGGCCGTAGACAATCTCATTCTTGCCGATACGGCTCATGCGAGAACCGGAATCCTCTTGGCTCAGAACTAACGAGCCACGGACTGCACCCTTTGCGCGTTCGATCTCCTCATGGCTCATTCCGTGTTCGGCGACATCGGTCAAGATTTCTCGGATGATCTCAACAACCTCAACTGCCTTTGTTGGATTGCATCCAGCATAGAAACCGAGAGTTCCTGAACCAGCAAATTGTTGTGAATATGCGTAGACAGAGTATGCAAGGCCGCGCTTTTCGCGAATTTCTTGGAAAAGTCGAGAAGACATTCCCCCGCCGAGAGCTGCTGATAGAACACCCATGGCGAAGCGGCGCTCATCTGCACGTGCAACGCCCTCCATGCCATAGAGCATGTGAGCTTGTTCCGTCTTGCGATAGAGCAACCCAACCGGAGTCTGTGGACCACGCTTAATCGGAGTGTTAGGACGAATATTTGGAGTACCCGCAACATCAAGAAAGCTGTCGCGAGAGAGCGCTTCCTCAACCATCGCAACTACTCGCTTATGCTTGATATTTCCGGCAACTGCAACAACAAGATCTGAGGGCTTGTACTTCTTCTTGTAGTAATTAAAGACAGTATTGCGAGACATTTTGTTAATGCTCTCAATGGTTCCCAAAATTGGACGACCAATTGGAGTATCTCCGTAGTAAGTATCGCTAAAGAGGTCGTGGACAAGGTCGGATGGATCATCATCGCGCATCGCGATTTCCTCTAGAACTACCTTACGCTCAGCATCGACATCAAGAGCAGTCACAATCGATGAGGTGATCAAATCACTGACAACTTCAATCGCCATCGGTAGATCGGTATCGATCACGCGAGCATAGAAGCAGGTGTACTCCTTTGAGGTAAAGGCATTCATCTCGCCGCCAACGGATTCGATAGAAGATGAAATCTCTAACGCGGTGCGGCTCGTTGTTCCTTTAAAGAGGAGATGCTCGAGAAAATGAGAAGCACCGGCAGTTGCCGGTGCTTCATCACGTGAACCAACATTGACCCAGATACCAACAGCTGCGCTTCGAACAGAGGGAACTTCCTCTGTAACAATGCGCAGACCGCTGGCGTGGACCGTTCTTTTAACAGACATTACTCAGCAGAAGCTGCGCCTTCTTCGAGGACTGGAACGAGTGAGAGCTTGCCCTTTGGATCGATCTCACCGATCTCAACCTGGACCTTATCTCCGACCTTCATCACATCTTCAAGGTTCTCAATTCGCTTTCCGCCATGCATCTTGCGAATCTGTGAAACGTGAAGGAGTCCATCCTTACCTGGCATGAGTGAGACAAATGCTCCGAATGTTGCAAGCTTCACAACAGTTCCGAGGTAACGCTCTCCCACCTCAGGCATCTGAGGGTTAGCAATTGCATTGATCTGAGCGCGAGCTGCCTCAGCAGATGGTCCATCGGTTGCACCGATATAGATAGTTCCATCATCTTCGATTGAGATCTCTGCGCCAGTCTCATCCTGAATCTGGTTGATGATCTTGCCCTTAGGGCCGATAACCGCACCGATCTGATCAACTGGAATCTTCACGGAGATGATGCGAGGAGCAAATGGGCTCATCTCATCTGGAGCATCGATAGCCTCATTCATGACATCGAGAATTGCAAGACGCGCTTCCTTTGCCTGGTGGAGAGCTCCTGCAAGAACTGATGCAGGAATTCCATCGAGCTTGGTATCGAGCTGGAGAGCTGTAACAAAGTCCTTAGTTCCAGCGACCTTAAAGTCCATATCTCCAAATGCATCTTCTGCACCGAGGATATCTGTGAGAGCAACGTACTCGACCTTGCCATCGACATCATCTGAGATAAGACCCATCGCAATACCCGCAACTGGTGCCTTCAGTGGAACACCAGCTTGCAACATTGAGAGAGTTGAAGCACAGACAGAACCCATTGACGTTGATCCATTTGAACCGAGGGCCTCAGAGACCTGACGGATTGCATATGGGAACTCAGCGCGATCTGGAAGTACTGGGATAAGTGCGCGCTCAGCGAGAGCACCGTGTCCGATTTCGCGACGCTTTGGTGTGCCAACGCGACCAGTCTCACCAGTTGAATATGGTGGGAAGTTGTAGTTGTGCATGTAGCGCTTTGATGTCTCAGGGCTCATTGTGTCGAGCTGCTGCTCCATCTTGAGCATGTTAAGAGTTGTAACTCCGAGAATCTGTGTCTCACCGCGCTCAAAGATTGCTGAACCGTGAACGCGAGGAATAACCTCAACCTCTGCTGAGAGAGCACGGATATCGCGAAGACCGCGACCATCGATACGGATCTTGTCGCGAAGCACGCGCTGGCGAACAAGCTTCTTTGTGACAGAACGGAATGCCGCTGAAACTTCCTTCTCACGGCCTTCGAACTGCGCTGCAAGCTTCTCCTTCACGGCATCTGAGATCTCATCGATCTTTGTCTCGCGCTCTTGCTTTCCTGCGATTGTGAGTGCAGCAGCGAGAGTCTCCTTCACCTCTGCATAGACAGCGTCATATGCATCAGCTTGGTAATCAAGGAATACAGGGAATTCAGCAGTTGGCTTTGCAGCAACAGCTGCAAGCTTTGACTGTGCATCACAGAGAATCTTGATAAATGGCTTTGCGGCATCGAGGCCCTGGGCAACAACTTCTTCAGTTGGTGTTGGTGCTCCACCTGCAATGAGCTCGATTGTGCGGGAAGTGGCTTCAGCCTCAACCATCATGATTGCAACATCATCTGCTGTAACGCGGCCGGCAACGACCATGTCAAAGACTGCGTTCTCAACCTGTGAGTGGTTAGGGAATGCAACCCACTGGCCCTCGATAAGTGCAACGCGCACGCCACCGATTGGACCTGAGAATGGAAGACCTGCAAGCTGGGTTGAGATTGATGCTGCGTTGATAGCAAGAACGTCATACATGTGATCTGGATTGAGCGCCATCACCGTGACAACGATCTGGACTTCATTACGAAGACCCTTAACGAATGATGGACGAAGTGGGCGGTCGATCAAACGGCAAGTAAGGATTGCCTCTTCTGATGGACGACCTTCACGACGGAAGAATGATCCTGGGATCTTGCCAATGGCATACATCTTCTCTTCCACATCAACTGTGAGTGGGAAGAAGTCGAATTGATCCTTAGGTGTCTTTGATGCTGTTGTCGCTGAAAAGATCATTGTCTCTTCATCGAGGTAGACAGCTGCAGCTCCTGCTGCCTGCTTTGCAAGGCGACCAGTTTCAAACTTGATCTCGCGCTTACCGAACTTACCGTTATCGATAACGGCTACTGATGACTTTACGTCTTGACCCTCCATAGGGCGCTCCTTT
>JACCDJ010390300.1_pt1 | contig 13565 bp, 10 predicted proteins | sample 7444481 | NCBI WGS metagenome assembly JACCDJ01 (sample SAMN15323435, study PRJNA562643) | freshwater metagenome | isolation source: river surface water | place: USA:Blue River Watershed | collected 2017-08-15 | reverse complement strand
TCTACGACGGATCCTGCCCGGGCAACGACACGTATGTCGCGGCGACGGCGCCGGACTACGCGACGCTCGCCGCGTTGCAGCGCGTGCTCGTCGCGTTGAAGTGGAACTGCCGCGTGGTGATCGTGGAGCCGAATCCGCAGGACGCGCCGAACGTATAGCTATCGCCGGGGACACGTGGGCATGGTGACATGGGGGCACGGGACGCCTTAAGGTAGGGCGGGACTCTCCGAGCCCGCCGGCAGACTGAAAGGTCGGACGGCTCGGAGAGTCGTCCCTACCTGAGGCATAGCTAGGTCGTGACGCGGTATCGACCCTACCACAAGACAGGCGATTAAGGTGGTGAAGCGCGGTAGGTTGGAGTCGAATGGGTCGGTCGGCGGCAGCGTCGGCGATCTTTCATGGATTATCTCCTCATCGCGCTCACGCTCACCGTCTCGCTCGGCATCCTCAACGTCTGGGTCCTGCGTCGCGACCGGCAGACCGCCTATCGCGGTCAGGCCGCGCGCACCTTGCGGGAGGAGTTCGCGGTCTATGGTCTCCCCGCCTGGGTCTTCCCCGTGATCGGCGTGACGAAGGTCCTCTTGGCGACGGCGCTCCTCGCTTCCTTGCAGTTCTCCTTCTTGGGCAAGCCAGCGGCGATCGCCCTGGGCCTCATCATGCTCGTGGCCTTCGCCCTGCACCTGAAGGTCAGGGACGCGGCGATCAAGTCGCTCCCGTCGCTCGCCGTGCTGGCGATGTGCGCGGGGATCATCCTGCGCTGACCCGGCTTCAGAAGCCGGCGACGCAGAGGCCGGAGTTGAGCGCCAAGTAGCCTGCCGCCGGCAGCATCTGCGCCAAACTATCGCCGATCCGGATGCGCACGCCGAGGGCGAAGAGCATCATCAACGCCAGCCCCGTCGCCGCGGCTTGGCCGAGCCATGGGAACCAGAAGCCGGCGATGAGGCCGAGGGCCGCGAGGCACTGGAGAATGCCGACGAGTCGGCACTGGGCGCCGAGCTGGTAGCGACGGAATTCCTGCTGCAGGTAAGCCGAAAAGAAACAGCCCAAGCCATAGCCCAGGAAGGACAGGGCGGAGAAAAGGATGAGCGTAGTTTTCAAGGCGAGAGGTTAGAGTTATCACCCGTGGTCGTATTAACAAGGTTTGCTTGGGGCCGGCGGACGGCTCGGAGAGCCGACCCTACCGAAGATGCAACTAGGACAGCACGTGGTGCTGTCCCTACCTCTTGATGCAGAGGTCGGGGAAGTCGGTGAAGAGGCCTTCTACCTTGGCTTCGGTGAAGAGCGCGGAGAGGAGTTCGTCGACCGAGGCGACGCACTTGGGGAGCTCATCGGCGCGGAGGGTGTAGGGGTGCGACTGGAGGCCGGCTTTCCGGGCGCGGGCGGCCAGATCGGTGACTTGGCGTTCGGCGGGGGTCTTGCCGGTGACGTAGCTGCCGATCGGCGGGCCGATGCCGTCGACGAGCTGGGCGAGCTCGTTCAGGCCGGCGTCGGTCTGCAGATAGGTGAAGTCGGTGTCGCCGGGCCCCTTGCCCTTGCCGCCGAGGAGCATGATGAGCTTGCCCTTCCAGCCGAGTTCGCCGCGCAGGCGTCTGATCTCGGCATATTCGAAGCACTGGACGAAGCACGCCGCATCCTTGGCGTCGTAGCCGTGCTGGCGCAGGATCGGCAGCACCGCCGCGGCCAGGTCACGGCCTTCTTTGCGATGCCAGGCGGGCGCCTTGAGCTCGGGATAGATGCCGACGTTACGTCCCGCCGAGCGGTTCAAGGCCTGGATGAACCGGATCTCCTCCTCGAGCGTCACGACTTGGAACGAGCCCACGCCGACGGGGAAGCGCTTCGGAAAGGCGGCCTGGCCCGTCTTCGGGTTGAAGCGTTCGGAGACGTTGAGCTGTTTCAGCTCGGCGACCGTGAAATCAAGCGCGTAGAAACGCCCGTCCGCCCGCTGTCGTCCGGGGAACTTCTGCGCGACGTCGGTCGTCGTGTCGATGTGGGTGTCGTGGAAGATGACCGGCACGCCGTCTTTGCTCAGGACCACGTCCTGTTCGAGGAAGTCGGCGCCTTGGCCATACGCGAGGGCCTTGGCCGCGAGCGTGTGCTCCGGCAGATAACCGCTCGCCCCGCGATGCGCGATGATCAGCGGACGTGGCTCCGCCGCGGCGAGCGCCGCGAAGGGGAGGAGGGCGAGTAACCGAAGCATGGGTTATTTAAACGTGCAAATTTGCGAAAGTGCAAAGGTGGAACTCGTGCGAAGCACGCGAGGAGGTAAGTGGACATTCCCCGGGCAGGTTCAGGCGCCGCGGGAGACCCAGCGATACGCGTCGAGGGAGTTGCGCCAGAAGAACCGCTCGCGGTCTTCCGCGGTGCGCTCGGCGTAATAGTCGGCCACGAGGCCGAAGACATCCGCATAGCGCGCGCCTTTGTCGGAGACGGGCCAGTTGCTCCCATAGAACACGCGCCTCGGCCCGAACGAGGCGGTCACGTGATCCATCGTAGGCCGATAGTAAGCCACGTTCGTGGGCGCTTCGCCGTGCGGCGTCTTCACGGGTTCGACCAGTCCCGAGAGCTTGCAGTAGACGTTCGGTTCGGCGCCGAGGCGGCGCATGCCTTCGAGCCAGGCTTGGTCCGGAGCCTGCGGATCACGGACATTACCGACGTGATCGACGATGACGCGCAGCTGAGGGTAAGCCCGCGCGAGTCGGACGGCGCCCGCGAAATCGCCGAGACCGTTGATGTCCAGCGCGAGGCCATGGTCCGTGAGCAGGCTGAGATGGCGGGCGAAGGTCGGGTCGGTGAGCTCGGCGCTCAGTTTGCCCGCCGGGATGCGTACCCCTCGGAAGAGCGGGTGGGCGGCGAGGCGGCGCAGATTTCCGGCAAAGGTGCCATCGGCCGGCCGGAGATTGCCGACGAAGCCTACGACGCACGGATGCTCGTCGGCCACTCGCAGGATCCAGTCGTTATCCTGCGGCCAGGCGCTCGCTTCGACCACCACCGTCTCGCGGATGCCGTGCGGCGCGGCGACCCGTTGCCAATCGGGCGGCAGCACGGGACGGTGGAGGAAACCGCCCTTGGGCGGCCAAGGCACGCCCTGACCTCTGGTCGGATCGTAGAAGTGCGTATGGGTATCAACGATCCGGGTCGGGGCCGGCCGGCTTGCGCAGCCGACGGAGATCGCGGCGGCGCCGGTCGCGCCGGCGAGGGTGCGCAGGAAAGCACGACGGTCAGTCATCTGGGGCATGCGGGGTGATGGTGCGGCGGAACCGAGAGGGGGCAATCGAGAGTATGGAGTATCGAGTATGGAGTATAGGCGCGGCCTGAAGGCCGATAGACGAGCGGGTAAGTGGACACGGTGACACGTGGGCATGCGCGCTAGCGCGAGGGGGCACGCTGGCACGGTGACAAGCGCGCAAGGGGATGGCTAGAGGCGCAGAGGCTCGGAGGCCCAGTGGACCAGAACAATGCAGAGTTAGTTGACCGGATGATCAGTTGGCCGGTTAGCCAGTGAGACAATAATCGAGGGCATGAGGGCCGGGGGGGAAGAAGCAGGTAGGGCGGGGCTCTCCGGGCCCGCCGTGAAGCGGGGTGAGAGGCTCATGTTCTACTGCGAGCGGACGGCTCGGAGAGCCGTCCCTGCCTAGAGGCGAAGCCGCGCGGTCACAGGTTGACGTATCGATTGTCACGGGAGAATGGCAATCGGGTGACAATAGATTGTGGATACATAAACCGCCCAAGAATTTCTTGAAGGCTCTTGTCCGCAGGCAACATCACGCCCGCCATGAAATCCCTGCTCCCGCTCCTCCTCGTCGCTGCCGCCGCCCAAGCCCAGACCGCCACGGTCAAGGCTCCGGCCAGCAATCTCTCGCTCACCGTCGATAACTTCATGATCGCCCGCGACGTCGATGACTTCGACGGCATGTCCTACGGCATCAAGGCCAAGGTCTGGGATGACGTGCGCATGACCCTGGGTTTTGCCGATGCCACCTCCGACCGCTTCGACTTGGTCTCCGGCCTCAACGTGGAAGTCGGCGCCCGCCGTTTCGCCGTGGGAGCCGAATATGACCTCCACACCGCCGACGGCGACGTCACGTTCTCCCTCGCCTACGGCCAGACCACCGGTCGGACCAAGGGCGGCTTCACGGGCGACGCCTTCCGGAACCAGCAGTTCGTCCTGGGAGCCAGTTATGCGCGCCCCTTGGGCCAAGGCTTCACGGCCATCCTCTCGGCGCAAAAGTTCCTCAGCGATTTCGACCCGGATGCGAACTTCTCGAACGCCGCCAACCGCGCCGCCTTGGCCGAGCGTTTCGACGGTTCGCCTTTCTCCGTCGGCCTGACCCTGGCTTACACGCCGGTGGAACACGTGACCATCCATCTGACCTACGCCACCGAGGATTCGATGCTCGGCCTGGGCCGCGCCGACAACACTCTCAGCTTCGGTATTCGCGCGAGCTTCTGAACCGCGGCCCGGACTTGACGCGAAGGGCGTAGCTTCGCCCGAACCTAAGGCCCGTCCGGCGTTCGCCGGGCGGGCCTTCTGTCTGCGTACCCCGGAACGTGCGGCAGTCGGCGGCGCCTTGGGGGGCGTTTTCTGGAACCTAGGGTATGGTCCGCAGGGTTGCAGGGCTTTGTCGGCAGGGTATGGTGGGGCGCATGAAGCGGTTACCCCTGCTCGTGCTCATATTGTTGACCCTCGTCGGTCGGGCGGCGGAAGCACCGCGGCGCGGCATGGTCGCCGCGGTGCACCATCTGGCGAGCGAAGCCGGCATGGAGATCATGCGTCGCGGCGGCAACGCGGTCGACGCCGCGGTCGTGACGGGTCTCGTGCTCGGGGTGGTCGACAGCCATAACTCCGGTATCGGCGGCGGCTGTTTCCTGCTTCTTCGTCTGCCATCCGGCGAGATCGTCGCGCTCGACGGACGTGAGGCCGCGCCGGCGGCGGCGACGGCGGATATGTTCTTACGTCAGGGCAAGGCGGTGCCCGAGCTGAGCCGTACCGGTGCGCTCGCCGTGGCGGTGCCCGGGCAGGTCGCGGTCTTCCACGAGGCCGTGACGCGTCACGGCAAACTGCCGTGGAGGGTCCATTGCGAGATGGCCGCCCGGATCGCCGAAGCCGGCTTCCCCGTGCCGCGCGCCTACGCCGCGCGTATCGCCGCGGTCGCGCAAGACCTCGCCAAGTTCCCGTCGTCGCGCGCGATCTTCCTGCATGCCGACGGCACGCCGCCGCAGGAAGGCGAGTGGCATAAGCAGCCCGAGCTCGCGAAGACCTTGCGCGCGCTCGGCGCCGGCGGACCCGATTGGTTCTACCGCGGGCCGTTCGCCCAGGCCGCGGCGAAGTGGATGCGCGAGAACGGCGGCCTGATCACCGAGGCCGATTTCGCGGCTTACGCCTTCAAGCGACGCACGCCCCTCGAGACCACTTATCACGGCCGGCGGATCGTCGGCATGCCGCCGCCCAGTTCGGGAGGCGTGCATGTCGCGCAGATCCTGAACATCCTCGAGGCCAAGGGGCCGGTCCGGCCTGAGGATGCCACCCATGTCGTCGCCGAGGCCATGAAGCTCGCCTTCGCGGACCGGGCGTTCTGGTTGGGCGACCCCGCTTTCACCAAGGTGCCCCGCGGCTTGGCGGACAAGGACTACGGCCGGGCGCTCGCGTCGAAGATCGACGTCGCCAAGGTCACGCCGGTCAAACGGCACGGCACTCCGCCGCGCGCGGACGAGCACGTCTTCGAGAAGCATACCACGCATTTCTCGGCGGCCGACGCCGACGGCTACTGGGTCGCGTGCACCTCGACCATCAACACCTCGTACGGTTCCAAGGTCGTCGTCCCGGGTACGGGCGTCGTGCTGAACAATGAGATGGACGATTTCGCCGCCGAGGCCGGGGCTCCGAATGCGTTCGGATTGGTCGGGGCGGAAGCCAATCTCCCGGCGCCGGGCAAGCGCCCGCTGTCCAGCATGTCGCCCACGCTCGTCTTCGAAGGCGAACGCCCGATCCTGGCGGTCGGCGCCGCCGGTGGTCCGACGATCATCTCGCAGACCCTCCTCGCGATGCTGCATATCATAGACGAAGGCGACACTCCGGCGCAGGCGTTGGCGCGTCCGCGCTTCCATCAGCAGTGGAGTCCGGACGAACTGCGCGTCGAGAAGTCGATGCCTTCCGCGATGAAGGAGGACCTCCGTCGCCGCGGGCACGTCCTGAAGGAAGTGGACATCATCGGCTCGACGCAGGCGGTCGGCCAGCCGGTCAAGGACGGGCCGTTCGTCGGCGCGCATGACCCGCGCTCCCGCGAAGGCCGGGCCGCGGGGTTCTGACGGCGGGTGAGCAGGATGCGCGTTCCATCCTAAGGGTTGCGGCGGCCGCGGCCGCGGGCATAAAGCAGCCATGAGATACCCCTTGTTCGCGTGGTTCGTCATGGCCGCATGCGCCGTCACGGCGAAGCCCCTGCAGGTCTACATCCTCGTCGGGCAGTCGAACATGGAAGGCCATGCGAAGGTCGAGACGATCGACTATATCGGCGAGGATCCCGCGACGGCGCCGTTGCTGAAGCGCCTGCTCGGACCGGACGGTAAGCCGGCGGCCGCGAAGAACGTGTGGATCTCTTACTACACCGGCATCGGCGAGAAGAACGGGGAAGGCTTCGGTCCGCTGACGACCGGTTATGGCTCGCGGCAGGATCCGACCAAGGACGGCGGAAAGATCGGGCCGGAGTATGCGTTCGGCCTGGCGATGGAGCGTGCGGGTAACGGGCCGGTCCTGATCATCAAGGCCGCGTGGGGTGGCAAGTCCTTGAATTATGATTTCCGTTCGCCGGGCGCAGGTCCGTATCCGCGGACGCCGACCGACCTCGAGAAGGACCGGCATCCGCTCGCCGGCGCCGGGCATTATTACCGGCTCATGATGGCGCACGCCAAGCAGGTGCTCGCCGACCCGGCGCGCGTGTGTCCGGCCTATGATCCCAAGGAAGGCTATGAGCTGGCCGGCTTCGTCTGGTTCCAGGGCTTCAATGACATGGTCGACGGTAATTTCTATCCCAAGCAGCCCAAGGGTCAGGCGGACAAGCGCTTCACCGCTTACTCTGACCTGCTCGCCGCGTTCATCCGAGACGTCCGCCAGGACCTCGGCGCGCCCAAGCTGCCGTTCGTGATCGGCGTGATGGGCGTCGGCGGCAAGGATCCGGGCAACGAGGACAACCTCGCTTTCCGGGAGGCCATGGCCGCGCCGGCGGCGCTGCCCGAATTCAAGGGGAACGTGACCGCCGTGCGGACCGCGCCCTTCTGGGACGAGAAGCTGGGCGCGATCCAGGACAAGAAGGAGAAGGTCCGCCAGATGGCCTTCGAGCTCAAGAACAAGGGCAAGCGCTCGGCCAACGCCGACGGCAAGATGTCCGAGGCGCAGCAGAAGGCCTACCTCAAGGATTACGAAGCCAAGCTGATCACGCCCGAGGAGGCCGCCACGCTGAAGCGTGGGGCCTCCAACGCCGGCTATCATTACCTCGGTTGCGCCAAGACCTTCGCGCTCATGGGCGAAGCGTTCGCCGAAGCCAGCCTCCGGATGCGGGCCGCGCAGAAGTAGGACGCGAGACGAGGTCGGGGCGGCTTACTTCGGCGCTTTGCCGTAGTAAGGAAACCGGTCCCACGCATCGTAGGCCTCATCGAGACGAGGGTCGTGCGTATCACGCATCCAGGCGTCGACCCGGGCGCGCTGAGCGGCGAGGTCCGCTCCGTAAGCGGGATCGGCGGCGACGTTCGCCAGCTGATCCGGGTCCTTGCGCAGGTCGTAGAGTTCCTCGCGGGGGCGCTTCCCGAAGATGCGCGCGAAGAACGGCCGGCCGAGGGCGTCATGCTGATGGGCGAGCAGGAAGTCCTTGGTCGCCGTCGTATCGACGTCGCCGAAAGGGCGTCCGTGCAGGAAGAGATTATCCGGATCGCCGGCCGGCCAGCGGTCGGGGCGGAGATTGCGGACGTAGAGGAAATCACGGGTCCGGACCGCGCGCATCGGGTAACTGAGGTGACCGGCGCGCACGTCGGCGTGACGTTCGCGTTCGATGAAGACCGCCTCGCGGCCGGCGGCGGGTTCGCCGCGGAGCAGGCCGGTCAGGCTGCGCATCGTCATCGTCGAGGGCGGCCGCAACCCGGCGGCTTCAAGGAAGGTCGGGGCGAGGTCGCCGAGATTCACGAACGCGTCGACTTTCGTCGCCGGTCGGACCGCCTTGCCCCAGCGGACCGCGAGCGGGACCCGGGAGCCTTGGTCATAGCAATTGCCGAGACCGCGCGGCATCTGCCAGCCGTTGTCGGAGCAATAGACGATCAGCGTCCGGTCGAGTTCGCCCGCGGCGGCGAGCGTCGCCAGCACGGCGGCGGCTTCGCGGTCCAGGCGGACGATGCCGCCGTAATAGTTCAGCAGGTCGAGGCGTACCTCTTCGCAGTCGGGCAGCTCGGGCGGAATCGTCAGCCGGGCCGGATCGAGTCCGGCCTGCCGCGCGTCATCCAGATAGGGACGTCGGCCGGCTTTCGTCGCCGTATCGGTGTTGCCCACCCAGAAGAAGAACGGCTGATCGGGCCGGCGGGCTTGCAGGAAAGCTTCGAGGCCCGCGAACTTCGGGCCGACCGGGTTTTCTTTCCAGCCGGAGATCTCGGCATTGCCGGGCGCCCACGGTTTGCCCTGGTAGCCGATCGCATAGCCGGCCTCGCTCAGCAGTTGCGTGACCACCGGCGTATCCTGCGGGAAGCCGCTCCAGAGCGAGGCGCGTTCGCCGAGTTCATGGACGGCGCGGCCGGTGAGCAGGCTCGAGCGGCACGGCGAGCAGGACGGCGCCGGATTGAACGCATGCGTGAACAGCACGCCTTCCTGGGCGATCCGATCGAAGGTCGGCGTGCGCGCGTGCGGATCGCCGAGGACGCCCGCATGGGGAAAGCGCCAGTTGTCCCCGAGGATGAGAAGGATGTTCGGACGGTCCGCCGCGCCGGCGTTGAGCGCGGACAAGAGGAGCAGACAGAAGAGGGCGGCGAAGCGCATGGCGGCAGGGCCCTAGGGGCGAAGGCTTGAGGATGAGAAGCTAGGGGCGAGAGCATGGAGTGTCGAGTACGGGGGATGGCTTCAGGTGGCGGGGTGCGAACGGGACGGCGCGATCTGCGGATTCAAAAGGGTCGGGATTGCAGGCGGGCGGGGGCAGGGTAAGGTGAGGGCATGCTGATTCCCGTCGAAGAACTGAAGTTGTTGTACGAGCGGGCCATCGTCCGGGTCTCGGACTCGCCGCCGCGTCCTATCCTGTCGGCCGAGCGATATCAGGGCGGGTTCGGCTTCCTCCGCAACGGCGTCGAGTATCGGCTGGCGTTCGACGCCGCCGAATCCCCGGAGTGCATGGTATTGCAGACCAATTTGGATTTCATCAGCGGCCGCGCCGGGCTGGAGGCCATGCGCCGGCTCGTCGCCCAGCTCAACGCGGAGAAGCAAGGCGTGAAGTTCGTCCTGGTCGAAGCCCCGGCGCCTTTCATCGTCTGCTCGGTCGAGGCGATCCTCGCCGCGTATCGGCGGATTCCCAACACCGAGGTCGCGGAGACCATCCTGCAGAGCGCCATGCGGCGGCTGGAGGACGTGACGGAAGAGATCCGGCTGGAATTAGGACGAAGAAGGTAGGGGCGCGACGGTGTCGCGATCGTGGGGCGGGGCGGGGGCGGACGCGTCGCCGACGCGTCCCTACCTAAAGGCAACCAGGACAGCACGTGGCGCTGTCCCTATCTCGAGACAGATGTGGTATCGGACCCGTGTCACCGTTACTCGTGCCCACGTGTCCCCGAAAAAGTTTCCTGGCGGAGGGGAAGGGATTGGCTGCGCTGCGCTCCGGGACTGCGTCCCGATCCTGCGGATCGCCTGTTCGCCCTGCGGGCTCACCGAACCGGGGTTCTCATCCCTTCGGTTGGCTTGTCCGCCTATACTCCATACTCGAGACTCTATACTCTCGTACGTTAAAGTAACCTGGCGGAGGGGAAGGGATTCGAACCCCCGGAACCTTGCGGTTCATCTGATTTCGAATCAGACGCAATCGACCACTCTGCCACCCCTCCTAACCAGGACTGTTGAGGAAGTCCCTGGATGGCGGGCGGGCAAGACGTAAATGAGCGGGAAAGGGGCGTTCCCGCGGGCTTTACGCCCTTCGACACGCTTGCCAGCGAGGGTTTGCCCCCTATCCCTGATTTCAACCCCGCATCCTCCCATGCTCGCTCGTCTGCTCTGCCTGCTCACCCTTTGTCTCGTTTCCGCGGTCGCATCGGCCGAGACGTTCTGGATCTGGGGTTCGAAGAACAACGTCACGAAACAGCAGGTCTGGTTCCGCGCCACCTTCGAGCTGAAGGAAGTCCCGTCCATCGTCCGGCTCCAGGCCGTCGCCGACAACCACTGCGTCGTCTGGCTCAACGGCAAGCAGCTCGGCGGCTCCGATGACTGGGCCGACGCGTTCACCGCCGAAGTCGCCGGCGACCTCAAGGTCGGCATGAATACCATCGCGATCGTCGGCCGTAACGACGGCGGCATCGCCGCTATGTCCTGCCGCCTCACCGCCGGCAAGGCCGTGCTCGTCGAATCCGGCGCGAACTGGAAAACCTCCCTCACCGATCCTGGCAAGGGCTGGGAGGCCGTCGCGTTTGATGACGCCAAGTGGGCTCCGGCTTCGGTCGTGAAGAAGCTGGGCGACGCGCCCTGGGGAAATCCTTTCGGCGGCGCCAAGAAAGCCGCCAACGGCAAGCGCACCCCGAGCACGTCCGTCGCGCCGGCCGAGGAACTCATCCTGCAGCCCGGCTTCAAGGCCGAGCTCCTGTACACGGTCCCGAAGCCGGAGCAGGGCTCCTGGGTCTCGCTCGCGGTCTCGCCGGAAGGCGACCTCGTCGCCGGCGACCAAGGCGGCGTGCTCTGGCGCGTCTCGTTGAAGGACCCCGCCAAGCCGGTCGTCACCAAGATCGACACGCAGTTCTTCGGCTGCCACGGCCTCCTCTTCGCCCATGGCGCTCTGTACGCCTGCACGAGCGAGAAGGGCAAGGGCGACATCTGGCGCCTGCGCGACGTCAAGGGCGACGGCTCCTACTCCGAGCAGACGATGATCCGCGCGCTCAAGGGCTCGGGCGAACACGGCCCGCACCAGCTCGTCCTCGACCGCGACGGCTCGATCCTCGTGGTCGGCGGCAACCACACCAAGCTGCCCGACGACGAGAAGGCCGGCGCCCCGGTGAAGCGTTACGACGAAGACGACCTCCTCAAGAAGTTCGAAGACGCCAACGGCCACGCTTCCGGCATCAAGGCCGTCGGCGGCTGGATCGCCCGCATGGACAAGGACGGCAAGGACTGGGTCCGCGTGACCGCCAGCTTCCGCAATCCGTATGATTGCTCCGTCGCGCCGGACGGCGACATCTTCACCTACGACTCCGACATGGAGTGGGACATGGGCGCCCCGTGGTATCGTCCGACCCGCATCTACCTCTGCACTCCGGGCGGCGAGCTCGGCTGGCGCTCCGGCGCGAGCAACAACACTTTCCCGACGCTCGACATGCAGCCGGCCCTCGTCGACATCGGCCCGGGCAGCCCGACCGGCACCGCCATGGGCACCGGCGCGAAGTTCCCGGCCGCGTACCAGCGCGCCTTCTACGCGTGCGATTGGACCTATGCCACGCTCTACGCCATCCACCTCACGCCGGAAGGCGGCGGCTGGAAGGCCCGCAAGGAAGTCTTCGCCGCCGGCAAGCCTTTCTCCGTCACCGACGTCGTGATCCGGCCGCAGGACGGCCACATGTACGTGACCATCGGCGGTCGCGGCGGTCAGTCCGCGCTCTATCGCATCACCTACCGAGGCGCCGAACCGACCGCGCCTGCCGGCTGGTTCGAAGCCACGCCGGAGCAGAGGCTCCGTCGCGAACTCGAAGCCCTCCGCGACGTCGCCCCGTCCGCCGCCGCGCTGGACAAGGCCTGGCCGCTCATGGGTCACCCCGACCGCTGGGTCCGTTACGCCGCCCGTATCGCCGTCGAGCACCAGCCTGTCGAAGCCTGGCGCACGCGCGTGAAGGCTGACGCCAATGTCGACCTCGCGCTCAACGCCGCCTTGGCGCTCGCCCGCAGCGGCGGCGCGCAGGACCTGCCCGTCATCGTCGCCGCCGCGGACGCCGCCGCGAAGACGAAGGACCTCCGCCAGCAGCAGGACCGTCAGCGCGTCTTCCAAGTCGCTTTCTCGCGTCATGGCAAGCCGGACGCCGCCACCGCCACGCGCCTCGGGCGGGAAGCCGCCGCGCGCCTGCCGTCCGGTGACAACGCGTTCGACCGCCAGCTCGCGCAGCTCGCCATCTACCTCGGCGAGCCTTCCGCGCCGGCGCGCGTGCTCAAGGCCATGAAGGTCGCGCAGCCGAGCCCGGCCGTCGTCGCCGACCCCGAGATCCTAGCGCGTCACCCTGGTTACGCCCGGGCCGCCGCGAACGCGATGGCCGTCACCCCTGCTTCGACCCGCATCGGCCTCGCCGTCTATCTCTGCCGCGCCACCGTGGGCTGGACCCCGGAGCTCCGGAAGGAGTTCTTCGGATATCTCGACGTGCTCGCGCAGGCCGAAGGCGGCAACTCCCTGAAGGGCTTCGTGCGCAACATCCGTAAGGAATCCCTCGCCGCCGCGCCGGAAGCCGAGCGTCCGGCGCTCGAGCAGATCGCGCCGGTCGCCGCCCGTAAGCCCGCCGCGCCGATCCCGGCCGCGGCCGGCCCGGGCCGTCTCTGGACGCACGCCGAGGCCCTCAAGGCCTGGGAAGACGCCAAGGCCAAGAAGACCTTCGACTTCGCGAACGGCCAGAAGATTTTCGCCGCCGCGCTCTGCTCGCAGTGCCACCGCATGGGCAATGACGGCGGCGCGCAGGGCCCGGACCTCTCCGGCCTCGGCGCCCGCACCGCCCCGGCGGACGTGCTCATGAGCATCGTGCAGCCCAGCGCCGTGTTGTCCGACCAATACGCCAACTCCGTCATCGGCCGCGTCGACGGCGGCAAGACCATCGGGCGCATCTTGAACGAAGAAGGCGACAAACTTGAGCTTTCGGTGAACCCGTTCGATCCCTCGGTGACGATCTCCGTCAACCGCTCCGACATCCTGAGCATCGACCGCTCGCCGGACAGCCCGATGCCCGTCGGCCTGATCAACTCGCTGAACGCCCAGGAAGTCGCCGACCTGCTCGCCTATCTCGTCTCGGGCGCGAATCCGAAGGACGGGATGTACGCGCAGTGAGCGCTACGTCGTGGGCGCTTAGCGCTCACGACGAGGGGGCAAGTTGACACGGTGACACGTGGGCAAGGGGATTAAATGATGAGGGCGGCTGCGGCCGCCCTTTTTGTTTTGGGCCGCCGCAGGGCGGCCGAAGGTAGGGGCGTGGCTTTGCCGCGCCCTCCGAATGAGGAGTGCACGATGAATCGTGCCCCTACCTCGAGACAGAAAAGTTCCCTAGGGATATTCCCTGATAGATAGTACCTAGGAGATTATAGTTACCAAGGCTAGGTCAGCGGCGCTGGGTATGAGCATGCGATTCACCTTCCTCGCCTGGTTCTTCTTTGCCGCCTG
>JACCDJ010966323.1_pt1 | contig 13569 bp, 15 predicted proteins | sample 7444481 | NCBI WGS metagenome assembly JACCDJ01 (sample SAMN15323435, study PRJNA562643) | freshwater metagenome | isolation source: river surface water | place: USA:Blue River Watershed | collected 2017-08-15 | reverse complement strand
GCTTCAGTGCGCGATGCCTATAACGCAGTTTTCGTTGAGGCCGAATCTGCAGGTTCGCTGATGTTCTATGGTCGCGGCGCTGGTGGCGCTCCAACTGCATCAGCAATCCTGGGAGATGTTGTTGCAGTTGCTCGCCACATTGCACTCAACTCTGTTGGTCAGCGCGAAACTGATTATGCAGATCGCGATATTGCTCCAATCGAATCAACTAAAACTAAGTTCCTAATCCGCCTAGAAGTAGCTGATAAAGCAGGCGTTTTGGCATCTATCGCCACAATTTTTGCCAACCATGGCGTTTCAATTCAGACTGTTAACCAAGCCGGACGCAACAACGATGCTGAAGTAACCATCGTCACTCACTTGGCAACCGAAGGTGAACTAAAGGCAACAGTTGAAGCTCTTAAAAAGATGGAAGCAGTTCAGAATATTTCAAGTGTTATCCGCGTAGAAGGAGCGATGAGCGCATGAGTCTTTTTAAGTCAAAGAAATCTGGTGCGCATCAGTGGCGTGGAGTAATTGAGGAATATCGCAATCGCTTGCCAGTTTCAGCAAAGACTCCCGTTGTCTCATTGCGCGAAGGTGGAACTCCACTTATCTATGCCTGCTATTTATCAGAACTTCTCGGCAATGATGTCTGGTTAAAGTACGAAGGCATCAACCCAACTGGTTCATTTAAAGATCGCGGAATGACAATGGCAATTTCGAAAGCGGCTGAAGATGGCGCTAAGGCAGTCATATGCGCATCTACTGGCAATACTTCTGCCAGCGCTGCAGCCTATGCAACTAAGGCGGGAATGATCTCTGCAGTTTTGATTCCCGCCGGAAAGATTGCAACCGGAAAACTAGCCCAGGCAGTTATTCATGGCGCACAAATCTTGCAGGTAGATGGCAACTTTGATGATTGCTTAACTCTGGCGCGCGATTTATCAGATAATTATCCAGTTGCACTTGTTAACTCAGTTAACCCATATCGCATTGAAGGTCAGAAGACTGCAGCATTTGAAGTTATCGATATGTTGGGATATGCCCCGGATATTCATGCTCTTCCAGTTGGTAACGCCGGAAATATCACCGCATACTGGAAGGGATATAACGAGTATCGCAAAGATGGAATTTCAAAATCGTTGCCGCAGATGTATGGCTTCCAAGCCGCTGGCTCGGCGCCACTTGTTAAGGGAAAGCCAGTTCTTAAACCTGAAACAATCGCAACTGCGATTCGTATTGGAAATCCAGCATCTTGGGATCAAGCCATTGAAGCGCGCGATAAATCAGGTGGGGTTATCGATTCTGTTACAGATAAAGAGATCTTGGCGGCATATGCTCTTGTCGCTGGAAAAGAAGGAGTCTTTGTGGAGCCTTCATCTGCTGCAGGTATCGCCGGCTTAATTAAATATAAGAAGGCTGGCAAATTACCTAAGGGCAAGAAGATCGTGATCACTGTTACTGGCCATGGACTCAAAGATATTTCTTGGGCACTTGAAAAATTCGCAAAGCCAAAGATCGTAAAGGTAAATGCAGTTGTCGCCGCAAAGGCGCTAGGACTTAAGTAAAGCCATGGCGAAACCAACATTTAAAGCGAATCCAATTCAGGTACAGGTTCCGGCAACAAGTGCCAACCTTGGACCAGGATTTGATTCATTTGGTTTAGCCCTGGGCATGCACGATCGTTATGTAGCACAGATTCTCGATGATGCCGGTCTTGATATAGATGTAACTGGTGAAGGCGCCGCTGACGTTCCGCTCACTGATAAAAACCTTCTTGTCAAAGCTATGTATAAAGGTTTTGATTTTCTGGGCGGAAAGCCAAAGGGCGTTGCCGTGCGCGCGCTAAATGTAATTCCACATGGCCGAGGGCTTGGTTCTTCAGCAAGTGCAATCGTTGGTGGTCTATCACTTGCACGCGCACTCGTATTAACTGGCTCTGACAAGATGAGCGATGAAAAGTTATTGCAGATTGCAACAGATATGGAAGGCCATCCTGATAACGTTGCTGCTGCACTTTATGGAAATGCAGTTGTTGCTTGGAAGGAAGAGCAACACGGTAAAGAAGTTGCACAAGCAATTTCGTTAAGTGTTGATACCCGTATTCGTGCGATTGCATTTATTCCGGCAACGGCAGTTGCGACCTCAAAGGCACGCAAGATGTTGCCTGAGACAATTCCGCATCGCGATGCGTCACGAAATTCTGCAAACTCTGCGCTCTTGGTTCATGCACTTACTTTGCGCCCAGATCTGCTCTATCGCGCAACTGAAGATTTTCTTCATCAGTCCTACCGTGCAGAAGCGATGCCCGCCTCATTTGCTTTATTAACAAAGCTGCGAGCTGCAGGTGTTGCGGCATTTATCTCTGGTGCAGGGCCAACTGTCCTAGCCTTACATACTGGAACTGAAGCAGATGTTGCAGAGTTAATCAGGGCTGCGGGTTCGAAATTTGAGGCGAAATCCCTAGAGATTTCCCGTACTGGAGCGACGATTCTCTAATTTCTGACCCTTTTGCGCCTCGTAGTTTTGAGGTGCTATGGTTAACCCACCTGTTAAGGCCGGAAGTTACGGTGAAAGTCGGCAGGTAATAAATCCAAATCACCAGGCTTTTTGCTGTTACGAACTCAAACTCGTAATCAAAGCCCCAAATGAAAAGATAGAGATGACAGAACAAGATAAGACCGTTGAACCAGTTCGTTCAAACAGTCCTGAACTCGCAGCGATGAGCCTTCCAAAGTTAAAGGAAGTTGCCGCGCAACTTGGTATCGATGGAGCAGGCAAACTTAAGAAAGATGCCCTCGTAACCGCAATCGCAGATCTACAAGCAGCAAACCGCGAAGCCGCAAAGGCTGAACGCGAAGCTCGCCGCGAAGCGCGCAATGCTAAGAAGAATTCCAATCGCGAATCCGCTAACAATTCATCTAACAATTCATCTAATAATTCAGATGGCGATGATGACGGCGAAGAGAACGTGAACGATAACTTTAATGGAAGCGGTACACGCGATAACGATCGTGGCTTTGGCGGACGCGACCGCGGTCGTGGTCGTGATCGCAACCGTGGCCGTGATCGCAACCGTGATCGTGGTCATCGCGACGAACGCGAACCAGTTATTGGTGAAGACGATGTTCTAGTTCCAGTTGGCGGCCTAGTCGACATCATGGATAACTATTCATTTATTCGCACAGGCGGCTACCTACCTGGTCCAAACGATGTCTACGTTTCACAGCAGCAAGTTCGCAAATACGGACTTCGCAAAGGGGACGTTGTCACAGGTCAGGTACGTCAGGCGCGCGAAGGCGAACAGCGCCAGAAGTACAACCCACTAATTACCCTGGAAACAATTAACGGAGTAACTCCTGATGAAGCGCGCGGACGCGTTGAATTCGGCAAGCTAGTTCCGTTGTACCCACAAGAGCGCTTGCGCCTTGAGACAGAGCCAAACATCCTTACAACTCGGGTTATTGATTTGATCGCACCAATTGGTAAAGGCCAGCGCGGACTTATCGTTTCGCCTCCTAAGGCTGGCAAGACCATGGTCTTGCAATCAATCGCCAATGCGATCACCACAAACAATCCAGAGTGTCATTTGATGGTGGTTCTAGTTGATGAACGTCCGGAAGAAGTTACCGATATGCAGCGCTCTGTTAAGGGTGAAGTAATCGCATCAACATTCGATCGTCCAGCCGATGACCACACCACAATTGCAGAGCTCGCTATCGAGCGCGCTAAGCGTTTAGTTGAACTTGGCCACGATGTAGTTGTTCTCCTTGACTCAATTACTCGTCTAGGTCGCGCATACAACATCGCAGCACCTGCATCAGGGCGCATCCTTTCTGGTGGCGTTGACTCAGCAGCTCTCTATCCACCAAAGAAGTTCTTCGGTGCCGCACGTAATATCGAAGATGGTGGATCGTTAACAATTCTTGCAACCGCACTAGTTGATACTGGTTCTCGTATGGATGAAGTTATCTTCGAAGAATTCAAGGGCACCGGAAACATGGAGCTCATCCTCGATCGCAAGATGGCCGATAAGCGCATCTTCCCTGCAGTTAACGTTGTTGCATCAGGTACCCGTAAAGAAGAAATTCTTATGGGAACTGAAGAACTCAATATTGTTTGGAAGCTACGTCGCGTATTGCATGCTCTAGAGCCACAGGCAGCGCTTGAGCTATTGCTCGAGAAGATGAAGGGCACTAAGTCCAACGTCGAGTTCTTGATGCAGATCCAGAAGACCACTTCTGGTCCAAACGAGGGCTAATTTCTTAGATTTCACCGCCTGACCGCAAGGCTTTCACACGGCCTTCACAAGGTTGGCGCGCACTATCTCCTTATCAGCAAGCCGATTGGCTTGTGAAGCAGCTAAAACAAGGAGATTGTAATGTCAGCAACTAAGAAGTTTCTAGCAACAGCGCTAATCGCATCTTCACTTTTCGGCGGAGTTTCATCAGCAACAGCAGCAGATACAAAAGATGCCGCAGTCACACGTGCTCAAGCACAAGCAACATTTAGAGCGCAGATGGATACTTACGTAACCGCGCATCGCGCAATCATTGATGCTCGTCGTGCAGCTGGCGCAAAGGCGCTTGCTGATTTCCAAGCCGCTCTTGCAAATGTAACCACCGATGCCCAACTCCAGGCAGCAAAAGATGCTCGTAAGGCAGCAGTAGCCGCAGCAGATGCAACTGCAAAGGCAGCAATTGCAGCTCTTGTTAAGCCGGTAAAACCTGCAAAGCCAGTGAAGGCAGCAAAGCCAACAGCTTCACCAACTGAAGCTCCAAAGGCATAACTCTCTCCGAACAAGGGCGAAAACCGCAAAATCCGTGCTGCGTGCGCACGGATTTTGCGGTTTTCTCTTTTCGCGAGAGGATTAGCGCCTAGCCATAACCGATGGCAATCGTGGCCCTGGTTCACCGCTTTGCGCGGACCCAGACATATCAAAGGAAAATGAAATGAAGAAAGATATTCACCCAGAATATAAAGAGACCCAGGTAACTTGTGGTTGCGGCGAAAAGTTTGTTACTCGCTCAACAGTTGCTAGCGGATCAATCTACGTTGAAGTTTGTTCAGTCTGCCACCCGTTCTACACCGGTAAGCAGCGCATCCTCGATACTGGTGGACGCGTAGCTAAGTTCGAAGAACGCTTCGGAAAAAAGACCGCCAACTAGCTTTTTTAAAAGACCGCATCGCAACCATATGAGGTTGCGGCGCGGTCTTTTTATTTCTTAAACGCTTTTACTACCAACTATTGAATGGAATGAAAGGAGAAGCCAAATGGCAGGCCAAAATACAACTGATAACGATCGCTTTGCATCAGCCCATGAGATGGTGCGCGAGTACCAAGAACTTGAAAAGCAGATGGCCGATCCTTCGATTCACGAAGATCAAGGAAAGGCGCGCCAGTTAGGCCGTCGCTATGCCCAACTTGGTCCAGTAGTTGCCGGCTTCAACGCCTGGAAAACAGCTGCCGATGATCTAATGGCTGCGCGCGAGATGGCGCAAGAAGATGAATCTTTTGCATCCGAACTTCCTGCAATGGAGGCCGCCGTTGAATCGGCTGCAGATAAGTTGGAAGAGTTGTTGTTGCCGCGTGATCCCAATGATGATCGCGATGTAATTATTGAAGTTAAAGCCGGCGCCGGCGGAGATGAATCAGCGCTCTTTGCAGGAGATTTAGTTCGAATGTATCAACGCTATGCCGAAAAACGCAATTGGAAGATTGAAATTATCGATATGACCGAATCTGATCTCGGCGGCTATAAAGATATTTCAATGGCAATAAAATCCAAGGGAACTCCAGAACCTGGAACGACTCCTTATGCGCGCTTAAAGTTTGAAGGTGGTGTGCACCGCGTTCAGCGCGTTCCTGAAACAGAGAGCCAGGGACGTATTCATACATCTGCCGCTGGTGTTCTTGTTCTTCCAGAGGCAGAAGAAGTAGATGTTGAACTAAATATGAACGATGTGCGCGTAGATGTTTATCGCTCATCAGGCCCTGGTGGTCAATCGGTTAATACAACTGACTCAGCGGTGCGCTTAACTCACGTACCTACCGGCATTGTAGTTTCATGCCAGAACGAAAAGTCGCAGCTGCAAAATAAAGAGTCAGCGCTGCGTATTTTGCGTGCTCGTCTTTTAGCTGATGCTCAAGAAAAGGCGGAGGCCGCTGCGATGGCCGAACGTAAAAGCCAGGTTCGCACGGTAGATCGTTCTGAGCGAATTCGTACCTATAACTATCCAGAAAATCGCCTCAGCGATCACCGCGTAAATTACAAATCAAATAATTTAGATGCCGTACTAAATGGCGAGTTAGATGATGTTGTTCAAGCTCTACTGGATGCCGATAAGGCAGCGAAGCTCTCTTCCACAAACTAAAGTCTAGAAAGAAAATCCTATGAGCGATATCAAGAGCCTGCTTCGTTCAGCAAAAGAGAAATTAGCGGCTGAAGATATCTCAGAAATTGATGCTGAGCACTTATTTGCTTATGTTCTAGGCGTTACTCGTATGGATCTCCATAACTCAGTTAAGTTAGAAGCAACTCTCAAGGCGCTGGGTGACCTTGGGATCATTGAAGATACCTTCGCAAAATTGATATCGCGCCGCGCCGCACATGAACCGTTGCAATACTTAACGGGCATTGCCTATTTCCGTCATCTAGAAATTGAAGTTGGCCCCGGAGTCTTGGTGCCCCGCCCTGAAAGTGAACTCTTGGTAGATGCTGTCTTAACGCACGTAAAGAATTTAGAAGAGAAGGTTGCTGGTGAAATTTCGGTAATCGATCTCGGTGCTGGCTCTGGTGCGCTTTCTCTTGCTATTGCAACCGAGGCTCCGCGATCAAGGGTTATCGCTGTCGAGAAAAGCCCTGAGGCGATCGAGTGGTTAAAGAAGAATGTTTCAAAGATTTCCGAGAATGTGCGTGTGGTAGAGGGTGATGTTGCAGAAGCATTGCCTGGCGTTAAATGCGACATAGTTATTGCTAACCCACCTTATATTCCTGATTCACAACCACTGCCGCGCGATGTTGCAGAACACGAACCGCATATTGCCTTATTTGGTGGTGCCACTGGCATGGAAGTTCCACAACTATTTATCAACGCCGCCGCTCGTTTATTAAAGAGCGGGGGAGTCTTAGCGATCGAACATACCGAAGACCAAGGCGCCGCGATTGATGCGGTCTTATCTCGCGATTTTGCAGAGATCGTTCTGCACCTAGATTTAACAGGCCGCCCACGCTGGACATCTGCGGTTAGAAAGTAAAGGCTATTGCGATGATTGATTTGAAATCAGGTGAACTAAGCGACCATATAGCAAAGGCAACCGCCGCGCTGAAAGATGGTTATGTAATTGTGGCTCCACTTGAGAACTCATACGCACTTGTTGCAGATGCCTTCTTTCACGATGCAGTGCGCGCCATGCATGTACTTCGTTGCGATGAACTTGGAATATCTGCACAAGTAATGATCGGATCGAGCGCTGCGGTGGATGGCATCGCACGCGAAATAAGCGAACCAGTGCGAAAGTTAATTGATAATTTTTGGCCAGGTCAACTTTCTCTAAATTTAAAACCTCAACTAGGTCTGAATTGGGATCTAGGAGATGGTCAACAACTTGATTCATTTAGCGTTCGTGTTCCTAAGGCAGAATTTATGCAGCAACTTGCCAAGGTGCATGGTCCATTGGCGGTAGCATCGGCTGCGCGCTCTGGAAAATCTCCGATCACCGACCCAACTGAATTAACTTTCACAGATTTAGAAGTTGCAGCTATTTTTTCGATTGGGCAAATTCCACCTGGGCCAGCGAGCACGATCGTTGCCGCAGATAGCGCTTCACCCCATATTTTGCGCACTGGAGCCATATCAGCGCAGGAAATCACAGCGATCGCACCCGACATTTCTGGCGAGTAAGGCTTAGGCTTGCGCGCATGAGCGCAGAGACTTTTTACGGCCCAGATTTTGCATTATTGAGCCAGCAAGATCCAGATATCGCAGCAGTTCTACTCTCCGAACTAAAACGACAACAGACTAATCTGCAGTTGATCGCATCTGAAAACTTCACATCGCGCGCAGTCTTAGCCGCTCTTGGTTCAACGCTCTCAAATAAATATGCAGAGGGATATCCAGGAAAGCGCTACTACGGCGGATGCGAAGAAGTAGATAAAGCAGAAGTCATCGCCATTGATCGTGCGAAATCTCTATTTGGCGCAGAGCATGCCAATGTTCAGCCACACTCTGGCGCAAGTGCAAATGTCGCGGTCTATCAAGCATTTACGAAACCAGGTGACACAGTTCTTGCGATGTCACTTGCTCATGGTGGCCACTTGACTCATGGCTCACCGGTTAACTTTTCAGGAAAGTGGTTTAACGTCGAGTCTTACGGAGTTCGCCAAGATAACGAGTTAATCGATTATGACGAACTGCGCGATATTGCGATTCGCACCAAGCCAAAGATGATTTGCTCTGGAGCAACCGCTTACCCATCGCTTGTCGACTTTGAAAAAATTCGTGCCATCTGCGATGAGGTCGGAGCAATCATGTGGGTTGATGCAGCGCACTTCATTGGCCTCGTTGCCGGAAAAGCGATTCCATCACCTGTTCCCTATGCTGACGTCGTCTCGTTTACTACTCATAAAGTTCTACGCGGTCCGCGCGGTGGCATGATCTTGGCAAAGGCCGAGCATGCTGCGGCAATTGATAAAGCGGTCTTCCCAGGAATGCAAGGTGGACCAATTATGTCTGCGGTTGCTGGCAAAGCGGTTGCGCTAGCTGAATGTGCAACGCCTGCTTATCAAAAGTATGCCAAGGATGTAATTGTTAACGCCCAAGCTCTTGCGTCAGCCCTTGAAAAAGAAGGTATGCGCGCCGTATCTGGTGGAACTCAAACGCACTTAGCCCTGATGGATATTCGCAGCACTGGTGTAACTGGCAAGGTTGCCGACGAGCGCTGCGGAGTTGCCGGAATCGTTATGAATAAGAATTCAATTCCGTACGATCCAGAAAAGCCAGGAATAACTAGCGGTATTCGCGTCGGAACTCCGGCGACAACTACTCAGGGAATGGGCGTTGCGGAGATGCAACAGATCGCATCATTTATTGGTCGTGCGATTAAGACCGATGATGACAAGGCGCACGCAGCAATCAAATCTGAAGTTCACGCACTTACAGCGCGTTTCCCAATTTATACAGCGTAAGGAAGTAGATATCGCATGCGTGAATACTTAGTAACGCTTCTTCTGGCAGCCGCACTTTGTTACATCATCACGCCGCTAGTTAGAAAATGGGCCTTGCACTTTGGCGCTGTCGCTCAGATTCGAAATCGCGATATTCACGTAATCCCGACGCCGCGTTGGGGCGGGTTGGCGATGTGGCTCTCAATGTCTGCGACATTCCTAGTCGTCGGAAATTTAGAACTAGTTGGAAAATCATTTGGAAACGATGCGCAAGGAATTTTTGTAGCCGGAACTTTCCTAGTTCTCCTTGGAATGCTTGATGACCGCTATGAACTTGATGCTCTTACCAAACTTGCGGGACAGGCTTTAGCCGCCGGAATTTTATTACTCTATGGAATTCAAGTTTTGTGGCTCCCGATAAATGGCGTGACAATGTTGCCGCCAAGTGTTGGCCAACTTCTTACAGTTTTGATCGTTCTCGTAACCATTAATGCAGTTAATTTCATTGATGGCTTAGATGGCCTAGCTGCTGGAATTGTCGCAATTGCAGGTTCGGCATTCTTCGCATTCGCATACCTATTGGCTGTTGTTTACGGCTTTAACCGCGCGGGCGCTCCATCGCTAATCACAGCCATCGCCATTGGTGTGTGCCTGGGATTTTTGCCTCACAACTCACATCCAGCGCGGATCTTTATGGGGGATTCGGGATCAATGTTCCTTGGGCTAATGCTGGCTGCATCAGCAATCACTTTGACTGGACAAGTAGATCCAAATGCAATTAGTGAAGAGAAACTCGGACCTGCTCTCCTTCCGCTCCTTCTGCCCTTTGCAGTTCTTGCAATTCCACTTGCGGATTTAACTCTCGCTATTTTTCGCCGTATCCGTGCCGGAAAATCTCCGTTTTCATCCGATAAAGAACACCTACATCACCGCATCATGCGCGCCGGTAATACCCAAATCCGCACTGCTGCGATTATGTATTTGTGGACGGCAACGATTGCTTTTCCTGTCACCGTTTCAGCATTTGCTCCAATTTGGGTAGCAGCGATATTTGCAGGAGCTATGTTGGCGTTCACGATCTTCTTTAGCCGCGGTAAATCAAAATCGCTACGAAGTTCAGAAAGTGTGAGCCATGTCTGATACTCAATCAAATGAATCACAACTTTTGCGAGGTGCGGTTAAGCCAACTCTGATTGTTGGCGCAATCGCAATAGTTCTATTTACTTTATTTCGTGGTCTTGCCGGTTTCTATGGTGCAGTTCTTGCGCAATTTATCGTTGCTATTTACTTCGTGGTGCATATCTTGGTTTCGCGTCTAACCAGAAATCTCGACCCGATTAGCACGATGGCCATGGCGCTTTTCTCTTACTTCGCAAAACTCTTCTTCCTCGGCCTCTTCTTATGGGCGCTAGCGAAGTACACCGATCGTGAGGTTATCGACCGCTTGAGCTTTGGAGTCGCAGCCTGCGCACTAACCATTGCCTGGCTTGGGGGAGAGATCGCTAGTTACCTCAAGTTGAAAACTCATCTACCATTGCCACCTCAAGCCAACAGGGGGTCTTAAGGTGAGCAACAACAGCCATAACAAGCGAGATGAAAACGCAATGTGGACCATCTTCGGTTACCTGCTATCCGGACTCCTTTTCTGGGGCGGGGTTGGATATGCCGCAGACAAGTGGCTCGGCACCAGTTACCTAACCTTGGCCGGCCTGCTCGTGGGTATGGGCGGAGCCATTTATTTGGTCTGGCTACGGTTCGGCCGCGAATAGCGCGCCGACCAATAGGTACGGTTCGGCCGCGAATAGCGCGCCGACCAATAGGAACGGTTCGGCCGCGAATAGCGCGCCGACCCAGCAAAATCACAGTTTTTGGATTTCACAGGTTGAGGCTTTTCCCCATAAGGTTGCCCCGTTACAGGCAATCCCCTCATTTCGGCTAAGTAAATAAGTAAATTGGAGTTCGTGTGCTCGAGTTAGTTCGTCAAGGCGCTGAAGGCGAAGGCTTCGTCCCGCCAAGCACCAAAGACTTCGAACTGCCTCCCATTTTTGGCGATAATCCTTATACAACCAAACCAATTTTCTTAGTTCTTCTATCCGTAATTTTGATATCAGTTTTCTTTATCGCCGCATCCCGCAAAGCCGCAATCGTGCCTTCCAAGCTGCAATTCGCTGGTGAGAGTGTTTACGCCTTTGTGCGAAATGATCTCGCCAAAGATGTGATTGGCCACGAATTCCTGCGCTTTGTTCCTTACCTTTTCACACTTTTCACCTTTATCCTGGTTAATAACTGGTTCGGAATAATCCCGCTCCTGCAGTTCCCAACGATGTCTCACGTTGGCTTCGCATATGTTTTGGCTGCATTTACATTCTTTGTCTTCCACTACGTTGGAATTCGCAAGCACGGTGCCTTTAAATACATCAAAGATATTATGTTTATGCCAGGTGTTCCGAAGGCTGCATATATTTTGATTACACCCCTTGAAATTCTTACCTTCTTCTTGGTTCGTCCCTTGACGCTCTCTCTGCGTCTCTTTGCAAATATGTTTGCGGGCCACTTACTGTTGCTCGTATTTATCTTGGGCGGCGAACACCTTGCCCAAGGTGCTCTTGGTTTGAAGTTGGTTAGCCCATTTGCCTTCGGTATCGGCATCGTGTTGACCTTCTTCGAGTTCATGGTCCAATGTCTTCAGGCGTACATCTTTACCCTGTTGACCGCTCTCTACATCGCCGGCGCCCTTGCCGACGAGCACTAACACCTAACGAAAGGCAGTAAAAAAATGGAAGGCACACTCAACCTGGTCGGTTTTGGCCTCGCAGCAATCGGTCCTGGTATTGCAACCGGACTAATCTTCGCCGCATATATCAACGGCGTTGCACGTCAGCCTGAAGCACGTAGCGTTCTACAGCCAATCGCGTTCCTTGGATTCGCGCTCGCTGAAGCTCTCGCACTCTTCGGCCTCGTTCTAGCATTCGTTCTCTAATTAGCCCAGAAAATAAACTGAACTAATTATGATCAAATTTAATTTTGCCGCTGAGGGAGAGACGCTAAACCCTTTGATTCCGCATACTTCGGAAATCATCGTTGGTGCAGTTGCATTCACACTTCTCTTCCTAGTTCTGCGTAGCAAAGTGGTGCCAATGTTCGAAAAGGCATTCACTGCACGCACGGAGGCAATTCAAGGTGGAATGGAGCGCGCTGAAAAGGCGCAGCTCGAAGCGCAGCGTGCGCTTTCCCAGTACAACGAGCAGCTTTCAAAGGCGCGCGAAGAAGCACAAACTCTTCGTGAAGAAGCTCGCGTACAGGGCGTATCTATCGTTGAAGAACTTCGAGCGAAAGCACAAGAAGAAGCAGCAAGAATTACTTCTGCTGCACACGCATCCATTGAAGCAGAGCGTCAGCAAGCGATCACATCACTTCGCAATGAAGTCGGTGCACTCGCTGTTGAACTCGCTTCAAAGATTGTCGGGGAATCTTTAGATGACCAGGCTCGTCAATCACGGATCGTTGACCGTTTCTTGGATGATCTAGAGAAGAGCAAGTAAGTAAATGAGAATTCACCTCGGAGGCAGTAGTCGTCAGTCACTCGTGGCTGCACGATCTGCGCTCGATGCTGCAGTCAAGGGCGCAAGCGCAGCATCGGCTTCGGAGTTGTCTTCAAATCTCTTCGCAGCTGCTGATCTCTTTGCAGATAACACTTCTGTACGTCGCGCAATCACAGATCCAGCGCGCGATAAGGCAGCAAAAGCGGCACTTGTTAAAGATCTATTTGCAAAATCAACCGGTGCCTTGGCAGTTGAACTACTTAGTGAGCTTTCAGGTCTACGTTGGTCTGCAACAAAGGATCTCGTCTACGCAACAGAGCAGTTAGCGATTGAGGCAGAAGCATCTGCAGCGAACATGGCTGGCGAACTCGATCGTTTAGAAGATGAGATCTTCGAAACTTCACGCCTAGTTGCTGATAATTTCGAACTCCGCAAGGCTTTGGTAAGCGTTAGCTCAACTGATGCCAAATCAGCTTTAATCGCTGATGTTCTTGGTAAGAAGGCCTCTGCCTCAACAATCAAGATCGCCAGCGCGCTTGTTGCATCACTTCGCGGTCGCAGCATTGAAGCAGCATTCGCAGATTACCTTTTTGGTTTGGCAAACCGTCGCAATCGCTTGATCGCAGTTGTTCGCACGGCAGCAGCTCTAACGGATGCACAGTCAAAGCGACTTGCAACAGTTCTTGAGAAGAACGTCGGTCAGCCAATCCGCATTAACGTACAAATCGACCCAACAATTTTGGGTGGAGTGTCAATCAAGTTCGCAGATGAGTTAGTCGATGGAAGCGTTGTAAACCGCCTCGCAAACGCTGGGCGTGCACTAGTTGGTCAGTCCGCATAATTTTTAAGTTAATAAGATAAAAGGGAGAACGACATGG